>Ga0209930_1000686_pt1 | contig 70364 bp, 75 predicted proteins | sample ThiBiot_500_biof_2_FD_183948 | JGI IMG/M metagenome (GOLD analysis project Ga0209930, IMG submission 183948) | Wastewater bioreactor microbial communities from Cape Town, South Africa - Thiocy_cont_500_biof (SPAdes) | ecosystem: Engineered > Bioreactor > Thiocyanate-remediating >...
TTTTAAAGCTTGAACTTTGGTCGACATGACTATGCCAATTTTTGATTCTGCCTATCTCCATATATTTTTTATGCCATATTTCATCTATAGTGCTGTATAAAGTACAACTTCAGTAAAAAATAATGTCATATTTAAAACCAGCATCGAAAACTGATCAAGTAAATGTATGTTTCAATTATTTTTTGTGACATTTTTTTTTCTTCGAAAAATTACCTGGGGTACCCTACAGGAAACAGTGAAAAATTACGCTTATCCAAAAATCATTTTTTTGAGCTCCTTGCTCTGGAATACGCCTAATCTTCATTAGAAATAGCTTCGTGACGCATATTCACGATGAATCACGTTATTTTTTCTCGTTAAATTCACTTTCGAAAAAACTTCATTTTTCACTGTTTCCTGTAGGGTACCCCAGGTAATTTTTCGAAGAAAAAAAAATGTCACAAAAAATAATTGAAACATACATTTACTTGATCAGTTTTCGATGCTGGTTTTAAATATGACATTATTTTTTACTGAAGTTGTACTTTATACAGCACTATAGATGAAATATGGCATAAAAAATATATGGAGATAGGCAGAATCAAAAATTGGCATAGTCATGTCGACCAAAGTTCAAGCTTTAAAATCTTCGCAGCTGCACTAATTTATTGTCCTATACATATATTTTAAAAATATGTCAAAACCCCATTTTCATATTTACCTTTCTCGAGATATTCCAAAAATACTGAGAAGAAGCAACATTTTTTTCATATTTTTCATATAACTGATATAATATGGATCAATTGTATTTCAGTCATTATTTCGTAATGGTTCATCCGTTTCGATTGAATTTTTTACCACAAATAGAGTGTTATATGGGTAGTTGTTTGAGATATTTTTTGATTAAAAATATCTTATTTAAGAATAAAAAATGCATGCTGACATTTTATGGGAATATCTCATATATATGGTATTTTAAGGTACTTGAAAGTATGCCAGTATTTCGAGTACAGGTATATGAAAACTCGTCGGAAATGACTTATTCTTGTTACCAAACGATTTCTCATCACATTTTGCATCTACTAGACTAAAAAACAGTCGAAATTGCCGATGGCCCAAAAATGGACCTTATGCGCCCCCGTCCTTTGTTTATGGACTTCATCAGAAATAAAATCGAAGACAAACTTGGTTTAGATTTAGATGGAAATAAATGAATTGGAGGTGATGAAATATCGGATGAAAATTGAAAAAGCTACACATATCGATAATTTACAAATAAAACTAATTTGAACTTTTTCTTAGTTTTAATAATCAATTGAATAATATGCTTTAACTATTTTAATTGTTTCATTTCAATCAAATTGAACATATTCAGTTGCAATCATATTTCTAGCACTTTTATAATAAATAACTAACGAATCAACTGATATTAATAGATTTTATTAATAGCTTTAACAATTCAAAATGTAAATCTTCATATTTATTTAAAGCTTTTAAGAAATAAATTTTTAAAACGATTTTATTTTTGATTTTTCCATTTGGATCAGCATTCATTTGAATTATAAATAGAAATTTGAAATCAATTGAATCACTATAATGATCCATTATTACATCGATATCACGATTATTCCAACTTCATATTCATTCTTTCGAAAAATTCAAAGCAAATTCTCTAGTAAGCATTTAGTTGTAACAGAATAATTTCATCTATCGAAAAACTTTGAGTTTATATACTCATTCAAACAATATTTTAACCTATGTCCAAATAAATAGAGAACGTTATTATCAGTGCAATAGTTTCTTTCGTATTTCATTTTTTTTCTACATTCATCTTTTGATTAATTAAGATAAACTCATGCACTTACTTCATCTAGTTTCAAATAACTCATTTTAATAGAACTCCTATTGTTCTTATCATTCTCAGATAAATTTAAAAAAAGAATTTCTATATTAAAATAGTTTTAAAAATTCAATTGAAATAAATTCTTATGACGAACTATCAAATATGAAAAGAGAAAAACACTTATTGAACTTTTCTTAACACACTTTATTAAACTCGATGTTATCGATCAATGAATTAAATCAGGCTGCATCAACATTCTTCTTAGTTGTTTCAATAGTCAATTTTATTTTGGGTTCAATTGGTTTATTAGTGAATGTCATTGTTTTTACTCGACCTATTTTACGCCGTGAACCGTGTTCATTATATTTTTTGATTTCGTCATGTTATAATTTGTTTGTTGTATTTATTGTGATGCCAACTCGTGTTCTTTCGAATTCTTATAGTATTTCTCTATCGAATCTCAATGATGGAATTTGTAAATTCGAATATTTTATCTTTTATGCAACTCGAGCAACATCGATTTGGTTAATTTTATTAGCTTGTATTGATCGTTTTCTTCATAGTTCATCAAAAGAATCAATTCGTCGAATTAGTACATTGAAAACAGCGAAAATCTCGATTTTAATAACAAGTCTCATTGTTCCTATCCTATACAGTCATATGCTTTTCTATTACGAAATAGCAAACGTAACAAATCAATATGGAAAGGTTAATCCTCAATGTAATGGACAAAAGGGTTTTTATCGAACATTTTTTGGATTCTGTCATATGGTAGTTTATTCGATTTGTCCAACTTTGTTTATGCTTTTATTTGGCTTTTTAACATTAAGAAATATTCGTCAACATCGACGAATTCGAGTGAACCAAGTCAATCGTCGAGCAAAAAGTCAGCTATTACGAATGTTAACAACACAAGTGATCGTTATTATTATTGCAACATTACCATTTTCTCTTTATCAACTTTATATATCATTTACGGGAAATGTTAGTAAAACAACATATCAAGTTGCGCAAGATAATTTAGCTGCACGAATAACGGGTATTATGACTTATTTCGCTCATTCGACGAGTTTCTATCTCTATACATTAACTGGAAGTATTTTTCGAAAGGAAGTCTACAGAATTTGTCATCGATGTTTTCATTTTCATCGAAATTTCATTCGCCCGATTGACACTGAACCATAACACAAGTTTTTTTTTTTGTTGTATCGATTTTTATTCATGCGTAACACTAAAGGAGAGAAATGAATCGATCGATAGAAATAAACAAAAAACAGAAAATAAAGAAAAGACGCAATAGAAATGAGTGAGTGTTTCAGTGGAGATTTTTGTTTTTTTTCAAAATTCGATTTCGTTTTTATAGATTTTCTTAAAAATAAAGTCGAAGAAAAACTTGGCTTAGATTTAGATGGTGACAAAAGAATTGGAGGCGATGGAGTTTCGGATAAAGTTGAAAAAGCTACACATATCGATTTAAATAAAGACGGACGAATTGGCGCACATAAGCGACCAGCTGACGGAGGTTCCGTTCTTGTTTTCGAATCGATTTTTGTGAATAAAAAGTTTCATTTGTAGGTCTTGTTGGTAAAATTGAAAAAGCAACACATATTGATATCAATGGTGATGGTCGAATTGGTGCTACGCGTCCACGTCGATAATTGAATAATGTGCTTTGACTTTTGCTATTTTTCCATTTTGATCAAATTGAAAATATTCAGTTGACATCATATTCTTAATACTTTTATAATAAATAACTAACGAATCAACGGATACAAACACATTTAACAATTCAAAATGTAAATCTTCATATTTATTTAAAGCCTTTTCAAAATAAGATTTTAAATCGATTTTATTCGAAATATGTCCATTGGGATCATTGTTTATTTCAATGATAATTGGAGATGTAAAATCAATTGAATCACTATAATGATCGATGATTCGATCAATATTATGACTATTCCAACTTGAAATCCAATCTTTTGCAAAATTTAAAGCAAATTCTTTGCTAATAACCATTTCGTCTGTCGAATAATTTCTTCGAAATCTTCATTCAACGAATACGAAAACCTCTCTCTTTCTTTCTCTTTCTCTTTTTCTTTTTGAAAAACATAAACAGAGGGCGTTTGTCTATGATGATAAATTACCTGTCATTTACGTGAATCTTTGTGAATAAACACGTGTTTCTTTTTTGTGAAATGTCTCAAGTCGATCATCCATTTCTTCGTTTTGAATTATTGAAATTTCAAATCAATTCACCAAAACAATCGATCGATTTGAAAGATCTTCAAATTGAAATTCAAATTAGAAATAAAAATGATTCAACTCAATCAAGTTAAGTTTTATTGAAAATGAAAATCGATTCTATATTTTTTTTGTTCTCTATTCATTTAGTACGAGTCAAACGACCTGTTTACAATGAGAAAAATGGAAATATTCGATTTGATGCCGGTCTATTCGAAAATATTCAACGACAAATTTCAATTCAAATTCAATTCAATGAAATTCTTTATAAATTTGAATCGGATTTGAAACATTTACAAAAACTAGCCGATGGTTATCGACATCAAGTCTGTCTCTACGGAGTCTTTACTTTTCTTTTGAATAAATGTTCGATTTTTGCAGATTTCTTTTACACCGAAAGCTCAAGCTGATGTAATCATTGAATATAAAAGTCCTCTATCAACGAATTCAACTGAAATTCAAATAAAAATGCACGGAAAACGTTACGCTGAACGATATCAAAATATTCAAAAACATTTCGGCCATCGATTTGTTCCGAAAATATTTAAAAGTCCCAAAGTTTGTTCAACATGTGAACAGATTCTTTGGTATTTTGTTTTTGAAATCAAAACGAAATCGAATCAAATTGGTTTGTATTTATTTTCAGGGGTTTTACTTACGTTGGTTTTCAATGTCAACGTTGTGATTATGTTGTACATCAACATTGTATTCAACAAATTGATCGACCTTGTCAAGGAAGAAATCATAGTTCAGTTAGCAAAATAAATTCATTCGCTTATTTTTGTTTTCTAATTGATTCTTTCGATTTTGATTTGTCATAGTTCGAATCTCGAAAAGAACATCGATTCGAACAAGAACCGTTTTCTCTACGAACGATCTTTTGTGATCACGATGGAAGTTTTATTCGGCCAGGTCATGTTTATAAATGTAAACAATGTCTCATGATTGTTCATCGACGATGTCAAGACAAAGTCGGACATTTTTGTGGATTAGAACAACGTTATCTTGAATCTTATGAACAATGGAAATTAAATGTTGGATTTGCCTTTTTTTTTATGAAAGAAAGAAAATGTTTTGTTTTTGTTTAGCATAAAGATGATTTCGATTATAATTATCAATATAATGGAGATTTATGTGAAATGTATTCGAAAATGAAAGAAAACGAACGAAATAAACAATTCGAAGAAGATATTGAACGATTGAGCAAAGTCTACAAACCTTCGATAACACCGGGATTTCATTTAAATCAATTTGAATTTCTAAGAAAATTAGGTGAAGGCATGTCGGCTAAAGTCTATTTAGTTAAACAAAATCGAAATTATTACGCAATGAAAGTCTTTTTGAAACATATTCTATTAGAAGGACAAAATGTCAATTATCTTCGAAGTGAACGAAATATTCTTAAGATTTCTCGTTCAAATCCATTTATTGTTCAATTATTTTATGTTTTTCAAAATGCTCAACGACTTTTCTTTCTCATGGAAATCGCTCGAGCTGGTTCGTTATACGATTTATTAGAAACTCAAGCACCGAAACATTTCAAACAAGAAAGAATTATTTTCTATATTGGACAAGTCACTTCAGCTTTATTATTTCTTCATTCGAAAAATATCGTTCGTCTCAAAAATTCACACGAGACTTCTCTTCATCTTGTTTTATATTTATTTAGGTTTATCGAGATTTGAAACCAGAAAATGTTTTCGTTTTTGAAGATGGAAATTTAAAATTAGGCGATTTCGGTTTATCAAAAGAAAATGTCGATGAAAATCATAAAACTTCGACGATCTGTGGAACATCAGAATATATGGCCTATGAAATCTATAACCATCAACCGTATGATCAATCAGTGGATTGGTGGGCATTAGGAATTCTTATTTTTGAATTATCAACTTTTCAAACACCGTTTTATGCCGAAAATAGTTATTTAGTTACTCAAAATGTTCTTAGAAATCAAATTAAATATCCAGAATTTATGCATCGACATACAAAATCGATTGTTTCAGCTTTATTAGAAAAAGATACAAATTTACGTTTAGGAAATCCTCGTTCACCACATGGACTCATTCAAAATCAACCGTTTTTCAAGTAAAACAAACTATATTCTTTTTCGATCTGATTATTTCTTTCTTTACAAAACTGTAGAGAACCGTATTCATTTCAAGCGATTCAAACATGTTCAGTTCCTCCGCCTTGGATTCCAACAGTAATTTCACTTTTTTGTTTTATTTCTAAAGTAAATTGATTTTTAGTTCTTATTATCAAATAAACCATCACGAAATCGTCCTCAATTATCTGAAATCGATCAAAAAGATACTCTCATATTGTTATCAACACCTCAAAATACTTTTACCAATTTCTCTTATATAAATCCAGATATGTCGTGATCGAATCTCGACAAAAACAACAACAACAAAAAAAATACAGATTCGTCGTATTTTTGTTTTGTTTATTACGTAAGATAAAAATTAATAATTTATAATTGGAATACAGAGTTCATTTTTTTGAAAATAAGAAATCGTTGCTGGAGGATTATAACCAAGATATAAAATATTATTTTGATATGAAGATAAATGAATTTGATCGCGTTTAGTTAATTTTCTCAATTGTTTTTCTTTATCTTTAATTGTTTGTTTTGTCATTGATCGATAAAAAGTGATACAAGCCATGTCAAATGAAGGAATCTGTTCGATAATTTCAATTGTTCGATCATTGGCCACGGGAATTTGATTTAATGAAGTGAATTTCGATGGAGATAAAAGAAATGAGATTGTTCGTTGAATATTTGAATCGATTTCAGTTTGTTGAATTATATAAGGAATTGTCATACGAAGTTTTTGCCTTTTGTCATTGTCTCCTCGAATATATTTAAATAATCGATCGAAACCTTCATCACTTTCAAATGAAAGTTCATTATCTTTGTCTATTTGCAAACGAATTCGAATTAAATATAATTTATGAAATCGACGAATTTCATAGCCATCTCGTCGGGAAATAATTTCATACGGAAGAGTTTCACCCCGAAAACCTCCAAACATTTGCTGTGTTTGTTTTTCTCCTACTTCTATTTAATTCATAAATATTTATACTCTATGGCGAGATATCACGTGTGTCTATATCTTATCAAAAAAAAAAAGACGAAGAATCATAATGATGAATCGAGTCGAACCAACGGACGAACAAATTCTTCGACATTTACGTCGTGCGAATCAAATAGCCAAACGAGCATTAGAATTTGGTCATCATCCATTTGGTTCGATTTTAGTTGCGCCGGATAATGAAACAATTTTAATTGAACAAGGAAATATCGATACAGTTCATCATGCTGAATCAACACTCGTACGAAATGCATTTTACAGTTTTTCACAAGAATTTCTTTGGAATTGTACACTTTATACAACATTTGAACCTTGTGTTATGTGTGCTGGAACTGTCTATTGGGCCAATATTGGAAGAATTGTGTTTGGTGCAACTGAAAAACGTTTATTAGAATTAACAGGAAATCATCAATTGAATCCAACACTTGATATTCCTTGTCGATATGTTTTTCAACATGGACAAAAACAAATTCAAGTTCATGGACCTTTTATTCAATTAGAACAAGAATTGATTGAGCCTCATCTCAACTTTTGGAAATAATTTGACAAAAAAAAAGACGTTTTCTTTAAAATCATTGTTGAATTAATGTATTGGAGTAATTTTAATCATTTGTATTGCATGTGGTTGAATACTTTGCGATGTATAATTTGCAGAAAATACTCCCAAATCTTTTCGAAGCCATAAGTCTCGAACATGTCCTGTTTGATTTGATGGCCAACCGAAATCTGTCCAATTGACAGTTATTGTTGTACTGTTTGCATGATCACGATTCAAGAATAGAACAGCTTGAGATCCATTCGTTAATGGACCTGACCAAATCTCACTCGATGCTTCAACACTTAAACATAGATTTTTTTCATTGTTTTGAATTGTTTGATTCACATATTTCATCGGAAAAGGAAACATTTCAGAAAGAAGAATTTGTTCTTGTAAAGTCCATTGTTGATTTTCATCGTTGTTCAAACATTGACGAGTTATGAATTGATTTGAATTTGTTTTATCTATTGTTAAACATTGATTATTAAATATCGATCGAATTGTTTTGTCATTTGAATTGAATATCCATTGTTGTGTTTGTTTCATTGGATCGTTTGAAGAACAACGAGTGAACAATACTCGATTTGTTATTTCTGATGGAAAGACTTTGATTTTTTTCCCTTGAATTCCTAATGGATCTTGATTGATGGCAATAACTTCTGTATTTAAATAAATATTGAAAATTTCTTGACTCATATTTGTGACATCTCCTCCAATGATCAATGGAGATTTACTAATTGACCAAAGAGAGAAATAACTGGTATATTCACTTATTGACATTCCACCATTACCAATTCGAAGCACTTTTAAAGGAGAAGAAAACTAAAACAACGATGACGAATCCTAAACTTACTATCTGGATCATTCCAACCACCAGGCCCAGCTTTATCTGCAAATTCATTATTCTAAATGAAAAAAAAAGATAAATATTTGAAATAATGTTGAATTGAAAATCAAACAATATCTATCATAGCAGTCATCGAATCCCATGTATCTCGAATATCATCCGTTGTTCTCCAACTATTTCCAACATCAGCTGCCCAAAGTGCAGGCGTATCAACACCCCATTCTATTTCAATTACAAAAAAAGCATAAATCAAGTTGTTTATGACAATATTTTACCACATAGAGAGTAAAAGATGGGTCGACCCGTTGCATTCAAAGCATCACGCATAACAGGATATCTAACTTCGGGTTTTGTTCCATCAGTATTACAATTATCGTATTTCAAATAGTCGACACCCCATTCAGCGTATGTTTGAGCATCTTTTTTCTCATAACCCAACGAACCTGGTCGGCCGCCACACGTCTTATATCCAGCATCTACAAAAGCATTTTGCAACTGAGACTTTCTTTTGTCTGATAATGAAATGAAACTAGAACCTGAATATAAGCCAAATTTCAATTTTTTCGAATGTACATAATCAGCAATGGCTTTGATTCCATTGGGAAATGCAACTGGATCAGCAAGAATCGTTCCATTGGCATCACGTCCAACTTGCCAACAATCATCAAAATTAACTTTAACAAGAAAATGAAAACAAAATAATTCTTTCTTTCAACTGACTATACTCGTAACCAGCAGCAGCAAGACCATTGCTAATAATTATATCGATCGTTTGTCGAATTCGAGTTTCATTGTATTTACACCAGAAATTATACCAACTATTCCAACCCATTTGAGGAGTTTGACCAAGACCATTATTCAATCCGGTAGATACTCCAAACAAAAGTAACACAACGAACACTTCTGATATCAACTTCATTTATCAACTGTTAACAAAACTAAAAATGTAATATGCAAGTTTTTATCTTTATTACGAAAAACAAGAGGCAAACTTTTTTTTTTATCAATTTGACCGAGTTTTAACTCAGAAAGAAAATACTTTTTTATTAATATTCTACCGAATAATTTATCAACAAAAAAATAGAAATCAAAATCGACCAACTAGATTCGATCGATGAAGTCTAACTTTTCTATAACGTAATAGTCTAACAAAAGCAGTCGCAATAACTCCACCAATAAAACATAAAGATGTACCAGCAACAGTATAGAAAGGATAAGGATTGTATTCTAAACTATTAGTTAAATTCATTCCATAGATTCTGGCAATAAATGCAATTAAGTCAAATCCCATTGTAACAATATTAATTCGAATTTCAAAAGCCAGAAGTTCATTTCGAAGTTGCACTTTCAAGTGCATGAACTGAATCTGAAAGATCTGTTCGGTATGAAGAATATGGAATGTCACCAACTCTTGTCCAAATTGATTTTTCACGGTGATATTGTTGAATGTATATGCACATTGCATGAACGCGACTCACAGATAAGTCCTCGGAAATAAATATAGATCATCCACTCAAAGTAATGTTTCGTTTAAGTGAATATGATTTCCTTTAATTATATGAAAGATCAAAGATCAAACGTCAAAATTAACTTTCTCTGTTCTTCATTTAGAATTTATCGATGCCAATTCATATACAGTTATAAATGGAAATGCAAAGAAGAAAAATAAACCAAACAGTATTGTCACTAATCGTCAACAATTGGATTCGTTGACTTATGAAGATTGCTGAAGACCGACGACTGGATTTACCTCAATTCTTTGACAATGAATTGAGTCCTACATCGTTTAAATCAACAAAACAAATCCATTGTCATGAATTACATCTGAGAAATTTGCCCATCAGAATTTATTCTCGGAAGTTTATTCCAATAGCATGTAATCATCTTATTTTTTAAATAGGAGGCGAAATTATCTTACGTTTTCAAAACACCTAGACCAAGAGCGCGCTTTCAAAAGCATTTACAAACTCCACCAAGCCCGAAACAATAAAATTAATCCTCTTTATTTTGTATTTTGCACTTTATATTTTCAGTTATTTTGTTTTTCAACCTTTTTTTCTATGTTTCTACTAATGATTTAAATAACTTATTCTTACAATTGTATTTTTTTTTCTTGTGCGAATAAAAAACAATCGCTATTGGATTGTAATTGATAACTAAGTTTTCATCATTATTTTGATGTTCTCGTATCATAAAAGGCTTCAACTATAACAGTTTGAATATTGTCTACTATACATTTGATGAAAGAATCAAACAATCCTTCATTCAATAGCTCACCATAATTAAATCAGCTCATATATATGGTGCCTTCTATTGAAAAATACATGTGGCTGTAACGGTAGTCGACCGTTATATATGATGACCCTATATAATCACCGGGCACTGACCCTCTGTTCTCTCATGTGTAACCATCCCTATATAAACTGTGTTGAATAAAGAGAAAGGCACGTTATGTGAGGGTGTAGGAATACACCGTACCATCATGCTGAAAGAACATACACTAACACTCTCATGTATCGTCACAGTGGCGACATACTAAGAATTATTACTCGGAATTAACTTCGGAAATGAAATCAGAATATATTTTCCATTATGAAAAAAGTATTTCTACTTTATACCTAATATTTTTTTCATAACGACGCCACACGTATTGAATAATAAGTGAGCTAATGATTTTCACTTGTATACATGTATGTTTGCTTTTTTGTGTCAGCGAACGTACTTGGCATCGCTGTTGTGCAGTAGTACATAAAACATTTTCAGTTTTAAACTGAACTATTTTTTCATTTTGTTATAGATTCTCTCTTTCTCTCACTGAATTAATCGTTTAAAATTTCATGGGAATTGCACCTTTTCAAATAAACAAAGGACACAAACCCTTGCCGAGTTTTACAAAAAATGATCGCATGGCCAACTTTGTTTACCTTATCAAACATAACCCATCTCAAGGCAAGAAATCTCACATGTCGATTATTATTGATATAGCCGGTGAATCAACTGAAGAAGAAATTATTGGATTAATATTACATGTTATTGTCGATCGACCTGCTCTTCGTTTACCATTAGCAACAAAATGTGATTATTCTCAATTTGGTGTTAAGAAAAACAAGGTCGAATATCGTATTATAGGATCATTAGAATCAAGTCAATATCGAACCAACATCGAAAATTTACCAAATGCATTGAAAAATGCCCTGTTGTGCGCGTATAGCTTGGAAACAGCTTCTGATGTCGTTCAAAATATATTTGTAAGTTTAAATTTTCTACAGAAAATTGTTTTCTAATTGAGTTTTCAAACGTTTTTAGTTATCGAATTTTTTTATGAAATTATGTTCGAATAGTCAACCACCAAATCTTCGTACAACTATGTTTTTAATGCCATTAGTAAGTGATTATTTATCGAACGGATTTCATTGAAATTTTCGTTACCTTCAGAGTAAAATTGTGTTTCATGAAATGGTTCGAAAAAATTCAAATGACAATATTTGGTCAAGCACAATTAATTGCCAAACATATGCCAAATATTTAATCGAATTTGGACTGGGTTTAGAATGGCCAACAGATGTTGTTACTTCCAATGATATTCCACCAGAAATTGTTGATTTTGGCCTGTTTTATCAATCATTAGTCGCCACGTCGAACGATAAATATGGTAATGACAATTAAACATTTTTTTCTTTTCGTTTCGTATAATTTTTTGTTATTCTTTTTTGTTTGTTTGGATGTAAGCAAATATTTTTGATGATTATCTTAAAGTCAGTAGATGGATGAAGTAGATTATAGTTGGAGAATAGAATAAACAAGCTCTATTTATTCTTTGCTTTTACGTTGATGAGCTTGATTGATCTTTTAAAATTAACAGACTTTTTATTCGATGTTTCGAACCCATTTAAGGTGTTCTTCCAAGATCATTATTTAATCCGACTGACACGTCTACTGCGAGTAAAATAAAACAAAATAATGAAATGAATATACTTTTTTTTCTTAGTTTTCTATCTTTTCTTTATCTTTCTTTGATCTAATTTAAATTCTAAAGAAAATATATATTTTATCTTATTTAACAGAAAATATTAAATTTGACAAGAACAAACAAAAATCAAAAAATATCGATTTTGTTCGATCGATGAAGTCTAACTTTTCTATAACGTAATAGTCTAACAAAAGCAATAGCAATAGCACCACCAATAAAACATAAAGTTGTTCCAGCAACAGCATAGAAAGCATAAGGATTCTGTTCAAAACCGTTGGTTAAATTCATTCCATAGATTCCAGCAATAAATGCACCTAAACCAAAACCCATTGTAACAACATTAATTCGAATTTCAAAAGCAAGAAGTTCATTTCTAACAGCATCAAGCATAAAACCAGTGGCACTTTCGAGTGTATGAACTGAATCCGAGAGATCAGTGATCGATCGTCGAACTTCAGCCATTTGTTTGGTTGAAGCTTCGAGTAAAAGTTCGATTTGCATATGATCCGATAAGTCTCGTTTTCGATTGTCAGTTAAATACATTCCAATCATATCTTCATCTTGAGCAAGAACATCGACAATCGATTGATGAGCAAGATCAGCATTGCGTTTGTATTTATCGACTTTTTCTTTGAGTAGAGCTAATTCACGTAGACTAGTCAATGTGATTCGACTGTACGCACGTTCGCGAACATTTTTAAATTGAATAACAAGTTCATTTGTTTTCGTTCTTAACCCATTGGCAATCGCTTCTAAATTGATTTCAGTCAAACAGAATTCGAATGGAATCGATTGAAGATAATGTAAACTTTGATTTTGAACAAATCGTTCGTTATAAATCCGTTGAATGAACTCAATATTTCGATGATAATCTCGAGCTATTCGTTCCCAATGAATTGGTGTTGAATTTAAACCGAGCGGTTCCGATGTCACTTTATCAGCTGAGGGAAGGAAAAATATACTTCGATTGGCTTCAACTAAACTTCGTAATCGTCGATAGGAAAAACAAATAAATTTATTCTGTCGAACGTCAATAACCGGAACGTTGATCAATAGATCTGTGTCGATCTTTTGCAAATCTCGAGGTTCTAAATTGAATTGTTGACAAATTTGAGCACGTTCAAATGGACCATAGTGATTTGTTAATTGACCGTCTTTAGTTAAAATGATAATGTCACAATTTAATTTGTAACTTTGTGTTGGAATAAAATCAATTGATTGATAACGTCGAATAGTGTCAAACAGATTTGTTTGTTTTCTTAAAAAATACGAAAACAATCGCATTTTGTTATTATTGCAATGAGATTTTCTATGACTGACTGATGGATTGACTGGACCAGTCAAAAATATCCTCTCTTTGGTTAAACTGTCGACCAATAGGAAGTTCTTCTCGATCCTCGATCAATCGTTTCACAATTCGAGATTATTCAAATAAATTTAATAAATTTAATTCAATTTAATTCAAAAAGAATTTTTTTTTAAATTTTCAACGAGAAAACTCGTGACTTTATTCAGTTCAGTTAAATTCATATTCGAACGTTACATTGAATTGGTTGAATCTAAATCTGAAAAGATCTTATATCACTCTTCTTTTATCTAAAGATAGATTGTTACGTTATCATTTCTATTCGTTTCTAAATGCCTGGTGAGTTCAAATTCTATTTTGAATACAAAAAAAAAAAACGAATTGTCTGATTTAAGAACCATTTCCACGAGCTTTCAAAATCATTGTCATTGACATTGATCTTCCCCGACATAATTTACATGACATAGTTGTTCATTGTCGAACTCGAGAAGAATTACAAACGATTTTCAATGAGAATGAATCTTCGATATTGATCATTGCTTGTCGAAATGAAGGTTTAATTGAAATGACTCCACTATTTCAAACAATTTCGAACATCAATCGGATTTATATTTTAACTCAACAAAACGAAATTCTTTGGCCAGCTGAACTTGAACTTAGTCGATCGACTTTCGAATGGGAAGTCGTAACAAATGAAAATCAATTGATGAGACATCTCTTGACCACTGCAGTCTATTTCTATGTTCAACAAGGAGATCAACATCAATTCATTGGAGATCATGGCTTAGCCAATTTATGTTTTCGAGATGCAATCAATGCTCTCAATCAAACATCACCTGTCGACTAAAACCGTTTTGTGTTCTAGTTTTTTGTTCGATTGTTTATTTTTGTAATTTACCCATTTCTTGTTATTATGTTCTTCATTCGTCGATAAATAACCCGGCATCATTGGTTTTTTTTTGTCTGAGTCAGATAAAAAAGAATGTGAAAAATATGAATCATCGTACATATTTTCATTGGAAAAAAAACAAACATAGAAATATCCTAGGAGCTTTCCTGGGAACACATTCATTGAAATGAATTTGAAATACGTGAATCTACTATATATATATTCATCACATCAGTAATTGTTCTTGTCTTTCGTTTGAAATGAGTCTAACAAATGATCAATTCCAACAACTGCTTCAAGAATATAACGCTGCTTCTGATCGAAAAGATAAAGCCAATGCTGATCGAAAAGATGAAGCCAATGCTGATCGAAAAGATAAAGCCAATGCTGATCAAAAAGATAAAGCCAATGCTGATCGATGTTACGAACAATTACAACAGTTTCTCAATGAAAAATGCAATGCGGAACAAATATCACATGAATCTACCGATAATGAAACAAAAAATAGGTGAAGATGTCACTTGAATATTTGATCTCCTTTTATTTAAGCAAGAATAAATTATATATACTCCGGAAGTAAAAAGAAGAGCGAGAGATTCATTTAAGAAAATAATCGATAAACTTCTTCGTAAGCAAGAAAACAAGCAGCATTGATAGGAATCGCTTTGAGTATTCCTGGAAAACATCCTTTATAAAATGATTTTATTGAATTATTTTCTTGATAAATTTGTTTAATACAATCGAAATAAGACGAATATTTCTTTTTTCCTGGTCGTAAATCATCCGATTGAATTTCTAATCGAATTAAATCTAACGGATAACAGATCGACCAAGCAAATAAACCGCCAATAGCACCACTCAATAGAATATCTTTACGTAGATACGATTGATTCTTTCGAAGTGATAAAAATTCAAAATGTTTTTCATACAAATGTTTTTTCATATATTCATAACCACCAAAATAAAACATCGATGTTGTCATTGATGAGATTATCGTTGCAGATAAACCTTTATAAAAACCTTTGAAACCACCATTATTTTCGTAAATATATTTACAACAATCTTTTAGATGAAAGTCAAATACATGTGTATGACGACGATTTAAATTGCCATGAATTTGACCAAGAATAAGACCCATTGGAGTTTCAATTAACGAGAGAATCAAACCAGTGAATGCACCACAAAATAAATATTCTTTTATTTCATTTTCTTTTTTTACAAATTCTCTTTTTAATTGTCCGTAGAGAAAAAATTGAGTTGCAGTTATAAATGCGGGACTTATCAATGGTAAACTCATATTGCCACGATAGAATCCATCGATTAAACCTTGACGTTTGTAAATTATTCGAAGTGAATGAAACATATTTTGATAGACTTCAGGAGAATTGATTTTTCGTTGAATTAATAATGTTTCAATCGGATGAGAAATCATCACTGTTGTTATTCCACAAACACTACCTGCAACTAAATCTTCCTTAAATGATTGAGCCTTTCGACCCATTTTTTTTCTTCTTTTGACTGAATTTAATCATCAATCAACCTCATTCGTAATGCATTGGAAAACGAAAGAATCCAATCCCTCATCTTTCTATACGAGAAAAAAACAACAACGTAAGTAAATAGACAAGATGTCACACTGTATCAATCCGATGCTTTATTTATTCAAAATAAAATGATCATGAATGACATCATCATTACTGTGATGATAGGTAAATTCTAAATGTGTTTTATTAACGACTAAATGAGTGTAACCAAATGCAATATCACGATAAATACTCCAATCGACTTGTGCATAAGTTCCATTTGATAAATCATGTCCACCCATGCCAATTAAAACATTGGTTATTCCATCTTCAACACATTTATTGGCAAACATTTTACATGATCGTTCATACGAATGAATATGTGCGAATAAATGAAGATCAACATGATATTTGTAGAACAATGGTTCGATATATTCTTGTAATTTCTCTCGAATTAAATCTGTACCAATGAATGATGAATACATGGGTCGATGTCCACCAACAATCAACCAAGGTGTTCGACTTCGATCGACTGATGCAAGATCCTTTTCTAACCAAGCATATTGACTCGAATTCGAAAGAAAATCATGTTCAGTTGAATAATATACAACATGAATTGGACCGATATCAAAACTATACCAAAATAAACCATTGCCATTCGATGGACTATGAAAACGATATACCATTGGAATTGCACATTCACCTCCAGAATCTGTTCCATAATCTCCCCTATTCATACATACATTCAGATAGTTATTAGGAATAAAAGAAGAAATTTACCATGTTGGTCGAAATCCACCAGGACCAGGAGCATGACTTGGATCGTTTTGACCGCCAGTAACATGATCATATTCATGATTACCAATACCAGTCATATAAGCGATTCGTGATGTTGTTGGTTCAATTTGAGTCATAAATCCATCCCAAAGAACTCCTGTTCCACGTGCATAACTTATATCTCCAATATGTAGAACAGCTGTGGCATTTGTTGAAACAGCTTTGGCAAAAACACGATCAATTGTTCGTTTGGCACCCGATTGAATTGGTGATAAACCCATATCACCATAGGCTACTAAATTCACTGTATCATCTTTACTCGATTGACGATTGATAAATTCATAAATTGATGACCAACCATGTTCATTACTTCCAACTCGATAATAATAAGTTGTTGATGGTCGAAGATCGTTCATTAGCATTGTATGCATATAACCAGGATGAATAAAATTTTGTGGACCAACTAGATTTGCTTTGCCTTCACACATATTCGATGCATTGTATGTTGTTGATGTGCCACTTACTGTGGATGTCAGTGATGATGGACTTAATCCATATTGACATTGAGGAACAACTGCACTTGAATTTGTTACATAGGAAACATACATTTGATCTATTTGATCACCCAAAGCTAAATGAACTTGTGTTGGTTCGTTTTCATTCGATGGTTGAACAACAGGTGATTTAGCAATGAATTGATAAGGTCCCATGCATTTTTCTCGTGAATAAAAACGAAATTCTAATTGTCGACGTAAATTAATCATTGTCCATGTTGAAGTAGTTTGAGTTGCTGTAACAAATTCAAAATCAGCATAATCACAAGCACCTGTTGTTACTGGAACTTCAACGAAATAAACACCGATGAAATCATCTTTACATGGATTTTCAATGGGTGTCCATGTCACAGTTAATTGATCTGCATTCGAATAATTGACTTTTGAAACTTGTAATTCAGTTAGTCGAAGTGATTTCATAGGAAATAAACGAGAGATAAGACCAATGGTTCGATTACAATTAAATGGATTTGGTAGATTGACACTCAAATGAGCTTTTCCAAATGGTCCATGAGCATACTGATGATCGCGTTCACTTTCAATAACAACAACAATTGTCAACACAAATGTTAAAAGTTGATAAAACAACCGACGCATTTTGATGACGTCTTTTTCTTTTTGTTATCTAGATATTTAATTTTGTAATCACAAAAATATGAATTATCTAGAATGCAACGAAAGTACGATGATAACATATCTTTTTTTTGATTTTATTCAGTAAATCATCTTTTAAAAAAAAAGAAAGAAAAATGTTTTTCTTTTCTGTTTATTTGTTAATAGTAAAATGATCGATAATTTTATCATCGGATGTATGATGATAGTTGAAACCTAAATGTGTTTTGTTGAGCCAAATATGAGTATAACCAAAAGCAATATCATGATAAATACTCCAATCAACTTTCTTATAATGTCCAGTTGATAAATCATGACCACCCATGCCAATTAAAACATTGGTTATTCCCTCTTTAACACATTTTTCTTGATAGATTTTACATGTTCGTTCATATGAATGAACATGTGCAACTAAATGAAGATCAACATGATGTTTGTACAGAAGTGGTTCAATATATTCTCGTAGTTTATCTGCGATTGTTTCTGCACCAACAAGTGAATTGTACATTGGACGATGTCCACCAACAATAACCCAAGGTGTTTTAGCACGATTGATACTGTTAAGATCATTTTCTAACCATTTATATTGAACTGATGTTGGAAGAAAATCATGTTCAGTTGAATAATAAATAATATGTGCAGCACCGATATCAAAACTATACCAAAACAAACCATTGCCATTTGTTGGACCATGAAATCGATGAACTACTGGTACAGCACATTCACCACCAGAATCTGTTCCATAATCTCCCCTATTCATATAGACATTCATTGAGAGATATTTATTATTTATTTAGGAATAAGAAACTTACCATGCAGGTCGAAATCCACCAGGACCAGGAGCATGACTTGGATCATTTTGACCACCAGTAACATGATCATATTCATGATTACCAATACCAACCATATACGGTGCAGTTGATGCTGTTGGATCAATTTGATTCATATAAGCATCCCAAAGAGCACCTGTACCTCGTGCATAACTTATATCACCAATATGTAAAACACCCGATGCATTGTGATATTTGACAAGTGCTAAAACACGATCAATTGTTGCTTTTGCACCTTTTTGAATTGGTGAAACACCCATATCACCATACGCCATCAAATGTAACATTTCATTGAGATTTGTTGGACGATTATAAAAACTACGAATTGATGACCAACCATGTTCATTACTTCCAACTCGATAATAATAAGTTGTTGATGGTCGAAGATCGTTCATCAGCATTGTATGCATATAACCAGGATGAATAAAATTTTGTGGACCAACTAGATTTGCTTTGCCTTCGCACATATTCGATGCATTGTATGTTGTTGATGTTCCATTGACTGTGAATGTAAGTGCTGATGGACTTAATCCATATTGACATTGAGGAACGACTGCACTTGAATTTGTTACATAGGAAACATACATTTGATCGTTTTGATTACCAAAAGCTAAATGAACTTGTGTTGGTTCATTTGCATTCAATGGTTGAACAACAGGTGATTTAGCAATGAATTGATACTGTCCTGTACATTTTTCTCGTGAATAATAACGAAATTCCAATGATCGACGTAGATTAAGCATTGACCATGATGAAGTATTTTGAGTTGCTGTTACAAATTCAAAATCAACATATTTACAAGCACCAGCTAATGGAATTTCAACGAAATAAATGCCAATGAAATCATCTTTACATGGAGTTGCAGATCGTGTCCATGAAACAGTAAGATGTTGATTATTTGAATAATTTGTTGATGAAACTTGTAAATCAGTAATATTCAAAGTTAATCGATGAAGATAAGCTTGAAAAAGATCAATTGTTCGATTACAATTGTATGGACTCAGTAGATCAACGGTCAAATGAGCTTTTCCAAATGGACCATGAGCATGTACATGGGGTTCACATTCAATTCCAACGAAAAGTAGAACAACAAACAACAATTGATAAAACATTATTTTGTTGTTTCTCTCGTTTTACTAAATTTTATTTCATTTCGACGTCTTTTTATATGAAAATGGAAAAAAAACAACAAAGATGATAAGAGATAACAGAAGAAAAACAAAATTCTGTACGTTCTCGAATCATGTCGAATTTTTGTAAGTCAGTTTGAGCACATGATAATTTCGAATAAATAGTTGTGCAATTTTAGTAATATTTTTAGTATCATCTATTCCTGAATGATGTTTTCCATCTAATTTTAAGTTTGATATTCTAAGCATATCTTTCATTCCTCGAACATGACTTGATGGATAATATTCATTGTATAAATCTTTTAAATTAATAAAATTTCGAATAAAATCCGGTTGATTGAAACCCGATTGTTTTAATTGTAAAGGTAACATTGTTTTTAAATCCCAATTTCCACATGTTATCCATGTAAAACTAAATAAAATCGATTTTGTTTCAAGAGAAATTAACGAATGTTGAACAAGAAATTGTTGAACTTGATTCCAAACAAAATCAAATGTTGGCGATTGATCAACTAATTGTTGAGTTATTCCAGTGATTTGAATACATTTTTCGTTTAATTGACTTCGAATTGTTGGTCGAACATAACTATGATAAATATCAACAATTCGATTTGTTTGACTTTCTAATAAACAGATGGGAAATTCAATGATTTCCCAAATATCATCGGGCATGATTCGATTTAATTTTGGATTGATTTGATGACAAACAGCTTCGAAATCCAAGACACAATAATAATCAAATGGTTGACCAACTGTATTTGTTGTTAAAATAAATGATTCGTCGTTTTGATGATAATTTCCTATTCGAATAAGAATATCTTCTTTTCGTGGATTTTGTCTTTCTTGTTTTAATTTAGTTATTCCATCGGTTGTATAATTGATTTCAATCAGATTTGGCGTCAGTTGAAGTTCTTCATTGAATAGTTTTGTTGAAAAAATTATATTTTGAGGAATATTCAATTGTGCATTGGACTGTTCAATAAAATTCAATTTGAGTTCATAGATTGATGAAATTCTACATGTTTGAGATGGATTTAAATTTCCAAGATTATTTTCATTGAAAGTATCAGTAGAATAGATACTTTCATCATCAATCGATATTATCCAACTAACAATATTTTCATGTTTAAAATCCACTGATTTATAAACTAATTTTATTGGTTGTTCATGGTTATTTCGAAAGACTTGTGTAATAGTAACAGTCGTTGTTTTGTTATGCTGTATGAGAGCTTCTATATTCACCTTGTCGAATATCATCTTTGAAATTTTGTGGTTGTTCTGTTATTTTATATTTGCGATAAGAGTGTGTAATGTCATCATCGAATAATAGTTCGTCTTTTGAAGAAGAATTCAAAACAAATTCAATTTCAATTCGATCGTATGTTGGTAGACTTATTCTTCGAACTCATCAAGATGAAGATACAGAAATTCTTGCTTCGATCTTTTCGGATCCAATAGCTCGAAAATATCTTGTTTTTCTTCAACCACCCAATGGTTGGGGAGATGACGACGAAGAGAGAAAAACAAACAAAATTTGGACTAAACAAGATTTTGCTGATCGAGTTTCAGTACAAAATCAAACACGATCAAAAGGTCAAAGTTGTGTCTTTAACATCATTCTATTAGCTTCAACGTCTGGTGAAAAAACTGATCGATGTATTGGAACAACGGGCTATGTCACCATTAATGGATCTATTGCTTATTTAGGAATTATCACAGATCCTAAAACAGTACGAAGAGGATATGCAACTGAAGCACTTTATACATCGATTGTTTTTGCATTTCAAAGACTTGGTGTTAATCAAATTATCATGCAAACCGATGAAAGAAATGAAGAAATGAGAGGATGGTGTGAACATACTGCTGGTATACCAATGATAAATAAACAACAAAAAGAATTGAATGGTATCACTTTTGTACAATGTGAATATTCATTTACATTGGATCAATGGAATCATTCAATTAAAACTAAATTAGAAAATAGAATGAATCAATACTTCAAATAGATATTTCTAATTATTACTAGTACTTTACTTCTGTCTAATAAAAGAATCATAATTAGAAAAGATAAAGATCAAAACTTTGCATGAAATGAAGAAACGAGATAATTATCTGCAGATACAAGTGGTTAGTGATTAATTATAACTCGAGGATAAATTTCAATTGAATTGAATTCAAGTGTATCGATATAGAATTGAAAATGAGTTCATCATTGAATGTTTCTCTTTCGTTTGGTCAATTAATTGTTATTCGATATGTTGAATCAATTTTAGTTTCAACTGGAATCATTGGATCGATATTAAATCTTGTTCTATTTTCTCAAAGAAAATATCGACGAAGTTCTTGTTGTCAATGTTTATTTATTTTCGAAAAATTATTATTATCAATAATATCAAATGTTATTTGTTCATAGATTTTCTAGTACCATCAATATTCACAATAGTTTTATTGTTGATTGGAGCCATTCCTCAGATCTATTCTGTCGATCATAGTCCAAATTCATTATTTAATAAACAATTTTGTCAAGTTCGAGGTTATCTAAGTCAATCAAGTGCAATGGCATGTCAATGGTTAATAGTTGTTTGTTTATCATTTCTAATTCATATGTTAATCTATGCTGATGTACAACGATTAGGTTTTATTAATTTTATGATGTCAACTAGTGGAACAGCATTTTATCATACCATTTATTCGACGATTCTAGGTCGAATTAGTCCGTTAGTAATCATTTCTATAACTACGAAAATTCTTTGAAAAATTCTTCAATTGAAAAGAGAACGTCGAGTTTTATTAGAAATTGTGAGTCAAGACAAACGACGAGAGAAACAAGATATTCAACTTTTATTAATATTATTAGTTCAAGTTGTCATCTTGGTTCTATTTACATTTCCTTATATGAGTTTTAATTTCTATTTAACACTAACAAGATCGGTAACAAATAAATCCAATGATCAATTAGCAATCGAATCATTTGTACAAATATTTACGGAAATGACTGTTTTTATCTATCCATCTCTTTCTTTTTATTTAAATATTTTAGCTTCATCGACATTTCGAAAACAATTCAAATATGTTTTTGATCGAATTTTAACTTTAATGATTCGTCAACAACCTATTCACAATATTCATCCTAATCGAATTGTTCCAATGACGACAACATAACAATAAATTAATTGAATTAGATGAAACCTTGAAATGGACTTATTTTCATTCTACTGATTCAACTTAACACAGTGATTTGAATGTGTAAATACAAAAGTCAATGTCTGTTCTATTTCTATGTATTGAATCTATTGATAAATCCAGTAAATGGAATCGAATGCAATTAATTCCATTGTATAAATGAAGAAAAGCAAGAGCACGTGATAATATTTTGCTCTACAGTTTCAAGCACGCGTTCAATCAAAAGAATAAAAAAACTTCTTTTCTTCATTGAAAAAGTTGAATGTTCTATAGCTGAAGATTGAAATGAGTTCCATTTGATAGTCAGTGATTGTTTTTATTCAATAGATCCTTTTCATGTGTATAGATAGGATATTTTCTAGCTATGAATATCAATTCTTTTTGTTTGATTTCAAATAAAGAAGATATTATCAATGATCTGAAGACAAGAATGACACTTGGAAAAATTCTCATTTTTGTTAAGGTGACTCCAATCTGAAAGAGTTCACATCATTCGTTAGTGTCATCTATAAACGATTCATCTTCATTGCTCATTTTAAAGATCGATGTTCATTGGTTCGTGGATTAAACTGAATACAAATAGCTTTTTCTACCCTGTGGTATTTTGTTCTCTTCACGTCGTTTCTTCTCCACTGAATGTTTCGAACAATTTCCAGAAGAATAATCTCACCCTCAATATGGGAGTTACTGGCCTTGACGAATTTCCTTCCATGGGGCCACATATTCCAATGTATCCAGGCAATCACAGTTTAGCTAATATGTGTTATCTGATTCAACACAATCCTGCAGATAACAAAAAATCTCATATGTCGGTACTTGTCGATATCGGTGGCAATTCCACAGAGAAAAGTCTCATTGGTCTCCTGATACATTTAACAGCTGATATGGACGATGGTTTATGTCCACACTCAACAGAATTGAAATGTGATCTTTTTGAATTGGATCGGACAAGCGTTCAAATAATTCCATTGGGTTTTATTTCACAAAGTAAATACGTGCTTGATCCAACTGCATTTCCATCATATTTCTTAGATGCTGACGTAAGTATCAGAAATGATCACTTCTCTTTTTTTTCCAAAACGATATTTTAAACTCGTAGTTGCCCGTACAAAATTCTTGAATCACCAGGCAAATATCCACTATAAACGCAGTGTTTTAACAGCTATGGTAAGATTTCTTTCTCCTTTTCTTCGGTTCGGAATGTTCTATTTTGTAGGCATCAGTTGTTTACGAGCATGTTGGTGTGACTAATAGTCTGGTGACCTCATGACCTTGGTTTACTACATCGAGGCATCGGTCACGCTATTACGTATATATATATATATGTGTGTGTGTGTGTTTCTGTTTTCCTTCTGTGTTACTGTAGTTTTCTGTAGTGTGTTTATTTGTTACAAATAAACTGTGATCTCTTCACACACACACACATACAACTACACAACTAACAGAGCAGATGCAAATATTAAATGGTGAAGAGCGCTGGACTTCTTTGATGAACTGTCAACAATTCGCATACCGATTTACTGTTGAAGCAATCGGTCTATGTTGGCCCAATGATGTCAATATCGTGGGAGATGTTTTACCGACGACAATAGATGTTGAAATTATGTGCATTTCATCAACAAATAAAATTATACGAAAAAGTCGATAAAACATTTCTTTTCTTATCAAAACACTGGAAAAATAACTTTTGATTTTTTCGTTCATAATCATTTTTCTTAACTATCTATTCAGATGTTCTCTTTTTTTCTGTCATAAATATTAAATATTCCATTGAACTAACTGAAATCTATTGAAATGTTACTGTTACTATTTCTTTTGGAAATCAAACATATGAACAATCGGGATTTGGTGAATCATTGCTCATCTAAATCTTGATTGCACTGTCCGTGGATATCTCGCACTGATATCACTGATTGAAAAGAAAACATTGAACGGTCAATCATCTTATCTTGCCAAATACATATTCCTGCACTTTGTTTTCGAAGAGGAAAGAGCATTTTCAGCAATCGAGATGTTCACCGCAAACGTACTACATAGAACATGTGAACTTATTGATGTTGATCAAGTCCGTCATCTCCTACAAAGTCTGACAAAAGACCAGTTGAATGAACAAGATTTGAACAAACGCACAGCGTTACATGGACATGTGGAAATACTCGAACTTCTTTTAGCTCATGATAAGATCGATCGTTCTATTCCAAACATATGGGGACAAATCGCTGAAGATGCGGCATCCGATCAAGTCAAATTACTTTTTTCTAATGATGACAATTGTCTCATTGAATGGTTTGATACTTATCAACATGCTCATCGAATTACCTACGAAAATCAAACTCATTTACGACAATGGATCACCAAAGTCTCTCTTGTTCGACCTGTCGAACAAATCAATAGAAGATATCTTGATCAAATTGATTTTGCTGATTGGTTGTCACACGCCGTAATTGCGTTTCTTTCTCTACTTCTCTCTATCTATAGATGTTTATAATACTTTCTCTTCACCTCCATTTCGCAGTTAGATTTGAAATAAAGTACAAAAATGGAATTGTTCCAATGACGACAACACAACAATAAATTAATTGAATTAGATGAAACTCTAGCGTCGTCTATGAACGATTCTTCGATAAGATACAATTGGTAATTCGTCCGACCACTATCGACGTTCTTCGTTTATCTTGATTTATTTTTGAAATGATTGACGAAAAACATAGGTGAAAAGGTTTTCGAGTAGATGAAACCTTGAAATGGACTTATTTTCATTCTACTGATTCAACTTAACACAGTGATTTGAATGTGTAAATACAAAAGTCAATGTCTGTTCTATTTCTATGTATTGAATCTATTGATAAATCCAGTAAATGGAATCGAATGCAATTAATTCCATTGTATAAATGAAGAAAAGCAAGAGCACGTGATAATATTTTGCTCTACAGTTTCAAGCACGCGTTCAATCAAAAGAATAAAAAAACTTCTTTTCTTCATTGAAAAAGTTGAATGTTCTATAGCTGAAGATTGAAATGAGTTCCATTTGATAGTCAGTGATTGTTTTTATTCAATAGATCCTTTTCATGTGTATAGATAGGATATTTTCTAGCTATGAATATCAATTCTTTTTGTTTGATTTCAAATAAAGAAGATATTATCAATGATCTGAAGACAAGAATGACACTTGGAAAAATTCTCATTTTTGTTAAGGTGACTCCAATCTGAAAGAGTTCACATCATTCGTTAGTGTCATCTATAAACGATTCATCTTCATTGCTCATTTTAAAGATCGATGTTCATTGGTTCGTGGATTAAACTGAATACAAATAGCTTTTTCTACCCTGTGGTATTTTGTTCTCTTCACGTCGTTTCTTCTCCACTGAATGTTTCGAACAATTTCCAGAAGAATAATCTCACCCTCAATATGGGAGTTACTGGCCTTGACGAATTTCCTTCCATGGGGCCACATATTCCAATGTATCCAGGCAATCACAGTTTAGCTAATATGTGTTATCTGATTCAACACAATCCTGCAGATAACAAAAAATCTCATATGTCGGTACTTGTCGATATCGGTGGCAATTCCACAGAGAAAAGTCTCATTGGTCTCCTGATACATTTAACAGCTGATATGGACGATGGTTTATGTCCACACTCAACAGAATTGAAATGTGATCTTTTTGAATTGGATCGGACAAGCGTTCAAATAATTCCATTGGGTTTTATTTCACAAAGTAAATACGTGCTTGATCCAACTGCATTTCCATCATATTTCTTAGATGCTGACGTAAGTATCAGAAATGATCACTTCTCTTTTTTTTCCAAAACGATATTTTAAACTCGTAGTTGCCCGTACAAAATTCTTGAATCACCAGGCAAATATCCACTATAAACGCAGTGTTTTAACAGCTATGGTAAGATTTCTTTCTCCTTTTCTTCGGTTCGGAATGTTCTATTTTGTAGGCATCAGTTGTTTACGAGCATGTTGGTGTGACTAATAGTCTGGTGACCTCATGACCTTGGTTTACTACATCGAGGCATCGGTCACGCTATTACGTATATATATATATATGTGTGTGTGTGTGTTTCTGTTTTCCTTCTGTGTTACTGTAGTTTTCTGTAGTGTGTTTATTTGTTACAAATAAACTGTGATCTCTTCACACACACACACATACAACTACACAACTAACAGAGCAGATGCAAATATTAAATGGTGAAGAGCGCTGGACTTCTTTGATGAACTGTCAACAATTCGCATACCGATTTACTGTTGAAGCAATCGGTCTATGTTGGCCCAATGATGTCAATATCGTGGGAGATGTTTTACCGACGACAATAGATGTTGAAATTATGTGCATTTCATCAACAAATAAAATTATACGAAAAAGTCGATAAAACATTTCTTTTCTTATCAAAACACTGGAAAAATAACTTTTGATTTTTTCGTTCATAATCATTTTTCTTAACTATCTATTCAGATGTTCTCTTTTTTTCTGTCATAAATATTAAATATTCCATTGAACTAACTGAAATCTATTGAAATGTTACTGTTACTATTTCTTTTGGAAATCAAACATATGAACAATCGGGATTTGGTGAATCATTGCTCATCTAAATCTTGATTGCACTGTCCGTGGATATCTCGCACTGATATCACTGATTGAAAAGAAAACATTGAACGGTCAATCATCTTATCTTGCCAAATACATATTCCTGCACTTTGTTTTCGAAGAGGAAAGAGCATTTTCAGCAATCGAGATGTTCACCGCAAACGTACTACATAGAACATGTGAACTTATTGATGTTGATCAAGTCCGTCATCTCCTACAAAGTCTGACAAAAGACCAGTTGAATGAACAAGATTTGAACAAACGCACAGCGTTACATGGACATGTGGAAATACTCGAACTTCTTTTAGCTCATGATAAGATCGATCGTTCTATTCCAAACATATGGGGACAAATCGCTGAAGATGCGGCATCCGATCAAGTCAAATTACTTTTTTCTAATGATGACAATTGTCTCATTGAATGGTTTGATACTTATCAACATGCTCATCGAATTACCTACGAAAATCAAACTCATTTACGACAATGGATCACCAAAGTCTCTCTTGTTCGACCTGTCGAACAAATCAATAGAAGATATCTTGATCAAATTGATTTTGCTGATTGGTTGTCACACGCCGTAATTGCGTTTCTTTCTCTACTTCTCTCTATCTATAGATGTTTATAATACTTTCTCTTCACCTCCATTTCGCAGTTAGATTTGAAATAAAGTACAAAAATGGAATTGTTCCAATGACGACAACACAACAATAAATTAATTGAATTAGATGAAACTCTAGCGTCGTCTATGAACGATTCTTCGATAAGATACAATTGGTAATTCGTCCGACCACTATCGACGTTCTTCGTTTATCTTGATTTATTTTTGAAATGATTGACGAAAAACATAGGTGAAAAGGTTTTCGAGTAGATGAAACCTTGAAATGGACTTATTTTCATTCTACTGATTTAACTTAACACAGTGATTTGAATGTGTAAATACAAAAGTCAATGTCTGTTCTATTTCTATGTATTGAATCTATTGATAAATCCAGTAAATGGAATCGAATGCAATAGTTCGGACAATTATCCACCAGTGAATAGACGAGGTCCATCTTATTCTGTTTCACGTTTACAAATGTCAAAGAATTTGAAATGTTACCGAGGAATTAAAGATGATCAACGATGGATTTTATTGATTCCTGGTTCAACTGAAGAAGTTTATGAATTATTTAGTTGGAATTGGATGAGAGTATTTGATAGGAAACGTTGGTCTTATTGTACATTACAATTACCAGAAAATGGTTTAGGTGATTTACAAATAGCAGCTGAATATATTGTTTATGCAGTTAGAACTATTTATTACAAAGCAAAACAACAAAAACGAAAGCATTTACGAAGAAAACTTCGATTGAACATCATTGGTCATTCACTTGGTGGAACATTGCCTCGATTTGCCATTCGTTTTTGGCCAGATATTCGTCGTATGATCAATCATTTAATTAGTTTTGGTCCAACGAATCATGGAACAATCATGGCTGATGCAGCATGTTCATTAGCTCATTGTCCAATTGCTGTGATTCAACAAAGAATTAATTCATCTTTTATTTGTGCTTTAAATTCATATCGAGAAACATTTCCATCGATTAAATATACAACTATTCTATCGAAATATGATGAAATTGTTCGACCTGTTCAAAGTAGTGAAATTACAGGCAAATCTGTTGAAAATATTTACATTCAAGATATTTGTCCATTGAGAATCTTTTCTGAACATTTATCTTCAGGAGTCTATGATTATTGTGGATATTATCTGACAATGAATGCTCTATCTTCGCGTTCATTAACAAATATTTCATCGGAAGAATGTTGTAAGAAAATTCTAATGCCTGGAATTAATTTAACAATGACACAATTTTTAATTAAAGTTTCCTATTCAGCTAAACAACATGTCAAACATTTACTTTTACATCACAAACAAATTCGAAATGAACCACAATTGAAATGTTCATTTCGAACTGATTGTATTCAAACGAAAAACATTGTTCAACAAATAGTTCTCAAATAATAAATCTACCGATTATTGTTGTTGTTGTTGTTCGTTTTCTAACGATTCCATTCTGACTTCGATACGTTCGAGATAATTTTGAAATGTTTGTAAATGAGGATGATCCGGTGAAAGCGCTTTACTAGCGATTTCAACAGCTTTTTGTTCATGTTCTAGAGCATTTTTAAAATCATTTAATCCGACATATGCCGTCGCCATACTATTGTATGTACCTGCCATTTCAGGATGATTTTCTGGTAAAGTTTTCTTTTGAATTTCTAGAGCTTTTTTATAATGTTCTAACGCAATTGTATATTGTTTCATCGATTGATTCGCAACACCAATATTATTATGAATAGCAGCTAAATCAGGATGATCTGCAGGCAATGTTTTCTGTTGAATTTCTAATGTTTTCTTATAATATTCGAGTGCAGCTGGATAATCTTGCATAGCTTGATGAATAACACCAATATTATTATAACTAACCATTAATGTTGGATGATTCGGTGTCAATGATTTCTTTTTGATGTCGAGTGATTTTTTATATAATTGCAAAGCCATTTGATTGTTTCCTAATTTTCTTTGAATATCAGCGAGATTATTATAAGTTGCAGCTAGTGCAGGATGATTTTGACTCAATGATTTTTCTTGAAGTTTTTGTGTTTTTTGATAATATTCAAGTGCAGTTGTATAATTGCCCATTAATTGATAGAGATGTCCAATGTTATTGAATGAAGTTCCAATCGACGGATGATGATGTGGAAGAGCTTTCTGTCGAATTTTCACTGCTTTTTGATAGAAAGTCAGCGCTGTTGTATAATTGCCCATGGATTGATGTGCAACACCAATATTATTAAATGTTGTTGCAAGTTCAGGATGATTAACTGAAAAAGCTTTCTCTTGAATTTCTAAAGCTTTTTCATAGGATTCAAGAGCTTGAGCAAATTGTCCCATTTGTTGATTGATATCTCCAATATTATTATAAGTGACCGATAACGATGGATGATTACTTGTAAATGTTTTTCGTTTAACTTCAAGTGATTTTTCGAAATAAGAAATAGCTTGTTGATAATCTCCCATTTCTCGATGAATCAAACCAATATTATTATAAGTTATAGCCAATGATGAATCAAAAGGATTCGAACCTTTCAAACGAATATTTAAAACTTTTTCGAAATAATTCAACGCTACAGGAAAATTGCCCATTTCTCGTTGGAGTTCTCCAATATTGTTATACGTTACGGCAAGATCTTGTTGAGATAATTTCGAACTTTTTCTTTTGATTTCTAAAGCTTTTCGATAGAATTCTAATGCAGTCGAATAATCGCCCAATGATTCATTAGTAAGACCAAGATTATTATAGGTTGTTGCAAATGATAGATGATTTGGTGGAAGTGTTTTTTGTTTAATTGATAAAGTTTTCTTATGTGATGTTAGAGCATTGAAATATTCGCCTAATTCTCGTTGAACTTCGCCAATATTATTATAAGCAATACTTAACGAACGATGATTCGGTGGTAAACATTTTCGTTTTAATTCGATTGCTTTTTGATAATATTCAAGTGCTAATGTATATTCACCTAATTCATCTGAGATCAAACCAAGTTCATTGTAAACATAGGACATTTTCAAAGAATCTTTTAACTGTAAAAGATGAATGAGAACGACATAGATGTCTTTGGCATGTTCTAAATCTTTAATTGAAGTGATTAATTTGGGTAGTTTATACCATGAGACAGTGTCTCGTGTTTCTTGTTGAATGAGTTCAGTGAGCTGATTGATTTGCTCATCGTTTTCGTCGACTAAAGTGAGACAGACTTGCCAAAGTTGATTGTCGATTTGTTTGATTTGTCCAATTCTGAAAATGGAATGAATTGAAAAGAGAAAGAATTTGTCTTGTTGTTGATAAAAAGAAATATTTTTCAAAGACGTAAAAGGTGAAATTGTCGATGTAAAAATAGTTTCAATACAAAATAAAATTCCAAGACAATTCGAATTGGATTTTGCACGTTTAGCTTCTTCCAATGAACTTTCATAATCTGAATTAGCTAAGAGAAAATTATTGAATGATAACAGATTTCCTTGACTTGATTTCATTTTTTCGAAATCATCGATGAATGCGTTTTGTGATCGATATAAAAGTAAATTTTTCGTTGGTTTCTTTTGTAATTGTTGTAATTGTTTATGTAGATCTTGAATGAATGATCCCATTTTGACAATGACTTCGATATCTTGCGTTTGTAAAGCTCGATTTAACATAACATAAATGAAACATTCTCTTGTGTACCACCAAATCGGTGAATGATCATGATAAGTCTTTTCGAATTCATCGATAATTTTCAATTCATTTTCATTGTCGAAATACGAATGTCGACAGAATTCAGCGATTTGTTCATGTTCATTTTGTTCGTAGTTCGTTTCGAGAATAATTTGTTTAACTAAATGCCAATAAATGAACAATTGATTTAATTGTTTTAAATCATTTTTCGTGTAATTCATCGATGGAATGATGCTCATAACAAGAACTTCTTGATGATATCGTCGTGTGTCTCGTTTCAACGAAAGGCAAATCGGATCGACTCGATCGAAAATACCTTTGACTTTGTCGATATCGTCGTCAGGATATTCGTTGTTTTGTCCGTCTGGTGAAAGAATATAAATCGAATAAATATTCGGAAGAGATTTTAATTGTGTTGTTACATTTTTAATTAATTCTTCTGAAATGACCATTAAAATCTTTGCATCTCGATTCTGTTGAATCAATGCAAGTGAACTATTGAAATTGGTGAATTTATGAATGGAAACTGACATTCGTTGAAGACGATTGAACGCATTTCGATAGATTAAATCATTTTCATTTAAATTTGGATCGATCCAAACAACAACAAACTTGACATTGGCTATTGGCAAATATTTTGTTCGATTGTTCACAGATTTTTTCGATGAGGAATTTTTCGTTGAGATTTCCGATTGATTTGTTTCATTTTCATTAGCAAGCGCAGAATTTGAAACACCCATTGAAATTGATCGTTTTCTCTTCTTTTCGGAACAAAATGAAAGTTTGTTTTTTTTTTCTTCTTTTTTTGTCTAACATTCAACGAAAAAGAGAAAGAGAGAGAGAAACAGTTGATGAGATTAAATGAATATTCCATTATCGATTACTATAAGGTTTTCTCTTGTCTCTCAAACAACAACCTTTTACACTTTCAATATCTTTTTTTCCACGTATAGACAATACACACACACACACACACACCCTATCACATCAACAAAACAAACAAACTAATCGAATTAACTTTTCAAAAACAAAAACTATTCGACTGGACTTAGTTTAACCTTGTTAAGCATCGGGACACATTCAATCACCGATCGCTTTTCATTTTTGTATGATAAAGTCAAAGACGAAATTGATCTTTATACCTTCACAACATAAAAACATGAGAACTAAATCAACTTTTGATTGGCTATTCAAAATAAAATCTACTTACTACAACAGGTCATCATATAGCATTTTTCCTTTCATTTCATGTGTTTTTTTTCCAATAGATTCAAATCGATGATCGAACAACTTCCTGCTGAATTACTTTATCGAATCTTCGATTATTTGAAATTTTCAGAGATTTTCACTTCATTTTCCAATTTAAATGTTGAATTCAATCGATATTTAATTGGTTTCGATCGTTATAAATTAGATTTTCGTTCGGTAGATCGATTTGAATTTGATTTTGTATGTAATTCCATTTCACCTAGGAATGTACGTTCATTGATTCTATCGGATGACAAACAAACACCTGGTCAAATCTCTCTTTTTCTATCTCGTTTTCAAATTCGCCAATTCACTCGTCTTCAATCATTGAAATTAATTGAAATCGAACAGCATCATTTACTTACTTTTATTCAACAAATTCGATTAACAAATTTGATTTGTTTAACAATTGAAACTCGTTGTGGATCATGTTTTTACGTTCAAAATCCAACTATTCTCACTTTTCTTTCATCGATATTTCAACAAGACAATGTTCGATCACTTCAATTGAATATTTCCAATTATGAAAATAACAAATATTTGTCATTCTTCAATTCGACTTCTCTCGAATATCTTTCGTTAGATTGTTGTTCGTATGAAGAATATCTGTTGATTCTTCGCTGGTCACCTCGATTACAAGTATTTCATTTAAACAATTGTTTTTTAAATTCAGCTAAAAACATTTCTTCATCATCAAAAACATTTCGTCATAAGAATTTACGTTCATTATCGATCATTGAATTGGAAAATGTTCATTTGAAACAATTGAAAAGATTTATTTCGTTAACTCCATCGATTGTTTATTTAAAATTAATTGGTCAAGGATATTTTCAATATGGAGCATTCGATGGATTTCAATGGGAAACAATTCTATCCGAACATTTGAGTTCATTGAAACGATTTCATTTTCATTTCGTTACAATTAACAATCAAATTCAAACAAAAAATCAAATCGATTCAATAGTTAATTCATTTGGAGGTCGATTTTGGAAAGAAACGAAATGTTGCTTTGTGGAATGTCAATTTATAAAATATTTATCTCAACTTCGTCTCTATTCATTGCCAATTCGTCCATCGAATGTTGATTATCTTGTTCATTCAGATACGATTTATTCGTCAACAAATGCAAATTTCGATTCCAATCAATCGAAAATGGTTTCTTTGAATTTTTCGAATTTCATCGAACAAGAAAATGTACTTGTTTTTGTTTCTTTTCTCTTTTCTCTTTTTTACTCGAGAACTATTCTGTTTTTAGAATGAAACAATTGTTTACCCACATTTCGATCAACTCAAACAACTGAAATTGACATTCGATTGTGTTTCTTCTTCTCTCGATATATTTCAATTGATTTCAATAAGATTTTCTCTTTCTCATCTAACTGAAATTCATTTGAATATTATTTCTCCAAAAAACGAGAATTTATCATCGAATTTTCTCAATAGTTTGATTGATTTTCTTCAAGAATTTCCTAATTTAGAAACATTTTCTAATATCAATCGTGAACTTGATGCTGAGATCGTTTGTTTATTAGCTCCGTATCGAATTAAACATTTGTATACAAAGATCAATCGAACAAAAGATATCAAAATTATTTTACAACGACGATTCAATACTTTGTCAACTCTTCATTTTCAAACGAATATCATTTCGAAGAACTATTTTAGAAAAATTCGAAAATGGCTTTTCAATAAGCAAATCTCTTTTGCTTCTTCTGCAGATTTCTATTCAATTCATCTTTGGTTTCAATACTAAAAAATCGAATGTCCTTTTTCTCTGTTTAGGTTTATGAAATCTTAGAATTTTGATTATGATCCACCCTTTTTTTTCTCAAATTCGTTAATAAAACAAGAGCATACTCAATTCACATCTCAGAGGTTTCTTTTCTAATTAATTTCATCTACGAAGACAAACTAAATATATATATATATTGACTGATTGACTGTTGAGATCATTCATTTGATTAACAATGTCTCCGATGAAATCTGATACAAAAATCATTCGTGTTAGTGTTCATGATCTACCGGTAACTAGTTTTTGTGATTTAAATATTCACAAAAGATTGATTTTCGATTTAGAAACCTGGTGGATTGATCAAACGAAGAAATGAACGAGTTTATAAGAAAAAAAATTCAATTATTCCAACAAATGATCAAATATCAGGATATGTCGAAAGAGATACAACACCTAATTTATCAACAAATGTAGAATAGAATTTCAATTCCAATCTTTTCTATTTCATTTTTGTTTTTAGGGAGAACAAACGGACAAAAAAACATTAATTTCAAGTCATGATTTTGATATTTTAAGAAAAGTTTGTTTCGTTTTCACAGTCGAATATTTTAAGAATAAGAATGTCTTTGCAGATGAATACAATTCAATATACAGATGAAAAATCAAACAAACGACATAGACGTCGAAGGTTTTTTTTTTTCTACTAATCATTGATTCAACTTCCGTACAAAAATCGATATTCAATTTAGACGTGGAGTCTTTTATATGACATCATGTTGTTGTTGTTATTCGATCATTGCTGCGATCTTATTAGTATTACTTGCAGCTATTATAGCGACAATCATTTTATTACTTTTACAACGAAAGATAACGACAACAACGACATCAACAACGGCAACAACTTCAACATCAACAACATCAACATCATCAAGTTAGATTTGTTTCATTTCTCATTCACTGACAATTCTCATTTCTTCTAGCAAGTGAAACAACACTTACAACAGTTACAACGGTGACTTTAACTTGTAATACATGTAAGATCAAACAAATCTTCACTAAAGATATACAAAAATGAAATATCGATCGCATTTTAGGTAATAGTCTATGTTGGAATCAAACAAGTGCGATTCTTGCTGGAACAAGTAGTAGTACACTTAGTGATCCTCGTTGTATCAATTTTGATGTCAATGATACAATGTATTTATCTGCACATACACTGGGTTATGTTCTCAAATCACCTTTGAATTATACAAATCGAACTCAAACAACACCAAAATATGGTGATCATATTGATTATATCATTTTTGATAACAATGGAGATATGTATACCAATGATCATAATGATGGTTTAGTACGACGTTTCTCATCTAATTCTCCTAATGGAACAATTGTTGCTGGTACAGGTTCATCTGTTAGTGGCACTCTAAAGAAACCATTCGGACTTGCTATTGATGACAATTTTACTCTTTATATTTGTGATTCTAATACAAAAAAAATCTATAAATTAGAACAAAATGCTTCGGCTCTTGTTCAAGTTATTGACACTTCATCTTATACCAAGACACCATCGGCAATTTTATTATCTATGAATTCATCAGATGAAATCTACGTCAGTGACGAAGGTGGAACTGCTGTTTATCTATGGAAATTTAATTCTGCAACTCCAACTACAACTTATACTAATGTAGAAAATGGAGTTAAACTTAGTGGACCACGAGGAATGAAATTAGATGCCGATGGAAATTTGTATGTAGCTGATAAAAATAATCTTCGAATTGTAATGTTTTGTACAAGTACAAATTCAACGAATGGAACTATTATTGCACAAGTTCCATCGACACCAGCAGATCTTGCTTTCGATTCACAAATGAATCTTTATACAATTGGCTCGGGTTCTGGTAGAGTCTACAAATTCGAATTATATTAGAATCCCATCCCTTTTCAAAACAAAGATAAAGATAAAGATAACAATGATATTGCAAAAGTTGTTATCTTTTGTTTATAAAATCTGTTTTTTTTCTTATTCGACTTTTCATTTTGACTAAAAACGAAATAAAAGTTTTTAGGGCGAACGATGTTTGTCTATGATTTGATAGTGTTTCAATTGTTGCTTTTCATTGGATTGAATTGTGCATTTGATTTAAAAAATCTTGGTTCATTTTGTTCGAACGATAGTTCACTTGGTCCACCCAATTTGAATCCAATCGATAATAATCCACCGAAATTCGTTCGTTCGATTGAAAATGGTTCACTTTATACGATTGGTAGTGAAGATAATTTGATGTGGTTAGTTCATGTTTGGGGAGAAACTGGATATGATTATGGCTTTGCCTATGGAACACTTTTAAAAGAACAAATTAATAAATTATTACCTCGAGCATGGGCTCATTTTGAAGATCGAATTTTACATGAATTAGAAGATTTAAAATTACCGAAATGGTTCGAAGAAATCTTAGCCAATAAAGGTTTAGCGTTTGCTCTTGATTTTCAAAATACATTAGTTGAAAAATATATTGATCCAGAAATTTACAATGAAATGAAAGGCATTTCTGATGCTGCAGGTATTGACTTTCATGCCGTTCGACGTATACATATGATTGGAGAAATTACACGAGGTTTGTGCTTTTATTTATTCAGATAAAAAAAAAACAAATTTTATGATTTGATTTGTTATAAGGTCGATGTTCATTATATGGTCTCTGGGGAAATTCGACACTCGGTGGTAAAACTCTTCAATTACGTGCGTTAGATTTTGATACTGATGGAGGTTTTCAAGATTATCCTGTTGTTACTGTTTATCATCCTCGTTCATCAAAACTTGGTCATAAATTTGCTAATGTTGCTTGGGCAGGTTACATTGGAACATTAACAGGAATGTCGGAAACTCGTTTAGGAATTTCTGAAATTGGAATTTATTTCTCGGATGATACATTTGGTGATGAAAGTATGAGTGGTTTACCATTTATTTTTGTTGAAAGATATATTTTACAATATTGTCAAACAGTTGATGATGCTCTTTCATTTATTTCAAATGTTAAACGAACATGTCGATTGATTTTAGCTGTTGCCGATGGTAAACTATCAACTGCAACGATGATTCAATATTCACATTCAAAAGTCAACTTTTTCGATGATCAAAATTTACAACCATTAACAGAATGGCATCCAAGAATTCATCAATGTGTTTATCTTGGAATGGATTGGTTATGTCCTTCGAGAAATATTAAATTATACAATCAAATTATGTATCAATATGGTTCAATTACACCACAATCAACAATTAAAAATATAACATCAGTTTCGAAAACAGGAGATTTACATGTGGCTATCTATGATCTTACAGATAATCAATTGTATGTCGCAAATGCCAAAGATCCAAAACAAACCAAAGATTTTCAAGCTTATCTTCAACAATTTATTCAACTTGATCTTAATATTGAATATAATCGAACAAATACATTCTTTTAATTTCGTCGGTTTTTATCTCTTTTCTTTTATTCTTTCTAAATAAATATTTATTAAAAGATATTATCTGTCGAACTCGAGTGTACTTTATTATTATTTTTTCATTTTGTTTGAAAAGAAACGAAAGATGTTTTTATTCTCGGTGATATTTGTCATAGAAATATTGTTGAATAGTTTCATCGTTTGTAAACGAATCGAAGATAGTAGTTTAGATTTGAATGAAGTGACTTATCATAATGAACCATCACATATTTATTTGGGTTCACCATCGATCGTTCGTCTATCATCGGGTCGTTTACTGGCCAGTCATGATTTTTTTGGTCCAGGATCAAAAGATCAAGCGCAGAATGTGAGTGTCTACGCAAGTGATGATAATGGACTCAATTGGAAATTTGTTTCATTTATTTTAAGAACTTATTTTACATCATTAACAGTTTATAAGAATCGTGTCTATGCAATTGGTGTTCGTAGTGGAAAAAATGATAGTGGAATAACTATTCATCGAAGTACTGATCAAGGTCATTCGTGGATCTATCAGGAGAGTGATCAAGGTGTTCTTCTATTCAATGGACGATTTGATTCAGGAGCTATGCCAATTGTCATTGCAAATCAAATGATGTATCGTTCAATTGAATATCATATTGGTGAGGGAAAATGGCCTTTTCAATTTCAAGCAGCATTGATTAGTTGTAATCTATCGACAGTGAATCAAATAGAGGATGATGATGATGATCCTGTTATGTCTCCTAACAATTGGAAATTAACTCCACCAGTTGAATTTGATAGAAAATGGTTACCATCAACATATCCAAATTTAACAGCACCTGGTTTTCTCGAAGGAAATATTGTTATTCTACCAAAAGCATCGTCACCATCGGAATTACGTGTTTTAAATGTTCTTCGATTTAATTCAATGCCTTTAACTAATTTGTCAATCGTTCTTGAATTGAATTCGACATCAAATCATTTATCATTTGTTTCAATCATCAATTTTCCAGGTGGAATGAGTAAATTCGCAATTCGTTATGATCCAATTACAAAAACTTATCTCAGTTTAACAAATCCAGTTTCAGTTGAACCAGTTATTGATCAAAGAAATATTCTAAGTTTATGTTATACAAAAGATTTGGAAACACTTGATAATTGGAAAGTTGGTGTTGATCGTTTGTTATACGATGATACAGGATTAGAATTCAATGATAGTCTTCATTATACTGGTTTTCATTATGTTGATTGGCAATTTGATCATTTCAATTCGTTTCAAAATCAATCGAGTTGTGATGTTTGGAATTGTGATGGAGGACCCGATCTTATCTATTTAATTCGAACGAGTTATCGAGGTGCAAATACTTATCACAATTCAAATCGAATTACTTTCAAAACTCTATCGAATTATCGACAGTTTATTTCCAATTTTTAATCAAAAACTAACTAAGATCAAATATTTAAAAAAAAATGTTTGTTTGTCTTTTTATTTGTTTCGATATTTATCGAGTAATTTGTCCATTGAATCATCTTTATTTTCAAACCATGGTTTGTCAACTTGTATGATGCCTTTTGTGTGTTTGTTTTCAACAAAAGATTCATAAGAAATATCACGACAACGAACGATATCATCAAGTAATGATTGAATATATTTCTTAAACAGTTCACTTGATTTATCAAAATCGAATTGAGTTAATAATGTTGAATCATCATGAGTTTTTAATAGAGCAACTAAATCACGTAAATAATCGGCTTGTAAATCATGCATAGCAAAGAAATCACCACGTGCAATTGTTTCTTCGCGTTTTTTCCACTCGTTGATTTCGATTTGTTGTTGTTTTTTCTCGGGCAATTGAATTCGATTGAGAAAAACATCTCGTACAAATGCTGCTTGCATTTCAAACATAATCGACGTATACAACTGTCTTGGAACACTTAAATAAGCAACAAATGGTTGATCAACTAAGAAAATACTTTTATAAAGTTGCGTTGGAACAAATTCAGTGACACCACATTTGATACGCAAATCTTTCGAAAGAAATGGATACGAATGACGATAACCAGTACAAAAGATAATTGCATCGATATCATCGACATTTGAATTATCTTCGAAATATGCTTTGCGTTGTTCGATTCGAATGACCATCGGTGCATCTCGAATTCCATTTGGCCATTTAAAACCAACAGGTACATTTCGAGTACTTACGATTACCGATCGAGCACCAAACTTCGAACAATGCATGGCAATATCGGTTGACGAAAAACTTCCACCAATAATTAAAATATTTTCACCAACAAATTCATCGCCACCACGAAACTCATGAGAATGAACAACTCGACCGGGAAATTGATTCACACCTTCGATTTCAATCATATTTGGAACATGATAATGACCAATTGCAACAACAATACGATCGAAGCTATACGATAACAATGAACCACTCGGTAAATCTTCAACTTCAACGGAAAATTCATTTGTTTCATTGTTGAATTCAACATGACGAACAGCAGTATTAAAATGAATCAATCGTCGAATATCACCACTTTCAGCTCGACCATTGAGATAATCACGAATCATTGCACGTGGTAAATACGATGGAAGTAAACAATTAAAATGATGACAATATGTATAATCAGTATATTCCATCAATTCTTTTGGATTATTCGACCATAAACTATAATTTGATCATATCAAAATCATTCTTTTGTCGATTAGTAAAAAAAAACTGAACTTATACTTTCGATACATACTGCAATGAATTGGTTCGCCATATTGATCGAAACCAATTTGAGATGTATAATTCCATACACCACCCCAATCACATTGACGTTCAAAACAAATTAATTCAATTAATTCTTCTTTTTCAGCTTGTTTCAATGCTAATAGCTGAGACAGACCTGCTGGACCAGCCCCTATCACTGCAATACGGACTTTCTTATTCAACGACATTTACAAATCAATATGAAGAACGAAAAACATTCGATTCACTCATCCATTCATCGATTTACATTTATATAGATAAAGAAAACCTTTTCTCGATCAAGAAATCAATAATATCTAAATATAATCACTCCGATGATTATTCATGTAAACATTTATATCAATATGACATCTATCTATATATGCACATTCACTAGGCAAACTTTATTCGAATATCGAAGAAGAAGAACAAGAAGCAATAGACGTGTATAGTTAAAAATGTTAGACGATTTCTTGAGGGTGTTGACATAGACATGTATTTAAAAGAATAAATAAAGTGCCTGATGTTTCATCTGAAGCAATAATATCTTGACATTGATCATCATTGAAATGAGCAACATTCATCCAACTATAACGACCAGTTAATTTCGTTGAATAGATTTGTTGAATATGAAATTGTTCACGACGATTGGACACGTAAATAAAGATATGATAATCTGCAATTGAACCAGCTACAACATCTGCGAAACCATCATTATTAAAATCACCCGTTGTAATTCGTCCATAATATGCATTATTACCTAAAGGATACTTCTTCACTGGACGCATTGAACCATTTCCATATCCCATAACAAATCCAATTTGATTTCCTTCACTATACGATATAACAACATCACCAATTCGATCACCATTAAAATCTCCAATTGCAACAAATGCAGGATTATAATAACCACCAACAAACGATTCAATTTGTGGTCGAAATGTTCCATCACCATTGCCTAATAGGATGCCAACAGTTCGTTTCATAATATTATTATAGACAATATCTTGATAACCATCATTATTCATATCACCAATCGACAATGACGATGGACTTCGATTGGGTCCTGCATAATAACTTATTTTACTTGCAAATGATCGATTTCCATGTCCTAAAAGAATAAAAACATAATTTTCTGATTGACTTGCAAGAGCAACATCCAAATGAGAATCATTATTCAAGTCAACGATTCCAATTCCTCGTGTTCGCGTATAATTTCCCATGTAATACGTTGTTACATTCGAAAATGATCCATTTCCATAGCCAAATAGAAAATAAACATAATCACGATTTTCACTTGTTAAAACCAGATCAAGATTTGCATCGTGATCGAGATCACCAGTTGCAATATAAAAAGCCCAAGTTGTAAATGATTCAACATAAGTTCGAATTTCCTTCGTATAATTTCCTCGACCATCGCCAAGTAAAACATGTAAACTATTTGTACCATAATTAAAAAATAGAATATCAACCAATTTATCATTATTAAAATCAGCAACGACTGGTGATTTCAAACCCTTCTTCGAACCACTCTCATATTTTCTTATTAATTCAAATTTTAATTGACAAATGCCGTCTAGTCAACAAACAGAAATTCAATCGTTTGAAAAGATTTCTTGTTCAATGAACATACCATCAATGATATTGATTCCTCTTATTTTTGATGTTGTTGTTTGATTTGCTATTGTAGTATTCACAATTGTTGTTGTTGTTGTTGTTGTTGAAGAAATTGCTGATGAATTGTCAGTAGGAGTTAGTTGTGTCATCGAAATAGAAAAGAGAATAAGACCAGTGATTAGCAAAAGAAGAAAGAAAAATATGAGAACAAATTTAGTTGAGGATCGATTCGAAATTGTTAATGTGGACCTAAAATGATAAAAAAAAAGAACAAATTCAATCGACGAATCGATTTAACAGTTTTACTGTTGAGAAATAACTGTTGAAGGTTTTATTGTTGAACATTCAGGTCCAACAGCATTCAATTGTTTTTTTCGTTTTTCATAGATTTTAAATATAATTCGAACGATTCGTGGAGAAATCCAATCGAGAACAATTGTTAAACCACCTTGAAGACCAAATATAAATGTAATAAAATATAAAATATGAAAATGTTGAACATAAGTATATGAACATGATGATGGCAAACATTGTTCATAATACGATGAATAATTCATTGATGTTAACCATTTTTCAACAAATAAATTGTCGATTAATTGTGAAACATTTGTCTTCGAATGAAATCGACTTGTGGTTTCATTGACAAGAGAAATAATCGTTAGATTTGTATATTCTCGAATAAGATCAACACATAATTCATCATAAAAACATTCCAATGTCGAAACATGTAATGATTCACTCGGTGTACAACCCATTTTCAAACCATTGACAAACACTTTCGAACTATTTTCATTGAAGAAATACGCTTGAGTTGAACAATATGAATGCAATTCACAAGAACATTGATCATCATAAACAATTGCTTGATTATTTAGATACAAATATTGATCTTTCTTTTCGAACCATGTTGAACTATATTCATAATTTGTTCCATACATCGAAACGAAACCATTGCCATGATTTAAACTTCGAATCAGAAATAATAGATTGGAGAATTTCTTTGGAATCTTTTCTTTTCGTTGTTCAATTGATGAATTCACACGAAAAGAAAATTCTTTTTTAGATAAAAGTTCTGAAGTAATTAACAGTGAATTTAAAAATTGTTCAATCGAATTTCGTTCGATTTCAATTGAATATTCACATAATCTTTGAATATATTTCAAATGAGCAACAATCAAACGACGATAATCATTATTCTCTTCACCAATCGATCCGTGATTAACTTCCCGTTCATTCAATATTGTCCTATTTCGACAAATCTTCAACAAACAAAAATAGAACAATTCGATTTTCAATGTAATTCAAATTTACTTGATGAAACATCGGTTGAATTCGAGTAAATGTTTCATATTTTGATGAAATTCTCGAACATGAACATTTCAATTGATGTTTATGTTTTGATTTCAATTGATTATAATATTGAAACGATGGTTTCGAATAAGTTTTTGTTGATGTTTCAGGTTGAACCAAAGTATAAATTGTTAAAATACTTAGACTTAATAGAAATAAACAAATATATAAACGTGTTGACCATTTACCAATCAATTTGCCTTTTCTTCGATCGATATTACTTCCTAATTCTTGTATTGAGAAGATATTTAAATTGATTAAACTGTCATACAGAAATAAAGCTGAACTTCGCATTGTTAATCGAAAGTGATTCAATCGATTTGACGAAGCTTTAAAAAAGAATTCATAGAATTTATGAAGAGTAATAATAATCCAAGGTGTTACTAAACGTAAAGAAATCGAGAGACCACCTAATGTTGATACAACTATAATCAAAACATTGATGATTGTATTTCGACGAATAGTTTCCGTGTAACTACACAATTCTGCTTGACAGAAATCAAAGAATTTCTCATAAGAATACGATGAATTCCATTGTTCGATCATTAATTGTTCGATTAGATTGGAAATCGAAGTATTCGGAGGATAACGACTCAATGTTGAATTGTAAATCAATCCTTTAGGATCAAACCATTGAGGATTTTCCATATTATAAAAATAACTCTCTTTTAAATATTTCATTACGATTGGAAAACAATCCGAATTCGAATAGAAACAAAAGAGATCAGAGAACAATAGAGAATCGAAATTTGAACATCCTAAAACTGATCCAGGAACAATATAATCAATCGACGAACGAATACGACTATTCCAAATGTAATCCATTTGATAAATAGCTACACGACTTTGACATGACGAATTCAATGGACAACTACAATTCGATGATGATAAATTATTACTCAACTCATGACCATAGAAATTAAATTTTATCTAAACAATGCAAACTTTATCTTCGATTTATCGTTTTCAAAAATGACGTAAATTACTTTTAATAATTTCGGATGAGTTTGATTGTTGATGATTGAAGTTAGATATCGATCAGGAATTGTCGATCGTTTAATCGATAATAATCCCATGTAGAATTGATCGGTTTGAGTAAATATATGTTGAATTTTAGTTAATGAAACGAATGAATTGACTGTTGATTGAATAAATTCATTGAGTGTTGTGTTTATTTGTTTTTCGAATTCCGATTCAGTTAAAAGATTTGAAAGAATAATTGATTGAGACAAAAATTGAGCAATACTATCGACGCGTGTCGCGTTGGCTAATTGACAAAGTCGATTCAATAAATGAAATTGACCATACGCTCGATTACGCCAATCTTCAGAGAGATAATCATAAATATCTGTTACTATTGAAAGCCATTCATCGATCACAAAATCACTCGAACAAATCTGATGAATTGTTGGTGAAATCGAAAGAAATATATCATGACCAATGATTCGATTCGAACAACTACAACGAAATCGATTTCCATACAATTTATCATAGTTTCGATAATCAGTCAACGATGGATTTGCCACCGGTTTTGTTACTGTTGTTGTGAATAAACAATTCAGAATCAGAAGAATTAATATTGAACCTAATCAACAAATCGTTATCGTCTTATTTACTACATAGGTCAAACAAATCGACTTACAGAAGAAAAGAACAAAATAAATACGTGTTATTAGTTTTTGTTGGTAGAGTTCGTTTTCAGATCGTCGATCGGGATGTTTAAATAAATTCACTTTTTGAACCCATTTCATCAATTTAATTGAATAAGTTTTTACAGATTCAATTTGACGATTCGTTGTTCTTTCTCGATTTGTATATTTTCGAATTTGAAACAAAATTCGAATGAATAACCAAGAAACAAATCGAAGAGTGACGATCAAACCACCATATAAACTAATGAATATCGTTATTGCATAACTTAAACTCTTTCGATCTCGTATTCGATATGAACATGACAATGGAAAACATTCATCGAAATATGACGAATAATTCATTTCATGAGACCATTCGTCAACGAAAAGATTAGAAATATGATCATTCACTGTTATATTTCTATTCTCGCTTTCTAATATCAAATTACTTGAATTTAAATTCAACTAAAATTAACAAAAGAAATGATCAATCAAATGAAATCAAATGAAACGAAATACTTGTGTCAGATTGGGAAAAGAATCGATTAGTAATTGAATACATTGTTGTTGATATAAACAATCGAGTGTACTCAATAGAATTGCTTCGAGAGGAAGACATCCAGCATAGAATCCGTTGACTGTTGAAATATTTGGAGTCGGTTTAATCCATATAGCACGACTATACACATTTGTTGTAGTTTGAATAGGAAAGAAACCAACTGACATTTGAATATCATCTGTTCCACAAAATAATGTACGTCGAATCTTTGATCGTCCGAGATCGACATGGGGTTCATATTGAGTTTGAATTTGATGTATTACATATTGACCCTTTTCGAAAAAAGTTGACAATACAAAATTAGTATTCAACGATGAAACAAAATAATTCGATCGAATATAAATTCGAAGATAATTGAAGAAAGAGATCATTTCAGTTGACAAACGTTTCTTCAGCATTTCTATGGTTGCATTTATTTCAGATTCAATTTGTTCTTTTGTTAGAAGATCAACACTGACAAATTCATTTCGATTGAATTCATTTACATTTTCATTGATCTTTTCTTTACAAACCGAACAAAAATCAGATAAAAGTTGAAACTAAAACAAAAAACAAAAACGATCCACATTCGATTTGATTTTTGAATAGAATACTTGTGCTCGAGCTGTTAATCGAAAATCTGTGATTCGATAGTAACTTGCATTCGGAAGATAAAGTCCTTCGATCCATTGCTTACTCACGAATATACTCGAACAAATTGGATGAAATTCAATTCGATTGAAAACAAAAGTTTCATGAGGAATTGTTATTTTTGAACATGGACATGTCAAATTATCCGAATAATACTCAATTGAAAGATTATTCAATAGATTTTCATTGATATTGTCAATTGTCACAATTTCAATATTTGATTGAATCAATGTCACATAGAAAAGAACGTACAAAGATACTAAAACAAAATCATCATTTCTTTCGATGATTGATTAGTTTTTTTCTTTTACCTGAAAGAAGAATAATATACAATCGAGTTGCATATTTTTGATGTTGAAGATTAATTTGTGGATCTTCTCGTTCTTCTTCATGTTCATCATCGGGATATTCTTCGATTTCAGGAGCAAAAAGATTATAATTTCTAACTTGTTCACAAATCCAACACAACCAAACTTTCATTGGCATTATTTTCTAATCATCTCACATCTTTACCAGCAACTCTTTTATACAACAAAACATTTTTATCAAAAAAATAATAATTAGTTTTTGATTAAATTTTCATTGAACAGATGTCAAACTGACGATCATTGTTTTTCTCTCAAAATATAATCAGTTCAAGCCTGGCGAATGTTTTTTTTTCCTTCTTTTTCTATTCTATGTCGAGGTGATATCAGCTTAAATAAATATACGTAGATAAGATCGAAATACATAAACCATTTTGTTTCTACTAAAGATTCGAGATGAATCAAATTTTCTTTTTTATCAATAAAATGCTCAAGGTTATTTTTAAAGAGATCGATGGATTTCTTCGTATTGCTGATAAATATCATATTAAAATCATGTTTGTACACAATTGGTTAGATGTCCAGGACAACCTCTCTTACAATAGTATACTTTCGATGTTTTAACTCGATTTTCAAATGATTCTCGTATTGCTATTTGGGATTTATACAATGAACCTGATTGTAGTCAACAAGTCCCGTTAGTATTAGAACTTCTCAAAGAAATCTATCCAACAGCTGTACATGCAAATTCACAACAACCATTATCCATTGCACCAACACGAGCTGATTTTTCAAGTGCATTAGTACAATTTGAACTGAATTCATCAGATATCATCACATTTCATGATTATCAACCATTATTAGATACTATGAAAGAAGTAACTCAATTACGTCAATTGAATCAACCATTGATTTATTCAGAATATATGGCTCGATCGGCTGGTACTACTTTTCATACACATACTAAATATTATCATGCCGAACGAATAGGTGCTATCAGTTGGGGTTTAGTTGTGGGCAAAACACAAACTTATTTTCCATGGGGATCACCACAAGGTACACCGACTCCTCTCGTTTGGTTTCACGATATTTTCAATAAGACCGGTGAACCTTATTCATCGTATTAGTTCTTTTCTTTTCTTTTTTTTTATTGAAAATGTTGTTCATTCTGAATTTTGTTTCCACTGGCTCGAGAGATATTCTTTATTAAACTGGTAATGATATTCTGTGAATTTTTTTGACTGACAGTGGAAGTGTTCGATGGTTGAATATATTCCCAAGAGAAAGCAAGCTTACACTGAAAACATTGGACACTTGGACAACCGCCGTCCTTGATAAATCCATGACGACAACGAGGACACCGTTGGATGTCCAATGATTTGATTTCTTCATCACTTAACAAATTTACAATTCTCATTTATTTAAAAATGTTACCTTGGACACCAACTAATATCATCCATCAATGCTAAACCTGTTTCATATCGTTGATAGACTTCCTCATTGTTAAAAATTAGTTTGACGTCATTTGTAAGTATGACTTGTCAACATTGACTTTGAAGACAAACAAGCCGTTCACCAAATTTACCCTGATTAAACATTGATTGAATGTATTGATTTAAACAGGATCGACAATAGAAATATTAACAACGATGAAGACGAAAGCAATCTTTTCTTCGAAGTGTGTGCGTACAGATGGAACACGTTTGCAAATCATTTTCAAATTGTTTATCAAGATATTCTCGATTGTATTCAATCAAAGGTTGACAAATATCATCATTGAATGGATATTCATCGATTATTCGTCGAAGTTTAGCTAACTGATCATGAGAATAGTAAAAATACGAAAGAAGAAATGAAGATGCTTTTTCACTTGAATAATCATTAGGATATTCGTTTGTGTAGTTTCATTATTGAAATGGGTTTCAATTGGTTGAATTAAATCATAATCAATCGAGATTTCATAGTGAGTATCGTTGATTAAATTTTTCATCTGCTTGTTTTTCTTGGTTAGACATTTTTCTTTACTCAAACTCAACAAACATATTTATACATTTTCACATGCTGATGCAACATGACATCATCATCAAACATTCTTATCTGCGGCATGCCTAATGGGAAATTCTTACCAATGGGATGTTTCGTTTGACTATAGTACACCACTGATAACCTTTATTTTTTTTTATTTTTCATCGGAAGATTTGCTTCTTCTTTTATTCATTTATTTACATAAAAATAAAACTTTTCTGACGTAGAATCGAATATTCTCATATTTATTTGACACTTCAAAGTAATCTTCAAATTGAAATCTCTGTTACAGTCTTTTTATTCGATGAATTATCCTGGAAAAGACCACGTGCATCTATGTAAGCGAGAGAACAATATATATATATATCTGTTCTTCTCTCACAAAATCATCGATATATTTCTTTCGCACGTTGAAAACAAGTCTGCGTGTTTATTGAACTGAATTTCGTTAATAAAGTATATCGAATCGATAATGTATCTTTTTGTGAAATGTGTGGATGGCAAAACAAGAACATTGATAGTCGAACCAAGTGCCGCCATTGAAAACGTCAAAGCTAAAATTCAAGACGTAACTGGTACTCCAATTGGTCTACAACGAATTATATTTGCAGGCAAACAGTTAGAAGGTAAATGAATAAAAATACGAATATCGATTAGAATTATTTGACGAGTATCGAATTGGTTTTAGATGGAAGAACATTATCAGACTACAATATACAGAAGGAAAATACTATTCAAGTGGTACAACGATTGACAGGTGGTGCTGTTATGGGTGTTGAATTTGTAGATGTAAGCAATATTGCTGGTTTATCAAAAAAACGATGGTCATCAAATGCACCAGAATGGCGACGTGCCGAATATGGATTATGCTTGGAAGGAAAGTGTACAAATACTTCTTGTCGTGCTCATGGACAACAGGTTATCATTGGAATTGGTTTTCAAAAATTTGATCTGATTTCAGATCCAAATAAATCTACAACACAATGTCCAATGTGTCACAAATTTGTTAATCCAATAACTTGTTCATTCAATAATTGTTGGTGGAAATGGTCAGGAATCAAACAAATGAATCCAACTGAAGCTCCTATTTCATGTTCACGTCATTGGACATATGCTGATGATGCTTATTATCATTTTGATCACAAAATAAGTGGAACAGTTATATGGAGAAAATTAATCTTAGAAGCTGTTCAACAACGACAACCATCAAATTATTAAATACGACTATCATCTTCTTATAAACAACAAATAGAAAACCATACTTTATTTGTACATTTAACTGATTGTTTGTGTGAATAAAATGTGACAATTTAGTTGATTAAATAGAATATTGACTTTTCTCTTACAAACATAGTTTCTAATGACAAAGTGTACATATCCTTTTGATTTTCCTATCGAAAAAAAATTATTCAACAAAACATATACGTAAGACGTTGCAGAAGTTTCTATTTGAACACTTTCTCAAGACGTGATTTGAGGGTTGGAGTGGGTGTGAGGATGTAGGTAATACACCGTGCCATCATACTGAAAGAACATATATCAACACCCTCTCATTTTCTTGCTGATTGTGTCAATATGTAAAGAGAAAACAAATCTTTATTTAGCTTTCACACGGAAGAATAGACGAAGAGGGTGTTGATACATCGTACACACTTTATTTCAGATTCACATTAGAAACACTGATGATGTCTATCGTTGTTGTTGCATGTCTGTCATTGTTTGCTAATCTCATAGTGAATTCTATTGAAATTCCATTTATCAAAAATGTGACATTAATTCCTCGTTACAATTGGAATAGTACAATGATGACAAATCAAACGCTCGACAATTGTATTTGTTTCTCTTTGGAATCATTTGTCGCCTTTAATTGGTTTCCAAATAAAACCTGTGAATTATTTGTAACATATTCAAAAACATATCAAATTCGATCAACAGAAAATATTCGTCTTTATTTTCCCCAGGGAATCTTTCCCAATAAAAGTGAATGTTGTATGAGAGATATTAATTATCTTTTGACTAAACTTCGAAATGGTACGTGGACATATGTCAATACTACACTCAATCGAAATCTTTTAACTGATGATAATGCTTACATAGTTTCAATTGAATCCGATCCACCATATCTTGTTCGTTTTCATTCTCAAAATCTAACTTTAGTTAGTCGAAATAGTATTGGTACATCGCCTGAATCAGTCCAGGTAATTGGATATTTCAATGGAGTTTATTTTGCTGGTTTTAACAATGGTCCAATTCGAATGATTGATAGTCAAAATCTAACGATTCTTGCGAATTTATTTTCATCAGCAATCACAAGTATACGTGGTATTATGTTTCTTAATAATGGACGTACATTGGTAGCTTCAATGTTTAATTCAAATCTTACTTGTTTTTTTGAAAGAATATCGAATGGATCTTTATTTGATTATACATATAGTTATCAACAAAAAGTGAATGTTTCCATGATACATGGATTAACTGCTGTTAATGACAATTATTTCTATGGAACATCCTATAAAGATAATCTTATTTATTCGTTTGAGAACACGAACGAAAGTAGAATTTGGATTGAGAAACTTATTGTTAATGCTAGTTCGACGACGGCCAGTTCAAGTAATGGATTATTTGTAACTATTGATGATTGTGGTCGATTTTGGTTTCCATTGGCAGCATCGATTTTTATTTTTGATGAAAATGGAACCTTAATTGGAAATTTAACTTCACCAAATTCGATTATGATCGATGTGTTAATTCTTGATAATTATGTTCTCGTTATTTCTGATCGTAAAAATAATCAAAAGCAAATTATTCGAATTGATCCTCATCTTCAATGTTAAACGTTTTTTTCTTTTTCTTGAATTTATTTTATCTCAATAAAAAAGATAAAAAGAAAAAGAAAAAGAATAAAGATTTTATCTGCAAGAATAACTTTGTGTTCTTGTCAAAAGTAAATCTATAAATTATGTTTAAATGTTTGATATTCATGAAAATAAATCAAAGAAATGTATTTTAGAAGATTTACCCAATGAATTATTGATTTTCATCTTTGGATATTTATCAGCATTTGATCTCTATGAAAGTCTTTTTCATTTAAATTATCGTTTCAATCAAATTTGTTTTCAACAAAAACTTCATCTTGATTTATCATTACGACAATGTCTGACTGATTACTATTGTTTAAATCAACATTTATTTCAATTGAATACTTTTAGTATTGAATTGAATCGATCAGTATCAACAATTCATTTCGATTGTTTTGTTAATCTTCGAAGATTAATTGTTAAAGATGGATCTTTACGTGATTTCAATGAGAATGTTTTCATAAGTTTAAATAAACTCGAACATTTATCTTATTTGAAAACGTATTGTGTTTTAATCGAACACGGAGATGATGTTTTACCAATACTCAAGTTGAAATCATTGAAATCGTTAACATTTCATTCATTCGAACCAATTCCATTTGCAAATCGAATAGAAAACGAAAAGTTGTTACCTCAATTAGAATATTTATGTGTTGATGGATGTTATGTTGATGATTTCTTTCGAATGTTAGAACATTTCGATTCGTCATCATCATTGAAACGAATCAATGTTTTTCTTATTTACGAACAAAAGTATGGCGAATTGTCATCGTCAAGTTTGTTTCATTTTTATTTTGATTCAGTTGTTAATATTGAATTTACATTTAATTATTTATCCTTTGACAATTTTCAATCGATTTTACGATGTTTTCCAAATTTAAAATATTTAAAATTTTCAAATTTAACAAATCAATTCGATTATTTGTCATCACAGAAATGGAATTCATTGATTTGTTCGAATCTTTTGCAATTAATTCAATTGAAATTCTACATTCGAATTGAAAATGAAGTTGAACGTCCAACCATCGATTTCCTTCGATCATTTTATGAATTAAATCAACAATGGTTAAATGGTTTGATTGTCATGGATTTTCATTCGAAAATCAAACCAAAATCGATCGAATTTTATACATCTTCTCAACATTTAACTGATGGAAAATCTTCAACTGAATTTTATGGAAAACAAAGATTTATTATTGGTGATTCAACAAAAAAAGATTTTCAATTCAATAAAACAATCAAACATTTAAAATTAACATTAACAGATGATTTCAATTTCAATGATCAATATGAAATTTATCCTAAAATCGAATCCATTCATATTCATTCACAATTTACTAATTCACAATATTCAAATTCAAAGTAAATTCAAGTGAATTTTAATTTTAAAAAAAGTTTGTTTTTTTTTTCTTTTTAGGTTGATTGTGTCTGATTTAGTTCGAAGTATTCCCAATCGAAATCAAGTGACAATGCTCGATTTAACAAGTCAATCATCACAAAATCTTCAATCGAATGTCATTGTGGATTTATTCAATGAAATGACAAATATTTCAACACTTCGATTGACAAAAGAGAATTTATTTGATTTAATCGAATGTTCTTTCATTAGAACAATTTTCTCACAACGAATTCAAAGTTTAACGATTCGTTTCGGAAGAAATTCGTTGACATTCAATGATTTTATTGAAATTGATAAAGTATTTTCGAAGACTTTACATTTTTTATACATTGAAATCGATGATTACGGAGAATTTGATGAAAATCTTCATTTATTCTTTTCAATTTTATTTTCTTCGAATTGGAAAGAACTTTATCAATTTAATTTACGATTTGCTCGTCAACAAACATCGACATTTCAATCGAATTTCTACGAACTAATTGAAAAACAAAAACAAATAAGAAAATCAATTGAATATTCAATTAAAAATCAACAATTTTCGATTTATTTTTAAATTAAAAAAAAACCGACTAAGAAGATTTTCTTCGTTAATGAGAAAGTTAATCGATTTTTATTTTTAATTTTGTTCAAAATAAAAAAAAAGAGAGAAGCCTTCAAAATATGATTTTCAGTCAAGGTTAAATGATGCAAGTACCAACGCAGTTCATAAATATTCTGTTTGATAGCATCATTTTATTATTTACTGCAATTTCTTTGTTTATTTGTATTTTAACTTTGATTTTCATGTTTTTATCAAAAGAAATTCGAAGAAAAAATGATGAAACAATCAATAATCTCTTGACAAAGAATACATTTGTGACAATCATTTGTTCAAGTGTGTTTCTATTGAGTATGTATGTTCGTACATTATATGGACATATCAATGTAAATATGACGAACGGTTTCGATGGTTGGTGGTGTTATTTCTTAGGTTATTTATTGTACAGTTGTCAAGTTTCGTTTATGTATTCATTGTTTATTCACGCTCTTTATCGATACATCAGAATTGTTTTTCCAAATTCGAATCAACAAAATTCCGAACGAATTTATCAACTGATAATTTTAGTAAAATGGGTCATAAGTTTCTTGTTAGTCTTGATTTGTTACTTGTTAAATGATATTCGTTATGTAAACGACGATTCGAATTGTCAAATCGAAGTTGTTAATCTTCGTGGAATGGTAACAATCATTCCCATCGGTTATGTTATTCCATCGAATTTAATCACAATCTGTTATGTTTACACTTTGTATTTCTATCGGAAATCAATTCGAATACGAAACGATATTCGACAACGAACTCGAACACATCGTGATATTCTTGTTTTGAAACGAATTTCAACAATAATCACATTTGTGAATGTAACTGGTTTGCCAACATTGTTACTTTGTATTCTTTCGGCGATTCTTGGTCAACTTCCTTGGTGGACAAGACCATTCGGTTGGTTAACTCTCTCTTTTGCCTATGGATCGGTTCCGTTTATTTTGATTCTCGTTTCGCCTCAATTAAAAAGATTATTTGTTCGACGTTTCAATCGAATTCATCCGATTGGGTAAATGCCAATAGATACAAGATTCGATTTCATTGCTATTCATTCGTGAAAAATAATATGTTGCTCTTAACAATTGTTTTCGTGATTTTATTGATTTTAACACTTTGGCTATTCACAAATCTTTACAAAGAAAAAACAAATCATTTTCCTGGTCCAAAACAGAACGTTTATTTACCCAAACTTTTGTTTAAATTGATTTTAATAATTCCCAATGAAAGAATTCGAAAATATTTCTTGAGAATTTTCTATAAAGAATCATCGTTATTCATCGAATTAACTGTTCCGTTGGCATCACAATATTTAACATCAAGATATGGAAATATTGTTCAATTCAATTTATTTGCAAATCCAACAATTATCATTTCGGATTCCGACTTTGCCGATTATATTCTCAGAAGAAATGGAAGAAATTATACATTGAGATTTGGAAATCAACTTGGTTTACAATATTTAGGAATGGAAAATAAAGGAATCATTTGGAATCGAAATATTCAACGATGGAAATTTCAACGAGCGAATTTCTTTCAAAAATCTTTGAATAGTAAAATCTTAGACGATGCCAAATATGTTTCTAAAGATGCAACGAATTATATTTTAAAACATTTCAACTATTTTGAAGTCGAACCAAATATTATTGATACGATGGATTTTCTTCGTTCAATTACATTTACAGTTACTTGTCATCTCTTTCTTGATCTTTCTATTGGACAAATTTCGATTGAAAAAACAAGATCTTATGTCAATTCAATTGTTCAATATTTTAAAGCGTGGGAATATTTTCTTTTGAAACCATCACAATTCTACAACGATAAACAAACAAATCAACATCAACAAGCAATTCGAAATCTCAATGAAGTTGTCGAAGAAATAATCAATTCAAGAGACAAAACAAATCATTGTTTATTTATCAATTCACTTGTTCAATCTTATGAAAATCAACAAATCACAAAAGAAGAAATGAATCAATGTGTTTTAGAAATGTTAATTGCTGGAACTGATACGTCGTCAGTGACTATGTTCTATTTTATTCTTGCTCTTGCCGATCGACCACAACTTCAACAAGATCTTATCGAAGAATTCAAACAAAATACAAATACAATTCTTGTTAATGGTTTAAAAGAATCAATGAGATATAAACCTGTGGGCCCTGTTATTATGCGATGTGCCATCAATCAAGATTCATATAACAACATTTCGATTGAAAAAGGAACAAATATTATCATCAATCTTGTTGATATGCATAGAAATACACAACATTTCATATCACCCAATCAATTCGATTTAATCAATGTTCAAGATAAAGATTTATCAAATTCGAATGGAGAAACAACAAATACTTTTCTTCCGTTTGGCATTGGACCAAAAGAATGTGTTGGACGATGGTTAGCCAAAGTGGAAATGGAAGTTATTCTTGAAACTTTAATTCAAAATTATTCATTTCAACGTGCTAAAGGAACGAAATCTTTAGAAGATTTACAAACCAGATGGGATATTGCCCAACAACCGACTCATCCTGGCTATATGTTTATTCAAAAAAGAGAATAATTTATTCTTTTTTTTTTCTATCTACGTATCTAATTATTTAATGAAAATAAATCATTTAAAGAATCTTATTAAATCCAATTAGCTGAGATCCTATAAGATCTTGTGAGGCATATTCGCTCTGGGAAGTGATGAACAAATTTACAACTCTACAATAATGACATTATATGATGTCACACAATACTAGTATAAATACAGGCCGTTTATGGAATATTCTGAAGCATGATAGTCATATCAAAAGCTCTGTGATGTCATAAAAATGTGTTGATTACAAACTGAAAGAAATTTTTGATGTTTTTTTCTCAAAAAAAACATATTTGCCCTTAAAAGAATATCTTGTTGAATTGTAAGAACGTCAATATTAATTAGAAATACGTATACCTGAGAGTTGAATTTGAGTTCAAATATGTCACCGAGATATAGAAGACGTAAATGTTGATGAAAACAGAAGCGTAGTATCAAATACTTGTTGTCGTTGTCTCCTTTGTAAGTTCATTTTGTTTTAGTTATTTAAAGAAAAGGTCGATGTCATCAAATAGCACAGTATTATCGAAAACATTGTTATCAATTCAACGGTATATCGTTGAATATATTTATTCAATATACTTAATAGTTGGTATCAGTGGTTGTTGTTTGAATATATTATTATTGATTCAACGACCATTTCGTAGTGTATCATGTTGTACATGTAAGTCGTTTGATTTAAACAACTAGAAAATGAAATGAAATGAGAAGATGTGATTGTGTTATAGATTTCATTGGTTCATCATTAGCAATGATAATAACAATAAGTATGGTTTGTGGACCAGGACTCTATTCATTGAATAATCCTGATCCAAAATTAACCAATCTATGGTTTTGTAAGCTTCGATTATATATCAATCAATCGGCATCAATGATATATCGATGGTGTTTAACATTGGCATGTGTAGATCGAGTTGCTCTTTCATCAACTCGTGTTAATTTCCGTCGATTTGCTAATGTCAACATGGCTCGACGTATTGTTTTATTGATTGTGATCCTTTGGCTAATTTTGCCAATACATAGTCTCATCGTTTATGAAATTCGTAATGGTAGCTGTGGAGTCTTTATCAGTGTAGGTGTGTCCCTTTATCATAGTCTTTTTACAACTTTATCGGGCAGTGTGTTTCCAGTGACAATCATGATGATTTGTGTCTTTCTTATTCGTTCGAATCTTACAAAAAAAAGACGATTAAGACGAGAAGAAAGAAATTCTCGTGAATCAATTCAAATAAAACGAGATCATCAAGCTTTATTAATGTTATTAACTCAAATCAGTGTTTATATTCTATTAATAAGTCCATTGATGTGTTATTATTTCTACAGTGCAGCTTCACTTTATATTTCAAATAAATCTTTAGAACGAATTACTATTGAAAATTTTATTCAAATTGTTGGTGAAACAATTGTTATTCTGTTTTCTGTTTTATCATTTCCTATTTATACAATGGCATCAACTTCATTTCGACATGAATTCATTCGATTGATTGCGTGTCAATGGAGAAACAGTACCAATCGAATTGAATCAACAAATTTTAACGTAACCTCAAGACGTTAATTGATTTGCTATCCAGATCGAATTAGCACGACCGTAAACCGTCGTGATTTACCGTAAATGACCCGATGACGGATGTTTTCGTCCTCGTTATTATCATTGAGGCATCGGTCATACTATTGCGTATATAATATATATGTTTGTTTTTCTTTCTCTCTCTCCTCTCTTGTTAGTTTAGTGTTTTTTCGTTGTGTTGTTTTCAAGTCTTGTGTCACACACATTCACCGTATTACGACCGTATACTCCATCGTTTTGTATCGTCACGGAAATTGTATTGATCGCCCAGAATATGGCTTTTATCAGATAAAATTTCATTAATTGAATACGTTAAATCAAACGACATTAAAATGATTGCCGATAACTCTCCCATGTGTTGGATATGTCGGTTTTTCGATGCCAAAGAACACTGAGTCGGAAGTGATCAAAGAAAAATATGACGCAAATTTTATTTCTTACAAGCAATTTTAAACAATGGTTGATTATTATTCTATCATGCCAATATTGGCAGACAAAATCTCGTTGATACAACTAGTAGAAGAGCAGTTGAAAAAAGACATGGGAAGTCTAATTAAACGTACAGAACGTCAACAAAAGGTGATTACGAAGATCGAATTAATGGACAAACAAATGAATAGAATGGATAAAAATATAAAATATATGCAACAAAAAATCGATGGAACACACAAAAAAATGGTTACGATGCAAGAAGATACACAAGGTGAATTAAAACAACTACCCAAGTGGACCAATCCGACAATCGGAATAGTCGACCTGCGTAATAAAATTAATTGGTTCGAATTCGAATAAAAACAATAGTAGAAAGTGTTCTTCTATAATAATTTCGAAATACTTTTTTTTGTAATTTTTCGATTGAAATAAAATTATTTAACAATTAGAAGATTAGTCGTTGATAATTCGGACCATTATTAATGCCGAGATTAGTGATGCCAGAGAATACAAATCTCAAGTCAAAGTATACGATAAGCAACAGACATGGTCTACTTTTTGATTATTGTGCGCATAAAACGTTTTCTTCTGAGAAATATTCAGTGAATTAATGAGACGATAGTTAGTCGCAGGAATATACTACAATACACCCTCAAATTCTTTGAAAATGAATAAATTTTTAATATTAAACGTGTCACTAAAGATAAGATGTTTTATTGACTTGTTACGTTTATTATTCTAAATAATCGAATTCTAACTTTGATTGGAATTAAAATGAAAAGAAAAGAAAAAGAAAAGAAAAGATTTCGTGATAAATCATTACAATAAACAAAGAATTTTGATTAAATGTGTTTAAAAAAAACAAATTTTTAGAAAAGTCCTTTTTTCGTCGATTTCCTTAAACAAAGAAGAAAGAGAAATAAATAAATAAATGAAGGAAAAAAGTCTTACGAGTGTGAATGATCGTGAAGAGGTGGTTTATGTAAATGTTCTTCCCATTGTTGTCGATTCCGTTGAAATTCTTGACGTTTTTCTTCGATTTTCTGTTCTTCTTGTTGAATATTCGCTCGAAATGTTTGTTCCGTTTTGAAAAGCTAAACAAGAAAAGATGAGTGAAGATCGAAGAAATGATTGGTTTTACATTATTTTTATTTTCTTCTAATTTCTGTAATTTTTCTTCGACTTTGGTTTGATAGACACTTTCCATTTCTTGTTCCATTTTGGTTAATCGTTGTTCTCCTTCGAGTTTTTCATCGTCAATTTGTGACAAAAGATTCTTGTTGATAAACGAAGTCGAAAGATTTTTGCCATTGATTTGATCTTTCGAATTGAATGAAGTTAATTTTTTGTATCGATAATTTTCATAATGAACATGTTGAGTGACATCACGCAAATCATTGAGATTTGTTTTGATAATCATATTTCTCAACGCAATAAAATCACTATGACTTTCATCTTCAACTATAATACAAATTTGAGAACTGACGAAAAAGAAGTAAGTAGAATTACCATCGACAGTTCCCCAAGCGTATTGTCTCACTCGTGTTCGTCTATTATTTGATCGTTCCAAAACGAAATTACTTCCGACAATAGCAAATGGAACTTTATCTTTCGAGATTTTATTCAATTTCTTTTCGTCTGTATTAATTGCATCAGGAAATTCATAGAGTTTGATCTTTTCATTGACAATCTCTTGCATAATTGATTTTTTAAATGAACGTAATTCTTCAGCTGTTAAAGTATCTGATTTAGCTATGACTGGAATAATATTCACACGATCATCGAGACGTTTCATAAATTCAATGTCCAATGATTGAAGACTAACAAAACAATCGAAATGCTTTTTCAATTCAAAGAAAAGAAAAGAAAACAAACCTGTGGCCAGTTGGACTTATAAAATAAAGACAACAATGAATTCGATTATCCTGAAGATACGCTTTTCGTAACACTCGAGTTTCGCCATTCAAATATTCTTCATATTTCGAATCGATATATTCGATAATTGGTTCCCAACTAAAAGTAATTTCACTTTTTCAAAGACAAAACAACAAAACAAGAAGAAGAAGAAAACTCACCAATTTGAATTGTCAACCGAATCACCAAAACCAGGTGTATCGACAATTGTTAATCTTAATTGAACTCCTTTTTCTTTCAAAATAATCGACGATGAATCAATGGAAACTGTTTTCTTCTTTCGATGAATTGTTGATGGAAAATCTTGCCCGTAGAGTTCTGTTTGAAATAATGTATTGATAAATGTTGATTTGCCTAAACCAGATTGACCTTTACAAAAATAAAATAAATAAATTCTCTCTTTGGAATTGCAAAGAAGAAGAAGAAATACAAACCAACGACCATTAAATTGAATTCGAATCCTTTTTTAATGGCTCTTCGTCTGACTTGATCAGGTAAAGAAACGAAACCAACATTGGAACTAATTTCACGAATTCTTGGCGCAGATAAATGTTGTTCTTTCGCTGTTGAATTCAACTCGGATTCTCGTCGATGAGACAAAAATTTACTCAATGGTTTCTCGATGGAAGTCAATGACGAACGATAATCCGAATTGCTTGACGATAAACTATTTAACAATGGAGATTGATGAAGATCATCAACAGTGATTCGATATGGACTAGATTTTAGATTCGACGACCAACTTGAAGGTGTTGGTGTTGTTGGTGAAGGCAATGAAGATGGTAGTGGTGGTGGTGGTGGTGGAGGAGGAATCGATGGAGGACTATCTGATTTTGTTGGTGATTCATTTGCATTGATTGATGATGAAGGTTTCGTAGAATTATTTGTAGATGTTGAACGAATATAAGTATCAGAACGCGGCTAAACAAATTCATTCAAATTTATTTATTTAATTCCAATTTCAATTACTTTCCACTTCCATTTAACATAATTTTCTAGAGCTTCTCTTAATAAAATCGAATCTGAAATTATATTTTTCTCATGTCCGCCGATGTACATTCTTTCTTTCTTTCTTTTTCTCTCTCTCTCTTCTCAAAAAAAACAAGTATTCCAACGAAATAAAACGATTTCCTTATCTGTCGACACAAAGATTAGTTTTGATACATATTTTTGTCTGTGCAAAAAAAAACAACGAGGATTTGAAGTGATGAATACCGTACGTGAGTCAAGATAGTCATGAGTTTGATTGTTCACTATTTCAAAGTTAATTTTCATCGAATGAAAAAGATTCGTTCTTCTTCTTCTTCTTCTTCTTTTTTTTTTGTTTGACCGATTCGGTTCATCGAAATAAAAACGAATCGATCGAACTGTTGAAGAATCAAACAACGATTACATCATGAAACAAAACAAAAACGAAAAGACTAAATATCCTCTTTTCAATAGTCAAAAGTATCTTGTCGACAAAAGAAAGATTAAGTGTGTTTAACAACTATGTCTTATTATTTACACGAATTCAAATAAAAAGAAAAGAAAAGAAGAACTACCTGCTGTCTGAAATGATTGATTTTATTTTGTGGAATTCGTAAAGCCATAATTGTAATTGAAATCAATCGAATGTAAATGTCTCGATAAAGAGACGTTGAATTTCTCTCTTTTTTTCTTCTCTTTTTTGTTCCTTCGATTGAATCGGATTTTGTGAATATGAAATAGTAACGATAGTTCGTGATGTAATTTCGTGTGAATGAAGGTTATCACATTCGTCAAAAAGAAAAAAAAAAGAGAAACGACGAATTTGATACACTTTTCGAAATGAATTGAAGATGAAGAAGGTTAACAAATCAATATGGATTTACACTTCAACAATAACACAAAGAAAGAAAAAAAGAAATCGATTCAACTTTTTTTCTCTCTCTCTCTTTCTCTTTTTTTTTTTATTGATTTATATCAAATTCGTTTCTCTTTCGATTTCAATTCACGTATTTCGTTGAAATGTCATTACACTTTTACAACAACATTTCGAATCGATTTGTTTGTTTATTTCATAAACTCAATTTTGACATTCTCTTCAAATGACTAATGATCTTTTTCCAATCAAATGTCTCGAAATACAACGAAATCGTTTTATTCAAAGAAAAAAGAAAAAAAAAAGCAGAAATAGAATAAAAAAAGAAAATGGTTTATGAACTTTTCTTGTTGAGTTTAGTTTGCAAATGTTTATTTTGGTAGAGTAATTCAATAAGATCTTCGTATTTATTTTCAATGGCTTTACGTTTTAATTTGAGAGCATCGGTAACGAGACCAGTTTCCGGTGTCCAAACTTCGTCGACAATAAAAACTCGTTGTGGTCGTTCGAATCGTTCGATGCCACCTTTTTGACAAATTTCATCGAGATCTTTGAGAAGTTGTTTGTGAAATTCTTCGGTATTAATCAATTTTTGCCAATCATTGTCATTGAAACGTTTTTCTGTGTAATTTCCAATTTGTTTTAAATTCGGTGAAATTAATAAAACGGTAAATTCGGAAGAGGCCGATGCACATAAACAACAATTCTCAATAAACGGAAGTTTACTAACGACCATTTCAACTTTTGTTAACGAAACATATTCACCACCACGTAATTTAACCAAATCTTTCTTTCGATCTACAAATTCAAACACAATTGCAAAAATAAATGAGAAGAAGAAAAACAAGTTGAATCTCACCAATGATTTTAATTGTTCCATCGGGAAATGCTTCTCCGATATCACCGGTACAAAAGTAATTTGTTCCATCGATTTGAATAAAATTTCGATTCTCTGGATTGTCTTTATCGAAATAACCTTGTGCAACAACATTTCCTCCAATGAGAATTTCTCCTCTTGGATTTGGTTTATCGGTATTTCGATATTGACCTTCTTCCCAATCTTGTAAACGAATTTCACAAGACACAAGTGGATAACCAGCACGACCCACTGTTATATCGAATTGATCGGCTATTGTTCCTGCTGCACATGTTTCAGTTAAACCATAACCTTGAAAAAGTGTTACACAAAGTGCAGCTTGAACGAATCGTTGAGTATCTTCACTTAGAACAGCTCCACCACATAACATGGCTTTGATTCGACCGCCGAGAACCAATTGATTGAATCGAGAAAAGATTAATTTATCGAGATATGGACTTTGAAGACCGACTTCTAATCGTTTCACTTTTAATTTATATGTCAAACGAAATAATTGACGTTGAATCCAATTCGATTGACTAATCTTTTCATTCACTGATTTATGAATTCGATCGAGAATTGTCTTTCAAAACAAAACAAAAATACTCTTCAAAGATTTACAAAACAAAATCATCCTACTGGAACACAACACATTAAATGTGGACGAAGAACTTGTAAATCACCTTTTTCACCTCGTTTAATCGCTGTGGATTGATCAGTTAACGTTTGAGGAGATGAATAACCACTCTTTACACCCATATAAAATACGACAATCTCACAACAAAGTTCAAGAATATGTGCCAATGGTAAATAAGCAATATAAATATCTTCCGCTAGATTAACCATTGGAAAGACACGTTCCTTTTGACCAGTTATTGCAGCAACTATATTCTTATGTTTGATGAGAACACCTTTGGGTACTCCTGTACTTCCACTTGTGTACATTATTACAGCGATATCTTCTTTTGTTGGACGAATATTTAAAATATTCGAATCTAAATCGATCAATCAAATTGGTAAAGACAAAAGCAAAACGAATTGATGAAGAAAGAATGTGTAACCTAGTTGAGATTGGTTTCCTCGTTGTTGTAATTCATTCAATGAAATCAATTCAATTTGATCTTTGTTTGTCAATGTTGGATTCGATTCAGATTGAAGTTGAGATGGAAAATAAATGATATGACGAACTTCTTTTGTGTCATCTAAGATTTTCTATTCGAATACAAAAAACAAAAAGTAAATCGAAGAAAAAGAAAAGAGTTTGGTTTTACATTGAGTTTCTGAGTTAAATCATGTGAAGTGATAATAACTTTGACTTGAGATTGATTGATACCGTGTTTGAGAGCGTCTTCACCGAGAGTTGAATAAAGTGTGACAAGTGTGAGACCATGACGAAAACAAGCGAAGGCAGTTAATAACCATTCGGGACGTGTCTCAGCGTAGATCAACACTCGATCACCTTTCTTCAAGCCAAAAGTTAACAGACCTTTGCCAATTTGTTCGACTTGTTCGAATGCTTGTTCATATGTTCGAAATTGATATTCGCCAAGTGAATATTTCTTAAAAACTTTGCCGTTCGGTTGTTTTTCATCTTCAACACCGAGAATTTGTCTGACGCCCATTGTTTCTTTGTCATGAAAACGTTCAGCACAAATCTGCGGAATATCAGCTAAAGTTTCGATTTGATCTTCGGGTTGAGTTTTTAATCGATTGATCACATCGATTGCACGATAAGGAGACGATGAATCTTCATCATCGACTAGTTTCGCACGAGTTCGTTTTTGTTTGACACGAATTTGATCATTTTTACCCCAAGTCATCACGTAATTCCAAAATGTTGGCAAATGAACAAATAAAAATGCGATTAAATAAATTAACGTTGCTCGAATCAATGAAACAACAAATCTTTTAAATACACTGTTCATCGTCGTATTAAATATACGACCGATTATTTGAGGAGACATTTGTCTTTTTCTTTCAATTAATTTATCTGAAAATACCAAAACAACAATATATTTCTATTCATCTGTTTTTCTTTCTGTTGATGTGGCTATATACAATAACACGTCGTATGATTCATTCTTTACGCACAACAAATACAGACGAACGAACGAACGAACGAACGAACGTACCAATTGATCACTGAATCAAAAAAGTATTTTTGCGTCATGGAAATAGTAAATAAGTTACAACGAGTGACATCTTTTCCATTCCTTTTAAACGACGATTATTACACTTCAACCAATAATCAAAGGGTTTTCAGGATGGATGAAATACGAACAATTTCTTTTCTTTTTATTTTGTCCAAAATGGAAAATAACAAAAAACACAAATCTTCATTTAGGACTTGAAATGTTGATCTTGTTGAGATCGATCGATGAGTTCTCTTTGAAACTTTGTTTTTCATTCTTTCGAATAAACGTTGACCTGTGCTAACTATCCACACGTAAACACAATCATCGCCAATTGTAAATAAATATCTAAAACCAATTCATTTCTCAATTGAAAAACAAAAAGAGAAACAACTGATTTTACTTGGAATCAGAAGAGATCAATGGAGAATCTTTTATCATTGATCGAATTCTAAATTGATGAATGTTAAACTTCTTCATTTCACAATCAATCGATCTAAATTGTGAACTATAATGACAGTTAAGCAGTAGTGTCCAATTTGAGAGTTGAATTCAACTTTACAACTTAAAATTTTATCTCTGTTTACAAAAACTGAAGCTAAAGTTGAAACTCGAAATTTCAACTGAAATTCAAGTTTGACATGTATGGACAAATAGAAATATTTCTTTGTTGTCATCAGAAATCAGATTGTATATTATCTAATTGGGTTTTGAAAAAAAACACATGTATTCTTGTATTTGATTGATCATTCTGTTATCTCTTAGAAAATAAAATTTATTTAAAAATTCTCTTTTAGATAAACTAGTCTTCATTATGTCTGCCTATTCGGAGGCCATGAACAATCAATTAGTCGAGGAAGTAAAAAGAAAATTCTTTGATAAAATGGTAACTGATCAACATTAACATTTGCATGTCAAATAGAACACCGCGACCTAAATATTTGAATTTATTTTTCTTAGAAGAGACAACTAAACAATAGTCTATTGAATAAAAATAAATGGATAATATCATTGATTTGTTTGATTTTAATTGTTATTTATTGTTGGATATTTGTTACACTATTTCGTCTGATGAGAGACATTTATTCTCAACATGAATATTTTCAAGAAAATCTCAAAATCGAAAGAACGAAATTGAATCAACTTAAAGAAAATATTTTTTGGATTACGAGAAGATGCGAAAAACAAATCTTTTCAACAGTCAAAATTGTTACCAATGTTGGTTTTCTCTTCTTCAATTAGATTATAATTCGATTTATTCTTATATGACATCGCAAAAACAGCCGATTAAAACATCTTTTTATCAAACATTATCTCCATTACAAAAACTTTTGATTGGACTACTTTCTTTAGGAAATATTCATTTAATCGCAATCATTTATATAAAAACCAAGTCGATTATTTGTTCAATGACTCATATTCGGACTCGTCGACCTCGATTACCCAGAGTCCGACCAAGATTCAACCTTTCAACAGTCAAGGTAGTGAATATAATCCATGCTGTTTTCTGATTGGATAGGACAAACAGACAAACTTTTTGAAACGAATATTCGATCGAAAATTGTTATCTGATTTCATCTGATAAGATTTGTCAAAGAAACAAATTTCGAAGCAAAAAAAAAGAAAATTAATAAATCTTTTTGATGAGATTAAGGATATTTATTCAATATTGAGTAACAAATATGACAAGAGAAATTCAAGCGATTTATGTAACTAAAACATTTTTCATAGTTCGATAATGAACAAGCATTAACAAATCGAATATTAGTTGAAATAGTAACCAAATCGAAAAGAAAACTATACAAATACTAATAGTGAGAATGTAATCAACACTTGGTGCATTTGCAATAAACAATTCAGCATTTATACATATATTTACGAAAGCAAGGACAGTTGACACGAAAAGCAATCGAAATGGCTTTTTCCAAATTGTTGTCATTGAAAACAAATTCAAATAATAAATTGTAATTAAAAGATTTTTTAACGGAGCTAAAGTATCATCATAAGATTGTTGAATTGGACTCCTTTTAGATGCGATATAACTATAGATGAAATTATAGTTTAAGTCATACAAAGGATACCAACATCTGTAACATTCTCTGTCTTTTTTTTCAAGATTAATTCGAGTTCGTCTTCTTATTTCGAATAATATCATTTGAATTTCATTTAATTCTTTTCTTTCCATTTTCAAATTCAAAGCGAAATATTCACTTTTAGAATGAACATCTCGAATCATTGAAAATGATACGATAAATACTGAACCATAAATAACAATTAATATTGCACATATCAACCATAAAATCCAACGCTGTTTATTTAATAAATAGTCATAGATGTCACATTTCTAAAAACATACAATCAGAACACTTGATTTATTATGAAAATCTTTGCTTTGCTATCTTTTCTTACTATTGTATTGAGAATTCGTTTTTCTATTTCGTTAACTAAATTCTCAGTTGAAACATTTGAGTAGTTCGACATAGTTCAAATGTATCGATCTAAAATAAAAACGATATCGTATCAAAGAATGTTTCCGCAGAAATCATCGATCTTTGATCGAAAAGAATAATAAAACAATATCTTTATTTGACTTTTCTTCTCAGATAATCTAACCGAACAATAATAATGCCAAATCAATATGAAACAATCAAAAATAACAAAGAAATCAACGAATTTTGTAAAGATCATACAAAAAAACACATTTAGGTTGTTTATTGAGACTTTTCTGCCGTGTTCCAAATAATTCGACATACGTTGATAATTAAAACATAAGAAGTTTGAAGTACAATGAACACAAACATAAATACAACGAAACTTTCCATCCAAACGAGCACAGATAATTGCTTGATAAACAGCGATGCAAGGAGCATCACACAGTTAATCAATGCAAGAATGTTAATTAATAATGGACCTCCATAGACAAAGTACACAATTATTATATTCAGAAATCCAAAGATATTAAATAAACTTCTTGTTAGAGACATCTCCAATTGTTCATCATGATAATTTTGGTTTATTTCAATCATATGACGAACAGCACTAGTGCTACTATTCGTGTTGATACAATAGTAACAGTTGTATTCGTCTTCAACAATTCTTTTTAAAAATACATAGATATCATTCGATTTATCTTCAGCTAAACTCGATGTGGTTCCATTGAATATATAAATTTGATTTGCATAAATCGCTAAACTTGTTGCAGAAATCAGCCAAACACTGAACAAGAAAACGACTATATATTTGATTGAATTTGTATTGGTCCAATAAGAAGCTGGTGAAGTCTAAAATACCGTTCAACAGTTACTTTTATGTTACAAATCAAAAACGAAATCTTTACTAAATTGCAATTGCATACTTTCAAATAATTATCACGTAAGAATTTGTCTAAATCAACTAAAACATTTCTCATATGATCGAATTAACTTATGTTCAGTCATTTAACTCACTCGTATTCATATGAGAATCTTGTATTAGAAAGGTAAATAATTTCAAAGATTTCAATCTAGAAATAACGTAGAAAAACAAATCGATTCACATGCTCGAAAGTGTGGAACAGGCAAAAGAATAAGCTTATGCCTATACATTAACCGCATCCACTCTAGGCAATGCTTTGTTCGATCGAGAAAGAAATAAGACAACGATGAATGCATGAATGCTTATATCGTATATTCCAATTCATCAAACGAAACAACCAATAAGTATAGTGATAAACCACCAATGAATCACGTCACATAATACAGAAACATTCAATATTATACGAAACCTTTTTTTAAATCATAAAAAATGATGATATGATGTTTAGTTTGAATCGAAGGTAATCAGTCAAATTTCTTTTTGTCTCATTGATCGTATATTCATATTCATAGACTTCAAATCGATAAAGGTCAATTGAAATAAAACACGTACAAACATTCGAAGAAACAACTTTCAACATTCAACTTTGACTTCATATTAGTCGTGTTCTACAATTCTCGACATTGTTGAGAGATTTCGTAATTCATCGAAAAGATCTGTTCAATCCGAATGTAGTCATTGTTACATTTTTTCTTCGATGTAGATTATTTTTAAAAGACTTTTCTTAATCGTCTCTATTTGACTTGAATAAATCAACAATATCTCTACGAGTTTACTTTGATCTTTTGAAAACATACACGATGACCAATTATTTTCTGTGTATTATTTCAATCTCATCAATCGTTATGTAAAATCTCTTCTGTTGTCTTAGCAAATTAGATCGTATAAAATCAGACAATGGAGATATGAATTGTGTATTTAATAGAATTCGAATCTGTTTAAGATTATGTTCAATATCATTTCAATCGAATGCACGAATCATTTTTCTATTATTTTCGCAAAAAAAATTTTCTTTTTTCCAAATGGAAAATAACAAAAAAACAGCTAAACAAAGATGATTAATTAAAGAAATGTGTTTCTTCGTCTTTTGCTGAAAGTTGTCGAGAAAAGAAAAGCGATAAATTGTTAATGAAATGAAATCAATGTGGACTGAACTATTGTGATGATTAATTTTGTGAAGGTAGAAGCACATATTTTTCAACGAATCAATTGAATAAGTTCGAATCGATGGTAAGAGATATGCTGGTGTTAATAATAACTTCAAAGACAAATATTGAATTTATGGATAAAAGAGAAACGAAAGACAACGAACTTGTTCATTAAGATCATTTTCAATTTGATTTAATTGATTTCAATTGTCAAATGTTTGAGTTGTTGATCTTGTTGAGATCG
>Ga0209930_1000708_pt1 | contig 68746 bp, 76 predicted proteins | sample ThiBiot_500_biof_2_FD_183948 | JGI IMG/M metagenome (GOLD analysis project Ga0209930, IMG submission 183948) | Wastewater bioreactor microbial communities from Cape Town, South Africa - Thiocy_cont_500_biof (SPAdes) | ecosystem: Engineered > Bioreactor > Thiocyanate-remediating >...
TTAGATTAGAATGACCTTGATAGGTTAGATCAGCTGAGTGAGAAATAAATAAGAAAAATAGATGTCACTCAAATAAAGACAGACATTTATTGGTGTAGAAAAAAAATATCTGACAGTTATAGTTAGAGTCTTTTTTATTTGCATATATCATTTGTAGTCTAAGAAACAGAATTTATTTTTCTTTCTCTTTTCTTATGCAAGATGACAATTCATTTCATTCTTGTTCACAGAAGTAAATTGATATATGGGACAATCTCAAGATAGTTTTTCTTCTAGATTCCGTTGTCTGAAAAGGTTATTTGGAGATTCACAGAAAATAACAGAAAACATCTGTGATTATTCGATTATCTATTCATCAAAGTAACAACAACGACAACAAAAACAGAAAGATCTTGATTTTTAAAAAACAAATCTCGTTTTCAGTATGCCACAATACTTATCCATCGATAAAGAAAGAGAATTAATTAGTATTGCTAATTGTTTATTAAGTAATAAAAGATGTCTATTAGCAATTGATGAATCTCCAGGTAGATAGATAGATAAATGAACAAGAGAATGTCATTTGTTTGTCTCGTCTAGTATCGATGTTGAAAATTTTACAACCATTTGGTTTGGAAAATACCGAAGAAAATCGCCGTCTTTATCGACAAATTTTATTAACAAAGTCAAATCAATTATCGAACTATCTCTCGGGAATAATCCTATGTCATGAAACGTTCTATCAAACTGATGATCATGACAAACCTTTTCGACAGATTTTAAATGAACAAGGCATTCTAATTGGTATTAAAGTTGACAAAGGTCTTGTTCGATTGAATGGAACCAATGGAGAGAATATAACTCAAGGACTCGATGGACTCCATGAACGATGTGGACAATATTATAGAGATGGAGCTCGATTTGCTAAATGGAGTGTGTAAATAGATTTGCATTCTAAATGTCAGCTTGTCTCGTTTTCGTAGGATGTGCACTGAAAATAGCCGATGGATTGCCATCTCAATTATGTATCCAAGAAAATTCAAATGTTCTCGCACGTTATGCATCAATATGTCAACAGGTAATTAATAAAAAAAGAAAACAAGCTATCTTGTGATATTTTATTTTCAGAATGGCCTGGTTCCGATTATTGAATGCGAAGTATTCGGTTAATCAGAAGAAAAAAACGTTTTTTTTCTAAATTGAATTTTGCTCTTATAGATACTTGTAGATGGTGATCATGAATTAGATGTTTGCCAATATGTAACTGAAAAAATGTTAGCATCGATCGTCAAATCACTTCATGATCATCATGTTTTTCTCGAAGGAATTCTTCTCCAACCGAATATGATTACATCAGGTTGACTTTCGTGTTTCTACGTAATACTCATATCTCATCGATTGTATTCAAGGGTCAGAGTGCAAAAAAAAGTATACCGATAATGACATTGCAAAAGCAACAGTGCTTGCCCTACGACGAACTATACCACCAGCAGTGCCAGGCATTTGTTTTCTGTCTGGTAGATATTTATTTTGTTGTTAATTAAAAAAAATATGTCGGATCTCAATAGGCAACCAAACAGATGACGAAATCTCGAGATATTTCTATGCGATTAATCAATATCCAGGACAGAAACCATGGATATTAACATTGACACATGGACGAATGATTCAAATCAATGTTTTGTCGATTTGGTCGGGCAAAATTGAAAATGTTCGTTTAGCTCAAGAACAACTTCTCAAACAAGTTCAAGTAAATTCATCTCGAACTTGAATTCATTCTGTTTGTTGTTGTTTTTTCTTTCGTTCAGAAATACAACGCAGCAGCTCAAGGTGAATCTCATTCGTAGTTGTGCATTTTTCATGTTTTCTTTTTATACAATAAAATTCTAAAAGATTCACACCTCTATCGAAACGGATCATTAGTTCGTTTGATGACTATCTGTCTGAGAATAAAAAAAAGAAAAGAACGGCAAAATTCTATTCGATCTAGTGGTGACAAGTGTTTTTTTCTCTCTGTTAATGATGATCATTTTCTCTCAAATGATTTGTCCATCTGATACCCCGTGCATATTTTTAATCGCTCATTTGTTTAACATATGACGGCAAAAAACAATATTTCATTCTCTTTCGATCATTTGAGTTCGATGCATCGACGAGATAGTTGAACAAGCTTCTTTCATTTGCTCGTGAACGACATATCCACACGACGATCTTGATCTTGAAATGAATTGATCGGTGGGATATTTCATTCATGAGCACGACAAAAACACATTTATTCGAGACAATGAAAATTATCGACGAATTCTGACATTTGAAACAACATCGTATTTAACGAAGATTTGTCTGTTTGTAGATCAAAACGTCGTTGGTAACATTGCGTTTGAGCATGGGCAAGAAAGAATGTTTGTTCAAAAGTTAAATTCGTTGCTAACATTGTCAATGATTGATCAGTTTTTCGTTGTTTCAATGTTAAATAAGCAACGCGCAGAGCATTCGATGTTTGATTAGCCATTGATCGATCGATCATCATCAGCATTTTCTCAGCGAGTAGAACGCCTAATGAACCTAAATTCATCGACCTGGAAAAGCAAAATTCGAAAAAACAAAATCGAACGAGAAGATTTCTACCAGGGCCATTGAGGATGAACGAGTGGCCGATGTGTAGCGTAACCGATAAGAAAAACTCGATGGAAATATTCGATATAATCGAAGAATTCATCGGTTTTCGTTTGAAAATAATCCCAATAATCGAACTCACCGGGATTTAACAACGAATTGTAGATTGTCGATTGAAAAAATCGATGATAACTGTACGCATTTTGAAAATGCGATTGATCATCAATAATTAACTATAAAAATGAAATCAAATTTGTTCAAAAAATTTCAAACACGAAATCAATTTTCAATTGACTCTTTCATAGTATTGATCTAATTTTTCATCATTGAAAATCATCTTTGCATATCCAATAGCGATTGTTAATGAATCGATTTTGTCTTTCAATATTCGATTTTCATTGCCACTTATACGTTGATCAATAAATTCTCTCAATCCATCTTTTAAATGCTCAAATAATCTTCGAATCTAACATTTAAAATAGAGAAAAAAACGCAACACAACAGGTTTATTTTCCTACTAAATCAATAGTCTCTGAATTGTCCGTACTGTCCATCGTGTACAATCGTTGAACAGCTAATGGAAATCTTCGTATGACTTCATTCAAACAATAGACATCGTTCGATGTATGAATACTTTGATTGTGATAATTATCGAGAAATATTCGATGTTTATGAATGTAACTATACGAAAGATCATTGACATATGTTTGAACAAGTCGCCAACGAAGATAATTGTGAATCAATCGAGTGATGAGTATACTAGATTTCAAATGAAAGGGAAAAACCTAGGATAGAATTTAAAAAAAGCAATACTTGTTGTTGTTTGAAGCTAGAAAGAAAAATGTCTTTTCGAAATATGTTGGATCAGTGATGTAGACGGATGTTGTTTCAGAGAGCTGACCGAAAATTAATGTCATATATTTGATAAAATCGAACTAGAAAACAGAATTCGCTTGTATAGTTTGAATAAAAAAACTCAAATTTTCTGATGTACAGAATATTTTCTCGACATATCAAGTAGAGTCATATTGATTGTTGTTTCATTTTGTTTTTGATCATAAAATTCAGCAAGTATTTTCTCCATGGCAATGATATCATTGGCTATGGTAAGCATTCGATTACTTAGATTCTCATCATGGACATCGGCATCTTCAGCTAATTGAGCCAAAATTTCGAGAATATATACGCGATAAATCGAACGTCTCTATTCAACAATAAAAATTTTCGTTTTTGTCTCTCTCGGAAATACAATACTCTTTCGGATATTGTGTCATTATTGATATAGTCACTTATTTGCATGGATATTCCACTTGGATAGAACTAGAAATTGAATGGATTGAAATGAGAAGTTCATGTTTATTCGAATTTAGTTACTTCAAGTCGTTTCAAACTCGGATTGATATGATCGAATTGAGAATGTATTTGAAACAATGCATTTGCACCTTTACGAGGAGAAAAAAGAATTGGATTTCAAATTAAATCGTTTAGTGACAATACCGAGTTCGCCATGAACGAATAGAACTTGATCGAAAACGGTTTGATTTTTCGATTGAAATTGAATTTGTTCACGATCGAATAGAAACCAGCCATTTAATGAATCAGGCAGTTCAATTAATCCGAGAAGAATTTTACCACTATCAGGTAAACGAGCATAATCATCTAAACATTCGAGATAGTACGTCTAAATAATCAATGAAAACAATTCAATTGATGTTCAAATCACAAAAACGAAAGACAAACTTTAACTTTCCATTCCCAACTTTTCGAATTGTGATGCTCAATCGGTGTGTTTAGTAAACGATAGAGATGTGCATTACGTTCATCAATCATATCACTGAAAATTGTTCGTTCGAAAGCAATGGATTCGATTGGATGCGTCTGTTCCCATCGGCCACAAGCATAATTATAAAAATCTCGACAACGATTCTCTCGTCCTGATTTATTCATTAATTCGATTTGATAATTCGACGCTAATAAACATTCCTCTGTGAGACAGTATTGAGTTAGTTTGTGATGTTTAGTTTGATGATGTTTGTGATTTTGCATGATCAGTAAGAAAAACAACAGAGTCGATAGTAAACCAAAGAAAATCAACGCAAAATTAAACAAATTTGCACGAGTAATACGTCGATAAAAACTAATTAGTTTTCCATCATTTGACAGTCCGATGATAATCGGTAAATTTCTCATTGTTGAACCTTCTGATGTAAGCAAACACTTGTGCGAGTATGCAATGAAGAGAAAGATTTGATAAAAAAAATGTTACGTAGATTTATTTATTTTACAAAAATGAACTTTTTTTTTGGTTTCAATTTATCTTTAAACAAGATAAGAAGAAATTCTCTTTTATTATTCAAGAAAAAAAAGGACAAAAATGTTCTCATTCGACTGCACAACAACGCGATACACCTCTATTTGTAAGATAACATTCCATACAAATATTTGCTATAGCAGGAGCCAAAGGTCCTATTGGCTTTCCTATATTCATTGGTATCGGTAGTTTACAAAGAGTACATTGAACCATAGCAGGGTAACCCATCGAGCCGTGTTTTTGACATAAACGAGCTTCGAATCTGTTCGATGCTCCTGCTCCACCAGTGTATGCACCCATAATTATATTCGTGCAGATTAAACACGCACTTTTCGATGCTGTACTAGGTCCTAGACGAAATTGTGATGCACATATATTGCATATGTATGCACGTTGATTCAAAATACCATCTGTACCAAGTGTTTTTGCATCACAACGATGTTTCTTCGAGAGAAAAGCAAGAAAAGTTTCAGTTTTGTTGAATGAAAAAAGAATAAGAATTCCTACTCGGAGATAACCTTGTCGATCTGTTAGTTTGATATAACGTGAATCGATTTTGCGTAGATATTGTATGAGTTCTTTTTTCATTTCAGCTTGATCATAATGATAAGCCAATCGACTCGATGAAAAACCTTCGATTGTTTGATGTCGTTGATAGAATTCAGTAAAAAAAACATGTATCGAGCGAATTTCATTGTTTTCTTGATTTAAAAATCGTTCTTGTAATTTCTATTTCAATAAAAAAAAATGAAAATAGTTTGACAAAAATTGTCGTTCAATCACAATACATTCACTAATGACATATGTCGAAATGTAATCAACTGCCGGCCACTGATCCAAGTTGTATCAATAAAAGTTTTCAAATTTCGTCGAAGAATCGACCATGACATTGCATTGACATCGATTTTTTTCCTTTCATCATCAATCGTTCGATTGACAAACATCGAAAGTAGATTAACAATATCCAATTCCAAGATACCAACATTCGAAACAAGTAATAATTTAAAAAACTATAAACAAAAAAAAACATACACCATTATCGAATTCAAAGCCATTGAACTTACTGCATCGACTAAAATCGAAGGTTCAATAATCGTAACGACTTCATCCAATAAAACATTCAAAAGTTCATCGATTGTTTGCGGATATGTTTTCAAACGTTTTGTTACCAATGAATAATCTCCAAATTGTCGTAGATTTTCGCATATATACGAGAGATAGAGTGGATGCTGGCTGCCTTTATTATTCACTAATAGAGCTTTTTGTTCGGGCTCGAGAATCTATCAAAGAAATATTCTCAAATTTCATGAGAACGAAAAGAAAAACAACACAAAGCAATAAACTCATTGACAATATTTCGTTTTCTTCAAATCAACAATCATTTGCATAAAATAAACTTCTCGCTTAATGTCTCAAGGTTAAGCAATGCTTATTTCAATAGTAAATATCACAGTTTTTATCAAGTATACGATATTATAATATATGTTATGTATTTATACAAATGAAAAATAGCATTTAAAAAAAAAAGAAATTCTTTTCCTTTTTTCGAATGAAGAATATCGCGTACGAGACACGTTCGAGTCTGATTGATATCGATGAAGAAGAATACGAATTGAATACTCTCAATACTCGATTTGCGAATTATTTAGAGAAAATCAAAGATCTTGGCGCGATTCATCTCGATCTTCGTCGGCAAATCGACGAGATTCGATCGACTCAAACTATCAACTCAACAATCGAACAAAAATTCTTTCAATTTCGTCGACAATTAAATCTCGAATCGAGTAAACTCAATCTCTTTCAAGTTCGTTTTCAACATGCTGAACATGAAAAGAAATTCTATAAAAATCAAATTCATCAGCTCACCAATCTCAATGAAACATTTGCTCTTCAACAACAACTCAACGCCTACGTCGATGAACTCAACGTTCTCGTACAACATTACGCAAATCAACAACACGATCTACAATTCTATCGAAAGCAATACAATGATAATCTGACTAAATTAACCGATTGTTCGGAACAATTAGACGCGATGATAGCTGATCGTTTGCAAACCGAATCCGATCTTTGTACTCTTCGAGAACAGATCGGTTTCGAACAGAAATATAACTCGGCAATTGAACAAGAATTCGAATGTTTAAACGAGATTCAAACGGATTTCAATAATCAATATTCGAAAACTGAATTGAAAAATGTTATTGAAAAAATTCGGTAAAGAAAATTCGTTTTTTGTTCTTATTTAATCACTCGTGTTCTTCTAGAGAAGATTATCGTAAATATAACGAAATTCAATTGAGTGAATACGAATATTTCTACAAATCGAAATTAGAAATTGTTCGACAACAACTTCAAGAAACAAAACTCGATGAAACACAAGAATACACTCAAGATTTCATCGAACAAAATCTTTTGCTCGAAAAACAAATCAGTATGAAGAATATCGAATTTCCAATATAAAATATTTTCTTCATTCTCAATTTCAGAACAATACGAAGATGAACTTCAACAAATGTACAACGAAAAAGATCTATTCAATCAACTAACAACTCAAATCAACGATTACGAACTTTCGATTAACAATTCTCGTCTCAATACAGTTCATTTAACATCACAAATCAATACCTATCGATGTTTATTAACCAATCTCACTCAATCATCGAAATCTTTACCTCCAATACAAATTCACGTTACTAATGGACTCATCTGGGCTCGAATCTAATCATCAATCGATGGATTTCGTACCTTATTAAAACGTTGAAAGAATTTGTCGACATAAATGTCACGTTGTTCGACAGTTAAATATTTGAGATCGATTTGAAAATGATTATAGGATAGAAATGTTTTCCATAGTTTCGATTCTGTTTCACAACTTAATACAATATACGTGTGATCACTGAGTAATGCCCCGTAAGAACATATTGGAAATTCAGAAGAATAATTTCGATCCTGACGAATATCGCCCTACGAAAATCGAATTCGAATTTCAAGAGACAAATGTTTCACTGAATTTTACTTTATCTAGACCATCGATAATGATAACAATAGGAATTGTAATCAATTGAACAGCATCTCGGATGAAATTTTCGTCATTCGTTTTTAAACGTTCGTTCGTAGTTTTCGAAACGATGTTGTTTTCAGCTAAATGAATTTGAATTGAAAGAGAATTTCTCATTTGAACTGTATTTTACTCATATATTTGTCGAGTTTGCTTGTGAGAGCGTTCAACATGAAATAGGTTGCGTTCGAATGAAATGCACCATCGAGAAAATAATAGAAGAGAAAGATTTTATCTTTCATTTGTTTCTAAAAATCGAAAATTATTCAAATAAAACGATTTGAACTTGAATTTTACTTCGATATTGAGAATAAATTTCGCGAGAAATGTCGTTTTACCAAAACCTGGCGGAGTTACTACAGCCATTAACGGTTGATAGTTAATTTTCTCTGTATTGCTATCATCTTCGAATAATTCTAAATCTTGATGATTATTTGTGATATATTTCATCAACACTGACGATTCATCAGGTCGCTCAACGTACAATTGAGTTTTATTGATAAGAAAAGTATTCATTTGTTTTTCATCTAAATATTGAATTTATAAAATCAAAACAAGACAAAACAATCGATAGACCGACCTGAGTTAAAGGTATCGTCGACTTCGAAATTCTGCGGATACCATTTTTGCAAAGCGTTTAATAGGAATTTCTTTGCTTCATTTTCAAATGTTTGTAATCCATCGATTTTCACCTAGAAAATAGAATTTCGTTTTTTGTTCTCTACAATCGATATGCACGATGATCGTACTCTCTCACGTCCTGTTGACGAATCCAAACCATTGTAAAAGCAATCATAAGTAAAAATCTGTTCGGGTGAAATGATGTTTGATAATTGAGCTTTTAATTGTTCGATTTGTTTTTGACTTGACACGTCTTTATCTCGGAATTTATCGAGATATTTTTCGGGTAGATTGGAAAATATATTCTCCGACTCTCGAATGAGAAAGAATGCATTCGGATTATTATGACGAAATGCACCGTGAATGAATTCCATGAGAGTAATCGATGCACCATCGAGCCAACGATATCGTTCGGTGATATGTTTGGGTAGTTCATCGAGTTTTGGAACCCAACCGTATTTATCGCCGATTAAACCGATGAAAAACGGTTGACCATTTTCTTCTAAACATCGATCGAGTTCTTCGAGACAAGCTAAAATCGTCTGTTCAGTTGTCGAATCTTTCGGAACCTATTGAATACAGAAAACGAGTGAATTGAATTTATCGTTTATTAAACATACGCCCCAACGAAGATCACAATCAATGATTTGTATACCTTTGGGCTCCATTTCTTCTCGTAGAGCTGGAAAGACCTGTTATTTACAAAAATGATTTTCAAAATTCACTCAAATTTCTTCTTACTTTTTTAATCAATACTTCTCGTTCATTAAAAAAGTCCGTAAATGTCGACGAAACAAATATTCGCACGACTTTGTTCGGTGCCTGTTGACTTCCATGATTCTCATAGGGTTTCGATTTTTCCTCTGCTAGATGTTCACAAAGGTGATTCCAAAAGTCTTTGGCATTGATCTTCGATGATTCACTAGGAATCTCAACATTCTTCGTCGAACTTGTTAAAACTGTCTTAGAGTTTTCATGAATTGGAGGCGTTATTGGTGGTGTTATTGGTGGTAATTTTCGATAATTCCTGTAGAGTTGTACAGGCACTCGAAAGGGAAAGCGTTGCTGTGATCGTAATGGATTTGACATAATTTCAATGTGTGAAAAAAGAAAGGCGTAACAAGAGCAAAGAATTTTTTTCTTCTGTTGTTGACAACCGAGAAGAATTGAAAAGAAAAACCTTGCCAACGTAACAAATATTTATCGTTCTTTATGACTTCAAAAGTAGTTTCTGTGAGTCATGGAAAGTGCCATTTTACAAGAAAAAACATCAAAATGATATTTGACATATCTTTCCAAGATTTGCCGATTGGCTAAGATCATCGAGCCAGTTAGAACAATTTCAAGAAAACCACACACAGATTTAGATTTATCATAATATTCTACGCAGAAAAAAATGTGTACATACATCAAATATATATCATTTCGTTTTTTTTCTCTTCGTTTTACAAATATTGATGCACAAGAATGTCTACAATTTTCATGGTTGATTGCATTACGTGAGCAGCACGTATATCATATAGTGTAAACAGATATGTGCTGTCGTCAAAGGTTTTTTTTCCTCTTGTCACGAATTTCGAATAAAGCAAAAAAAGACAGTTTTTAGCTGCATCTTACTCATTAATTAATTTTCTTGCTGAATAACTGGCCGCATGAGAACACGCCTACAACACACTGTTTCATGCTTTTCTATTTTCGTATATTGCCAATTGATATTATTTTTGATATTACTCAACGTTTACTAATCAATATCATTTCTTTTCGCTCATTTAATTATGCATCGGCATGTGATAGCATACACCTTGAATGAGTCGACTCGTATAAATAGGAAGTGAGTTTTCGTTTTCGTTTTAGATAGATTTTTTTCGTTCGATTTGATTTTAATGGGAAATTCAGCACTTCGAGGAAGACGATCAGCTTTATTACCTTCAGCGTAAGAATTTACGTCTAATATTTAATTAAAAAATGATCATTTTTCTTCGAATAGAATCCCACATACTCAAGGTCATTCGGATAATGTTGCCCATTCCCGTAGGAGATTTATTTAAAATTTCATTTCTTATTTTTATTCTGAATATTTAGATGCATTAACAACATCAAACGCCCCTTGGAATATCACTCAATGGATTGATCCATTCGATCCCCATCCAAAAGTCACAACTATGCCATTAGTATTGGTCGTTCGAAAAAATTGATGATCAGTTTTCTTCAAATAAACATTTTTCATCCAAAGACAATTCGTTCTAATAAAAGCCTTGTGAATATTCGACTAAATAAGAGCACCATCTATCTACGACAAAGAGTATCTATTTGATTTCGAAGAATAAAATCTTATTTTCGAAAAATAAAATTAAAAAAAAAAGAAAAATATTATGTTCAATTTTAAATAAATCTTGATTTCAACAAACAAAATTGGAGTATAAACATACAAAACACATTATTCTAACCAATCATTCAACGTATCTACCAGTCTATATAATCCCGTGAAGGACAGTTTATTTCTTTAGTATGTAAGTTAACGTGTTTATTTAAACGTTGGATATGATGACTATTAACCCTCTTTACTGAGACCTTCGTGGTGACAATATACGTCTGATCCAATAATAAAGTAATTCAAACAATAACATGGAACCTATTTCGATAGAGTATGATGAGTATCTTGATCGTGTTTCACCTGATCTACTTGATTACATTTTTTAGTATCAATACTGATTCTATCGTTTTTTTTTCTTTTGAAATTCTAAGACAAAATCTGTTTCCATGATGAATAAAAATTTCGCATGTATTACTTGATTCAAAACATGAGAATAAAAACTAACACAACTGAGAACAGATATTGTGTATAATTACATTGCAGAAAAAAAACATAAAATTGACTTGAAAATGGCTGCTTCATCGAGTTCTTCTACTCGCTTTGTCTGTATTAGTGATAATCATAATCATTATGCTTTCGATATGCCTCGTGGAGATATTCTTATTCATTCAGGTGATTTCACAACGAATGGAACTGAAAATGAAATTAAGATTTTTCTCGATTGGTTAAAAACTCTTGTTCAATATCGTTTGAAAATAGTTATCGTGGGAAATCATGAATCGAAACGATTTTATTCAAAACATAAATACAAACAATTCCCATTGCCTATTGAACAATTAAAATCAGACAAATCTTTAAGAACAGATTACGGCATTGTCTATCTGCAAGATCAAGCCTATGAAGACGCTCTAACTGGATGGAAATTCTACGGAAGGTACTGAATTTAGTGTTTTTCAATTGAGTTAATTGCGTCGCTTGTTTTGTTTTGTCTAGTGGTTGGTTATCTGAATATTGTAAAGATCCAAATGAAATTCAATCTCATTGGTCACAAATTCCATCAGATACCGATATTCTGATAACTCATGGTCCACCCTATTCCATTCTCGATAGTGCCAAAAATGGATACAATCTTGGTTGTAAAGAATTATTAAAATCTGTTTGTACAGTTGTTCAACCGAAATTGCACGTGTTCGGTCATGTGCATAACTCCTATGGACAGGTGAAAAACGAAAAACAATTCGGAAAAACTTTATTTATCAATGCATCTTTATGTGACAATCGATTTAATATTGCTCATTCGCCAGTTATTATCGATTTAGAAAAAGATTCGTGTTAATTTTTCATAAATTTTCAAAATGTACGTATCAAAATATTAATCGACGTTGTTGTACTTGGATCTGATTGTGCTTTTCGAAATAAATGTCTTCGTAATCTTCGATTGAATATATCTTAGATAAAAAAATATTACTTATGATTGTTCAAAATCAGAATATAACTAATAGAATTTAATCATGAGATCTTTTCACAAATACAAACAGTTGAAGGTCTTAGTCTTAGTTTTCTTTTGTCAAGTATTTAATACTCAAATCAACAATATAAACAATGCCTAAATACACTTTTCTTATAATGAAGTGATAGCTCGAAAAACGTATACTTTTTATGGTGGATTTTTAAAAATTTATTTGTTGGTATCTTACAAAAAATCGGATCGCACTGCATGGCTTTAACATTCCAGTAAGGATTTTGGATACAAATGATAGATGGAAATATAGCGTTAAATTGTCAGTTAACCCGATTTACCAAAGTCAATGCATCAATGGTTGGAATAATAAGCTGTATTTAAGTCATACTTTGGTAGTTGTTATGCAGCTGTACATAGTTGATAGTACGACAAAGAGCTGTCTTTGCGATCTATAAACAAAAATAAAGTCAATTCAAAAATTCGTCGTTTTTTCCTCATCTCGATAGGATTACTTGCATGAGAGTGAAAGAGAGTTTTTTTCGCAAGCTGAAAAACTACAGAACGGTACTGCTGACGAGCATCGACGCGGCTATGCGATTGTGCAATTACATCGTCAATACTTCTCATAGAAAAAAGAAAGAGAAAAAAAAGGAATCTCTATGCCCGAGGACAGAATTGAACTGTCGACCCCTGGTTTACTAGACCAGTGCTCTAGCCACTGAGCCACACGGGCGTGCTTTTTATATATTCTTTTTTTCATATCGATCTTTTTCGAATCAATAAGTGCTTTCAAATGCAATTATTCGGCATCAGCTTGCGAACGCCTACTATGAAAATCACAATAAGAATCATGTTGATCGATCGAATTTTAAATTTATCACATATTCTATTAAACCCAATGAGAACTAATAAAAACGGAGAGGTCACTTTGAATAACATATCAGAATAACCAATCTCGATTGAGAATTAAGAGGAGGCAAAAATTGTCAAATACTATATAAACAATCCAGTTTGGCTGATGTAATCACGATATTCTATTGCATCAGATATACGAACAATCATTTCATTTGAGTAAAACAACATGGTGAGTACACCAGTTTTTGTTGGACTTGGTTTAGCTTTAATTGGATATAGTGGTAAAGATATTTTTCTCTTAAAGAAAATATTCGAACGTTATTTCTTTCAGGACGATATCTTGCTCGATATAGCAAATTACTAACTGAGAATCTATCGAAAACTAGTTCAATTCTTTCACAAGGACTTTCAGTAATCAATCATTAAATTTCTTTTTTAAATTCATTGCAAACTAATCCTTTTTCTCTCTTCCAGTCGAAATACTACAAAGGTGGTTTCGGTAAGAACAATTTAATTTTATCAAACTATTGACTTTTCGTTTTTATACGTAGATCCTAAAATGAACCGACGTGAAGCAGCATTAATCTTAGGTGTTAGGTAATTATGATTATTCAAGATATTTTATAAACTGTATTGATTTAATATTTAGCCCAAATGCAACGAAAATTCGTATACGTGATGCTTACAAACGATTGATTGTTTTGAATCATCCAGATCGTGGCGGTTCACCGTATGTAGCTGCCAAAATCAACGAAGCTAAAGAAATCTTCGAAAATGGAATTAAATAAATATGCATTGTTGAGACTATTTTCTCATTTTTTGATGATTCATCAAATAAATATTCGTTAGTAAACCCAATGACTCAGTTGTTACTCAGAACAGTTGAATGATTAGTAAATAGCGAATAATTTTACTTTCAAATTCATTTGATTCTTATCTGCTCGTTTGGACGACTTGTTTTTCTCTTTTTCTACCGTAAAAAAAAGAAAAGAAACTTTTCTTCAGGTAAACTATTGATTGATGTAAACATACATCAACCTACGTTGATTTTTATCTCGACTATAAAAAAAATGAAACACGTTTTTTATCTGATATTATCTAACGTAAGAAATAAATGAAATCATATGGAAAAAGAACGAGAATTGTTTTGTTGTTATTACCATTTCTGGTTGTCTTCCGTCTGTTTAGAGTTACATATATACATAGATCCTTAAAACAAAATCGAAAGACTTCCTCTCGTATTTCTGTTTCACTCTTCCTCTTCTCAACTTGTAATCGAACAGCGTTGTATTACGTACGAAACTGAGTCAAAGTTTTTTTTTCTACTTCGCCTCACTCTCCTTGCTCGTTCTTTCAATACGTCAGATGATCGCAACGAAAATGCAATATATATACATGCACTTTGTTCGATCGACAAAAAAATTACCGTTTTTTTTTTCAATACTCAATTCAATTCACATATTGATTTATAGATCAAGCTTTGAATCATGACCTCGATTCGTGCACGTACAGATCGAACATTTAAAGTTCTTCTGATCGGTGACCAATCTGTGGGAAAAACATCATTAATGTACCGATTTGCTGGTAAGTACAAAGATCACTCGTCTGTTAGTTATTAACCTTTTCCGATAGGGTAAACGTTGAATACCCTCAGCAAAGCAGCTTCATTGTCTTGTTTTTCTTAAGATAATAAATTCTCAGAATCATTGATTCCAACGATTGGCGTCGATTTCAAAATGAAAGATATTAAAATTCGAGATAAAAACGTTCGAGTACAACTTTGGGATACAGCAGGACAAGAGAAGTTTTTCAATATCACTCGAAATTACTATGTAATTAAAAAACAAAGTTAATCATAGTAAAACATTTCTACTGCTTCCGTTTCTTTTTCTAGCGTAATGCAGATGCAATTCTCCTTGTCTACGATCGTACAGACGCCAGTTCATTTCAAAATGTGGCTCGTTGGATGAAGTGCATCGATGAAAATGCTCCTGATAATGTTCTTCGAATTTTAGTTGGAAACAAAAGTGATCTTCATCATCGTCTAGTGGTTTCGAGTCACGATGGAATGAAATTAGCTGACAAATATCACGCAGATTTTTATGAAACAAGTGCGAAATCAGAAACGAGTAGTCTCGTCAGTGAGATGTTCTGTCGAATTGCTGAGAAATTATACGATTCCACTTCTGTACAACCGCAATCTTCAAAAGAAAAAATCGATCTCGGAATTAATCTAGATAATTCAATGTACGAACGAGTAACAGGTTGTTGTTCATTGACAACGCAAAAGTGAAATCATGTTTTTTTCTTTTTCGTAATAATAAAACTTCTTGTGAATACAAATGCAAAATCCTATTTTCTTATTAAAAAGAGAGAAAAAAATACTTTTTTTATTTGCATGATGCAGACGTATGTCAATAGTGCGAATATTTTCATTCCGAAATGTGGGAGAAAAACAGCACATTCGAGGATCATATTTCACGTTCGACGACAATCTTTGGGTAATTCATATTGTTCTTCGACATCTCAAAGTAAGTTTATTTGAAATCATATAATACTGAGATTATACGCATGTGTCTGTGGATGTTTTTTTCAAATGAATATGACTGCATAAAATTACAAATAACAACATTGAGGAGAAGCAAGAGGAGGGAAGCAAATCTATTGCTCATCGTGATGGAACATTTTCTATGTACAAAATGTATGAGATCAGTTTCTCATAGATATATATTAACGATGAAACAATCGCTAATAAGCAAGATAGACAGACAAAGAGAATCCGACTAAATTGACTAAAGGATACGAGATAGAACAACAACAACAACGACGACGAAACGCAAACAAATATAGAAGAGATACACATTTCAAACCGGTTGGTTAAATACATGAATAACTAATAGTCTTCTTTCTTTTTTTTTTCTGTTAGTCTTTGAGATGATTACGAAGTAGACGAAGAAATTCATCGCGATTTTCAGGTGTTAATGCTAAGACTTGTTGAAATAGTTTCGTTGGTGATGCAACACGTGCAAATGTTGAAATGTAAACATTAGTAAACAAAGCCATTATGATTTGACAATCGAAACGATCCTAGAAGAACAATTTCATATTTCAATCGGATGCAAAATATTGTCGATTTTCTTACGACAAATCCGCCATGTCCTGGAATTGTTGCAGCAAAATCTTTTATTCGAAATGCTCGTTTAAATCCACTCGCAAAGAAACCACCGAATGGTCCAATACTCGATGCAAACAACGACAAAACCAGTGAATGCAATTGAAACGGATACAATTCCAATGTTCGTTTCAAAAATGAAAATGGTTTCGGCATTGTATAGACCGTTTTTTGAAATAATGGAATTGGTATACACGATGTTTTCAAGCTGCCTGTCTCATCGTCAAATTCGAGTGGACAAACAAGAAATTGATATCGACTTAGGAAACCTGCGACGATAAAACCAAACACTAATGTTGAAACACCACCGCCAATGAAACCTTCCCATGTTTTCTTCGGCGATAATTTTGTTAGAGGTGTTCGACCGTAAAAAAAGCCGAACATATAAGCCATAATATCATTACAAATAATCAATGAAACAGGAAATAGAAACCAGATCATTCCTTCGCAAATATTCTGTATCATTTGATGACTCGATGTAACCAAAATCATCAATGTTATATGTGTATAACCGAAGAGAGTGAATTGTTTGAGATAATAAGTCTTTTTTAAACTCAATACAAATCCAACAAAACCACTTGTATAGAGAAGAAATGCAATCATACGATGATAAGTAACAAGCGGTTGAAGAAAGTTGTTTTTATTCATCATATGACCAAAATGCTGAATTAAACTTTCGCCATAGAGCCAATAGTTAGATGTAAACAGAAAATACCATGATAATGTACGAAACCATGGCAAATTATGAGATTTATAAACGATATAGCCGATATTAATAATTTCTTGAAAGCATTTTATTTGAATAAGTACGACAACTATGGAGACAACAAGTGGTCCCATCGAAACTAATTTAGCAAAACCGAGAATCATTACCCAAGAAAATATGCCACGAATAATCCAGTTACGCCAACGTGGATCGAAAGCAGACAATGATCCATCGCAATATTGCATGAAACGTTGAATAGTCGATTCTTCGGTCATCATACTTGCGCCACTTGGTTGCGATGGTAATGGTTCCATGTCATCGTCTTCAGTGGTTGGTGCAGGTGGTACTTTTGTCGATGGTGGTGGCGATGTTAGAGTTTCAGTGTTTTTAGTTTCGACATGTCGTTGATGCAGATCTGATTCAAGTGAGGAAGACATCTTTATTGTTTTATTGATTTGTCACAAGTGAATGAGATTCAAATTTCTTCTGATCTGAAAAACGAGGATTTAGCTCGATTAGTTGTCGAGAAGAAGAAAAACAACAACAACAATAATAATAGAAACAGAATGCTTGGTGTTTCTTTTCTTGTTCTTCTGTCCTATCAATCTCGTGAAGCCAATAAGAAATCATTTATTTAGATAGATGGCAATAGTGATTAGCAATAAGACGAATGTGTTAAATTTTTTCTTGTTTTCGTTTGAAATTATATAACCAGTTTTGTCTTTTATATGCATATTTTAATATAAGGAAGTAGGAGAAAACAGAATAGTCAAGTTTTTCCGACAAAATGACAAGAAAAGAAGAGAAAAGAAAAAGAAAACAAAATAATGAGAATGATAAAACAAAAAACCAAACAAACAAACAAGCACATCATATCTTTTTTGGTTGTTTTCGTTCAATCTAATATACAAAATGTAACAAGATCAATAGGACATACACATATAGACTTTTTTTTTCGTTTTTCTCTATGTACGCAAGAAAAAGAAGAACACTGAAGAGAAGTTTCGCTTAAAATGCGAAGAACAACATGTAGACAAATTAATCGAGAAAGAAAAACAAAAAAAAAAGAACAAAAAAGAAGAAGAAGAAGAATACCGATGATATCGAAGGACAAGAGTTAAGAATTTTGATCTTTAACCATTAGATTTTCTAATAATTGACGAAAATAATTATCAACAACATTCGCACATTGTGAAAATGCTGAGTCAATAGCATTGAATTGTCGGCAATTATTGAAGATTTTATTAACATCACGAATAAAATCACATATTGTTTTAAATTTATTACTCAAAACTTTCGTTTTTAATGTTGTTAAATCTTAAGAAAAAAAAAGGAGAATGAGCATAATTTATCTGAACGAAACAATCGTCTTTGTGTATTACCCATCGGGTCTTTAATAATTTTATAATAATTCGGCACATCTTTAACATCGACTGGTTTTTGAAATGGCCATGACATTTTATGTGTCTAAAAAACGAAATGTAAATCTCAAGATGAATCACACACACACACTCTCTCTCGATTCACTAACCAGAAGTTGCTCGATTAGATGCAATAATCTATGTCTTGTTTCTCCTGTTATTGGTTTATTCAGAAATTCTTGTTTTTTCTCTGTTGAACATCTCGGACAAACATAAACTTCGAATTTTTCAGCATCAGAAGGCGTGATATTTACACAAACGCCATGCAACCAGTCCGCACACACATCACAACCGATATAAAATCTTAAAAATTAACAAACAGATTCTTTGAAAACAATCACTATGATCGTTTGTTTTACTTTGAATCGTCATACGGAGTTCGACAGAGACAATACAAACGTTCTTTCGCCTTGTGTGTTAATATTGCACAATCTTGACAAATAAATTCTCGGATTTTCTCGGCGAAACGTCCCGTTAGATTGACGCATTTGCCGTGCAGCCAACGTGAACATAATTCGCATTGAATGAAGAATTTCTCTTGTAGATCATCGTTCTGCTTGCAAATACAATCGAGATGATCGGCTCGAAAGTCGGCGGAGAGTTTGTTGCCTTTCCGTTGAACGATATTGTTGATTGTCGAGACAAGTTTCGATTTCGATGATGATTTTCGATGAGTCAGCAGATTTTCATCGTTGTTCACGGTCTCGGAACGACGGATTTTCTTTGCTGGAGACGACGAATGATGATCGGCAAGCAGTGGACGCGTTCGTTTTGCTATCGTACTTTTCGGTGTTGGTTCGGATGGTTTCGGTTTTTTGAGTTTCAATTCGATCCCGTTGGATTTTCTCGATTTTTTCACTGGCGGCGAGAAATCTTCGTCGGATTTGACGTTGACTAGTTGCGTTGATGGTGGTGGTGGTGGTTGTTGTTGTCGTTGCTGTTGCTGTTTGAGGATCATTTGTTGTTGTTGTTTGAGACGTTGGAGTTGAAATTGTTCTTTGAGTAGAACGGTTTTACGTTCCGAACGGTTTTTCATGAATTCTTGTCGAAGAAGATCGACACGTTCGTTGAGCAAACGCGTGAGAATAATCTGTCGATGTTCGGTTTTCGGTATTGTTGTGCTGTGTTTTTCTAGTCGAGTTTTGATTGATTCTTGATTTTGCTCGCGTTCGACTCGGCCGATCAACGAACGGAGAATTGTTTCGCAGATTTTCATTCGAATGCCTTCTTCGGGATCGATTTTCGGCGGTAGAGGAGCAGCAGCAGGCCGTCGAATCGGTGTTTTGTGTGGTTTAGCTTCTGATGTTGCTGTTTTTGTGGTTGTTGTTGGTGGTGGTGGTGGAGGCGGAGCAGGCGGTGTTACTACGGGTGCTGACGACGGTTGAGGAGTAGCAGCAGCAGCAGCAGTAGGTGTTTGTCTTGGCGTCATTGTTTTCCTCGAATCTTTGATGATCGACGTTGCTTTATTTTCTAATCGTGCTTTTGTCGAAGATTTCTCATCGTTCGGCGGTGTTTTCTTGACGACTTTCGGTTTCGGCTGATGAACAACGGATGGCGACACGACAACAGGCAGCAATGTTTGCCGTTCAATGGGTAATTGTGATTCAATTTTACGTTTTTGTGGTTGTTTCAACGATGAACCATTACTATCAAGTGTAACTGTTTCGGAGATAACGGGCAGCGAATCATCGTCATTCGCAGCGAGAAGAACGCTCGCTGTCGGGTCGAATCGAAGGAGATTTTCTTCGTTAACGGCGTTCAATTGTTGCTGAGTTAGAATCGAGTTTAAGATCTGCGCCGGTGTCGTCAACAGCGAGCCCGGCGCAGGAGCTATCGCACGTAGACGACGTTCGGTCGGCGACGTATTTAGAATTTGTGTTTGCTGTTGAGACGGAGGTGATGTTAGATTCGTCAATTGTATCGTGCTTATTCGCGGTGTATTTTGTTCTTTGGTGACACGTTTTATCGTCGAAATGATGCCTGTCGGATTGGGCGGACTCGTCGATTGAGTTTTGATGATTCTCGAAATTCCGTTTTCATTTACAATGACTTGTTGTGGTTGAGTTGGATTCGGTACGAGAACGATTTGTCCGTCGGCGAGTTTAACAACTGAAAATGACTTGGTCGACGATGGTGTCGACGGTGTGACCGTTGGTTGCTGTGATGTTACTGGTAGAGATGTTGGCTGACCGGTTGATTTGATAATTACAACTTTTCCACCTTCGGAATTTAACGTTGATTTCGTTTGTATATGTGGTATACGTACAATGAATGGTGTTGCTGTTTGACTAGTCGATATCGAATCATTAATAATAGTTGTTTTATCGATAATACGCGGATTCATTATCAATCACTGTTTGGTTTTTTGTTTTGTGGAGATTGATGATTAATCTAACAAAAATCGAATAGGAATTTTTCACAATTTGTTTTCTTTTCTTGAAGAGAGCGGAAAAAAAATGAGAGAGCAAACGATTTTTGTTAGAATATATCCATCTAGAAGAGAGAACGACAAAAAGCATATTGATGAATCTTTTTCATACTCGTGCATCGCATGAAAAGAAAAGAAAATTATCGTTTGGTGTTTTTTATATGACGACCATTTTAGTTAGATGGTATTTTCTTTCTTTGGAGCCTCTATATATGTGTCAACTTTTGACAAATCATATCGATGTTTGTCGTTCAATGGAATTCGATGGACGAAGATTTTAATTGAAGAAATTTTATCATGAAAAATTTCGTTGTTTTCTTGTTTTTAAAAATCGATTTATGAATCATTGGTGCGACATCTTTCGACGCGAGTTTTCTCGACAAGATGAACACGGATAATTAATGAAATAAGATTTCGTCGAGAAAAATGAAAATATTTATTTTGAAATCAATATTTGAGAGGCAAAAGAACAAAAGATTGCGATAAACTATGGATATATTTCATTGTTCAATCCAACAGATAAGAAGATTTGATCGAAATTGGTGTGCCTTTTTTTCCTCCTTGCAACAGAAGAAACATGTCATCGGAAAACAAACAAGAAGAATACATTAAACTTCGAGTTGTCGGACAAGACAATAGTAAAATCGATTGTTTTATAACAGGATTTGTTTTTAAATTTTGCTCTGCTTAGGTGAAGTTCATTTCAAAGTTAAAATGACAACAAGCATGGGCAAATTAAAGAAATCCTACGCTGAACGACAAGGTACATTTCGATTGATGCTTGAAACGAGTCTATTCACGTGTTTTGTTGGTTTTTAGGTGTTGGTGTTGCAACATTAAGATTTCTTTTCGATGGCAAACGTATCAATGATGATGAAACACCTAAACAACTCGAAATGGAAGACAATGATACAATTGAAGTTTATCAAGAACAAGTAAATCAATCCTTTTGCTGTTTTTTTTCTGATTTCGATTCTCTTTTTTTCTTAGGTTGGTGGTTGTTCGAAGTAGAAATTCTCAACAATAATTCTCTCATTTTTTTTATCTGTAAATATCACCAAGAAAAGGCAGAAACTTTGATTGATCATTTCTTTTTTTTCTTCTCTTTGTGGATAATAAACAAACGGACAAAAAAAAAACTTCCATGCCCAATCAATAAAATGTCAAAGAACAATAATAATAATAATAATAATAAAAGAAAAATCAACGATTAGTGTTGTTTTATGTGTTAACTTGTCTATATACAAAAAACGTTGCATGTCATCACAAGAATTTATTCAATTTGAGATTGAAGAGCTGATGAGAGGACCGAAGACGTGAACGTTATGGACAATTCAAAGCTTGTTCTTGTTCAGTGATCATCGTTTGATTACGTTGACGTGTGTCCGAAGAAAATAATTGAGGCACTTCTGAGCTTAATATACGTTGATACAAATTGTCGTGGAGTAATTCATTGGCTTTTGGACGTTTAGCGGGAGAATAGGATAATAGCCAACGGATTAATGTACACTGAAAATAGACTTTTAAAAAACAAACACAATGAAATGAGATCTTACGATGAGTTGATGATTTCGATTGTTAGTATCATGTTCGAAATCTGAAGGAAATACTGGCGTTTCTAAACGAACATTTGCAAGTGAATGCATGCGTTCCATTTGAGTTGTAAATGGACAGAGTAATTCGAATAAAATAATACCCATGGCGTAAATATCAACTTTATAACTGTACGGTTCACGATTCATCTTTTTTGATAAAAAAAACGACATAAAATCATGAGGAGAAAAGCAAATGAATTGTTTGTTTACCTGTTCAGGACTCATGTAGAGAATAGTTCCACCAAGTTCTTCAATTTCACAGCCACCCTCTGTCGTCGTTGTCGACGTTGTTTCTGCTTGATCGAGTTTGTCTTCATCTCGTTTGCATTTCTTCGCTAATTTATTTTCACCGAACGCTGCAACCAAACCGAAATCACCGATTTTCACCGTATTATCCATCGAAAAGAGTATGTTCGATGGTTTTAAATCTCGATGAATAAAATTTTTCGAATGTATGTACTCGATGCCTTGAGCAATTTGATCGAATATCGACCACGCTTGTTGTCGATCGATTTTTCCTTGAATCAATCGATCGCGTAACGATTCCGGTTGACACAATTCCATGACGAAATAGAAGTACACTGGTGAAAAATCTTTTTCATTATTATTCGATTTCTTTGTTTCTGATGTGATGGCTTTCAATTCGTTTGAATTCGGCGATGGTGAACGTTGTTCTTCACCCTCAAAAGCAATTCCATCATCACTTTCTGTTTGGCCTTTCGAAATCACCGGTTTATCGTTCGAAGAAAAGCCTGATGATGAATGATTGAACGATACCGATGGTGATGATGATGATGATGATGATGGGAGAGAATGTTTTGCGTTATTATTGGCATCAATAGGCTCGTCAGATGATTCATCATGAATACTGTTCGAAGGAAAGTCTTCATCGATACATAGAGGATTCGTCGAACGATCGAATGTGATTTCGAAGAGTTGCTCAATTGGTACTGGTGGTGAATGAACAATGGATTTTTTCGGAGGAATAGCTGATACCGATGAAGGATTAGAAGATTTTATTGATTCACTATCGTTTGCTGACGTTGGAAATGTACTCATTGAGTCTCTATAATAACAAAAAAAACTGAACTAGGAGAATGTTTCGAGAGAAACAAATCGTACCTTGTACGTATTGTTGATTTTCTAACTACCAAATTCTTAACTTCTTCTTGTTCTTCCCAGCCGATCGGCGGACTTTCGTTCCATGCATAGTAGTATTGAATTAAATTCGGATGATTTAATTTAGCTAAATATCGAATTTCTTTCAAAGCACGATCTTTACCCGATGGTCTAGTGAAAAAAAACAAAACAAAAAAAGAAATCAACTTGAATCGATGTTTTCCTTCTTCGTACTTTTTCAATGAAACACGTTTAATAGCCACAGGTCGTTCGTCGAGTTTATTAATCGCTTTGAAAACAACACCGAATCCACCACGACCAAGAAAATCAACATGATCATATTCCATCAGATATCTCGATTGAAACAACGGTGTAAATGGCGGGTCTACTTGCTGATCACCTGAAGGTGTTGGTGGTGGTGTGATGTGAATTGAAACTGCACTTTCATTTGAAATCGATTGTTGTTTGAGTAAAGATAGATTTCGTTGATTTTTGAGATACAAATAGCAGAAAAAGATCAATCCACCGAGACCAATCGTTGATAGAATCAAAGTATTCGATGGGATATAAATATTCGAATGTTTTCGTAGATCTTTTCCTGATCGATCATCAATCAGTCCTATATTTGAATTGTCGATGAGTTCTAAATAACCAGCAGTATCACAGGTTTCGACAAACGATGATAAATGAGAATTTGGATTCGTTGCCGGATCGGGACGAAGAGCGAGAGGATATTTCGATTCAGATGTCGATGGAGGAGTTATTCGAGTTGGATCGTTCTCGTAACCGATGGATAACGTACGTTTTTGATAGGCTTTATGCCAGGAAGAGAGAATCGGACGATGATGACCGATCGATCCAGCCACTGATTAGAACGAAAATGAATAAGATTCGTTTTAGAAGAAGAAAAAAGATTACTGTTGTTTTTTCGAGCATCGAGAATGAGCTCTTTTTGTACATGTGATGGAATGAGAACGTATGGTGTCGAATTAAATTCACCAACAAATGCCAAACGACGAGCAATTGGAGGTGCGAAATTCATCTCTTCGTCGTCCTCGTCGTCGTATGTTTCTAAATGAAATTCTTTCGATGAAAGAGAATATTTTTTGTTATTCGAATCCAACCTGAATCTTGATCTTGATTCGTTTTCTTTGTTTCAAATAGAGATTTTTCAATTAATTCTCCATTTTTAAGTTCCCAAACAGCTGCAATGGGTGCGTGAATAGCTGACGACCATACTCGTTGTCCTGTTCGATCAAAAGCGATGACCACACCGGTTTGCAATTGATATTCAAAATAACCGGTAAATGTTTGAGTATTTTCGATTTCTTCATCGACTTTACTGACAACGATACTGTTCGGACCCGATTGAGAACGAAGATGAAGTAATTCATGATTGGATACACTAATCAAAAACAAAATCGAATAACAAACAACAATAAGACATAAGAATCAAACCTAAAGTTCCATTTCTCATAACCATTTCGTGCACTTCGTGCTCGTACCGTTTGCGTTGTTCGTTTAACGATTAATGTTGGTCTTTGATCTGTACTTTCATTGGCACTTGTTGTTCGATTATTATCTAAGATTTTAGCTTCATCTTTAGCAAATGAATAAAGTACTTGACCAGTTTGCAAATCCAAACCAAGTGTATCGATATGTTTTCCACCGGTGATAACTAATTCTTCATGAAGTTTGAATGACGCATCGAGAAGTGCATCAGCATCGAATGGTAATGGTTCGATATGTCCATCTTCGTCATATTTCTCATAAAGACCGCCGATTAACGATGGAATCAATCGAACTGAACGTGAATCTTTCGAAATTTCGATTTTACTTAGACTCGAATCGACCAAGGGTGTTCCCGTGTCGGCCGTCCAGATCTGTCGACCGTTTTTTTGCGCATTAAGAGCTGTAATTTTTCCATCGAGTGAAATAACATACAAAATATGATGATCAAATTGTTGATTTGTTGTTACCGACTCTGTTGTACTGGTTGTTAATTGAATTTGACGTGGACCGAGTTTGGCAACAGTTCGATCGGGATTTGGATTTTGTATTGAACGTGTTATTCGAGGACAACATACGAGAAATAGAAAAGCCAATGGCCAAAATATCAATTGATGTCTGACGAAAAAAGATAGATGAATATTAACATTTCGATGATAATTATACATGAAAATGTTTGGTTACAAAAGACATCTGAAAGAGAAATATGTCATGGGACAACGAAAAACAAATATATATATCAAATCAAATGAATGAATGAATAATAATCAAATCTTGTCAGCACACGTTAAACGTACGAACGACGAAATAAACTATGGAAGAACGCAAAAAACCGACCAGTCATATTCGTTGAAATAACAGTGAGTTTAACAGCGATATCAGCGACACATCAAGGCAATTTCAAGTAATCGAGAACAATCTTTTCTATTCAGCTCTATCATCATCGAACGTTGAGTATCAATATCTTTCTTTTTTTTCAAATAAACAAAAAAAAAACGTATTTAATATATGTTAAAAATTTAAATTAATAATAATCCTATGATACACATAATACACAATAATTGTCTCCTCTTCTTGTTTCATTATCTTTAACGTGAGAACTTATACACACACACACACACACACACGCGCACACAAAAGATACAATTGTTGCAGTGAAAAAAAATCAATCATTCGTCAGTCTGTATAGGACATATCGGCTAGTAGACCTGCTGATGAGAGCGGTGCGAGAGCAGGAAAGAGTTCTCTTGGCGATGGTGGTGGTGGAATAATTTGATTTTGAGTTACTTCAACAAATGGAAACAATGAAGCGCTTGTTGCATTTTGATCTTCAAAAAACAAAACAAATTCTCAGTTCTTTTTTTTAGACTTTAATATCTTTTTACCATCATTTGGATCGATAAGACTATTGACTGACCGACTACGTACACATTGAAAATCGACATGTCGAGATTTGGCCTCTTCTTTTTCCCACGACATGCGAAGAAATGGACGTTGAATGTAACTATAGATTGCTTCGGGTCGTGCACGTGGTCGACAACGAACTTTTTCCTTATGAGTCGGATAACCTTCGATACCCATGCGAATCTTTTTCAAGCCTCGATCTTTTAGCACCAATTTGGCTACTTCACGATTTTCGATATACTTGAAAAATCGGTACATTGCAGTCGAACGAATGACTAGAAAAACAAAATCAATTGATTCTTTTTCCTTCAAATGACTGAATACTTTGTGCTTTATCTTCCTCTTGACCTAATTGAGGCGGATAATCATCATCCCATTCGATGAGATCATCATCACATAAAATCACTATTTGACATTCACGATCACCTCGCTATTGAAAAGAAAATCAAATTAAATTATTGTTTTGTTTCGAGATTCGATTTCGAATTGTTACTTGAGCAGATTCAACAAGTACAGGGTAGATTTCATTTTCTAAAAACATTTCGAATTGTTTTTTTGCACCATCATTAGATAATTCATGTAAAAGACCACATAAATCTTGACATTGAATTGTTACTTGATCAAATGGAATTAGAAAATAATCACAAGCTTCACGTAAATCTTGAATACTAACTGAGGGTGGACAACGTATTGTTCCAATGCTATAAAAATCCTACAGCAAAAAAAAAGCAAATAATTCTTTGCTTTTCGCATCGAAATTTTCTTACTAATAAAGCTCGAAAGATCGTTGCAGATATTCCATCAGCAACTTCGTATTCTCCTCGTTCATTAGGCACCATTGATGTTTCCCATGACGAGCTAAACATTCGTCCGAGCATTGTATTCGGATGTAAACGAAATAATTGTGGATCGATAACGAATCGCGTTTCATCGACAACAAGTGTGACACGATCCGATGGATTGTTCATCGTCGACGAGACGATCGTTTGTTCTTGATTGTATTTTTTCGTTGAATCATTTTGTTTCGAACGATTTCGATGATGTTGATGTGAACCAGCGGCATTGTTCGTTTCGTTTGATACGGGCGAAACCGATTTCGATTTCTTTTTAGTTGTTTGTTGTGGAAGATGAAGTTCGGGACTTGTCGAGCCGCTTGGCACTTTGAGAATTCCGTGTGTTGGACCTGTGTGCATCGAGATTATTGAATTATTTTCATTGGTTTGAAATTCTTCGTCGCTCGTCGAAGTTTTATTTACAAGACAGGGTTTGATTTTATTTGTTGCTCGTTTCGATCTAAAAGTGCAAATATCTCGTCAAGGTGAACATAATATCAATAAAGATTTTTTTTTGTTTCGTTACCCTCGATATTTTGTCGATGTTGATTGATTTGTATGTGAAGTTAAATCTGAACTTGTTTTTTCACAATCAGTATCATCTGTATCCGAACCAGCATCGTGAGATGATGGACTTTTTTTAATCGAACTTGCCATTATGCCTAAAAATAAAAACGAAGAATTGTGTGTTTTGTTTTCTTCTGTTGATCTCGATTTCTATTCGATATTGCTCTCTTGTTGTCTTTTGATCTTTTATGTACCTGAGATGATGATTGATAAAATAAGAAAATAACAAAAATGTACTTATCACATGAGTACGATCAGTTATTGGTCTCGAATTTTATTTACTCAAGGAAAATATTGTTTAAACTAATGAATAGAAGAGAGAGAATGAAAAGAAAGAGATATAAATAATGACAATGAAAATGGCAATGTTCGTTATTGATCATTCAAAGCGACAAATCATATCACTGATGTCGCCATAGATCGATCGTCTATTTCAAGGAATAAAACAAGAGCGATACTACTATTTAACTCGGAGCAAGTAAAAAGAAACACCCAAAATTTGACGTTCTAGTTAATGATTTTCAGCTGACTATGACTTCAATTTAGTGTATACGTATACACCTGAGACAACGAAGAAGAAAAAATGACGTTCGCTTTATTCTTGATAAAACACGGCAGATCTTTTTTTCCTTCGGTCTTTTATCATTAAAAATAAAAAGATAATCTGATAGTTATTTCAAAAGAAAATCTTTTTCTCGCATGTCAGAGACAATTTATCATGTCGAAGAGATGAACAAAATCTTAATAGAATAAAACAAAACCCGAATAATTACAGAGCAAAAGAAGAAGCTGAGTTGATGATAATGTTCGATTAGTTAACAATGCCATGGTAAACTTCATGCCAAATATCGGCAAGACAAACACTCGAATGAAATCGATAGAATATCGCCAATGGTGCCGTAAATCCATGGACAATTGACCATGTGTTCATATTGTAGAATTGACTTTGTAGCGGACTTAATTTGACTTTTTTTGCAGATAATGAATCATGTAACCAGATCGCTGAAAAACAAGCAAACATAGATTAAATTTTTTTTTCTGTTCATTTGGGAATAACGTATTTTTTTACCGAGATTAATTAATAATAAGGCAGTAATTAATTCTCGGCCCGGTTTATTTCGTCGATCAGTTTTAGTTACAGTTCGACGTTTCAATGTATCCAAAAGAAATGTTGATTGAAGAACAGTTTCACCTAACGATAGAATCCCGATGATAATATCTAAAACTTTCGTCTCATCGACGAAGATCGATGCAAAGAGACTAAAAAATGAATAAGCAAAATCGCCGATGGTTGTCACGAGTATTAAGATTTGATCGAACACATCGACATGTGCATTATCATCGTAGTAAAGTTTTGTCGTTGCTAAAAACGACAAACAAACAACAACAAATGAAACAATCAATAAGAATAATTCGGTTATTCGAGTGATTAATGTCGATATCGATGGTTCAAGAATGTAGACAGGTACAAGACTTGATATGGTTAAAAGAAAAATAATTCCACCAAACAGTAAGCCACATGATGCACGCGAACAATTGACAACAAATATGTGACGAGTCTGAAAACTGTTTATTGGACAATGCTGTTTTTTACCAATATTTCGCCAGATAATATAGAAAATTGTCACTGAAATAAGACTGTATTCGATTAGACACGGATAGAGATAGACATTGAATGTTTGTTGAATTGATTCAATAGAATCGAGGATATCAGTTGTAATATTAAGACTCGATGTTGATGTTGAGACGGCTTTTGTTGTAGTTTCAGAATATCGATGGATTTCTTCGAGTGTTTCGATGACAATCGCTGAATCGAGATAATTATGTAACTATTGGGGAATTTAAAAAAAAAAAAGAATAATCATTTCTACCTTCGAACCAAGTACAAAAATTTGCAATGATCAGATGAATTAAACCGATTTTGGCTATGAAATGATGTCGATTGATAATAATCTAAAAAGAAATCTTCGAATTATATTCAATTTTTTTCGTTGCTTATAACACACATTTCCATAACGAAATAAGAATGTAAATTGAATGCAATGAAATAGAAAACGATAGATAAATGTAATCATTTTCGTTATATAAACTGTTCGAGAATAATGATATTCATTGGATATATTTTCAATAAAATCTAATCGAAGAATTTCGCCTGTTCTTGCTAATTCAATGACTGTCAGAAGTAGACTACCCATACAAAGTACTAAAGTAAACATTTTCAAACAAATCAAAACCATACATAGCACACACACACACACTTACGTCCAGCTCCGACTCGCATAAATAATCCACCTGTATTATGAGTATCGGGAAAATACGATAAATTATGTGGATAATATTTAACAACATCAGCATCGTCGAATTCGTCATGAACTGTTGACATATATTTTGTCCAATATCGACGAAATCGAATTATATCCAACATACACCAACTCATCCAAAGGATCGACGCCAAATAAACATATGCGTAGACAATCTGAATATTTGAATTCGAATGAAAGAGAGAACGAGAGGAAGCAAAAATTACTTGAACTATTGAACGAAGATTAGTTAGATCTTCTCGAATGGCTGAAACAAGTACCATGCTGAGCATGCAAACAGTTACAAGAGCACTGAATTCTAAGACGAATGTCGATGATGGAAATGTTCGTTTTCGTGATGAAACATTCGAAGATGGTTCTTCTGTTGAAACTTGATGTTCATTCGTTTTCATGTGTTTTATTGTTGATAAATTATCATGAGACACTTGTTCAGTCATACTGACGTTTAAACACTCAAATGATTGAAGCATTAAAATATGTTCTCTTATCAGTACTTATGTCTGTGATAGAAGTCATTTTTAGTTTATCACAAAGACATTAATCTATCGAAATTCTCTCTCTCAAAGGTATGAGGTATGACGTTAACAAGTTTTTATTTCTTCGAAAATAGAAGATCGAATAAAAAAAAACATGTACTTTTTTTCTCTTTATTCGTACGTATAGGGTATGCTACTTCGATCAATAAAATCGATTGAATTGCCATTTGCACTCTGAATTGTTAACTGTTTATATGTCCAGATAGCGGTGTCATAAGCGATTTCGACGAGTTGTTTCGATTTTCGAGCTGTAATTCGTACTTCAGGTTCATTCTGCATGATGGACATCAATTGTGAAACTTCATACCAAGCAATTAACAATGCTGTGGGTACTGTTTGTCGCATATGTGCCGATCGTGTATGCATTAAATTTCGAACATAGACGATGAGTGATTCTAATGTTGGCGGTTGAACATTAGTTTGACCAATTTGTGTAACAACACGTGAGAGTAGATTGGTTATGATCAGTATAGTATCTCGACCGAATTGTGTTGCACTTTCAATATCAGAATCTTTGAGTGCGTAGATAATAGCACGAGTCGTTCGTAGATTATCTAATGTCGTTGTAATATCGTCGGGATTTTCATTTTCTTCAGCTTTTAAATCTGTTTCCGACATTTCTCGTCGATGATTAATCTGAAGAAAACCTTCGAAATATGTATGCAATTATATATCTCTGTTGATAGTTACAAATGGCTCTCGTCTGAAGAGGATCTTTACGACAAAAGCAATTAGCAGAGAAAAAAAAGAATAGACGACACTTACTGATAATAGCAGACATATCAATAGATCACAAGAAATAAAAATAAAAACATATATGTCAAATGGTTGTCATGAATAACAATCGAAAAAACAAAATTGATTATTTTGCGGAAACAAAAGGATTTATATTAAACTTGTTTTTTCTTTCTATATTTTATTGATTAAGCAAATACGACAAAGAGATACAATCAATTCTTTCGTTTATGTTTTGATTTGGACGTCTGGCGTGTACCAATCGTTTTGACCGGGTCCATACTTAATGATCTGTGGTATTTCGTCGCCATCATTGATATCACTCTCTTCTTCTTCTTCTTCTTCTTCTTCTTCTTCAGATTCACTGTTTGCATTTTCACCTTCAGTCTTTTCTTGTTTCTTTGATCGTACCTTATTAACAATCAAACGAATTGCTGGTATAATCGCTAATTTGAAGACTACGACACCAAATCCAATAATTTCCATGCATGTCGTCGCAAAAAGAAAATTCTTAAATAAAACTCTTGCAGTTTTTATAATCGGCTTTTCTAAATTTTTAATATAGTAAGCAGCTTTAGTAATATCAATTGTTATTATCGTATATGAGCTCGTATGATACTTTTCATAGTCACTAAGCGAAAAGAAATTTCGTGTATCATCTTTTGAATATGTCGGTATCCATAGGCCACTATAATTTGATGGTTCATTGACTGAGAAACCTCTTGTTTCGTTAACTATTTGAATGAGTTCAATACCGAAATACGGTTCTTGAGATAATGTTCGATTGGATATGACAAATCCATTTGCAAAATTTAATTCTTGTACTGTGTTATACTCTTGAGAAATAGCTGGTGCTTGTAGACCGATTCGAACGCCGCCAATACGGGCACTCGATGAAATATCAATCGTAATTTCAGCAATATCTGTTGTTAGATTTGTCGAAATCATTAAACATCCATCGACAGGACTTGAAAGTCTTGCACTAAGTGCAGTCGTAACTGCACCGACCTTTTGTAGAATAGTGACGTTTGAACTTGAATTGATAGTTGTACTGAGAAGAGTGACGACGAGAGTGAATTTTTGTAAACTAAGAAGTGAAAAAATCGTTTTGGCATCGTCAGGTATGAGTGCACCCAGTGATTGCATTTGAGAATTAAATTGTGAATTTCGTAGAGTTTTATCACAAGTAAAACCTGGTGCTTTTGATCGAGCATTTGGATATTGTGTGATAAATGATTTCGTAAATAATGCAGCGAAAATAATCAGAACAAAAATCGAAATGGATAAGATTCCTGTTATCCAGCGCTAGAAAACAAAAATAGCGATATAAGAACATCGAAATATTTATTTGTTCGATAAACGTACTTCTCCTTCACTGATAATATCGAAATGTTTGAAAGCTCGTTCGAGTTTCAGTCGAATATTTTCAAATTTACCGGTACATTCAAGAATTGCCATGACTATTAAAACAATCATCGAAAGAGAAACAATGATCAATGTCCAAAAGAATGGTGATTGTACGAGACAGCTGGCTTCAAAATTTGTACTGAACATATTCATGAGAAGTATGTCAGCAAATTCAGTAAGACGTGGTGATCGAGGAAAAGTTGGTGTTTGAGTTAGTCTTTTTGTGTAACTCAATGGAACGGGAGCAGACGAACCGTATGAACAAAAATAGTTTGCTGGATCACATACGACACAATCAGTTGTCGTATTTCCTGTTGTTGATCGAAATGTTCCGGCAGGACATAGTGTACATTGATCGAAAATACGTTTATTACCAGTTGAACTCGGTACTATTGAACCTGCTGAACAAAGTCGTGGCGAAGAATAATAGATTTTTGAGCCACGAACGTTTCTAGTGCCAGTATAACTTCTGTAACCTGTTAGTGGTGGATAAATCATGTAAACATTCTCCGAAGAATCCATGAATATCACCGAGCCCGTGTATGTTGCTGTCATAACAAGAATTTTGCCACTTAACGACGAATGCATCGGTTGTTCGGTTGTCGGAAATGATGAATACGCTTTTGTTGAGTCCGTAAATGTTTGACCCGAACTAAGATCATAAATTTCAATTTTACTCGAAGACCAAGTTGTATAATCAAGTGAAACCGTATTTGCAAGTATGACAGCTGTTGTATCGTCGAGCCAACTGACACATTTACCGAAACCAACACTTTCAGTAGTTTTACTATAAATACGACTGCTTTTAAAAACCAATTGCGTTGGATTTGTTTGATCGACATGAAGAAGATAAACCGTATTGAGAAATTGTACACCCCAAAGAATATCACCTTGTCGATTAATTGATACTGACATTCCATACATTGGATTGTAATCTGCTGATGTACGAAAAGATTTGGAGAGTATTCGTTGCCAAGAATAAACGAACGTTGCTGACCATGTATCAGTAATATTATAATTATATTCTGCGTATGTGACTATTGATGGAAAATTAATTAAATAGAGAGTGGGAACATAGTAACCAGTAGACGTCGGTATAACACCAGCAATTACGCCCCAATTTCTATCGGTAATATCCATTGCTAAGTGTATGAAAGCTGCATTATTACCCGTTGGTCTTCCATTTATATAACTATAATTTCCTCCTGGTGGAAACTTGTTTGTAAATGTTAAAACACTATCGAAATAGAACAACATATCCCCATTTGAAGTTACATCAAAGACTGAGTAATCGTTTGCGGTTGAACCTCCTAGCGTTCGCCAATAGAGCATATAACTGCAATTCGAAGCAAAGTCGACATCAATTTGTACAATAAGTAACTGTATAAGTGTGTAACCAGTAATCCTTATACCTTGGTAAGAAAATCTATTCGGTGTACTTGAATAATTATCTGGAACTGCTATGTGTGTAATATATGTTCGATTCAATGCTGTCTCATTTATATTAAGTCTGCAAAAATCACTTGAATCATACGGTCGATAAACTGCAAACGATGGATACTTTCTATCGACAATCGAAACAACCAAATGTTCATTCGCTACTAGCATTGATCCATAGTAATCTCCATCTGTATAATCAATACTGAATCCATTACTTGATACGATAAGACATCCTATGAATATACCAATTACAGGCAGCGTCATGTTCGCTTGTAGTAACAATGAAATCAACATTATAGGTAGAAGCTTAATAATGATCTACAAATAGTTTTGAAAGAAAACAAGATTTTTAATTATGTTTATTTTTTTAAAATTAACGAAAAATCATATTTTTGTTGAATTGACACAAAACACCACGAGATTATTAATATGACAATTAAAACTAAAGAACTACGGAATACGAAGTAGAAAAAAAAAAGTCAATATTTTTTTTGGTTTGATGTCTATCAGTAAAATAAATTCGGCGAAATACTTGGTTCTGGTGCTTTGTAAGTGTCGGGTACTTGTCTTCGTATACGATGCATGGGCATATCGCCCGCAGCTCGTTTAATCGGCATACGACTTGCCGGTAATGTATCAGCATCCACTGATCGACAATGTGGACAACCGGGACCACTATTATCACTACGCGGAGTAATCTTCGGTTTCGATTTGAAACATAAACTAAGTCCTGCTTTTGTAACTGGTCCGAGCGCTAATTTGTAAAATAAGAATGTGAGAGCAAAAAGTTCGATACACATCGTTGTAAAGAGAATATTCGTAAAAATAATTTCAGTTAATTTTGTAATTGGTTCTTGTTGATTTAAAATATAATAAGTAGCTTCAGTTATTTGAACAGTTAGAACTGTATTGTCTAGAAAATGATAACTTTGAAAATCACTTTCAGAATAAAATAATTGATCATCGTTTTTGATAAATGTCGGAATCCAAAGTGCACTATACTCTGTATCGCCATTGCTCGATAATGCCTCAGTTATATTGATTAATTTAATTAACTGAACTGTTATCAACGGGTCTTGTGTAAGTGTTCGATTACTATGATAAAAAGCATAAGAAAAATTTAATTCTTGAACATGAAAATTTTCATTCGACATCGATGGACCATACAGACCAATTCGAAAGCCTCCAGCAGCTCCTTCATTCGACACATTAAATACAATTGTTGGCGCATGTGATGTTAGATTCACTGAAGCTCGAAGAATACCATTAGTTCGACTAGTTTTTTTCGGTAGTTCAAGTGAAATTGAACCGAGTGTTTGTGTAACATTCAATTCATTTTCATCATAATCCGCATTTAAAAATGTAACAGACAATGTAAATAATTGTTCATCAAGCATATCGAATATCGGTTGATCACTGTCGAGAACCGGTGTACCTAGTGATTGCATGCTTGTTGAAAATTTTGCATTTCGTAATGTTGTATCGCAAGTAAATGTTGCGTCAGTGGCTGTTTCAATGGGATATTGTTTCATAAAACCATTGGAAAATCGAAAGGCAAATATGGCAAGAACGAGTACTGTGAATGATGCCACACCACCAATCCAAAGCTAATGAAAAACAAAATAAATCGAGTTTTTAGAATTTTAATTCAAAGAAGAAGATATTTTACTTCGCCTTCGCCAATCAAATCAGTTTGTTTGAAAATTTTCTTCATCATTCGTCGTGGTTTTCGACATTTCTTTGTTAATTTTAATATTCCCATAAATAATAAAAATGCACAACCTGCGCCCATTATAATCATTGCATAAAGAAGTGGTGTATTAATTAAACAATTGGACGAAAAATCGGTGCTAAACATATTAACTAATAGTATATCTTCAAAACTATCGCTTTCAGGTGATTGAGGATAAACTTGTGCTTGACTATAAATATTAAGAACACTTAATGGCAATGCTGTAACTGCGCCCCATGGACAAAAATACATCGTAGTATTACATACGGTACATACAGTAGTTAAACTCGAAGAATTTCCTGCATAAAATGTACCTTCAGGACATAGGAAACAGTAGCGAAATATATCTTTTCCATAGGCTGCTATGTCTTTTATTGTTCCTGATGAACAACGAATATTAGGTGCTATTGCAATAGTATTATTTGTACTCGTAAGACCATCTTCCGTATTAACATAAAAGCTTGCTTCACTCGGTCGAATAACATGAACTTTACTATAGTAATCCATATAAATCAAACAGCCAGAACCAGATACTGCAAGCATATTAATTAAACGTCCATCCAATCCCGACCATATTTGCTGTCGATTATTAGGATATGATGCATAAGGTGAGATTGTATTCGAGAAACCCGATGATGATACTATTGGATATACTTCAATTTTTGATGAACGCCATTGAATATAATCAATAGTAAAATTATTTGCTAGGACTGCAATAGTTGTATTATCAAGCCAGCCAACAGCTTTACCAAAACCTGTGGTTACTATTGTTCCTGGACATCGTCGATTGACAGATGAAAAATAAGTTGAACTGATTGTATATTGAAAAACTGTATTCATGAATTGTGCGCCAATGAGAAGTCTGTTATTACCATTTATGGATAACGCCATTGAATATAAAGCATAGTAGTTGTTGTTAAGTGCATCATTTGGTGGAGCGACTTGAGCTTGCCAACTTGCCTCATATGTTAAAGTAGTGTAGCTATTAGGAAATGTGAAACATGTTGCGTTGGGAGATGCAAAGCAATTAGTAATGTTCATATAATAGATAGCTGGCCGATATTTAGAACTAGCTACATTTTGTCGATAAAAGAATGCTAATACACCCCAAGTGTCTTCCAATTCAAGAGCTGCTGGAATAAGAAAATAAATAGACGAAGATCTTATAAACGGTGCCCATGGGCTCCATGTATAGGATGTTAATTCTTGAACAAATGCATTCGTATCATCTAGATAAATAACTAGTGTTCCAATGGAGTTGACTTGCAAGACCGAATATGGCGGATAGGTGGTATTAAACATATACGTAGACCTTATAATAGTTAAAGCGCATGATGAAAATGTAATCGACGCAATGTACATATATGTTTTCTGATCCAAAATCGAATGTACAACGAATACAAATCGATTATTTGATAGAACCGTTTTTGCCATTGCAATCATTGTTACATACAATTCTGTATTATTGGAAACTGGATACGACAGTGTACAATATTGAGGTGACGATGATAAATAGTTATAAACTGCAGAAAATGTAATAGCTGTTCGATCTTGTACTGAAACAATCAGTTTATCATTCGCAGCTATGATTGGACCTAATGTTTCGAAATCTGTCGCAATAAAATCTTCGACCGAATTGATCAAAATCGGACAACAAATCCAAATAAAACCGATTAAAAATCCCAATCGACGTTTCAACATTTTCATTTCAAATGTTCTTGGAAAACTATTTTCCTCCTTCCTTTTTAAATATTTAATTTTTTTTCTCGATTCTATTTACATCTCATTATTGTTGAACAATATTTGACTCATGATATATTTTTTTTATTTGAAATTTTAACAAAAAAAAGTCAATCTCAAACAAAGCTGATATTCACAATAATGATCGGAAAACATCGACAAATCATCACACTTGTTCTCTGCATAAATTTCGTTTTGTTTTCTTTAAACACCGGTAACTAAATCGGCAAATGAACTTGACCATAGAAATCGATTTCGTCATCAAAAATACTTCCTGGTTCTTCTTCGCCATCCAACTAGTAAAAAAAAAGAATTGTTTACTTGAGAAATATTCGAATAAGAACTGTTTTTTGTCTTACTTCAGTTAATTCACGTTCCGTAAATAGAAATGGAAGACACCATTTTCGAAAAGGTACGAGTAGAAGAAGAATAAACGGAAAAAGAAACGCGAACTTCGTCGTTTTCAATGTGATTAATAAAATCGCAGCAATTAACTGAATAAATGTAAACAAATTTCGTTTCAATTGACGGACCTTTTTTTTCGAAAGCAAAGAAAAAACGAAATTGTTTTTGTTTTGCAAATCAAAAAAAATTTTACTCGTCTTAAATATCCGAAATTCGGATGATATTTCGTTGGTATGAATGTCATTTTTAATCGACTAAATAATTGCGTACCCGATATGGATACAATACCAAAATATAAAAATATCCCAAACACAGCTGCAACAGGAATCTTTCGAATAATCGACGCTGCAAATATCGTACAACCGATGAGAACATGTACGCCGATATTTGTCAAACGTTGATCTTTGATTTCGATGAGACGAGCTTTTTCTCCGGGTGCATGCGTATTACTGTATTTCGATAGACTAGCAACATGAGCAAGACTTCGAACAGGTGCTGCACACATCCATGGAAGACCAAATAGGCCACTGATTGAAATTAAAATACCTTTTTGAAATCGATAAAAATCAAATAGAATTTTTTTCAAAATTAGTCAATTGAGCTACCTGCTATGAGAATATCTAAATGATATCCTGTTCCTTTAATAACTTTAATCGATTGAACATTTTTTAATTTCGATTGAATCATAATACTAATTCAAAGTTTTGTTATATTTTTGTCAAGAAATCCTTGTTTTGTCATTTACCTGGTTAATTCAACTTCAAAAAACAATACAACTGATATTAATATGGCAGGAAATGATGAAGTCAAATAGACCCAAGATGAAAGATTCTTTCTCAATGGTGATATAAACCAAACACCATTACGTTCTTCATCCGTTGGTTCAATTGAATCTGGGACGGTTATTTTCTACAACAATTCGATTTCTTTTCTTTCTTTCGTTCGTTCGATTTCAAAATTTACTTGAGTTAAATTATGGTCACCGGTATTTTTCGTTACTAACATATCAAACAGCACCATACAAATGAGCGCAATAGTCATACCAAAATCACTTAATGTTTGTCTCGTCTAAAATTTACATTTGAGATTCTATTGTGAAACGTTTTTTTTTCTTTGTTCTTACTGTTCGACCAAAAAATTTACTTCGTCGAAAACGTTTTAATGCAACTGATATAAAACAAGTACCCAATAGAATAATAAACGAAAGTAAAGCTTTATTTGGTAATTGACTTTCATCTGTTGGAATGATTGTCGTATTTGAATTGATTGGAATCGATTGTTTCATCGATGATGAACAATCGTAACAAGAATATTTCGAAAGATATGATTCGTCGATTGTTGTATTTGACATTTCTAATAGAAATGTTAGATTACACGAACAAATAAGTGGATAATCGTAATTGTAATTCGATCGAACGGGATTGAAAAGAAAAATCTATTTTGATAAATCAAAGAAAGATTATTTAAAAAGTAGAGAGAGAAAAAAAAACTATTCCAAACTTTGTAAAGTTTTTTAAATGGTTCGTAGAGATAAACCAAAGCGATAATTAAGGCAAAGATTTCTTCAGTAAAACGTGTCACATGACGGATCATAAAACTACCTTCGAATGCAACTAGGATAATAATAAAAAATGTCGTCCAAAGACTAACACAGCATCGTACTGTCCAGAAATCTGAATTCAATGATTGACATAACTATACAAACAGATCGAAAGAGAAAAGATCAAACACAATCAATTATAAAATCTCGTTTACATCATAAACCATTTCTTCAAAAACAAGAAATGGTCCCGTAGGTCCTAAGATAAGCAATGGTTGACCACTGAATAATCCAAATAGAAAGCCATTTATCGACGAAGCAACAAGCATTTCATTAACACCCAATCGATTATTTGTTTTATCCGCTAGAAAGAAAAACAATTTAATTGATTGACGAATAGTTTCAGTTTGTTTTCTTATACCGATAATACCACCGAATGTCAATGCTGGTGCTAGACAAGCGATAAACATAAAAACAAGACTAACTATACAGTGAAGTGAAAAAGCATCGAAAAAATCCGATTTGAAATGAGCATAACGACGTTGAATTTCGCGGTAAACGCCACCGAATATACAACCACTACGAACGAACGGATCTTCTTCGTTTTTTTCATAGGATAACGAAGATGTTTGAGCTAAATCAGGTTCAAATCTGCATTTTTTCTCTTTTTCACTTGCGGTTTTTCTTTTACCTAATAAATATCTTGTAGCTATAGAAGAAAACAAAAGTTAAAAGTAAGAGAAAAAAAATCTATTTTGAAATTTACATTGCGGCGATGTTGTCGTATGTGTACTTTCATTCGATTGATTTGCACTGAGATTTTTTCGTCGAACTGATCGACGTTTGATATTGTTATTTTTAATTTTTGCTGTTTCAATAATGGGCAACAAAAGTTCTTTATCAAAATCACCAGGAGGCAAAACAATCGAATCAGAAAAGAAATCATTGATTCCACTTAATAGATCACGTCGATCCATTGCTTGATAAGCAATTTCACGGAAATCCTTTCAAAAGAAAAAGTTAAATCTATTTACAATTCCAATCGCCAAATCAATCGACTTACTAAAGTACTAAAAAGTGTGCTAAGCGATCGGCCTATTTCAACGTATTCTTCCATGGCAGGACCGATGAGTAGAAAAATGAATTTAACAGGCAACGGAACTTCAGTCATATTATCTGTCAAAAAACAAATTCTCCATTAAAATTGAACTTTCAGTCTGTTGTTTTCTGTTTACCAAATAGGTGACCTTGAGAAAGACGAACGAAAGCCATGATAGGTCGAGAGAGACTACGAATACTTCCGACTAATACTACAGCACATTCGGCACGATCAGGAATTCTTCGCAAGAGATCCGACTAAATAAAGAAAACAAATTTGCATGTGACAAAATCTCGTTTGTTTTATATATTTTCATCATGAAAATCAAGTTGTTGCCTAGTTTCTCCTAATTACTTTATGTGGCACTGGTTCTCGAAGTCGTTTCGTTTGACTTTGTGATGGTCGAGGTTGGACGAACGACGGTCGAATTTGATTGACACTTTCTGAACTCATATGAGCATTATTTATCGGTTCAGATTGTAAATGTGTGCCGATCGTTTCACCGACATGATCGTACTAAATCATGTAAAAGAATATTAAATCGAATAATCATCGGAGAAAAAAAAACACACACGCATACTTTAACAACAAGATTTTTTAAATGTTTATTCAATTCTCCGTTAGCTTGTAGTTCGAGTAGACTCAATCGTCGATTGCTATCGACGCTGACTTGTTCATTTTTACGAAATGCTAAACTTGATCGACGAGTATTTGTTTGAGGAAAATCAAAAGCTGATGAACGACGTCGAAATGCAGAACGTGGCTCAGGATGTCTAAACAAACATACGAATTAAATCTTCATCAAACAAACAAAAACATTGCCTACCGATGTTCACTATTCAAAATTCGTAATACTTCATCTTTGACATCTTTATTCATTTGTCCAATAGCAATCGCATCGTTGGTTATAGCTTCGTAGATGCCTTCTAATGTTTGCTCATCGAGATCGAGCAAGACAATGCCTAGATAACGAAAGATAGTGATTCAGATTGAAAACAAGATTAACTAACTAACCATATTGCAAGCCGCGACGTAATTCGAGTAGACTATGAAAATTTAAACAACCGACACGTGGAGCTAAGAAATAAATTTATTAATTATTGAGAAAATCATTTTGAAGTATTTTTCAAACCTTGCCAACGTTCCATATCAACATCAAATTCTTCTTCATATCGAATCCATCTGTTTTACAAAAAGAAAACATTCTCTCTGTTAACTAATTCATCTTTTAGAAAGTTACCTGGCACATTCATACCAATAAAACTCCGTATCATCATCTTCAATTCGTAGTTCTTGTAGTTCAGTAAATAGTTCACATGGTGTATGATCAATTGACTACAAAAAATCAACTCATTCAACGTTTCGTTCGAAAAAAAAATGAAGTGTTTACCACTCGTCCTTTATGTGCACGTTTATAACTAGCTCGATGGCCAATTCCACGCCGTTTTCCACTTCCGGTTGTATTTGAAGTTGGCGTAGGAGGAGCACCACATGGTGGTGAAAGTGTTGCTGGACTACATACTGCCGACGAGGTCTTATCGGGCAATGTTGGTGAACCGGGACAAGAAGATGAAATGGAATAATCTTTTAAACTTATGTTATCCATGTTAATCGGTAAAATGGATGGATAAGAAGATTTAGCTCCATTGTCGACTCTTGATGATGAATTTGGTATACCATGTATTCTACGAGTTTCATCTTTAGTAACAACAATAAGAGGAATAACAGCTGGAGTTGAATGTGCATTCGTATTGTGATTACTGAAAAGAAAACAATACGATAAGATGACAATGATAAATAAGTATTCATTTTAGTGGTAGTTTTAGTATGTCATATATTGGTCTTAGGATATTCGGAAACAGCATCTTGAAAAGGAAATGCTATTCATTCATTCATCGTCCTCTATTCTAGTCATCTTGCTCGTCTAATTCGATAATATCCGTTCTAAAAATCGGCAGGGTACAACGATGAGTCGGAAACCGAGAATGACACGTCGTTGTCGTTTATTAAACTGAAAATATTAATCGAATGAATAAGAACGAGAAATAGAAAAACGACTATATAGGTATTTAGTCTCAATTAGACCAATTTAATCTACGAATGACGATTCTATCTCCGTCAGAGGCGCGGTCTCGTTGTTCACCCAGTTGGGAATATTCGAGACCTTCTTTCTTCGCTCTCGAATAGTTGTTTCTATTGAAAATCATTGAAGAGAAAAAAAACACTGGTTGTTTATTTCGTCAAATCTCATTGAAATACGAGGAGTTGATATAGAAAGTGAGTTTGTGCGTCTTTAGAAACATATTTCTGACGAAGGAAAAACAAAAAAATAAAATAATGCCGATTTCGATTATTTTCTCCACTAAACTATGTCTCTATATATTTATGTCCCTATAGTTCTGTCATGATTTGTCATGCAAATTAGAAGAAAAATTAATTACATCGATCAGTTCAGTTATTCGGATTAGAGCAAGGAAAAGAGAAAAACCCATTCATGCACTCTCAACTCGAAGCTATAACTAAAAATAATAAAAGAAGAAAAGAGAAAAAAAAATTTAGCTATTAAAAAGAAAAACGAGAAGGAGAAAAAGAAATTTCTTGTTATGCCTTTTATTTTATTTGATATATATATATTCATTAATATATCTTTGCCGTGAATGAAGTTTGCAAATGTATTTAAGACAAGAGAAGGAAACGATATTTCTGCTCATTTCTTGTTGTCTATATAATAAAAAATCTAAAGTATGAGTAAGTTTTATGAAGAATGTGGGTGTAAAGAAATTGTTTGTTCTTCCTTTTAAAAGAAAAACTAAGTGTGAAATGAAATGATTTCCGTATACGAAAGAAACTCTACTTATGATTATAGTTTTTAAACCGAATAATTCTGCGTTTTGGCAGAGAAAAATGGGTCGTGTCTATGTCTTGCAATTATATACACATCGGAAAAAAAGAAATTATTACAATGACAAGAGAAACTATTCTATGGTATTGAGGTCTCGAATGATGATGATAAATCGGTCAAGTTTAAATCCTGACGAGCTAAAAAAAGCGTTTCTTCTTTTTTCAAGTGAAAATAAAATCTTGAATGAAGTGTTTGCTAAGTTTTTTTTTCTATTAATTGAAAAAAAATTCGGATTCACTCTTGCACGACATACTTATTCACATGATACTGTTGATGTAAAGGTGTTAGCGATGCATTTGTAGATGTTGGACTTGTTGATTGCGACAACTCATCGAGTGTTTCCTCTTTAATATCTTTCGCTAATGTATGTCGTTGTAATATTAATGGACGATCTAAGTAAAAAAAAAACGTTATTTAAAACTAAAATGCAAGAATATTGTTTTTTTTTGTATGTTTACATTTAATTTTCCAAAAATTCATCAGTTATCTATGTATCATTGATAGAAGAATTTCCCATGAGTATCTTTTTTAGTTTAATCAATATCCGTAGATGTTCGGACTTATATACATCACTGCTATTGCTATTTTTGTTTCTTGTACTCGTTTGCTGCAAGTTCGAACTGATGTTCTCTATTTATCAATCTTTTTTTTCTCCCTTTCTATTCTAACTAATGATCAAGCATCGTTCGTCATCGAAATCATTTCGACTTGTCTATCAATTGATAAACTATCTTTGATAAATCTATTGGGAAAGAGAACGAGAGGGAGAGACAGGCAGACAGACAGAAAAAGAATACGAATTTTCCTTACTTGAATAAAATTGCCTTCTTTTCAAATCTGAAATCGACATTTGTATAGAAATAATAGTAATCAAGAATCTTGTCTTCTTCGTGCTTCTCTCGTTATTTCTCTCTCTCACTCTCTTTTTTTACACTTGTTATAAATAAAAATTACAAGTTATATTTGTCAGATTTTTTCCCCCTGAATATCAGAGAGAAGAAAAAAAAGCAGAACAGGACAAAGATGCCTAGTGTTACATCTATGAAGAAATCTAATCGACTGGTTACTATTGAAATCGAACATACAAAACTTGCGTGTTTATTCTCTTTCATCTATACTTAGAAACAAAATAAAAATGTACCACCTGTGGGACTTAACGATTCATCATCATAGTCGTCGTCGTCATCACCATCACTGCGAAAGCCATTTTCGATTGACTTCTGTTTGACATGTTCATCATGATCAAAAAGAAAAACTTTTAATTGAAAAGGTGCAGATGATTGTTGACCAATATTCGCTTCAGACATCTGCATAATAAAAATTGATCAAACAGTTACAATGATTAGAGAAAAAAAAACAAGCACAGATGAACCAAAGAAAGAAAAAAAGAGAAAGTTATTTTGGCTTATGTTCTTTTAATGAATTAATGCTTGATACAGAGAGCAGACGACAAAAGTTTCCGTTTTTTTTAAATGACTACAAGGAAAAAGAGATGAAGAAGAACAAGAAAAAGAAAATCCCGAGATGATGCTGTTACTGATAATAAGCAGATAGAAGAAAAATAATCAAATATTATAAAACCTAAAATGAATATGACTTGTCAAAAGCGAGAATGAGAGCAAAAAGGAAAAAGATCTTCCATCTGATACTTAGTCTAGGTCAAGATGATGGAAAAGCGAAACTAGTCTTTTAAGTTAATCTCAGTTTGAAGTTTCCGGTTTTTTTTTATTTTAATGAAGGAAAAGAGACAAAGTTGCAATACATAATGTTGTTTTATTTTATTTTTTCCAGATGGTTACATTAATCTGTTTGAAATTTTAATGAAATGATAATTCCATCGAGTGAATAATTTTAATTTTTTTTATGAATAATTATCGTGCAAGAAGAAGAAGAAGAAGCAAAAAAAGGAACGGAAAGGGACATCATTTCGATCAATTTAAAAATCTATTAGACGTTTGTGTTGTTGCCCCTTGAATATTTGATTATGGTTGACACGTTTGTAATGTGCTTTTCTCCAACCAAAATACGGAGTTTGAGCATATCGTAAACCATTATACCAACGATTCGTTATAAATCCATAGGATGGCTGTGAATAACTTGTCATACAGCTTATTGTTGTTGATAAAAGTAGACAAACAAGAATCGTCCAAGCAATCATTGTTTATGTCGATGTTGAGATTGTTTCGAGTATTTATTAAATGAAATCAAATGAGCATACTTTTCATATTTACATAGAGGATTATTTACAGAGATTTGAATTGCATAGACTTATTCTGTTGCTGAGATAAATGAGAATAATTGAATTGATTCGGATTTCATAAAATCAAAAGAAGAATAAACTTATTCCGAAAGATTTTAATTAATGTGCGTGACTGGAAATAATATGTTTCCTCGAATAACGTCACATTTTATTAATATTTTATTCGTCTTTTTATCTTTGGGATCTCATTTTTATTGACTTCCAAAGTAAAGACTATGTCTCGTACTCTTTGTTTATTAATAAAACAAACGTTCACAGACGTATTTATTAGACAATTCTTTATTTTTCTTCAGCAAAAAGAAAACACACAAGTAGTATTTCACAAGAATATATAGAGTTTTGTTTTGTATTTCGATTATTATCAAAAAGAAAACTGAATGAATAGATCTGACGGATTAAACGTATTCGCGTGACGAATAACGATCAGAATATGGAGGTAATGATGTTGAATTGTTTCGCTAAACAACTCGAAATTCATTTTGTTAAACATGAAAAGATTCGAATTTCTTACGTGATGATTCTCCTCTGGATGATATCCTATTCCATCGTCTAAATTATTCCTATGTATAGTTCGCTCATTATTAGGTCGAACTGTTGCACGTAGATTTAAGAAACTCGGTGGTAATGGGCCACATAATGTTGAAAAACAATTTAAACAGGAATTGCCTTTTGAAAATGGATTTTTCATTTCAAGACCACGATGTGACACATTCCACGTATCCTTAATCTATGATATCCGATGATTTTTTTTCTGCTTTAAAAATAAAAAAAAAACACTATTTACATCTTCATTTGTCGTTACACTCCGACAAATTAAATATGTATGATAACCCCAAAGACCAAGTACAGACCAGATTGAAAAGAAGCATATTAATCCTTCGACGACCGTAGCCGGAGTTTCTCGAATAGCGTCAGCAAATGATGATGATACATTTTCTTGAGTACCTAGTTGAATACAGATGAAATCTAATCTGTGAATAACTCATGATGAACACTTTTTTTGTTTTCTCTAAATTCAAAGTTCTATTGATGATTGAATATGACCTTCGGACGACAAGATTATCGACGGTAACTAATATATAGAGCTTTGTTTTTTGTCATACTATTCGTATTCTCTTTAATATTATCATTTCAATCAAAAAAGCAAAACTAAGCTTGAATAAGGCTTGTTCTTAATCAGATTAAACCGAACTTACGAAGAACTATATTGATGATGTTGAAAACAAATATGTAAATGCAAAGAATGGATAGAGAAAGTAAGAAGAGATAAAAATAGCGATAATTCCGAAGACCAACGCAATTACCAACCCATGGGCTAGGAAATTTTTAAATAGAAACAAATAAATACTTCTTTTTGTCACCTACCAATGATGATCGAAATTTGCTGAAAAAGAAAAGACAAATTTGTCAAAAAATAAAACTAAATAACGAGGAGAAAAAAAAACTCACCAATACAAGCATCACAGAGAGAACAATGTGAAACTCTTGGCGGTCGAAATATTTTACATGTTGCACAAAATTTTAATTGTATCACATGTCCTGTATGCATTTGAACTTCCATCGTTCGACCTGGTAATGCAACACTTTGCGGACCATTAGTAATATCTAATTCACGAAGTCAAAAAAGAAACATAATTCATCTATCTCGATAATTAAAAATGCAGTACTTGATCGTTCGAGATAAAGAACTTCATCTGATGTTGCTCGAGGGAGTATTCCTGGATCAGAACATGCTGTTCGAAAGATAAAACTAATGACACTTAGATAAAGTAAGCCTGCACAAATTGGAACTGCTAAATTGAGTTTTTGTGCTAAATACGGGCAACTAAATAATCAACAAATAGATTGATCGGTTTTTTGAGATTTGATAATTTACTCGAAAGCAAAAAATAAACCCGATGTAATTGTTATTAAAAAAAGAGCAAAAATAAATACGCCAATATCTCGGCCAGTTAAACATCGTCCATCACAATAGAATCGATTTTTACTTTCGATAATCTAGAGATTAATCATAAAATTCAAAGACAAAACTAGAATTTGATTGTCATACCTCCCACTTTTTCACCATAATGTTTATAACCGGGCATAAATCATCATTCTCGATAGTAAGAAATCAATGATATGTTCGACGATGACGTAAATAGAAAAGTAAATAATAATGAGAAGACAGCCGAAAGCCGAAGTTAAATAGAATACATGACAAAAAATAAAAGCTGATCATGTAAAATCACGTGTCACTACAGTCGACGAGTTATTTCCGTTGAACAGTAGCGCACTGAATTCCTTCCCTTCAATTTTATTCGTTTCTTCTTTGTATTCGATTTTCAATAGGCACTAATTATTCATTCAACATGCCAACAGGCGATCTACCCTTATTAGATTATACTGAAATCGATCAAGGATTAAAATTATGGTCGGAAATATTTCCGATGATTGAAAAACAAATTGAAACATTAACAACGGTTGCACAGGAAATGCAAGAATGTCCTGGTAAAATGCTTACGATTGAATTCTAGACTAATGAGTCGATTGTTTCGTTAGATCGAGCAAAATATGTCGATGCTCTAATGAAAATAGCTGAACGTGTCAGCGATGTCGAAGATAAAGCAACAAAATCTATCAAAGAAGCTCGAACACAAATGAAAAAAGTTGATTGAATTGTCTTGTTTATGTTTTTCTTATCGAGAGAATGAATTCATTGTTGTCTTTTTGCAGACGAAATTTGTTGATAGACAAAACGGAACTGTGAATAGAATTCCGAATGAAGATGATGAAGATGAAGATGAAAATGAACATATGGAAATTGATGAATCCCAAGTCGAAGTCTCGGCATTATCAAATGATACGCTGGAAAAGCTACAAAATATTTTACATAAAATTCTCATCAAACAATCGGAATCGAATACATTCAATCTCGATTCCGATGATCGTTTTAGAGATTTTGCTGAATATATATCGAAAATGCAAAGTAAATGACAGCAATCAGTTTGATCTCGTTGTTGATCGACCGGTTTTAGATGGCGACGATGATGATGATGATGAAGCCAATATTGTTAATCAAATTAGTTCGGACAAATGTCCTCTCACTCAAAAACCATTCGTCGAACCGGTTCAAAATAAAAAATGTAAACATAAATACGAACGGCAAGCTATTCTCAAATACATTGCCGATAAAAACAAAGTCAAACGTCCAGCTAAATGTCCATTGGCTGGTTGCAATAACGTTCTTCATGAGAAAGATCTTCAAACTGCTTAGATATTACAATTGTAGATTAATTCGTTTCGGTTAGCTTTTCTTTTCTTTTCTTATTGAAATTAGCAAAAAAATAAAACAAACAAACGATACTCAGTGGCAAAATGCCATACATACATGTATATATTCTTCAAAAATTTGTTTGAAACAATTCGGATTGATAGAGAAAAGAAAACAAAACGCAACAAGAAAATATTAGAGAAAGAGGGAGAGAGAGAGAGACATTGTTGTTTTCTTCTTTTGTTCAAACTAAAAACGACTAGTTCTAAGAAAAGAGAAAAAAAGAGAGACATGTACAACAAATTGATAAAATAAGAAATGAAAGGTAGTTTCGAAAAGAACGAGGAGAAACGTGTGTATTGTTTGTCGATGATAAATGCGATCTTGAATTTAAACATCAAGATTAGCTGTTCTTGATAAGAGTAATGGTGAAAATGTTTTTAAAGTTGGTTCAACTTCGAGAGCAAGAAATTGCGACACTTGTTCGGGCGCACGACCAATGAATGTTTTTGCATCGAGTAGAACATCGAGTTTGTTTGTAATCGGAGCAAAATAAGGATCGGTTTTAACACGTTCAACAAGATCATTATCAAGGCCATCGAGTTTAACACGTTCAGCAGATTTTTGAGATAGAAGTCGAATTTTTTCATGACATTCTTGTCGATTACCACCGGCTGAAACCTGATAAGATAAAAAAAGAACGAAATATTATTCATCTATTGAAACTATTTCGGATCTATTTACCATAGCCATGATAATATTTTCAGTTGCCATAAATGGTAATTCTTGTTTAATATGCTTGTCAATAACCTGAATAGAACAGCAAAAAAACACAACAAATATTTTAACATAAGATTAAATATGAAAATCGAATCGGGTACTTTTGGATAGACAACTAAACCTTCGGATATATTTTGTAAAGTAAATAAAATAATATCAGCTGTTATAAAAGCTTCCGGAATGCAGATACGTCTGAAAGGATACATCAGTTTATTTTCTCTTCTCTCTTCTATTGAAAGACGAATTACTTATTAGCACTGTCGTCTAACGTTCGTTCCATCCATTGAACCGAATGTGTTCCAAGTGGATCGTTGATCAGTGTCATTAGATGACGTGCCAATGAACAACAACGTTCACATCGCATAGGATTTCGTTTGTACGGCATCGCACTGGAGCCAATTTGTTCGACTTCAAATGGTTCTTCGATTTCTTTCAAACTCGCTAGCAAACGGATATCAGTACACATCTGGAAAAAGAAACGATATTCATTGATATTTTCGTGTCAACATGACATCTCAGCGTACTTTATGTATCGATGCACCGAAACTCGCAAGTACACTAACAACTTCAGCATCGAGCTTTCGGGTATATGTTTGGCCGCAGATAATAAATGCTCTTGATGAGAAAACAAAAAAAAATTGATTATATATTTTTTTTAAAATTACCGAGATGGTATTTACTTTGTAAAACCAGCCATTTCTGTTACCATTCGATCGAGTTCTTCGACCTGTTATTATTGAAGAAAGAAAAACAAAACAAAAGATTTCAAATTGTCTACTTTTGAATGATCGCCATTGAACAATTGAAGGAAGGATGCTTGAGTACCGGTTGTTCCTTTCACACCTCGAAATTTCAATTGTCGTTTAACACGATCGAAATTCTTCAAATCCATCAATAGATCTTGTATCCAAATACACGCACGTTTGCCAACAGTTGTCAACTGTGCAGGTCTTCAAAAAACAAACAAACAAAACCATGACTTCAATTCAAAAGAAAATTCTCCTCTTTGTTTTTCTTCACGTACTGCATATGCGTATAACCAAGCGTTGGCAAACACGCATATTCTTGAGCAAATACAGATAAACGTTGAATACACCGTACAAGCTAGACAAGAAGTAATTCAATATTAATTCGAATAATTAAATAGCACATGAATATGTGTTTTACTTTGATAATAAGAATATCAAAGGCATCTCGCATAACAATTAGATCCTAAATGAGAGAAAATTGAAAGTTATGCTTTTTTTTGCAACAATCGAGATTATTCGTACGGCATTATCGCCAACGTATGCAGATGTGGCACCTAAGTGAATTATTGGTGATGCTTTTGGACAACAACGAGCGAATGTATGCACATGTGCGATAACATCATGCCGTCGCCGACGTTCTTCAGCTTCGGCAACATCGAAATCAATATTTGTTAGATTTTTTTCCATTTCTTCCAACTGTTCATCGGTTATATCTAAACCTAATTGCTAAAAAGCAAAAATCGATTCCATCGAATTTTTGGTTTTGCTTTCGAAAATTTACTTTTTCACATCGAGCTAACCAGTACCAAAGACGTCTCCATGTGGAGAATTTTTTGACTTCACTAAAATTATAACTCATCTCGGCAGATGCATAACGCGATACCAATGGTGATCGATATTTAGCTCGATCATCTAGTGAAACAGTAAACGATGATGACGATTGATCTTTCATGCTGGGCCCATTTTGAAATACCGACGAACGTGTTGTTTTGATCGGTTGGGGTTCGGCAACTACCGTTGGCGTTGGATTGGTATTCGATATATCTGATATACTCGAAATTTTTTGGCTCTCAGTTGTCGTTGTTGTTGAATCCGACATCTGAAAAAATAAGTCAATAAAAAAAAATTCATCGTAAAATCAATTTTCATAGCTCGTTGAGATAGTCGAGACAGATATAAATAATAATCCAACGACAGGAAGAGATCGAGAGATTTTGCTTTTCATTATATCCTAGGTCTCAACAAAGAACAGAACGAAGCGCATACTCAAGTAAATAGCAATAGCAAAGTCTAACAGAACCGATGTAGTTTTTTCTTCGTCGTCGTCTTCTTCTTCTTCTTTTCTCTCTTTCGTCTCCAATTTTTCTATTCTTTTCATCCTTTTTTTTCACAGACGCCCTCCCCCTATTTCTTCAATGCAGTAGTATCAGAATCTATGTAAACATACTCGTTAGTAATGTCGTCAGCGTTCGACAAAGCACATTCACGTACATACATGCATTCACGTCTTGAATTTAGAGAACAAGAAAAGCTTAGTTGATTTGATTTTCTTTTGTTTTTCGGTTCTCTGCTGCATTGCTCGTTTTTTTATATGTATATATTTCATTTCAAATAAAGAAAAAAGAAAAATAAACTCAATGAATATCGATATCCAAACATTTCCTATTTTAAACAGCTGTTTTTCCGATAAACACGAAAATCAGCTGTTAAAAAACGTTATAAAAATTATTCATTCAAAGAAAAATGATTAACATATGGTGCACCGATCATAATGACGAAAAAAAAAGAAAGAGTCATACGATCAGATACAGTAACTTAACAGAAGAAATCAATGCTTGCACTATTGACAATCTTTGAACATTTATCAAGTGTTCGAAGATTATTAAATCGTTTTTCGAATTTCTATTCGCCGTATAAAGAAAAACCGACTGAAATTATTCTCAACGACGATGAAGCCGAAGAACAACAACAACAACAACAGCACATACTTTTACGACCAATTGTGAAATCAATTCTATCAGATGGTCGTTTGAAATATTTCGACAACGATTTTCATGATGATTTACACACTGACGATTATTTAGCATCTGAACTCGATGCTTGTCTACTCGAAATACGCGAGTTAGAACGAGATTTGAATAAATTCAAACAACGACAATGTACATTCTACGAATCTTATCTCGATTTTATCGATGAAAAAGATCAATTAATCGAAAAATTCATCGAATATTACGACGAATACTTGCCATCAAAACATCCAAAAACTCATTATGAATTTAATATTCCTGTTTCAAATCGTTTTGAATTATTAAAAAGACAACATACATAAACAAAAATAACTCGCCTACTTGAAAATAATCTCCTAGCGTGTTTATCTAAAAAAAATATAAATAACCGACAGGGTGTATATGCATGTACGTCTTATTTTTGCCTGTAGAAATCACGAGTACGTTCGTCTGCTTGAGCAAAAAAAAAGAGAAAACTGAAAATTAATTTAAAATTAGTGAGTCATTTGATTAGCACTTGTTTTTTTGTAAAATGAAAGAAAATGTCAATGTCTGCGAATTTATGAGAAAAAAAAACAAACCTGGAATTGTCATAGTATCGAATGACATTCGTAGTAAATAAAATTAATCAGATGGTTTGGTTCATTCTCACAACTCTGCTTATTACTCAAATCAAACAACTATAAACAGAGGTCGTTGCTTTACATGTTAATGAAAAAGCCAAACTATCATGGTTGCACTCTTTTTCCAAATGTCATTAGCTCGAGTATGTGATTTGATTTTTTTTTATTAACGAAAACTAATCACTCGAAAGTGACGCACAATAACAATAACAAAAAACATTGACACGAATTTTGTTTCCTTCGTTCTATTTCGATAGTAAATACAAAGCTAATTTCTCTGTATCTTGAATTGTTTTAGTTGAATCGTCATTGATAAATTCGGTTAATGTTCGTTGTTGTTTTTTCTTTTTATTCTTTTTAGTTTTTGATTCATCAGGTGATAAACTTCGTTTTCTAAAATTCAATTCAAAATTTCACTTGACTTCTTCGCCCGATTGAATTCGTTCTAATTACCTTTCCGTTTGAGTGTCTGCTTCTTCGATTTCCTTTTCCGATGAATCTTCCTTTTCTTCTTCGTCATCGTCAGTAGGTACATCGTCTTTGCGACATCGTGCTTCTTTGGCAGCTCGTCGAGCTTCTTTTTCTTTCAATCGACGTTCCTGAAATTTGACATTATTTTCACAAAATTGATTTTTCAATAAAAAACGAACTCGATGTTTTTGTTTAACGAGAGCTCGATAAGCTTCTTTATCGATTTTATCATGTTTCTGAAGACGTGCTTTGGCCTCTTCGATGTTATATGCCGATGATTGATCCTCATCGTCTGAATTAACGACAGGCTAGACAAACGAGTGCAAATAGAATCGAACAAGAAAAACAAAAAACAAGAAACTGTACATTGCCCTCGTCGTCGTACTCAATACGTTTGTTAATAAGAAGATTTTTCTTGCGTAGTTTTTTCGCTAGTTTAGCTTTGGTTAGTTTTTTCTCTTTAGCTGAATGTTCAGGCAGTTCGACATCGACCGAATCGAGTGCATCAGGTTTTGATTTGACTTTAAACCAATCGTCGTCTTCGTCATCATCGTCATTGTCGCCGTTTTCCTTTTGTTCAAGATTAATCGAAGGTTCTTCTTGATTTTCAGTTTTTTGTCCTTTCTTCATAAAACGTACTCGTGGAGCAATCTCAAGACCCAACGAACTAATCAGTATGAAAAAAATCATTCGAAATAAACGCTTATTTTCAATGAATCTTACGTAGCAAATGCACCGGTATCGATCGATTGTACATCGAATACTTTTCGATTACCCATAAGAATCAACGAACGAAGATAAGCTGTAAATGCCTACGAAAAGTTTTTTGTTCGAATAAATTCCATCGAAATGAATCCTACTCGTTTAGCTTCTTCTTTTAATTCTTGAAATTGAGCACATAGTGCTTGAAGTTTAGGTGTTAAATCATGAATAAAATTTGGATTCACTCTATCGATTAAAAACTTTAAAAAACAAGAATTTTTGATTTTCAAAAATTTTACTCGATCTTTTTAATTGGCACTTTTTTGTCTTCTAATTGCTTGATCATTCCTTGTTCTTCACGAGCTGTTAAAATCAATAGAGCTTCACCACCATTTTCAAATCTATTCATAAATTAATTGACATTTTTTTTTCTTTCGACAAATCTTTACCTAGCTGTTCTTCCAACTCGATGAATGTATGTATTCGCATCAGGCGGACAATCGAATTGAACGACCCAATTAATCGATGGAAAATCTAGAATTATATTTTTCAAAATCAATCAACGAATATATATTTTGTTCGTCTATCTACCTAATCCTCTCGCAGCGATATCTGTGGCAAATAAACAAGCATATTGCTTTCGACAGAATGTATCGTAGATTGACATGCGTTTCATTTGACCCATTGTTCCATAGAGTGCTAAGACAGGCAGACCAGGTCGAAGTTTACAAACAATATTGTAGAGAAATTTCACCTAAATGAGACAGAAGATTAATGTGTCGAAGAATTGAAAGAAGATTTTAGTCGTACTTGTTTACAACTTTGAATGAAAATAATGATTTTCGATTTGAGATGATTTTTAATAAACGACCAGATTAAACTGATTTTTTGTTGAACTTCACAGACAATATAACTCTATATGAAAACATAGATAAAGTAAAACTCGAGAAATAGATATTCTCGTTTTACTTGAGTGAGATTGGCTGGTGTACTCGTACTGGACTTTTCATTTGCCGAAATATAAACTGGTTTCTTTAAACTAACTAAAGCTAATTCACGTATTGATCTACAAACAAAATGAAATCTCTTATGAAAAACAAAGGTTCAATGAATTACTTCGTTTGTGTTGCAGAAAATAGTAGTGTCTGTCTTTGTTCAGGTAAATTGGCTATAATCGAACGCATTGTCTCGGCAAAGCCCATATCTAACGTTCGATCGGCTTCATCAATAACTAAATACAAATAAGATATGAACTTTCGTTTGCATTCGTTTTGTCTTACTAAGCATTTTTAGATTTTCACAAGAAAAATTCCATGTTTCATCGAAATGTTGTAATAAACGACCAGGTGTACATACGATAATGTTCGTTTTATTGATACGTTCCTGTTCGCCTTTTAAATCCTTGAAAACGAAAAAATTTGACGAACGAATCTCTTCATTTATCTCACTTTGCCACCGATAATTAATCCAGCTGAGAAATCATGAAATTGCCCGATCTTTTTCAGTACTTCAAATGTTTGATAAGCTAGTTCTCGTGTTGGTGAAATGACTAACATTCCCAAGCCATCGTTCTTCGTCCATCGTAATCGATAGAGACATTCGAGAATCTTAATTAACATGAACGAATTAGACGAAGAAGAAGAAAAACAAATCGAATTCATTTCAACATACGGGAATAAGAAAAGCTAATGTTTTGCCTGAGCCAGTCATTGCTGCTCCGAGAATATCACGTCCTTGCAAAGCAACACCAATTGATTCTCGTTGAATAACTGTCGGTTTGACAAAACCAGCTTTGTCTAATCCTGAAAAATAACAATCGAACCGTTGAATTGTGATCAGAAGAAACAAATTCTCTAACCTTCAAGTGTCTTTTGACTTAATGGAAGATCTTTGAATGTTTGTATAGTTTGTGGATCGATCTAAATAATCGTTACAAATACTTTTACTTTTTTTTAAAATCGATTTCTCTACTTGATCATATTGTTTGGTCAATCGTTGAATTTCTTGATCGATTTTCTTCCATTCTGGAACTCTTCCCGAGTAGTTTTTAATCTTAATTTTCTGTTTATTTTGCATCTGAAACAAAAAAATCAATCATTCAAGAATAAATACAACAATCACAATTTATTTTCTCTACAACCAAATTGTCAATGATGTCGAATTCAATTCAACATGACCTAATGTATTTAATAAAAATTCAATTGACTTTTGTTTTTTTAATAGTTCCATATCTTCCGAAGGTATTTCTTCGAAATTAACACAAATAAGTTTCGTTGATGATTTCTGTATGTAACTAACGATTTCTCTGATAACTCTACTGAATGTTTTTTGTGATGAATAAGGTGTTATTGTTAAAGCTTTTAAATTGGCAAATAAACGAAAGATTTTCGATAGATCTCGACGAATATCTGACATTGTCCATTGATAATCGAGATGAATTTTTAATTGACCTATTTGTCGACGTAAGATTTCAGTTAAATTCGGCGATGAATGCGAAAGAATCTCGAGTAAATCATCGAAATAAACACCCAAACGAACGAGATTCGGTGTCGCTGAGACTAAACGTTCGAGAAATGTGAGATCATGTTCAGGTAACGAATATAAAATCAAATCACGAACATGATATAGATTTGTCAATGGTGTTAAAATCGAATGATTCGATAGATTGCCAAGATCATCACCCTCATTCAAATCGGTAATATCTTCTTCTTCATCTGTTCCGTAGTTTTCTTCATCATCATAGATATCATTCAAACAGATTGTTTGCATTTTCGAACAACGTTTTAAAAATGGAATTATATTAACATCACTTGATTCACTTAGTTCTAAGCGTTTGACTTGTGGATAGACAGGAAATTGATCTTTGAAAAAGCAATTCTCTTGTGAACATTTAAAAACATCGAAATCAGAAAATGCATAAGGAAGGGTATATATATGAAAATAATCGCCATCGTTTTCCGTATCTTCACAATTCCAATAAGCTTGCGTATACCAATGTTTTGTTTCCAACCAAAACGGTGTTGTGAATGTCATGAGACTTTGTTCGTCAGTTGTTGGCGCGACAAATCTCGAAATTGAGAATTGAAATCGTTCGAGTGAATGAGCGAGTTTCTGTAAATGATGTCCATTGAAAAATTCTCGACATTCAGTTGATAGATTGAGTGCAAGTGATTTCAAATTCGGAAAGAAAACTAATAAATCAACGAGATGTTCGAATTTAATATCGAAATCTTCCGAATGTAATTCAAATTCTGTTAGATTAATCAATGGTGGAAACGGTGTGACTGCATAATCGTACATTGTCTCAGCATGACCGATAATTACGTTTAGATATTGAAGATAGGGTTGATAGATTAATAATAAATGCAGACTACTCAACGAACGAAGTGGAACTGTTAAACGTTGAAGTAGAAATTGTTGAGTTTGTATGCAATTTGCGTTCGATTCATCGGCATTTGATAATGATAGAAATGAGAGATGATTTAAATCGAATATCATCGAACCATGAATTTCGATTGATTTCAATGTTGGATGATGAAAGAATAATGTTTGTGCGATCTTATAACCATAGAGTTCTTGTTGTTTAACTGCATCTTCATCAGTACAATCGATAATTAACTCTTCGATAGACGTATGAGGCAAGAATTCAGTGATAAATCGATAGATTTCATAAGTATTTACATTTAATAGAGAAAGTTTTTTCAATTGACTTGGCAGATATTGTTGTTGAAATACGCGTAAAAATAATGTTGATAGACAAGATACTTCTGAATTATCGATTGTTAACTGATGAATATTCGACCAAATCGTTGGTAGAATCGTTTGAAAAAGATTGAGATACCTATCATAGGATAAAATCGACGTCAACGAAATCTGTTGACTAAAATCTGTGATTGTTTGTGTTAAACGTTGATTAAGATTGGTGAATGAATAGAGAATATCATAGGGATGTAAATAACGACAAAGTTCGAGAAGAATTTCATCGGGTAAGATTTCGAATGTTGACATGAATGAAATCTAGAAATAAAATCGAACGATTTTATCTTGAAGTATTAAATCATAATCAAGTTTAGTTTGTGATGAAAATTTTGTTTTCAACCAATTAGAAAATTGTTCATCGAACCCATCGAAATGTCGAACGAGAATCGTTAAGATTTGCAAATGTGAATTGGTTTGAACGAGCTCGAGAAGTAAATCATTGGTGAGAATTTGATTTGAATTTAATAATTGAAGAATTCGAGTCACACGAGGAAAGATCGATGAATAGATTGTAAAGATCAATGTTAATGTTTTCAGTGACTGAATATGTTCACGATCGAGATTGTTATACAACTGATAGGATAAGGTTAAAGATTTGAGTTTGACGAGATTTTTAAGAAGAAGATTTATCAATGATATTGGATAGATTTGTGACTCTTCGGGGAAATTTAATGAAACAATATTCGATAGATTGACAAATGTAGTTAAATGATTGAAATAATCTTGTGATGGAAATGGATAAGCTGATTGGGATAAATTCGAAAGAAAAACTAAATGTTCAACACTAGAAAATTGTCGTTGATCTTGATGATGAAGATCGATTTCGTCCTGAATTGTCAATGTTAATTTCGTGATATTTTGATAGACTGATCGGAGATCGGTTGAAGTCGATCGACGGGTATTGTAAACGGTTGTTTGAAAATTTTCAATCGGATACGGAACGGTATGAAGAACGAATTTCAATCGATCACGTTCGTTGACATTCAGCAAAACGTGCCAATGACGATCTTGAAAGTATTTCGATTGATTAAACGATTGAACGTGTTGATCGAGATCGGCAATCGTGGCTACTGAATACTGACGAGGTATTTGATCAAGTGAAATGATCAAACGAAAATGTTTTAATCGAGGAAATTTCGAAGAAAGAAGATTTTGCCAGGATTCACCATTGGCATAGTCGATGGACCAAGTCGAAAGAGATAATTCGTGAAGTTGACTAGGTAAACGTTGAAAAAGAAGTTTCGATGCCATGAGAAATGAAATCTGCGAAAGTTTAGCACGAAGATAGATTAAATTCGGAACAAGAACTGTGAAATCATCGATGGTATTCCACGATGGAATTCTCATACTAAATTTTAGAAACAAAAAAGTCTGTTTTTTATCCAAAAAAGAAATTATTTGATTTACTCTTTCGACGGACTGTCGTACAATCGAACAGTTAATCGTTGAATATTCGGTACGAAATGAAGCAATTGAATAAAATCTCTCAATCGACACCATTGATCGACAATCAATGTTTTCAATACGAGATTTTGCTTCGTCTTATTCACATGATCGAAACGTATTCGACCAAAATCTTGAAATGCTAAATAGCAATACGTTAACGACGGCATTTCATCGCTTAAGATGACATCCGTCAATCGATTGACATCGTTTTCATTTAACACAAATTCCGAATACAAACGAAGTCGAGTCAATTGTTTTAAATCCGGTAGAATCGTTCGTGCTAATTGGTATAAATTATCAGAACGTAAATGAGCAATTGTTAACGATCGAAGATGAGTAAATTTTTTAGTTGTATACAAACGATTTGAAATATCATCGATTGAAATCGATTCAATGAAAGGAACTTGAATATGCGGAAGAATTGTCTGAAGAAATTGTCGATATTCAGTTTGATTGATATAAGAAAAATTCAATTGATATCTTATCGATGAAAGTATTTGATTGAAACGTTGATTGAGATTGAAAAATATCGGAAATAATTCTAAGATAGGAATATATTCCATGATGAACCAAATCAGTTCATTTGGTAGATCGTCAAAACGAGTTTCCATGTTTCGAACGTATGAATGAATGAATTTTATACAATCTAGTTGACTCCGACGAACCAATAGAAATACGATCCAGGTTTTATTCGAAATGGATTGATTGATTGATAAGTAAATGAGAGAAATTGATGATAGATGAAGGTATCTTTTTGTGTATGTTTATTGAAAATTCATAAACATTTCTCTCGCAGTCGTGGTAAGATATTAGATTTCGAGGAGAATCGTGTTGAAGTTAACAGAAAAGTTTGTAGTTTCCGATATTTCATAGATCGTTTCTTTTGATTTCGAAATTCTTTTTGTGGTTAAAAATAATTATTGCTCGTATTTTTCTTCAATAAAAATCAACAATCTTTGGGTCGATCGAATTAAATCATCTTTAGTGACAACTATTTCGTTCGAATATTCTTTGACAATCGATTGGCGAATCGAACTGGCCAATGAAAACGACGCTATACAATGAGCGACATTTGTGTCTTTACACGTGATATCAATTGATATTTGAAAATAGAAAACGAAACTTGTTCGATCAGATTTAACCGAGATTGAATAATGACAAAAAATTTTCCGCTATTAAATGAAATCGATCAGCAAATCCATTCGGACAAACTCGATTGGAATCAAAATGCTTTTCAAACATTACTCGTACGTTTGCGTTTGAATCTTGTGTTTCGAGTTATTTGTTTCATTTTCACAGACATCCAATTTACCAACGACGACAATCGTTTACTATGCAATCGATGTTGGCTTTCGAAGACTCGAAAGCAGCCTCTATGAACCATTTTGGGACGCAACAGCCGATGCGTTAAATGAGTACTCACACCTATTTTCATTGTTTTTCCTCATTCCATTCGTTTTTGTTTCTAGTCTATCACAATATCTATTTAATATTTCGACAAATAATGATATTGATGCTTATTTACACGAAGCTAAATGTCAGTTACTAATGTATGCATCAATAGCAATGATAAAAATGAATACGATTGTACGCAAAAAAAGATTTATTGATTGGGCTTTCTTTGCATTTTGATTTCTATTCGTAGAGACGACGTTCGGTTCTCGAAGCGAAAATGTCATGTGCGACTATTTGTCTTCTATTATTAGAGCAAAGTCAATCCTATGAAAATTCTTCCATTACAAATCAATACACATCATGCATTCATTCGATGCGCCTTCGTTTTCTCAAACGATTATTTCTCATCGGTAGAAACTCGAATTTTCTTTTTTTTTCATTGAATTATTCTTCTCCCTTTCAGGTCAATGGTTACCGACTTTATCCTCGTCACAACTCAATGATATTCAAACGAATAATGAACGATATGTATGACAAATAAAATCCATCGTTTTTTTTTAATTCTTTCGATTTGTAGATCGAATCGATGTTTGAACATTTGTTTTCGTTTGTTTCTCTGCGTGATCGAATCAATGAATTCATCGAAAATAGTTTACTAAGCAACAATGACAACGATGCAACAGCCAGTGGTTTCGTTTTAATTCGTCGTTTTCCGAAATATAATCTTAAAACTATCGAAAACAATAGTGATCTTATGCACATGGCTTTTGTTAATATTCTCAATTCTTGTAAGACGAACAACAAAAAAATAAACCAAATTCAATTTTTTTTTCTTAGTAAATAAAAATCCTAGTCGAAAATTGATTTCTTTCCTTTGGACATTATCGTGCATGATCGAATCGAATCGAGTATCACTCGGAGGTAATACAAAACTTATCAATTTGTTGATGATTTCATGACGTTTTTTTTCTGTTGGTATTTAGTTTTCGATCGTTGCTTGACTCAGGATTATTATTCCGCGTCACCAATCGATTTCGAACAGCAACCAATCGAGGTTGAATCACTAACTCAACAGGATATTATTGTAAAATTATCTTTTTCAAATTGGAGATCGACATTTTTTTTCTTCGCTTTATGTGTTGACTTAGGTCTTTCTTCTTCTATGCGCACAACAAAATGTACATTTATATAACGATGAATCAACATTGCATCCTTATTTGCTCTATTTATCGACGAATTTATGTACACAAAATCAGAAGCAATGGTGGTTAGCAGCGACCGAAAGAATGTAAAGCGAATAGATTTCATTGAGATTTTTCGAGGAAATTGAATTCTGTTTTTTAGTGAATGGAAAGAATTCGCTAATCATCTAGCAACCATTCGTCTTTGCGACGAACAAGTAGCTCAATTTCCACCGAAATTAATCATTCTTCAGACGGCAAAGATTCTCTTCAAAGCTGTAAACTAGTTCTTATTTGTTAATCGTTCGACTATTTTCGATTTTCACAGGCACAAACTGCGTACGAACAATATTCAATTCCAATTGCGTCATCCTACGAACAATACGCTATTCAATATCTTCAAACAGCCAAAGCACATCAGTAAATAATTCTCAAATATGAAATTGAGTTTCGTTTTCTACGCGATTTTGATATTTCTAGTGAATTGAATGATTCAATAAGAATTCAGGGCAATAAACCGGATAAATACTTTTTTTTCTATTCACAAAAATTTATCTATGAAAATCAAGATATCGGAAAGAAATTCATTGATGAATGCGAAAAACTCGCGAGACAATGTGATGAATTAAAAGTAAAAATCAAAATACAAACGAGTATTTCAATTCTTTGTTTTACTTTAGTTGTTACCTCAACCACCGAAAACATCAAGTCCAACCAAAGAACAAAAGGATAATGTTGATTTTCATCTTTCATCAATTCTCAGTCCGGCATTGAATAATCCGCCATCACCATCATCATCAGTGAATCAATCGGAAATCGTTCCGACTCTATTTGTTTCTCCATCGTCAGTTCAAAGTCGTGATGTTGATGTTCAAACAATCGAAGAGATTCCACCCTCGTTACCAGCTCCAATTGTTGATCAATCATCGACAATCGAAGAAGAAGAAGAAGAAACATCTCTTCCACCTGTACAATCATTACCACCGATTGTCGACATGCTTTTCACGCATATGAATGGAGTTAATGAATGGATCAATCGATTTTGTATCAGTAATCAAGGAATACAAAATGATATTCATACGATTCGAGTAAATAGACTTGATTTGAAATTGAAAATTCAATTGTTTGTTCGTTTTTTCAAGGATCGATTAGAAAAATTAAATCGTTCGACAAGTCAAATGCTTTTTTCGAATGTGAAAATCTTTCAATCAAATCCACATGAAAACAGTGGCCATTTTCATCCACCACCACCGCCACCACCATCTTCTTCATTACATTAATGAATGAAAATCAATCATATCCAAATAAATAGCTTTGTTTTTTCGTGTGTGTGTGTGTTTGTCACCTATTTTCACTATCTCATTAACGGTCTTTTTTCTTTCTTCGCTCTTTCCATGGTTTGTCTTTTTGTTTTTTTTTCGAATCTAAATTGAATATTATACGAAATTGTATAAATATACGTATAAGATGAAAAGGAAAAGCTTTTTTCTTTTACTTTTAAGAATGAGTTTTACGTGGTTCAATGAACCTAAACAATGGTCAAGCAATGAATCAGTAATCAAGGTTCATACTGATGGCAAAACTGATTTCTGGCGAAAAACACACTATGGTTTCGAACGTGACAATGGTCATTTCTACTATCGTTCATTTGCAGGTGATCAATCGTTGACAGCAACTGTCAATGTCCGTGGTCAGTACAATACATTGTACGATCAAGGTGGTTTAATGTTGCGTATTGACGGACAAAATTGGATCAAATGCGGAGTTGAATATGTTGAAGGCAAACAGTATGCGAGTGTAGTTGTTACCGTAAATGGTTGGTCTGATTGGAGCATTGTGGCAATTAATTCACCGGATGTGCTAAAATTACGTGTTAAACGAGAAAAAGAAGCCGTTCATATTGAATATGCAGAAGGAGAAAATGGAGAATATCGAATGATGAGATTAGCATATTTTCCTGTTATTGACAAAACGAAAGTTTTAATGGCTGGAATAATGTGTGCATCACCTGGTGATGATACCCAAGGTTTTGATATCAGTTTCGAAGGATTAAATATTCGTGAAAATGAGTGATTCATTTTGATTTTTCTTTTGATAATAAAAAGAGAGAGACGTTTTATTAAGCTATTGTCATTTCTATGAAAGTCTGATAAGACGTTGGCGAAAAATAAGAAGCCTCGGTACAGTCGACTCTAATCATTTGAATATCAAATGAAACTAGCACTTATCTATTTCGTTATTCCAACAGTAAATACAACAACAGGCTGTGGTCATACACATTACGATTGATCATTTCCAGCTATGATTGAATATTACCATGACATTTGTATTCCAATATTCGAAACAACCCTCAAGAATAGAAAATTCGAAATAATCCATTATGAAAATGAAACATTTTCAATGTGCCATACTTATTCGCTGTCAAGTAGCCTACTTAGTCTTTTTTATCTTATCCGATATTGCCTTATTATCAGCAGGAAAGGAAGACAATCGAAAAAAAACACCGATGAAGAAATTTATTGTCTAGCTGCGTGTTATGATCTTATTAACATGAGTCGTCGAACAATATCTGCCAATAAGAGTTGTCAATGTGCATCTTCTCATCACACCTGAACGGCAAGCTGTTAGATATGACAAATAAATATTATTTTATTTAACTAGATCGAAGAACAAGAGAAAAAGGAAACAGAAAGAGAGAGTTTGATAACAAATAATGAAACGAAAGAAGAATTTGATTCGCCACACAATTTGTTATCGAAATATGTCATTAATTTTTTTCGCTTTTCGAGCACTTAGCAACATTACGTTCACACTTTACTTTGTGTCGCCTATCTTTCGTAATCATCGAGGAGAAAGAGAGAAAGACAGAGAGAGAGAGAAAAGGATGCCATCACCAATTAACAGCAACGAAAAAAAAAAGTCGAATGACAGAGAAAGAGAGAAAGAAGGAGCAGCAGCCTATTTCTTACTGTGATATACATCCATCATATTCATTTATTGATCGAAACAAGTGAAGACAAGTAGAGATAAATATTTCAATGCATTCGGATAAGGAAAATATTCCACTATGTCAATATTGTCAAAAATCGTTTGCTAATTATTCAAATCTTCGTCATCATATACAAATCGTGCATTTAAAAGAAAACAAATGGGATTGTATTAAATGTGGAAAAGTAATATTTTGAGGTTTTATCTATCGATTTCTATTTACTTTTTTTTTTTATATAAAAAAGATTTGCTCATCGAAATCGAATTTAAAAGTTCACTTTCGTACACACATTCGTGTTAAACCATATACTTGCAAGCATTGTCAATACGATTGTATGCATCATTCATCGATTCGAGATCATTTAATGAAAATTCATCCAGATAAACCACATACAACTCTCGAACCTGGATATGTTTACAATTCACAATCTGTACCTGAGCCCGATGAATTCAATTCAAGAGATTTCGATCGAGAGAAATTCATTGAATCACAACAAACATCTCCATTAAGCAAACCCAAACGTATTTGTAGTGAAACTCAATTGTCATATCCATTATTGCCACTTTGGCCATTTTATTTTTACTATCCAACACCAATCATTCCAACAAGTCCACCGAAATCGTTCGATATCGATCAAATTCTCGATTTATCAATGCCGAAAAATAAACGAAAACGACTTTCAACTGACGACGAGACAAATTAGAATTGTTTATTTGTTATCTTTTGTTTTTTTTCCTGTATAAATAATTAAATACAAAGAAGAGAGAGAGAGAGAGACAGAAACACATATATATATATAAAGTCATTTATCGATTGTTATTAATCGGTCGAATTAAAGCTGATGTTTCTTCATCATTTTTTGTTTTAAATTTACGATAAATAGCTAGAAGTAAAATTGTGCCTAGGACAACAATACATAACATTGAACAGAGCATAGCCCATGTTGATTTCAGTAAACTTCCAGCATATAATGGTCCAACAACTGTCGCAACACTAATAACAAATCGTTGGATACCTTGACCAATACCTTGCTCGTCGTTGTTTATCTGTTGAGTGAAAAGACTTGTTCCTGTGACGACAACTAACGGCAAAGCAAGAATGTCCAAAGCAACGAAAACAAGAAACATTGGCAAATATTTCTGTGAACCCAATTCGGAGAATGGAAGAATGATGACTGCGATTAAACAAGCAATGCTAAGAATAACATAGCCGAAGAGAAGAATCGATTGATCGCGATATCGTTTTGTAATAAAATGTAAAACAACGTAGACTAGTGTGATTTCAATGCCAGCAACAGCGAAAAGAATTGAAACTTCGAGTTCATGCCAATTAAATTGACGATTGGTGAATGGTGTTAATGTTGTTTCTAATGCTGTTTGATTGAAATAGGCGATAAATGAAGTGATGAGAAGAACCTAGAGATTTTATAGATTTCTTTGTTTTGTTTTGTTTCTGTCTGAAAATAACTACGTACGATAATCACAGGCTTTTTACAGATTGTTCCAGCTCGTTGAAATGCTTGTTTAAACGAATAATCATTCATTGAGTTAGCTAAAGATTTTTGTTCGCTCTTCAAGAAAAACAAACAAACAGAAATAATCTTCTCCAAATTTATAATTATCAAAATCTTACTGTTGATACGGGTAAATCAACAAAAAAGAAGATTGTTAACACAATCAATATAATCCACAGAAATGCCATGAGTAAACCGGGTGAATTATACATAGTAACCTTCATTCCTAAGAATGTAAAATTCATTTGTTTCAATAGAATTGTAAAACATGGTCCAAGGAGAAGACCAATTTGTCGACAAGCTAAACAAGAAGAAAATGATTCAATAAAAATTCGTGTTTTGTTTACCGAGAACTTTCGATAGAAGTTGAGTTCGTGTTGTTGGCGTTGATCTTCGAGATATTTCAGCTAATAATGGTGGCTAAAAGAAGAAACAAAAACTATTCATTCATCTTACAAAAACTCTATTTACCACTAAACCCATTCCAATACCAGCGATTAATCGTGAAAAAACAACGATATAAATATTGATTCCAATAAAATAAAGTAAATTTCCGATTATTTTAAATACAATACCAAATAGAACAAGTCGTTTTAATGATATACCACTATCGTTTAAATGTCCGAGAACAATTCCAGCAATTGCACCTGATAGAGCAAAAACAGACAATAGAACGCCCATAACAAAACCGCCATAATGCAATTGCATGAATGTATTTATGTAACCCCAAGCTGTGGGTAGAATAATCGCATAATCAATACCTATGACGAAAGATTGAATTTGTTGTCTCAAGCGAAAAAAAGTTTTGTTTTGTTTTACCAGTTAATAATGCAATTAATGCGATAATTATCAATGTTAATAGTCGTTCTCGACGTTCAATCGGTGTTAGGATATTATTATTATTTGAATTATCTGAATGTTGAGTAAGTCTTTGATAGTCTTCATTGATTGTGAGTGAATTGGACTTGGGAGGAGATGGAGATAGAGACAAAGGAGAAGATGATGATGAATTCTGATTGCCAGTTGTTTCAATTAATTCCTGATCTTTTTCTTCATGAACCGATTGCGCTATTTGTTGTTGATAATTTATATGATCGGTGTTCATATTCAATTAAAATTTTCTTTGTACTTTTTTTTCTTCTAGAAAAGAAACAAAACTTTTTTTTCCAATCAATCTAGTAAATGTTTCTCATAGAATATTAATACAATGTTGAAAAGAAAAGAAAAGAAAAAAAACCAAATCAATTTGATCCCAATGGAAACATACTGATTCTGTGGAGGTTTGCTCTAACTAATCATCAAACGACTGAATAAATATATATTTTTTGTTCTGCATTTTCAAATAATTTATTCAATCAATATTCATTTTTCAATGATGAATAATTACCTTTGTTTTGTGACAAACGGATTTCCTCGTCTAACCTTGAGATTTATTTCGATCAACTCGGAGAAAATTGAATCGACAATGACAGCGGAAAAAAACGGCAAAGAGAAAATCTATCTCTTGTGTTTCTGTCGAAAAGGAAAGAAGAAAAACTAGTCAAAGGTTAATCATCAGTCTCATCTGTAGTTTTATCACATGTTCTAATCACAAAGAGATTTACTTTCTATTCTTTACTGCCATTCGAATGATATGTTAAAGAATCGACAAACAAAAAAACGGAGAGCGAAAAAAGAAAAAGAGAAAGATTCGTTCTCATACAATGACGTGTTTTGGACGTCTTTTTTCTTTCTTTTTCTCTTTTTTTCCTTTGCTGCTATTATGACTGTCCAAAACGAGAGAGAGAGAGAG
>Ga0209930_1000715_pt1 | contig 68267 bp, 63 predicted proteins | sample ThiBiot_500_biof_2_FD_183948 | JGI IMG/M metagenome (GOLD analysis project Ga0209930, IMG submission 183948) | Wastewater bioreactor microbial communities from Cape Town, South Africa - Thiocy_cont_500_biof (SPAdes) | ecosystem: Engineered > Bioreactor > Thiocyanate-remediating >...
ACCTGGAACACGCGACAGGCGCGTTGGATCGAAACTCCCCAGTCCCTGCAAACTGTGTCGACCAGCTTGCGCTTCCGCGCAGGCCTCAGGGCTTTCGGCGGAGAACGTCCTGAAGCATCTCCTTGTCGAGAGACAGGTCGGCGACCAGCTTCTTGAGCTTGGCGTTCTCGTCTTCGAGGAGCTTCAGACGCCGCATCTCCAGCGGCAGCAGGCCGTCGTACTTCTTCTTCCAGTTAAAGAAGGTGGCCTGGCTGATCCCAGCCTTCCGACAGATATCGGCGACCGGAACGCCATCCGTCGCCTGCTTGAGAATGAACGACTTCTGCGCGTCCGAGAACTTCGATGCCTTCATCGTCTTCCGCTCCTCCCAGCCCGGGAATCGACGCGGAAAACTCTACCCAATAACGATCCAGTTTTAAGGTCTCGGATCAGTGCGGCAAGGCCATGCAAACTCGAATTTAGGACATGCAGCTATATTGATGCCTCAGGGCTTGCTATACGGGGCAATATTTCTTTTCCGCTCTTCGAGCGCCGCAGAATAAGCTCTTGCGATGCGATCTGCGATCGTTCCAGCCTTCATCGTTCTTCTGCTGTTTCCAAGACCGTTAGAAGGCAGTTCTTTATCGACAAATTCGCTTACAAGTTGAGCCTGCAACGCGTCTCGTTTGATTTTTCCGCCGGATGCGATGAGTAGCGAAGCAAAGCGGATCCAGAAAGCCTCCGGAAACTCCACGACCTTTGGGCCGGGCCGCTGTTTCGCCGATCCTGCACCTTTCAACCGATCAATGGCCGAAAGGTGCACAACTACCTCGAAATCATGTGCACCTTCTTCAGTCTCCGAAACTCTCAAATCTCGCAACCTTCGCAATACAGAAAAAAAGGCATCGTGAAATCGATTGCCTTCTGGTTTATGTTCCGATCCAAGTAACAGTTGTAATCTTGGAAGCACTTCTTTTATGCGCAGTCCAAATTCGCGCTCTTCACCGCCACGTAAAGGACGGCATCGGTCGTAGATGTCTTGTAACGCTCGCTCAACGAGCTCGGGTTCCGCGAAAAAAAATCTTCGCGAGTCAAGGCCTCAATTGGATACGTTGCCGCTGGCCAAAGTGCTTGATCAAGCTGGATGAGATCCAACTCAGGTGAAATATTCTCGACAAACAGTGCAAAGCTACCATCGCGAATCGCCTGAAATACAACTCGATCGTTTCCGACAAGCGAGAAAGCTCTCCAAATAGGAAGCAAAGAATCACTTGGCATGCTCGTTCTCAGCTACGGACGCAAGGCAATACATAAGGAGTTTCCGCCCCGCATCTCCGTGCGGCTCGCTTATCTTCTGAAGAACGCGAAAAAGCTTGAGAAGCGAGCTATCATTCATTCGAAAGAGCGCCTCGCCTCGAGGGGTGATCATAATAAGGCAACGAGAGCTGCATCAAGTATAACCGCTTCACAACAAACATTTGGCGGCTCTAATTTGTCCAGGTTCGGAGTGCTGTTTGCAAGGCCGTCACCGAACTTCAGCCCGCAATCGGAATGATGCGCAAAGCCTCCACTAGACCACAAACACGCTAGCGCCGTTCGACGAGAGCTAGCCGACGCCCAACAAATTCTCGGCTCACACGCTTATCGGTCAGGATTCGCAATCTTGAGCGAAGTCTTGATGGCAACATTTGGCTTGGGACAACCGCAACCACCCCTAATTGCATCCGCTCAGAAATCCGCTGCTAGCCACAAATGTTCAAGGCTACATATTTGACTGATATTCGCCAAAACGAGCGGACAACGCGATAAGTCTTTGTTTTTGTTGGCGCTCCCTAGGGGACTCGAACCCCTGTTTTCGCCGTGAGAGGGCGACGTCCTAGACCGCTAGACGAAGGGAGCTTGTATGCTCTGGCGCGGACCCTATACCGGCGCAAATCCCGGGCGGCAAGCGCCGCGCCGGCTCAGGAGCGCGCATGGCGGAGGTCCGCGACATCATCCTCAACGGCCCCGCCGGGGCGCGGCTCGACGCCGCCCTCGGCGCGGCGCTGGAGGACTTCTCCCGCACCAGAGCGCAGGCGCTCATCCGCGCCGGTTCTGTGAAGAGAGAGCAAGGCGCTCTGACCGATCCGGCGATGCGGCTGCCGCCGGGGCCCTTCGCCGTGACCGTCACGATTCCCGAGCCCGCGCCCGCGGAACCTGCGCCGGAGCCCATTCCGCTCGATATCGTCCATGAGGACGCGGACCTGATCGTCATCGACAAGCCGGCCGGCCTCGTCGTCCACCCCTCGGCGGGCCACCAAACAGGCACGCTCGTCAACGCCTTGCTGAGCCACTGCGCCGGCTCGCTCTCGGGCGTCGGCGGCGTGATGCGCCCCGGAATCGTGCACCGGCTCGACAAGGAAACCTCGGGACTGATCGTCGTCGCCAAGAACGACAGGACCCATCGCGGCCTCGCGGCGCAATTCGCCGATCACGGCCGCGAAGGGCCGCTCCAGCGACGATATCTCGCGGTCGCATGGGGCGCGCCGAAGCCGGCGCGACAAACCATCGACGCGGCGATCGACCGCCACCCCCACGATCGCGAACGGATGTCCGTCGTGCGCGGCGATCGGGGGCGTCATGCGATCACCCATATGGAAACGGTCGAGACGTTTCGCGGGCCGCGCGCGAATCCGAAAGACGAAGCCATAGCGAGCCTCGTCCATTGCACGCTTGAAACCGGCCGGACGCACCAGATCAGGGTCCACATGGCCCATATCGGCCATCCGCTCCTGGGAGACCCTGTCTACGGAACAGGGTACCGCACGAAGGCGGCGAAGCTCGGCGGCCGCGCGCGCGAAGCGCTGGACGCGCTGGGCCGACAGGCGCTCCATGCCGGCCTGCTGGGATTCGAGCATCCGGCGACAAGCGAGGCGCTCGTCTTCGAACGTCCGCCGCCATCCGACATGCGCGACCTGATCGAAGCGCTGCGCGACGACGCCTGAGACCGGTTCCGCTCCCCGCGGCGCCGTTTCCAAGCCGCGCCCTGGGAATGCGCGGTCGCGGCTCACGCGGCGTCGGTTGGCGGCGAGGCCGCCAAAGGCTAGTCTGCGCGGAGAACCCCGCCCGGCGCCCGGGCGCGTAGAAAGTTGACTACCCCGGTCAACTTTTTGTGACCCGGCCCGCCGCCGCCTCTTTCCGAACAAGGTTGGCGACACAATATGAGGATGTTCGCCGGCGGGCGTTTCGCCGCCGGTTGAAGGACCCGCCGCTCATGGGGGTCACTGGAGGTCCATATGGCGTCTGCCGCTTTGCCCATCGCCGTCTCTGAAGGCGGCCTGTCGAGATATCTCGACGAAATCCGCAAATTTCCCATGCTGGAGCCGCAGCAGGAATACATGCTCGCCAAAAGCTGGCGCGAGCATGGTGACCGCGACGCGGCCCATCAGCTTGTCACGTCCCATCTGCGCCTCGTCGCCAAGATCGCGATGGGCTACCGCGGCTATGGGCTGCCGATCGGCGAGGTCATTTCCGAGGGCAATGTCGGTCTGATGCAGGCCGTGAAGCGGTTCGAGCCCGAAAAGGGCTTCCGTCTCGCGACCTACGCCATGTGGTGGATTCGCGCCTCGATTCAAGAGTACATCCTGCGCTCATGGTCGCTGGTGAAGATGGGCACCACCGCCAACCAGAAGAAGCTGTTCTTCAATCTGCGCAAGGCGAAGGGTCACATTCAGGCGCTCGACGACGGCGATCTCAAGCCGGATCAGGTCAAGACCATCGCTGAAAGGCTGGGCGTCCACGAGCACGAAGTGGTCGAGATGAATCGCCGTCTCTCCGGCGACGCGTCTCTGAACGCCCCGCTCCGGGAGGAAGGCGACGGCGAATGGCAGGATTGGCTGGTCGACGAGGGCACGAACCAGGAAAGCACGCTCGCGGAGCATGAGGAAAGCAGCAACCGCACGCGCGCGCTGAAGCAGGCGCTTGGCGTTCTCAACGATCGCGAGCGGCGCATTTTCGAGGCTCGCCGCCTTCAGGACGATCCGATGACCCTGGAGGATCTCGCCACCGAGTTCGGCGTGTCGCGCGAGCGCGTGCGGCAGATCGAGGTCCGCGCCTTCGAGAAGGTGCAGAAGGCCGTGCGCGAGGCCATCACGCGCATCGAAACTCCGAAACAGCTCGTCGCGGCCGAAACGGCCGCGACCCACGCTTAATCCGCTTATCCGCGTCCCTTCGCCGTCGCCAGGAGCCAGGACCTACTTATATCGGCGCGTCATGCGCCGTCGCGTCGTTTCGCGCCCTCGCTTTGACCCCGACGCACGACCGTCCAGACGCTGCTGACAAGATCAGGCGCCCGGATCGGATAGGCAGGCTCTCCCAATGGAGCGCCTGTCATGCTGGACATCAGTTATATTCTTCTCTTCGTCGACAACCCTGGCGCCAGCGCCGCCTTCTACGAGGCGCTGCTTGACGCGAATCCAGTCGAATCCTCGCCGACATTCGCATTGTTCGTTTTTCCGTCAGGCCTGAAGCTCGGGCTCTGGTCGCGCCGCCACGCGGAGCCGGCGCCCACGGGGTCGTCCGGATCGGCTGAAATCGCCGTTGCGCTTGCGAGCAACGCGGCCGTCGAGACGACGTATGACGCTTGGCGCAGGAAAGGCGTTCCGATTGTCCAGACGCCCACGGAGATGGATTTCGGCCGCACGTTCGTCGCCGCTGATCCGGACGGCCATCGCATCCGGGTCTTTCATCCGAACATGCGCTGACGGCGGCTCTGCCGCACGCGATCGGAGCGGCGGACAATCGCGTCGCCGTCAGGCGACGCGCAATTGCTGCGGCGAGGACGTTGTCGTGGCCGCGGCGATGCGATTGCGGCCGCCGGCCTTCGCCTCATAGAGATTGCGATCGGCCTCGCGCAGCAGATCATCCATGGAAGCGGTCGAGGCCAGCGCCACGCCGATGCTGATCGAGACGCGGAATTCCTGCTCGTCGCTCGTGAAAATCATGTTGGCGATGCGCGCGCGCAATCCTTCTGCGACCGCGAGCGCGGCCGGCAGCGGCGTGGCCGGAAGAAGACACACGAACTCCTCGCCGCCGAGCCGCGCGAGGAAATCCTGATCGCGGAGATGAGCGCGCATCGTGCTGGCGACCCCGGCGATCACGACGTCGCCGCCGCTATGGCCGAAGCGGTCGTTGACCCGCTTGAAATGATCAATGTCGATCGCAAGGCAGCTCAGAGGCTCGCGCGCGTTCACCGCGCGCGCAAGCAGGCGCGCGCCTTCGTCGAACAGGGCGCGGCGATTCGGCGCTCCGGTCAGCAGGTCGGTCATCGCGGCGTGTCGCTGCTGATTCTCCGCCCGCTCGCGGATCAAAGCGATCTGGAAGAAGGACATCGCGACGGCGTTCAACAGCCCTTCAAAGATGAGCAGTGAAAACCATTGGCTGGAGACGATGGCGTCGGTTTCCGGAACCGGCGTCAGGATCGCCAGCGGAATGCGGACGCCGAAGCAGATGGCGTGCACCAGCAGCCACAGGATGGCGGGATAGCGCGAGACGAGCCGCTCTCCGTTGAGTCGACCGAGCTCCCGCGCCGCAGCGACGGCGTAGCCTGCGATGAGGAGCGAGCTTACGACGACCCGCGCTTCGGTGGAGTCGTAGAATGGCTCCCAGCGGCACAGCGCGATCCAGACCACGGCGGGGCCGAAGAGCGCGAGCTTCGGTTTGTCGCGCCCGACGAACTGGCGGAAGCCGGCCCACATCATCGCGAAGCCCAGCGTCAGGAGGGTGTTGGCGATGTCGATAGTGACGAAGAGCGGCGCATGGCCGCGCAAGCTGAACAGCAACGTCGCGACAGCGCTCAGAAAGTTGGCGAGACTCCACCAGCGCAGCGCTGCGATGGCGCGATTCTGCAGCCACGAGATGAGCAGCAGAATGCTGGTCGTAAGCGCTACGACCACCAGCATCAGCGACAAGGTTGGAGCGTGCAGAGACACGAGGCCCTCCGGCGCCGGCCGGACCGCCGGGCTCGCCGTTCACCGCCCAATCTGATGTCGCGCCGTCCAGAAACGGTTAATGACGAGGCGGCCGGCCGAAGCTTGTCGTCCTTCGGTTAAGCAAAGCCTCCGCGGGCTGCTCAATTGCCGCTTGTCAGCTTCGCCAGCGCGCGATCGCTTTCTGGATGACGTCGGCGCCCTGCACCCCCTTCTCGATCGCGATCACCCCGATGCGGTCGTCGGCGAAACGGAATGGAAGGTCGATCCAGTTCGCGGCCAGAAGCTGCGACAGGTTGCGCTCGACGTCGGCGGGAGTGTTGGACAGTCCAATCAGGAAATAGTTCTCCATCACAGGCACCTGCAGCCCCATCAGCGGCGCGCCGCGCTGATTTTCCTCCTGCTTCATCGTTGGCGGGGACGCCAGCTCCTTGACGGGACCGCCGCCCGCGCGAAACTTGAATTTGATCTCGACCAGATGCGAGGCCGGCAAGGCCGCATCGGTGTTGCGCCGGATCGACATCTCGACCGACATCGAGCGTTCCGGAAATTCCAGCTCGGCCTTGACCACCGGATCGGGCTGTCCCTGATCGGTCTGCCCGTCCTCGAGACGCCAGACGACGCGCCCGCTGACGACGGTCGGCTGGTTCGGCGAATCGGCGCGCTGTTCGTAGAGGATGGCGCGCTGAGCGACCGCCACCGCCGGCTGTGGCGACTGGGGCGCGGGAGCCGAGGGTGGTGAAGACGGCGGCGCTGCGGCCTGCGTCGAAGCGGGGGGCTCGGGTTGGGAGGAGGGCGCGCTCGCCTCGCCGCCGACGCGCGCGCCGATCTTCGGGCCGTTGTCCGCCGGCGGCGTGGCGGTGGAAACCGCGGCCGCCGGCGAATAGCGCGCGGGATCCTCCCGTTGCGTCAGCGCCAGAAGGGCGACACAGACGGCCACGGCTGCCGTGATCCCGCCAGTGAGCATCAGGCGCCAGCGCCGACGCCTGGTCTGCGCGACCTCGGGATTTTCGGCGCGCGCGACGGGAGCCAGAGGCCGTTTTGGCGATATGTCCGCCTGCTCGGGCGGCGGCTCGTCGCGATCGAAGGCGGCTGGCGCGTCGTCGTCCGGCCGCGTCTTGTCCGGCGGCGCGTCGGGCGCGCCGCTTGCGAGGATTTCGGCCTCGACGCGCGCGATGGCGTCGTCCAGCGCAGAATCCTCGCGTTCTATCGCGTCGGGCGTCAGCGGCGGGGCCGCGCTGCGAAGATGCTTCATCAGCGCAGCGCGCGCGCGTTCATAAACCTGCGCCCGCGTTTCGGCGGGCGCGTCCTTGAATGCCGCCACGGCGCGGGCGATCAGGGGATAATAGTCAGCCATTCCAGAACAAGATTAGCGCGAGTCGCGTCAATCTTCGAAGGGGTTGCGCACAAGAATGGTGTCCTGACGCTCCGGACTCGTCGAAACTAAGGCGATCGGACAACCAATCAGCTCCTCGACCCGCCGGACGTATTTCACCGCCTCGCCCGGAAGCTGCGCCCATGATCGGGCCTTCGCCGTCGACTCCGTCCAGCCGGCCATGGTCTCATAGACCGGCTCGAGCCTTGTCTGGGCCGCCTCGCTCGCCGGCATATAGTCGATCGGGCGTCCGTCGAGACGGTATCCGACGCAGACCTTGATCTCCTCGAACCCGTCGAGCACATCGAGCTTCGTCAGCGCGATGCCGTGAATTCCGGAGGTCGAGACGGTCTGTCGGAGCAGGACGGCGTCAAGCCATCCGCAGCGCCGCCGCCGGCCGGTGACCGTGCCGAACTCGCGGCCGCGATCGCCGATGCGCTGGCCGATCTCGTCGTCGAGCTCGGTCGGGAACGGCCCGCCGCCGACCCTTGTCGTGTACGCCTTGGCGATTCCCAGCACATAGCCGACGGCCCCCGGTCCCAGCCCCGAGCCGGCAGCCGCCTGTCCGGCGACCGTGTGCGACGACGTGACATAGGGATAGGTGCCGTGATCCACGTCGAGCAGCGCGCCCTGCGCGCCCTCGAACAGGATGCGCTTGCCGGCGCGCCGCTCGCCGTCGAGCATCCGCCAGACGGCGTCCATGAAAGGCAGCACCTGCGGCGCGATGGTGGTCAGCTCTTCGAGCAGCACCCTCCCGGAAATCTCGTCCTGACCCAGGCCGCGCCGGAGCGCGTTGTGATGCGCGAGGAGGCGGTCGATCTTGCGCGGCAGATCGGCCGGATCGGCAAGATCCATCAGCCGGATGGCGCGGCGCCCGACCTTGTCCTCATAGGCCGGCCCGATGCCGCGGCGCGTCGTGCCGATCTTCGTGCCGGAATTGGAATCCTCGCGCAGCGCGTCGAGATCGCGATGCAGCGAGAGAATGAGCGCGCAGTTGTCCGCGATCCGCAGATTGTCGCGCGTCACCGAAACGCCCTGCGCTGTCAGTCTGCCGATCTCGGCCACCAGAGCGTGCGGGTCGAGCACGACGCCGTTGCCGATGACCGAGAGCTTGCCCGGCCTCACGATGCCCGATGGCAACAGCGACAGCTTGTAGGTTTCGCCGTCGATGACAAGCGTATGGCCGGCGTTGTGGCCGCCCTGAAAGCGGACGACGACGTCGGCCTGCTCGGACAGCCAATCGACGAGCTTGCCCTTGCCTTCATCGCCCCATTGGGCCCCGACCACCACCACGTTGGTCATGCGTCGCTCCTGCAAGCAAAAAGCCCCGGCGGGAAGGCCGGGGCTCTTCCGGGAAGCGGTTAGTCGATTAAGCGGAAGAGGTAAAGGGCGCGCGCTCAGGCCGCGCCGCGCAGAGCCGCGACCAGCCTCTCGCGCTCCGACTCATCGGCGGGAATCCCGATGCGCAGGAAGTCATCGCTCCAGGCGAAGCGCCTGACATAGACGCCGCGTTCGGCCAATCGGCGCCAGATGGCGTTGGCGTTGCGGCAGCAGACCCACCGGAACAGCAGCGTTCCGCCCGCCGGCGTGACGCCGGCGACGCGAAGCGCGTCGTCCAATTCGGCCCCCGCGCGCTTGAGCCGCGCGATCGTGGCCGCGCGCCAACTGTCGTCACGATAGGCGCGCTGCGCTATCGCCAGCGCCGGACCAGACACGGCCCAGGGGCCGAACCGCATGCGCGCACGGCCCACGATCGCTTCGTCGGCGACGATGGCGCCGAGACGCGCGCCGGCGAGTCCGAAGAATTTGCCGAAGGAGCGCAGCACGATCGCCTTCAGCGCGCGCGCCTCTGCGACGAGCGAATTCTCCGGCGCGCCATCGGCGAACGCCTCATCGGCGACAAGGCGCCCTCCGCGCGATGCGAGACGTTGCGCGATGGCCGCAAGCCTCGTCCGCGCGATGATCCGTCCGTCCGGATTGTTCGGATTGCAGATGACGACGCAGTCCGCCTCGACATCCTCGATCGCGTCGGCGGCGATCTCGAAAACCTCGGCGCCCGACTGGCGCCAGACCTGCGCATGCTCGCCATAGGTCGGACCGACGATCGCGACGCGAGAGAAGCCCAGCAGATGCGGCAGGAGCTGGATGGCCGCCTGCGATCCGGGCGTGAGCGCGACGTCGCGCGGCTCGCATCCCCACGCAGCCGCCATCGCCGCGCGCGCATGCTCTTCCAGATCGGCGTCAGGCAGGCGCGTGAACGCATCCGCCGGCATGTTTCCATGCGGATAGGGCCATGGATTGATGCCCGTCGAGAGATCAAGCCACGGCGCCGGGGCGTGCGGAAACGCCTGTCTGACGGCGGAAAGCGCGCCGCCGTGAATCAGATCGGCGCCGGTCATCTGCTATTGGGCCGCGGCGACGGCGGGCCGCGCCGTCTGCGCCCTGACGACGGGCGCGACCTTGGTTCCGAACAGCTCGATCGAGCGCATGGTTTTCGCATGCGGAGTCGCGCCGAGACTCATCTGCATCAGGAAGCGGTCATGACCGAGCGCTTCGCGCTGGAACATGATCTTGTCGATCACCTGCTGCGGACTGCCGACAAGGAGATGCCCCTTGAGCGCGCGCGCCGCGTCGAACTGTTCGCGCGCCATCGGACTCCAGCCGCGTTCGCGGCCGATGCCCGCCATCACCTCGCTATAGCCTGGCCAGAAGGCGTCCGCCGCCTCCTGCGAGGAGTCCGCGATGAAGCCGTGCGAATTGATGCCGACCGCGAGTTTCTCCGGCGGCTGCGCGGCGCGGCGCGCCACCTCGCGGTAAAGTTTGACCAGCGGCGCGAACCGCGCCGGCTCCCCGCCGATGATGGCGAGCGCGAGCGGCAGGCCGAGCGCGCCGGCGCGCGCGACCGACTCAGGCGTTCCGCCGACCGCGACCCAGATCGGAATCTCGCCCTCGCTGCGCGGATAGACGCCGCGATCGTCGATCGGCGCGCGCTGGGCGCCGGACCAGGTCACGCGCTCGCTGTCGCGGATGCGCAGCAGCAGGTCGAGTTTCTCGGCGAACAGCGCGTCGTAATCGTCGAGGTTATAGCCGAACAGCGGGAAGGACTCGATGAACGAGCCGCGGCCCGCCATGATTTCCGCCCGCCCGCCCGACAGAAGGTCGAGCGTTGAAAACTGCTGATAGACGCGCACCGGATCGTCGGAGCTGAGCACCGTCACCGCGCTGGTCAGCCTGATTTGTTTGGTGCGTTCGGCGCCGGCCGCGAGCGCGACCGCAGGCGCGGACGCCGCATAGTCGGCGCGATGATGCTCGCCGAGACCGAAGACGTCGAGGCCGACCTGATCGGCGAGCGCGATCTCCTCGATCAGGTCGCGCAGCCTCTGCCGCGGCGTGATTGCGCCGCCGGGCTTCACGTCGGCAAAGGTATAGACGCCGAGTTCCATCACGAGTCTCCGCTGCGATGCGGCTTAGCTGGCGAGCCCGCCAGCGCCGCGCAAGGACGAACAGCTCTGGAACCCTGTTACAGCGATGTGACCGTCGCCGGTCACACCTTCTTCCGGTTGAGCTCGAGCCGCGCGTCGACCAGTTCGACCGTGGCGTCGATCACGGGATTGTTCAGCCCCTTCTGCCGCGCGATTCCCTGCACGAGCCTGTCGACGCGCTCGATGTTGGGCGCGCCGGCGAACAGCGCGCGCGCCGCGGAGGACGGGCGCTCGAGCCCCTGCGCGGCGTTGGCGTATTTCTCGAACGGGACGAGATCGTCCGCATCGGCGCCGAGCGCGACGCACAGATCGCGCACCCAGTCATAGACGTCGCGCGATTCCGCGAGGTTTGAATGAACCGCCTCCTTGATGGAGCGCGGCCCGTCCTTCGTCACGCAACGGTAATTGCCGGCGAGCAGCATCGCCCACTTCGCCAGGGGCGTGAAGATGCTGTCATGCACCTTGAGTTTCACCGGCAGCTCGACCGGCTGTCCGTCGCCGGCGTCATAGCGGATGGCCTCGATGTCCTTCTGCAGGTCGCGCAGGATGGTCGTGGCCTTGTCACCTGCAGCACGTTCACCTTCTCTTCCGGCGGGCGGAACGCCTGCGGATCGGGACTGCACAGGGTCATGGAAGCGGGATCGAAGGCGTCCCACACGCTGGCGTCGGCGTAGGCGTTGCGCAGCACGTAGGTGTCGAGGCCGGGGATGCGTTTCAGGTAAGGCAGCGGCGGCATGTTCATGATCGACATGCACGGGACCTTGGACAAGGCGACCGCCTCCAGAAGATCGCGCACGCCGGGCGAGCGGTATTGCGGCTCCTGCATCGCGAGCGCGACGAGATCGAAATCGGACGGATTGAAATCGGCGGGCCCCCCCGCCTTGAGCGCGCCCGGCAGCTTGCGCGTGTCGATCTCCACAAGTCCGCTGCGTCCTTTCACGGGCAGGCGGATGCACGCGCCTTCCGCATTGAAGAGTTCCGCCTCGGCCGGCAGGCAGACCATCGTGACATGATGTCCGCCGAACAGGATCTTGGTGGCGAGGAGCGACCCGTAAGACGCGCCCATGATGAGAATCTTGTACTGCTTCGCCGACATGCTGCTTCCCGAAACGCTGAGCCTTCAAGCGCGGGCAGGTCGCCCGCGCGTCGTGACCATCGTATGGGCGCGGGCGCGTCGGCGCAACGCTGGGACATCGCGCGCGAATCGATCTGTCGAGCGCCTGTCGGCTATTCGGGCAGGAACGCCCGCCGCGCTCCGCCCGCGTCCGTGAGCACATCGACCGGCGTGTCGTAGAGCGCGGCGAGGGAGCGGCCGTCGAGCGATCAGCCCGCGCCCTCGAGCACGCGCGTGATCTGCTCGTCGCTCGGCGTGACCTGATAGAACAGCGAATAGAAATCGCGCGTGATCAGCCGCATGTCTTCGGGAAACTTGTCGGGATAGAAAATCTTCGCGAGCCACCACAGCCCGACCATGCGATTGACCGACTGCGGGAAATCCATCCAGCCGAACGGCGCCCGCGGCGACAGATGCACCCGTCCCGCGCTCACGGCCTTGACGCCCGCCCAGGCCGGATCGCTGCGCACGTCTGCGGCGAACGCCGGATCAATCGCCACGATCACATCGGGATTCCAGCCGACCGCCTGCTCGACCGATACGCTGGCGAGTCCGCCGCGCGTGTCGCCGGCGACATTTCTCGCGCCGAGATACTCGATCGTCTCGACATTGCTCGAACCGCCTGGGCCGGTTTCGAGACCGCGCGGGCCGCGCGCGTAATAGACGCGCGGCCGCTGATCCTCTGGAATGGCGTCGATGCGCGACGCAATCGTCTTCATGCCTTGTTCGCACCACGCCGCCAGCGTGGAAGCGCGCTCTTCGCGGCCGAGCATCCGTCCCAGCAGGCGATAGGTTTCGACGGTTCCGGAAAAACGCCCGTCCAGCAGCGCATAGGGAATGAGCGTCTGCGTTTGCACCCGTTCGGCGAGATCGACACTGGTCCGGTTCGTCGAGCCGACATCGATGATGAGGTCGGGTTTCTGGGCGAGCAGGGTCGCGAGATTGACGGTGTCGCCGCGTCCGGTGAGACGGCCAAGCTCCGGCTTTGCCGCCGCCTCCGGCAGCAAAAACTCCTTGTCATACGCGCTTGGAGCGCGCGGCCAGCCGAGCAGCAGATCAGGCGCGAGCGTATAGAGAAAGATCGCGGCCGGCGGCCCTGCCGGAAAAACCCGCTGCGCCGGAGTGGGCGGCACGATGCGCCGCCCCGCCGAATCCGTGACGCTGTCATCCGCCAGCGCGCGCCGCGCAAGAAACGGCGAAGCCAGAAGCGCTGCGGCGGAGCGTCGGTCGATCAGCATGGGGAAACTCACGACGGCCGCGCATCACGCAGGCGGTGAAACGATCCTCCGACAGAACATTGACGGCCGTAAGGCGCGCAATGCGGCTCAGCCCGCGAGCTTCGCCATCAGCGCGTCCGACACCTCGACATTCGAATAGACGTTCTGGACGTCGTCGTGATCCTCGAGGGTCTCGATGAGCCTGATGATCTTCTCGCCCTGCTCGTCGTTCACGGCGACGGCGTTCTGCGGACGCCAGATCATTTTCGCCGAACGCGGCTCGCCGAAGCGGGTTTCGAGTCCCTTCGCCACTTCGGCCAGCACGTTCTGGCTGCAATAGATCTCGTGCGTCTCTTCGCTCGACTGGACGTCGTCTGCGCCGGCTTCGATCGCTGCTTCGAGCATGTCGTATTCCGACGCCGCCTTGGCGTCATAGGTGATCAGCCCCAGCCGGTCGAACATGAAGGACACAGCGCCGGTTTCCGCCATGTTGCCGCCCGCCTTGGTGAAGTAGGAGCGAACGTCGGCTGCGGTGCGGTTGCGGTTGTCGGTCATCACCTCGACGATCAGGGCGGTTCCGCCCGGCCCGTAGCCTTCGTAACGGATCTCGTCGTAATTCTCGCCGTCGCCGCCGGCCGCCTTCTTGATGGCGCGCTCGATATTGTCCTTGGGCATGTTTTCCGCGCGGGCGGCGAGCACGGCGGCGCGCAGGCGCGGATTCATCGCCGGATCGGGAACCCCGAGCTTGGCGGCGACCGTGATCTCGCGCGCGAGCTTGCCGAAGAGCTTGGAGCGGATCGCGTCCTGCTTGCCCTTCTTGTGCATGATGTTCTTGAACTGGGAATGACCCGCCATGCGGCCCCTCGGAAAGTCAAGCTGTGCGGCGCTCGGACGCCGGAAATCGCCGGGCTTATAGTCAGTCGGGAGGGCGAAATAAAGCCGGCGGCCTAACCTCTCCTGTTCGGCGGCTTCCGCTCGGCCAGCGCGATTCCGCCGAGGATCAGCGCCATGGCCAAAGCCTGCGGCCAGCCGAACGCTTCGCCAAGCCCTGCGACCGCGAACAGGACGGCGAAGACCGGCAGCATGTTGTAAAACACCCCGGCCCGGCCGGGCCCGATCAGCTCGATGCCGCGGATATAGAAGATCTGGGAGAAAAACGACGGAAAGATCGTGACATAGGCGACGATCGCCCAGCCCTTGAGGGTCGGCCACTGGAGGTTTCCCAGCGCATATTCGATCGGGACCAGCGGCAGGCTCGCGGCGGCCGCGAACAGGGCCATGGTCAGGAAGAAGGCGATGGCGGGCATGGCCGGCCGGTCGCGCATGGCCACCGTGTAGCCGGCGTAGAGCAGGACGGCGACGAGCATCATGGCGTCGCCCTTGTTCAGTTCAAGCGCGAGCAGCGCCGCGAGGCTGCCGCCGCTGGAGATGACCGCGACGCCGACCATGGTGACGGCGACGCCAACCGCCTGCAGACCGCTGATTGGCGTGCCATAGGCGAGCCAGACGCCGAGGAAGACGAGCGCCGGCGTCGCGCCCTGCAGCAATCCGATGTTCAGCGCGCTGGTGTAATGGGCGCCGACATACATCAGCACATTGAAGCCGGTCTGGCCCAGGATGGCCGCCAGGATGATGCGCCAGGGCCGGCGCGCGATCAGAGGCCAGCCGGCTGCGATCTCGCGCCGGTAGAACGGCGCGATGAGGAAGCAGACCCCGAGCCATCGCAGGCAGGTCATGAGCAGCGGCGACGCTTCGCCGACGGCGAGCCGGCTGGCGACCGCGTTGCCGCCCCAGAACATGGTGGCGAGCGTCAGCAGGAGATAGGGATTGGACCAGAATCGGTTGAGAAAAGCAGGCAAGCGGCCGTTGTCCCGGAAGGGGCGGGCATGCTACTGGCGGCTCCTCCCCTGTCCATGGCGCGCGCCGCATGGCTCCATGCCGCAGTCATGGGCGCAGCGCCTTTTCTCCGCTCCCGATGTCCCGCCCGCTCCGCATTCTCATCGTCGAAGGCAACACGCAGCCGGCGCGCGCGGCGCACAAGAAGGTCTATGGCGAGACCTCCGCCGAATCCTACGCTTCAGTGGTTCACGCGATCGACAGCGAGCTGGTGGCCGACATCGCCCTGCCCGCCGACGAGGGCGCGAACCTGCCTGATCCGGCGGGCCTTGAAGCGTATGACGGCGTGTTCGTCACGGGCTCCTCGCTCAACATCTATGATCTTCAGCCCGCGGTGACGCGGCAGATTGACCTGATGCGCGCGGTCTATCAATCGAAATCGCCGGTCTTCGGATCCTGCTGGGGAATCCAGCTCGGGGCGGTCGCGGCGGGAGGCGTGGTCCACCGCAACCCGAAGGGCAGAGAGGTCGGCTTCGCCCGCCGGCTCACCCGCACGGCGGCCGGCGTCAACCATCCCCTGCTGGAGGGGCGCCCGGCGGTGTGGGACGCGCCCGCGATCCATCTCGACGAGGTGAGCCGCCTGCCGCCGGACGCGACGCCGCTCGCCTTCAACGCGGTTTCGGAGGTGCAGGCGGCCGAATTCACTCATGAAGGCTCGGTCTTCTGGGGCGTCCAGTATCATCCTGAATTCTCGATGCGCGAACTGGCCTCGATCATGCGTCGCCGCAGCCGGGGGCTGACCACCGAAGGCTTCGCCTCCAGGGAGGACGAACTGCTCGGCTTCTGCGACGATCTGGACGTGCTGCACGACGACCCGACGCGGCAGGATCTGGCCTGGCGCTACGGCCTCGATGAGCAGACCCTGAACGCTGATCTGCGGACCGCCGAGCTTCGCAACTTCATCGCGCATCGCGTCAAGCCGATCGCCTCGGCGCGCGGCCGCGCCTGATTTCTCCGGCGTCGGGGCGCTCGCGGCCGCGGCCGTGCGGCGCGCGCATTCCGCCGCGCGAGCGTCCTGAAATGTCCCCAATCCACAGGTCTTAGAAGTCATTGCTCGTTCTTCCCGGGGAACTTCATGAAATCCGTCTTCGCCGCCGCGCTCGCCAGCGTTTCTCTCCTCGCATTCCTTTCGGCCGCGCGCGCGGATGAACTGTCCGCCGCGTCGCGCATCGACGCCGTGACGGTTTTCCCGGACGGCGCGTTGGTCACCCGTCTCGCCGACATCGCGATCCCCGCCGGATCGCATCAGGTCCTCGTCCGGAATCTTCCGCAGGGCGTCGATCCGGCGTCGATCCGCGTGGAAGGCTCGGCCGACCAAAAACTGACCATCGGATCGGCGGAGCTGCGGCGGACGCCGGTGGATTCCAGGCCCGACTCCGCCGCTCTGGCGAAGCTGCGCGATCTGCGCGCCGAGCTTGACGGCGTGAACGGCCGCATCGACGCGGCGGAGATGCAGAAGCGCACCATCGAGCGCTTCTCGATCGCGACGCCGGAAGCGTCGGCCAAGGAAGGCAAGCCCGTCGATGTGTCGCAATGGAAGGCGGTCTGGACCGCTGTCGGCGAAGGCGTCGCGGAAGTGAACGCCCAGCTGTCTGCGTTGCGCTTGAAGGCCGCCGCGCTCGACGCCGAGATCAAGGCGCTGGAAGCCGCGACGCAGCGCGCTCGGCCCAATCTCGCGCCGCAGCTTGATGTGACCATCGCGGTCGACGCGGAAGCGAATGCGAAAGCGGCGCTCAAGATCAGCTATCGGGTCCGCAACGCGCGATGGACTCCGATCTACGATGCGCGGCTGACGACGGGCGGCGCCGGGACGAAGCCCGCCATCGAATTCGTGCGCCGCGCCAGCGTGTCGCAAACGACAGGCGAGGAATGGACCGACGCCAGCCTGACGCTTTCGACGACTCGCGTTGCGGGAGGCGTCGCGGCGCCCGAGATGGGCGCGCTGGTCGCCAACTTCTACGAGCCGCCCATCGCTTATGGACGCGCGGCCGGCGCGCCGATGAGCGCGGCCCCGCCGCCGTCGCCCGCCGCGCAGGCGATGGAACAGGCGGCCCGGCCAAAGGTCTCCGCCGACATGGCGCGGCGCGCGGAGGAGCAGGAGGCCGTCGCGGACGCGTCGACTTTCTCCGCCGAATACCGGGCGCCAAGCCGCGCGACTGTAGCGCGCGACGGAGCGGCGAAAACCGTTCGCCTGGCGTCGCGCAACGTTGAGCCGGAATTGCAGGTGAAAGCCGCGCCCGCGCTCGACACGACGGCGTATCTCACGGCGAAATTCGTCAATGCGGATGACGCGCCTTTGTTGCCGGGAGAGGTGCAGCTGCATCGCGACGGTGTTTTCGTCGGCAAGGCGCGCATCGGCCTGACGGCGTCCGGCGATCAGGTCGATCTCGGTTTCGGCGCTGACGACCGCGTCAAGATCGAGCGCAACCCGGTGCGCAAGCGCGAGAACGATCCGGTCTGGTACAATTCCTCGCGCTATCAGATGAGCGACTACCGCACGACCGTCGTGAACCTGCACGCGCAACCCATCCGGGTGACGATCGTCGATCGCATCCCGGTCTCTGAAAACACCGCGATCGTGGTCGAGCAGTTGCGCGAAACGACGACGCCGACGGAAAAACAGGTCGGCGACAAGCGCGGCGTGATGGCCTGGTCGTGGGACATGCAGCCGAATGAGAAGAAAGAAGTCCGTGTGGCCTATCGCATGAAATGGCCGGCTGACCGCGACGTGCGCCTGTTCGCGCAGGGCGGCCGCTGATCAGCGCAACCAGGGGTCAAGCGCCGGCAGCGCGATCACGACGCTGATCGCGATGATGGCGTAGGCGATGCGGCGGAACGATCGCTCCGTCGCAAAGCCGAAGCTCTTGACCCCTATCAGCACGCCAACTCCGTAGGCCGCGATGAGCGGCAGCGCCGTCCACACATGCTCGGCGCGCAGCACGCCTGAAAAAGCGAAGACGACGCCGGACAGGACCGTCGTCAGCGCGAAAAACACCTGCATGTTGTCGCGCGTGCTGCGCGCGTCGCCCGTCTGCGATCCAAGCCAGAAAATGGCGAGCGGCATGCCGCCGAGCTGCGCGAGCCCGCTATACAGGCCCGACAGCGCGCCGACGGAAATCGACAGCGGCGCGCCGGGCGTCGAGCGGTAACGCCAGCCCGCGACGAGCGCCGACAGCGCCGCCGCGATCGAGATGGCGATCATCCAGCGCGCGACGTCCCGATCAAGCGTGGTGAGAAGCAGCGCCCCGACCGGCAGGGCGGCGGCCGAACCGATCAGCAGCGGCGCGACCTCCCGCCAGTTTGCGCGCGGAAACGACTTGAACGCCAGCGGGAACGCGAACGGAGCGTCGATCAGCCAGATCAGCGACACCGCCATCGCGGGGCCGACCGTCATGCTGGCTGTCGGCACGAACACCATGGCGAAGCCGAAGCCGGTGAAGCCGCGCACGACGCCGCCCGCCAGGGCCGCGAGCAGCAGGACGAGCGAATCAAGGCCGCTTGCGACGCCGGGGATCGCCACGACGGGATCAATGCGTCGATGGCGGCGCGGCGTGGTGAGGACGGAAAAGCCGTCCTTCCTCCGTCCAGAGCATGAGAAGGATCGAGGCGAACCCAAACAGGAAATAGCCGACCGCGATCGGAATCACCGTGCCGTCGAAAGCCTGACCGACGACGAGGCCGAGCACCGCGCCCACGAGCGTCGTATAGAAGCCGATCACTGACGAGGCCGTGCCGGCGATGTCGCCGAGCGGCTCCATCGCCATCGCGTTTGAATTCGGCATGATGATCGAAAACAGGAAGTGACAGAGCGCCAGCAGGATGCTGAAGGCCAGCAGCGGCGGCCGTCCTCCGTACCAGAGCGCGACGATGGCGAGCGTCCCCGCCGCGAGCGTGAAGCCGATCGTCGCGCCATGCGCGAGCCTGCGCATGCCGAGGCGCATCACGAGGCGGGAGTTCACGAACGCAGCCACGCCCATCACCCCGGCGATGGCCGCGAACATAAGCGGAAACCACTGCGCGAGATTATAGACCTCGGTCTCGAAAATCTGCTGCGCCGAGTTGATGTAGCTCATGATGCAGCCGAACATCACCGCCATGCAGGTCGAGTATCCGAAAGTCGCGCGCGTCGTGACCGTGCGGCGGACGGCCTTGCCGAGCGCGCTCAACGACGCCGGCTGCCGGAACTGCGGCTTCAGCGTTTCCGGCATGCGCAGGCTGAACCAGACCATCAGCACGATTGCGAGCGCCAGCATCGCGGCGAAGATCGCGCGCCATCCGACCAGATGGAGGATCAGGCTTCCGATCGCCGGCGCGAGCATCGGCACCAGGATGAAGATCACCATGGTGAGCGACATCACCCGCGCCATTTCGCGCCCCTCGTAGCGGTCGCGAACGAGCGCCACCGACACCACGCGCGTGCATGCGGCTCCGAGCCCCTGCAGCGCCCGCGCGACGAGGAGCAGATCGAACGTCGGGGCGAAGACCGCGCAGACGCTGCCGACGATGTAGATCGACATGCCGATGATGAGGGTCGGCCGCCGGCCGATCATGTCGGACACGGGCCCGTACACGAGCTGCATGACCGCGAAGGCGATCATGTAGACGCTCATGAGAAGCTGGACCTGATTGTTGCTCTCGACTTTCAGCTCGGCGTGGATCGGTCCGAAGGCGGGCATGATGTTGTCGATCGAGAACGCGCCGATCGCCATGATGAGCGCGACCAGCGTCACGAATTCGACAAAAGAAGGGTCGGCCGACCGACGCGCGGTCCGGCCTTTGGGCGTATAAAGCATGCAAATGACGTCCGGAAATGGGGGACGAGGGCCGGCGCACACCAGCGGCCGGAAGCGCGCGGCGTTTTCTTCTAGAGGAGACGGCCGCCAGCGTCGATGCTTTTGTCGCCTTCCGCGTCGCGTCCCACGCAAAGGCGCTATGATCCAGATCATGACAAATCATGCGATTCGCATCATCGGCATCGATCCCGGACTGCGGCGGACCGGCTGGGGGGTCATCTCCGTGGAGGGAGCCCGCCTCGCCTTCATCGGCTGCGGGTCGGTCAATCCCGATGACCGTCGCCCCCTGGCGGACCGGCTGCGAGAGCTGCACGAAGGGCTGGCGGAGGTGATGCGGCGCGAAGCGCCGGACGAAGCTGCGATCGAGGAAACGTTCGTGAGCAAGGACGCCCAGGCGACTCTGAAGCTCGGCCATGCGCGCGGCGTCGCCATGCTGGCCGGCGCGCTTCACGGCGTCGCCGTCGCCGAATATGCGCCCAATCAGATCAAGAAAACGATCGTCGGCGCAGGCCATGCCGACAAATCGCAGATCCACATGATGGTGCGCGTGCTGTTGCCGAAAGCCGATCCGCGCAGCGACGACGCCGCCGACGCGCTCGCGGTGGCGCTCACCCACGCCCAGCATCGCGGCGCGCGCACGCTGGATCAGCTCGCCCGCGCCCGCTGACGGCGAAATCCGAACAGGGACGCATCCGCGTCCTCTTCGCCTTTGAAGGCCGCTCCGATGATGTCGGCCGCGATCCGGCTGTAGGTGATGCCGTTGCCGCCATAGCCCATCGCCGCCCAGCAGTGGCGCAGCCCCGGTATCTCCCCGATGGTCGGCAGGCCGTCGTCGCTCGCGCCGAAGGAGCCGCACCAGGCGAAGGCGGGCTCGGTGTCGAGATCGGGCAGCAGCCGCGCGAGCTTGCGGCGGATGACTGCGATTTTTCGCGGCGCGACGGCGTCGCGCCGTTCCGCGTCGGCGAAGGTCTCGTCTTCGCCGCCGCAAATGACGCGGCCGTCCGCGGTGGTCCGCAGATACAGATAGGGGTCGGACGCCTCCCAGATGAAGCATTGCGTCGGCCACAGCCGGCGCTTCTGCGGCCGGGTCGCGAGCGCGAAGGTCGAGACGATCTGATGGCCGCGCAGCGGCGCCTGTTTGGGCGCTTCATAGCCCGTCGCGAAAACGAGCTTGCGGCAGCGGATGACGCGGCCGTCAGCGGCGGTCGCGACGACTCCCGCGCGCATGGAGCGCGCCTCGCTGATCTCGCACGGCGCGAACAGGCGCGCGCCGCGGGCGACGGCGGCGCGAAGATAGCCCGCCGCCAGCTTGCGCGGATCGGCGGCGAGATTGTCGTAGCTCAGCAACGCGCCGTTTCTGCGCAGGCCGAATCTTTGTTTCAGATCGCCGCGCGTGAGATAGGCGGTCTCCAGCCCCGCCAGACGGCGGGCGCGCTCCTCGCGCTGGAGGCCGTCTGAATTCAGCGTGTCTCCTGCGAGATAAAGCGAATCCCTGCGCTCCATGTCGCATGCGACCGCGAGCGCGCGGGTTCGCGCCGCGAGTCCCTCCACCGCGAGCCTGCTCCGCCGCCAGACCCGCTGAGCGTCGCTCGCGCCGATGAGACGCGAGAGTCGGACCATGGGCAGATCGATCTCAGATTGCAGCAACGACGTCGACGCGGCGGTTGAGCCGAGAAGCGGCGCGCGCCTGCGATCGACGATGACCACGTCAAGCCCGGCCGCGGTCAGCTCCTCGGCGATGAAGGCGCCGGAAATCCCGGTGCCGACCACCAGCGCGTCGCATTGCAGGTCGCGCGTGAGTTTACGAAAGGGCGGGAGGCGGACGGGATGCGCGAGCCAGACAGGCTGCCCTGTGCGCAGATCGCGTTTTCTGGTCGTCACGCTTGGCCTCTAAGAGGCTTTTTAACGCTCAAGCTCCGAAAATGATCCGTCATCAGGACTGACGACGCGGCGGCGCGGCAAGCGGCAGGTCGTCGAACAGCGACGGCGCGTCGCCGACGCGCGCTTTCTCGATCGACAGCATCCGCATTTTGGTTTCGACGCCGCCATTGGCGGAAAAGCCGCCAGCCTTTCCGTTGGAGCCAAGCACGCGATGACACGGCACGATGATCGGGAACGGATTGTCGCCGAGCGCCTGACCGACTACGCGCGAGAGCGCGAGGTCGCCGAGATCCAGGGCCAGAGCGCCATAGCTGCGGGTCCGGCCGGGCGGGATCGCGCGCGTCAGCGCATAGACGCGACGGTGGAAATCGGGAACCTCGTCCATGGCGAGTTCGGCGTCGGGAAAATCGCGGCGCTGTCCCTGCATCAGGCTCACGATCGATTCGACGATCGGCTGTATCGCGGGCGTTGGCGCTGCTTCCGCGATGTCAGCGAAACGGCGGCGCATGCGGCCGCCGAGATCGATCGCATCGGGCAACGGCAATTGCGCGCCGACGATGCGGCCGGCGGCGTCCCACGCGATCGCGCAGACGCCGATGGCGGTGTCGAACTGCGTGAAGAAGCGCTGCGTCATGACGCTGCACTGTACGATCGCGGATCGGCCCGATCCACCCGTTTCCTGCGGCTCTGACGATCAGCAGCGCGCTCAGTCCGCCGGCGCGCTGTCGGCGCGCGCGACCGCGAAGCCGCGCGCGGCCGCCAGCACCACCTGGTCGATCGCCGGAATGATCTCCTCGCGCGCCAGCAGCCCGCCGCGATCCTGCAGGCCGAGCATGACCACGCCATGCGCCGAGGCCCACAGCGCGCGCGCGGCGAGCCCGCGTTCGTTGTCCGGCATGCCGGCGACGGCGTCGGAGAACACGCTCCCCAGCAATCCGAACAGGGACCTGGTCAATTCGGCGAACGACTCCGGAAGCGCCCGCTCGGCCGGCGCGCGATGGGTGAACAGGGCGTCGAAGCGCTTCGGGTGAGCGATGGCGTAACGCGCATACGCATGCGCGAGCGCGAGCAATCGTCCGGTCGCGCCGCTCTCGCCGCCAACGGCGGCGAGAGCGTCCCGGCACGCGGCATCGATCTCCCGAAGGCTTTCCTCGTTCGCGGCGAAAATCACGCCGTCGAGATCGGCGAACAGGTTGTAGACCGTTCCAACGGCGCATCCCGCTCGTTCCGCGAGGCGGCGCGCCTGAAGCCCGGCCAGACCATCCTCTTCGATGATGCCGGTCGCGAGCCGCGTGAGGTCGGCCCGCTGCCTGTCCCGGCGATCGGCGGACGGGCGTTTCATGACAGGAGGGCGCCGGCTGACGCGAGATGGTTTGTCAGACCGCGATCCGTCTTCATCGAAGGTCGCCGCAAGAGCTCTTGAACAATGTTCAAGTCACTGCTAGAAAAGACCTTGAACATCGTTCAAATTCCATCGGCTCGGCCGGAGATTGAACGATGTTCGTAATGGGGAGGACGGCGATGCTCAAGTTCGCGATTTTGCTTGTGGCGGACCTCCGCGCTTATCACCGGGCTGTCCATTGGCCTTGCGGACGCCGCAGGAGGACGGCGCCATGGTCCGCCTTTGCGGAAGTCTCCATATGGCCCCTCGACCTCGCTGTCGCGTCGGCTTCGCCGCGCTCTTAACGGACAGCCGCTCAGGGACGGACCGCGTCGGCGATCGCGTCGGTCGAGGCGAAATAGGGCTTCACATCGACAAGAGGCGTTCCGTCGAGACAGTCCACGCCCAGCACCAGCAGCGATGTCGCCTTCACCTCGATCAGTCGCGCCGCCGCCATCGCGATCGGATTGGGCCGCGCCGGCGACCGCAACGCGAATACCCCGCGCGGCTCCGCAAGATGCGCAGGCGCCTGCATGATGAGATCGCGCGCGCCGCGATCCATCCAGTAAAGAATCCAGAGATGCGAAAAGCCTTCGACGCCCCTGAGCCCGTCCGCGAAGCGCGGATCGATTTCCACGCTCGCCAGCGCCTGATCGCCGCGAGCGATCGCCTCGCGGCTGTTCTTCGGACAGTGTGACCTCTCCCGCCAGGGCGTGCGGATTCGGCCGATGAAGCGGATGGCCGCATCGGTCGGCGCCGGAAGATCGATCCTGATTTCTCCCGGCCGGGGTTCACGAGGATCAGGTTCCATGAAATGCCCTCGCGCATGTTCTGAAGCGGCGACGACGCCGGTTATCGAGTAATGAAGCGCATGCAAAGACGCTGCGGCATATCCGAAATCGCATCCCGTTTCGCCAAGGCGCGGATAGCCTTCGTCATCGCGCGCAATCTTGCGATTACACAGGCGCGCCCGCCCGAACTCGACATGCTGATCGCTGAGCGGGAGCGCGACTGCCGCGCCCGCTGGGCCGATGCCGAGCTCTCGCAGATACCGGGAATCGCCGCCTGGCGCGAAGCCTACAAGGGCTTCGGCATCAGGAAGACCAGCTATCGCTCGTCGGTCGAAAGGCTGGTCAAGCGCGTGCTGGCGGGCGAACGACTGCCGGCGGTCAACACGCTCGTTGACATCTATAATGCGGTCTCGCTCACGCATGTGTTCTGCTGCGGCGCGGATGATCTGGACCGGACCTCGGGCGACCTTGTGTTCCGGTACGCCCGCCCGGGAGACAGTTTTATCGACATGGGCGCCGCTGACGGCGACGATCCGAACGATCCGCCCAAGGCGGGCGAGGTCGTCTACGCCGATGACGACAAGGTTTTGTGCCGGCGCTGGAACTGGCGTCAGGACGCCCGATCCGGCATCGGTCCCGACACCCGGACCGCCGTGATCACCGTCCAGGCCAATGGCTGGGGCGATCTTGCTGCGGCGGTCGAGGATCTCACCGCCCTTCTCCGGCGGTTCGCGGGCGCAGACGCCGTTAGCCTTGTCGTGAGCGAGGGAGCCCCCGAAGCCGTCCTCCCGGCTTGACCATCTTGCGGAGCGTCCGATAATTATATAAAGATATGCTTATGTCTATTCCAAGAGAAGAAGGCTCGCAGCCGTGACAGCGCCCCTTTCCTTCGACGCCGCTCTCTCGACGCTGAAGGCGGCTGGCGAGGAAACGCGGCTGCGCATCGTCGCATTGCTCGCGGACGGCGAACTCACCGTCTCCGATCTGACCGACATCCTCGGCCAGTCTCAGCCCAGAATCTCAAGGCATCTCAAGCTCCTGTCCGACGCCGGCCTTGCCGCCCGCAATCGCGAGGGCGCCTGGGCGTTCTTTCGTCTCGAAACGCGGGGGCCGGGCGCCGGGATGGCGCGCGCGCTGGCCGCCTCGCTGGATCGCGACGATCCCACCCTCGCCGGCGATCGCGCCCGCCTGGCCGCCGTTCGTTCGGCCCGGGCGAAAGCGGCGGAAGAGTATTTCGGACGCCACGCCATCGAATGGGACCGCATCCGCTCGCTCCATGTCGCTGAAAGCGATGTCGAGCAGGCGATCCTCGCCGCTGTCGGCGACAAGCCGATCCGCGCGCTTCTCGATCTCGGCGCCGGCACCGGGCGCATGCTGCAACTGTTCAGCGGACGGGCGCAGCGCATGGTCGGCGTCGACGCAAGTCCCGCCATGCTGCAGGTCGCGCGCGCCAATCTCGCCAAAGCCGGCGTGCGCGGCGTCGAGCTGCGGCAAAGCGACATCTATGCGCTGCCGGTCGAGCGCAACGCCTTCGACCTCGTGGTCATTCATCAGGTGCTCCATTTCCTGGACGATCCCGCGCGCGCCATTCGCGAAGCGGCGGCGGCGCTCGCCCCCGGCGGCCGCATCGTGATCGTGGACTTCGCGCCGCATTCGATCGAGGAGCTGCGCGAGAAGCAGTCCCATCGGCGTCTGGGCTTCGCGGCCGACGAGATCGCGACGCTGATGCAGGACGCCGGCCTCGACGCCACAGCTCACCGGAATCTGCCGCCGCCGGACGGCGACGCCTCGAAGCTGACCGTCTCGCTCTGGGTCGGCCGCGACAGGCGCGTCGTCACGGATTATCCGCTGCATCAGCCTGGCCGGGAGGTCGCGTAATGGCTCTCAATTTCCTGCGCGGCGCTGGCCGCGCGCCGGTCGCCACGCCCCGCGTGTCGTTCGAATTCTTTCCGCCCAAGAATGCGGAGATGGAGGCGTCTCTCTGGTCCGCGATCCGCCGGCTGGAGGCTCTCAATCCCGCCTTCGTCTCCGTGACCTACGGGGCCGGCGGAACGACGCGCGAGCGCACGCACAACACGGTCAAGCGCATCGTCGAGGAAACGACGCTGAAGCCCGCCGCCCATCTCACCTGCGTCGGCGCGACGCGCGAAGAGGTGGACGAGGTCGTTCAGGGCTATTGGGACGCGGGCGTCCGCCATATCGTCGCCCTGCGCGGCGATCCCGCCGGCGGCCTGGGATCGGCCTACGTCCCGCATCCGGGCGGCTATCAGTCGACGCCGGACCTCATCGCCGGCATCAGGAAGATCGGCGATTTCGAGGTGAGCGTGTCCGCCTATCCCGAAAAGCATCCGGAATCGGCGTCGCTGGAGGCGGACGTTGATCTGCTGAAGCGCAAGGTCGACGCCGGCGCGACCCGCGCCATCACCCAGTTCTTTTTCTACAACGATCTTTACTGGCGATTTCTCGACCGGGCGCTCGCCGCCGGAATCAACGTGCCGATCGCGCCGGGCATCGTGCCTGTGCAGAATTTCAAGCAGACCGCGAGCTTCGCAGCGAAAACCGGCGCCTATATCTCCGCCGAGCTGAGCCGCCGCTTCGAGGGGCTCGACAACGATCCGGAGACGCGCCGTCTCGTGGCCGCGGCCGTCTGCGCCGAACAGGTGAACGAGTTGATCAGCCGCGGCGTGAGCGACCTGCACTTCTACACGATGAACAAGGCGGATCTCGTCTACGCGATCTGTCACCTCATCGGCATGCGCCCCGCGCCTGAAGAAAGCGCCGCGCGCGTCGCGGCGGAATAGATTTCGCCGTCCTCCGGCTCCCGGCCGGACGATGACAAGCGACCCGAAAAGAGCAACGCAATGTCTGATCGCAACGCCCTCTCCGTTCTCCAGGCCGCCGCGCGCGAACGCATCCTCGTGCTTGATGGCGCGATGGGCACCCAGATTCAGGATCTGAAGCTCTCGGAAGCGGATTTCCGCGGCGATCGGTTCAAGGACTGGACTCACGATCTGAAAGGCAACAACGACCTGCTGGCGCTCACGCAGGTCGACAAGCTGCGCGACATCCACCTCGCCTATTTCCGCGCCGGCGCCGACATCGTCGAAACCAACACCTTTTCCTCGACCTCCATCGCGCAGGCCGACTATGGCATGCAGGAGCTGGCTTACGAGCTGAATTTCGAATCCGCGCGCATCGCGCGCGAGGCGGCCGAGATCGCCGAGAAGGAAGATGGCCGCACCCGCTTCGTCGCCGGCGCGCTGGGCCCGACGAACCGCACCGCCTCCATCTCGCCCGACGTCAACAACCCCGGCTTCCGGGCGGTGACCTTTGACGATCTGCGCATCGCCTACGCCGAGCAAACGCGCGGCCTCATCGACGGCGGCGTCGATCTTCTGCTTGTCGAGACGATCTTCGACACGTTGAACGCCAAGGCCGCGATCTACGCGATCGAGGAAGTATTCGAGGAGAAGAATCTCCGGCTGCCGCTGATGATCTCCGGCACGATCACCGACCTGTCCGGCCGCACGCTCTCCGGCCAGACGCCGACGGCGTTCTGGCACTCGCTGCGCCACGCCAGGCCGTTCTCGTTCGGACTCAACTGCGCGCTCGGCGCCAGGGAGATGCGCGCCCATATCGCCGAGATCGCGCGCATCGCCGACACGCTCGTCTGCGCCTATCCCAACGCCGGTCTGCCCAATGAGTTCGGGCTCTATGACGAACGGCCGGAAGCGACCGCGGCCATGCTGGCCGAATTCGCTGACGCCGGGCTCGTCAATGTCGTCGGCGGCTGCTGCGGCACCACGCCCGCTCATATCCGCGCCATCGCCGAAGCGGTGAAAGGCAAGAAGCCCCGCGCGCTGCCGGAGAATGTTCCGCAACTCAAGCTGTCGGGACTGGAGCCCTTCACGCTCACGCCCGACATCCGCTTCGTGAATATCGGCGAGCGCACCAACGTCACGGGATCGGCGAAATTCCGCAAGCTGATCACCAATGGCGACTATGCGGCGGCGCTTGACGTCGCGCGCGATCAGGTCGCCAACGGCGCGCAGATCATCGACATCAACATGGACGAGGGACTGCTCGATTCGCAGAAGGCGATGGTGGAGTTCCTCAATCTCGTCGCGTCGGAGCCCGACATCGCCCGCGTGCCGGTGATGATCGACTCCTCGAAGTTTCAGGTGATCGAGGCGGGCCTGAAATGCGTGCAGGGCAAGCCCGTCGTGAATTCGATCTCGATGAAGGAAGGCGAGGAAGCGTTCATTCAGCAGGCGACGATCTGCCGGCGCCACGGCGCCGCTATCGTGGTGATGGCCTTCGACGAGCAGGGCCAGGCCGACACCTATGAGCGGAAGGTCGAGATCTGTTCGCGCGCCTATGACCTGCTGGTCGACAAGGCCGGCTATCCGCCCGAGGACATCATCTTCGATCCGAACATCTTCGCGATCGCCACCGGCATCGAGGAGCACAACGGATATGGCGTCGCCTTCATCGACGCGACGCGCGAGATCAGGCGGCGCATGCCGCTGGCGCATATTTCCGGCGGCGTCTCGAATCTCTCCTTCTCGTTCCGCGGCAACGAGCCCGTGCGCGAAGCGATGCACTCCGTGTTCCTGTACCAAACGATCCAGGTCGGCATGGACATGGGCATCGTCAACGCCGGCCAGCTCGCGGTCTATGACGAGATCGACCCCGAATTGCGCGAGCTGTGCGAGGACGTCGTGCTGAACCGTCGCGAGGATTCGACGGAAAGGCTTCTGGAGGCCGCGCCCCGCTTCAAGGGCGACGGCGCGGGCGCCGTGAAGGGCGCGGATCTCGCCTGGCGCGAATGGCCCGTTGAAAAGCGCATCGAACATGCGCTCGTGTCCGGCATCACCGAATTCATCGCGCAGGATACGGAGGAGGCCCGCAGCAAGGCCGAGCGGCCGCTCCATGTGATCGAAGGCCCTTTGATGGCCGGAATGAATGTCGTCGGCGATCTCTTCGGCGCGGGAAAGATGTTTCTGCCGCAGGTCGTCAAATCCGCGCGCGTGATGAAGCAGGCGGTGGCTTACCTCGAACCCTTCATGGAGAAGGAGCGCGCGGAGACCGGAGCCTCGGACAGGCCCGCCGCCGGAAAGATCATCATGGCGACGGTGAAAGGCGACGTCCATGACATCGGCAAGAACATCGTCGGCGTCGTGCTTCAGTGCAACAACTACGAGGTGATCGACCTCGGCGTCATGGTGCCCGCCGCGAAGATTCTTGAAACGGCCAAGCGCGAGAAGGCCGACATCATCGGTCTTTCCGGGCTCATAACGCCGTCGCTCGACGAGATGGTGAATGTCGCCAGCGAGATGGAGCGGGAGGGTTTCGACATTCCGCTGCTGATCGGCGGCGCGACGACGAGCCGCGTTCACACCGCCGTGAAAATCCACCCGGCCTACCAGCGCGGGCAGGCCGTGTATGTGAATGACGCGAGCCGCGCCGTCGGCGTGGTGTCCTCCCTGCTCTCGAACGACAATAAAACCGGCTACATCGAAACCATCCGCTCGGACTATCTGAAGACGGCCGACGCGCACGCGCGCGCCGAGCTCGACAAGCAGCGCATGCCGATCGACAAGGCGCGCGCCAATGCGCTGAAACTGGACTGGGCGAGCTACGCGCCGCCCCAGCCCTCCTTCACCGGCACGCGCGTCTTTTCCTCCTACGATGTGGCGGAGCTCATTCCGTATATCGACTGGACGCCCTTCTTCTGGACATGGGAGCTGAAAGGCCGCTTTCCCGCCATTCTCGAAGACAAGCTCTACGGAGCCGAAGCGCGCAGCCTGTACGAAGACGCGCGGGAGATGCTCGACCGCGCCGTCGCCGAGCGCTGGTTTACGCCGAAGGCCGTCATCGGCTTCTGGCCCGCCAATTCGGTGGGCGACGACGTTAGGCTCTACACGGGCGAAAGCAGGAGCGAGACGCTGGCCACCCTGCATGGCCTGCGCCAGCAGCTCATCAAGCGCGACGGGCGGCCGAACACCTGCATCTCGGATTTCGTCGCGCCGGCGGAAAGCGGCAAGGCCGATTATGTCGGCGCTTTCGTCGTGACCTCGGGCATGTCGGAGGAGCGCGTCGCGAAGCGCTTCGAGAAAGCGAACGACGATTATCGCTCGATCATGGTCAAAGCGCTCGCCGACCGTCTGGCGGAAGCGCTGGCCGAACGCATGCACGAGCGGGTGCGCCGCGAGTTCTGGGGCTATGCGGCCGACGAAAATCTGACCGCTGACGATCTCATCACGGAGAAGTATCGCGGCATTCGCCCGGCGCCCGGATACCCCGCCCAGCCGGACCACACCGAGAAAGAGACGCTCTTCCGCCTGCTGAACGCCGAGAAGCGCGTCGGGGTGTCGCTGACGGAGAGCTTCGCGATGTGGCCCGGCGCCTCCGTCTCGGGCGTCTATTTCTCTCATCCCGAGTCGCACTATTTCGGCGTCGCGAAGGTGGAGCGCGACCAGGTCGCCGACTACGCCGCCCGCAAGGGCATGAGCCTCTCCGAGATGGAGCGCTGGCTGGCGCCGATCCTGAATTACACGCCGGCGGGTGCGGCGATGCAGGCGGCCGAATAGGCCGCCTCGCGCCGTGCTGAACAAAGTCTGAAGGTTCTTCGTCAACTCCGATCCGGAGCGAGCCCGCTTTCCGCGCGAAAATCCAAGTCCGTCAGATTGATGGCGCGCGCCGTGGAGCGCGCCCCGAGTTGCGCGGCGAACGAAAGGCGCCGCGCCAAGTTCACCTCATGTCAACGGTTGCGGCCAATCATGCGGACCGGACGGACGGTCATGCGCCACGCAGAAGCCCTTGCAGGCGAACTTACGCTGATAACCAAAGGCGACATCCTTGATCGCCGGGGCAGCGCTATCGCCAAATTGACGGAGGAGTTCAAACGGCAGGCGTCCCTGCTGACCGAAGACGCGGTCGAACTGTACGACGTCGCCCTTCGCTGGCTGGTCGCGGACCTTCAGAGCGACGCGCTTGCGGAACTGTCCGAGCAGCTCGCCGACATTCCGAACGCCCCGCAAGGGACCATTCGCATTCTCGCGTTTCACGACGACATCGCGGTCGCGGGCCCGGTGCTGACCCGTTCGACCCGGCTCGAATCGGGCGACCTCATCGCGGTGATCGGCGCCAAGGGACAGGAGCATATCCTGCTGGTGGCGAAGAGGTCCGATCTGACCGAAACCATCACGGACCGGCTCATCACCGTCGGGTCGCCGCCGGTGCTTCAGACGCTGGCCGCCAACGAGACCGCTCCGCTCACGCCGAAGGGCTCGGAAGCGCTGCTGACGCGCGCCAATGCCGACAGCCGCCTGGCCGACGCGCTCGCCGACAGGTTCCGGCTCCCGGGCGCCCTCCGTCAGCGGCTGGTGGAGGACGCCGCAGCGATCCTCCGCGCCCATCTTTCCGCCAGCGCCGCGACAGCGTCGACCGCGGCGATCGACGGCGCCGTCAACGCCAGCATCGCCGCGAGCGCGGGACGCTTGCGCGACGCTCCGCCGTTCGAGGGGCAGCGACAGCCGGATCTTTCCCATGAAAGGGATTTTCTCGATCTCATGCGCCGGCGCGAGTTGCGGGCCGCGCTCAAGGTCATCGCCGAGCGGGCCCGCCTGGACTACGATTTCGTTCTCTCTGTGTTCGCCCACGACGATTTTGAGCTGATGACGACCGTCTTGCGCGCCGCCGACCTGAGCTGGCAGGCCGCCGAGGAAACCCTCGCCGCGCGCGCCACGGGGCTCGATCGCCCCGCCATGCGCGAGATGATGCGCAACAGGTTTCACATGATGTCGCAACGCGATGCGAGCCGTCGCATCGCGCTGGTGCAGACAGCGCGCAGCGCCCGCGAGGCGTCCTGACGCGCTGAGCCGGCTGACGCGGTTCACGGGAAAAGCGCGCTCGATCCGCGGCCGGCGACCGTCCGCCCGATGAGACGGTGAAGCGCGCGCGGCGCGCCGCCGGCCCTTTTGTTTGACACGGTTCCGCCTCCCTTCTCTAATCGCAGGCGCAAACGACGGCGCGAAAGCCGCGTCGCAGGGGAGAATCTGTGATGGGGATGAACTGGAAGTCGCTGGCGGCTGCCGCCGCCTTGTCCATTGCCGCGACGGGCGCGCTGGCCCAGGGCAAGACGTTGCGGATCGTGATGCATTCCGATCTGAAAATCCTCGATCCGATCTGGACGACCGCCTACATCGTCCGCAACCACGGCTACATGGTGTACGACACGCTGTTCGCGACCGATGCGGACGGACAGATCAAGCCGCAGATGGTCGACAAGTATGACGTGTCGGCCGACCAGCTCACCCACACCATGACCCTCCGCGACGGTCTTCTCTGGCATGACGGCGCGCCTGTGACGGCCGAGGACTGCGTGGCCTCGATCAAGCGCTGGGCCGCGAAGGACGCGATGGGTCAGAAGATGATGACCTTCGTCGACTCCATCGCATCCCCGGATGCGAAGACGATTGTCATCAAGCTGAAATCGCCGACGGGGCTCGTGCTCGCGGGACTCGGCAAGCCGTCGTCCAACGTTCCGTTCATGATGCCCAAGCGCGTCGCCGAGACCGACCCCAACACGCAGATCTCGGATTTCACTGGTTCCGGACCGTTCATGTTCAAGCGCGACGAGTGGAAGCCGGGCGACAAGACGGTTTATGTGAAGTTCGACAAATACAAGCCGCGCGCGGAACCCCCATCGAGTCTCGCCGGCGGCAAGGTCGTCAATGTCGATCGGGTCGAATGGCGCGCCATTTCCGACCAGCAGCAGGCCGTCAATGCGCTGCTGGCGGGGGAGATCGACATCATCGAAGCGCCCACGCATGACCTGCTGCCGCTGTTGAAAGCGGACAAAAACGTCACGCTCTACGACTGGAATCCGCTCGGCAACCAGTACACGCTGCGGCCGAACGCGACGCAAAAGCCCTTCGACAATCCAAAGGTCCGGGAAGCGCTATGGTACGCCTTCAACCAGAAGGATTTCCTGGACGCGACGATCGGAAATCCGGACTATTACAAAGAATGCAAGGCGATGTTCATCTGCGGGACGCCTCTCGAAACCAACAGGGGACTCGAGGACAAGCTGACCTCGAATTTCGCCAAGGCGCGCGAACTTCTCAAGGAGGGCGGCTATGACGGGACGCCGATCGTTCTGCTGCATTCGACCGATCTCGCGGTGCTGACGAATCTGGCGCCGGTGGCGAAATCGCTGATGGAGAAAGCCGGCTTCAAGGTCGACATGCAGTCGATGGACTGGCAGACCGTGGTCGCGCGGCGCGTGAAGAAAGATCCGGCGAACGCCGGCGGATGGCACGCCATGCTGACCTCCTGGGTGTCGGCCGACATTCTGAATCCTGTCGCCGCCGCGTTTTTCAACGCCTCCTGCGACAAGGCGCCCTTCGGCTGGCCCTGCGATGAGAAAATGGAGAAACTGCGCGACGACTATGCGCGGGCCACCGATCCGGCGAAGCAGAAGGAGATCGCGGCGGAGGTGCAGCAGCGCGCGGCCGAGATCACGACGCATATCAATCTTGGCCAGTGGTATCAGCCCGGCGCGCATCGTCCGAATGTATCGGGCTGGCTGAAGGCGCCGGCGCCGGTGTTCTGGAACATCTCGCTGAAATGAACCGGGGCGGCCGCGCGCCCCGATATCGCCACCGGCTGCGAAACGATCCGATCCATGATCGCCTATGTGTTGCGCCGAGTCCTCGCCACGATTCCCGTCATGCTTGTCGTGGCGGTTTTCGTCTTCCTGATGCTGCGGCTCTCGCCGGCCGACCCCGCGGCCATCATCGCCGGCGACAGCGCCACCACCGAGCAGGTCGCGGAAATCCGCTCGCGTCTGGGTCTGGACCAGCCCATCCTGTCGCAATTCGTCATCTGGTTCGGAAAACTCGCGCGCGGCGATCTCGGCGAGAGTTTCTTCTTTAAGAAAAGCATCGTGGAGCTGATCGGAGAGCGGATCGAACCCACCCTCTCGCTCGCTTTCGTCACGATCGTCCTCGCCGTCGCCATCGCGATCCCGCTCGGCGTGCTCGCCGCCTACAGGCAGGGGAGCTGGGTCGATCGCATCGTCATGGGGTTTTCGGTGCTGGGTTTCTCGGTGCCGGTTTTCGTCATCGGCTACCTGTTGATCTATCTCTTCGCCATCAAGCTCGGCTGGCTGCCCGTGCAGGGCTATCAGCGCATCGCGCAGGGCGTCGGCGGCTGGCTTGAGCGGCTGATCCTGCCTGCGCTGACGCTGTCGGTCATTTATGTGGCGCTGGTCGCCCGCATGACGCGCACGAGCCTGCTGGAGGTGTTGTCCGAGGATTACATCCGCACGGCGCGCGCCAAGGGTCAGATCGAGCTGAAGGTGCTGTTCCGCCACGCGCTCAAGAACGCGGCGGTGCCGATCGTCACGGTGGTCGGGCTGGGCGTCGCCTTGCTGATCGGCGGCGTCGTGGTCACGGAAAGCGTTTATACGATCCCTGGTCTCGGCCGCCTGACCGTCGACGCCGTCCTGGCCCGCGACTACCCAGTCATACAGGCCGTGATCCTGTTGTTCTCTTTCGTCTACGTCCTCATCAATCTGTTGATCGATCTCTCCTACACGCTCTTTGATCCGAGGATCCGCTATTGAGCGCGCAGGCGCCGTCATCCTTTGTCGCGAGCGCCGCCGCGGGCCGCGGCGCCCTCAGACTCGCGACGCGGAATTCCGGCGTCGTCATCGGCGGCCTCATCGTGCTCGCGATGATCGCCATCGCGATCCTCGCGCCTTTTCTTGGAACCGTCGATCCGACCGAGATCAATCCGGCGCTGCGCAACAAGCTGCCGGGCGCCGAGCGGACGATCCGTCTCGACGACGGAACGACGCGCAGCTCCACCTTCATCATGGGCTCGGATTCGCTCGGCCGGGACGTTTATTCCCGCGTCCTGTATGGCGCGCGAATCTCGCTCGTCATCGGCGCGAGCGTTGCGCTCCTGTCCGTCGCCGGCGGCCTCGCGATCGGCATGATCGCCGGATATTTCCGCTGGGCGGACGCCGTCGTGATGCGGATCATGGACGGCCTGATGGCCATCCCCGCCATCCTGCTGGCCATAGCGCTCGTCTCGCTGTCCCGCGCCGGCCTGCTCGCCGTGATCGTCGCGATCACCATTCCCGAGATTCCGCGCGTCGTGCGCCTCGTTCGCTCGATCGTTCTGTCGGTGCGCGAGGAGCCTTATGTCGAGGCTGCGGTCACCGCCGGCACCTCCGTTCCGCTCCTGCTCTGGCGGCATGTCCTGCCGAACACGATCGCCCCGCTGATCGTGCAGGGCACTTTCATCTGCGCCTCGGCCATTCTCGTCGAGGCGATCCTGTCCTTTCTCGGCATCGGCATACCGACCTCGACCCCGACATGGGGGAACATCATGGCCGAGGGCCGCCAGTTCTTCCGCATCTTCCCGCACAATATCTTCTTTCCCGGCGTTTTCCTTGCGCTCACCGTGCTCGCGATCAACATGCTGGGCGACGGCTTGCGCGACGCGCTCGATCCGAAAATGGCGAAGCGGGTCTGATGGCCGATCCGGTTCTCGCGCTCGACGACCTCACGGTGAGCCTTCCCGCGCATGGCGACCGCGCGCGCGCCGTCGAGAACCTGTCTTTCACGGTCGGGCCGGGCGAGATCGTCTGTGTCGTCGGCGAATCGGGTTCGGGAAAATCGGTGACGGCGCAGGCCGTCATGGGCCTTCTGCCCAAGGGACAGCTTTCCCTGACGGGCGGATCGATCCGCCTGCTAGGCGATGAGCTCGCCACCAAGTCCGCCGCCGAGCTGCGCGCCCTGCGCGGCTCGCGCATGGCGATGGTGTTCCAGGAGCCGATGACGGCGCTCAATCCGGTGATCCGGATCGGCGACCAGATCGGCGAGGCGCTGGAGATACACACATCCTTGTCAGGCGCGGACAAGCGCGCGCGCGTGCTCGACATCATGCGCGCCGTTCAGCTCCCCGATGTCGAGGCCCTGATCGACGCCTATCCCCATCAGTTGTCGGGCGGGCAGCGTCAGCGCGTGATGATCGCCTCGGCTATCATTCTCGATCCCGCGCTGCTGATCGCCGATGAGCCGACGACCGCGCTCGACGTCACGACGCAGGCGCAGATTCTCAGGCTGATCCGCGAGCTTCAGGTCCGGCGCAACACCGGCGTGCTCTTCATCACCCATGATTTCGGCGTCGTCGCCGATATCGCTCATCGCGTCGTGGTGATGGAGAAGGGCCGCGTTGTCGAGATCGGCGCCAAGGAAGAGGTTCTGCGCCGGCCGCGCGAGGCCTACACCCGCATGCTCATCGACGCGGTGCCTGGCCTGGCGCCGCCCGCGCGCGCCGCGATGGACCAGTCCGCCGTCGCGCTGGAAACCCGCTCGCTCTCGAAGATCTACAGCGTCGGCGGCGGCTTTCTGTCTCTCGGCAAAGGCCGCGTTGTCAACGCCGCGAAGGATGTGTCGCTGACGGTGCGCCGCGGCGAGACCCTTGGCGTCGTCGGCGAATCGGGCTCCGGGAAATCGACCGTGGCGCGCTGCGTGATGCGCCTGATCGAGCCGACGGGCGGCGACATTCTCGTTCATGGCGAAAACATCGCCCATATGTCGTCGTCGCAGCTCCGCGCCCATCGCAAGCGCGCGCAGATCGTGTTTCAGGATCCTTATCGCTCGCTCAATCCGAGGCGAACGATCGGCGAAGCGATCATCGAGGGGCCGGTGAATTTCGGCGCCTCCCGCGAGCAGGCGACGACTCGCGCGCGCGAATTGATGGCGCTCGTCGGACTGTCCCCGGATTCGCTCGACCGCTATCCGCACCAGTTTTCCGGCGGCCAGCGCCAGCGCATCTGCATCGCCCGGGCGCTCGCGATGGAGCCCGACATTCTGGTCGCTGACGAGGCGGTGTCGGCGCTCGACGTGTCGGTGCAGGCGCAGGTTCTCGAGCTTCTTGACGATGTGAGGAAACGGTTCGATCTGGCGGTTCTTTTCATCACCCATGATCTTCGCGTCGCCGCGCAGGTCTGCGATCGCATCGTCGTGATGCTGAAGGGCGAGATCGTCGAACAGGGACCGACCGCCGCCCTGTTCCGCGCGCCGCAGCATGACTACACGAAAAAGCTTTTCGCGGCCGCGCCCGGGCGCGACTACGCATTCGGCGGACGGACGTAAGGCGCCGCGTCAGCCATTGTCGTGGAAAAACTGATAGACGGCCTTCGCGGTCGCCTCATTCACGCCCGGCGCATGCGCGAGATCGTCGAGCGAAGCGCTGCGGATCGCCTTCACCGTGCCGAAATGCAGCAGCAGCGCGCGTTTGCGACGCGGGCCGACGCCCTGGATTTCATCGAGGGGACTCTTGGCGATCTCGCGCGAACGCTTCGCGCGATGCGTCCCGATCGCGAAGCGATGCGCTTCGTCGCGAAGCCGCTGGATGAAGTAGAGCGCGGGATCGCGCGGCGGCAGCTTGAAGGGCGCGCGCTCCGGCTGAAAAAACGTCTCCTGTCCCGCATTGCGGTCCGGCCCCTTGGCGATCGCGACGAGAGGCACATGCGCGGCCCCGATGGCGGCGAGCGCCTCGCGCGCCGCTTCGAGCTGCCCCTTGCCGCCGTCGATGATGACGAGGTCAGGCCATGCCGGAAACGCCGTTTCGTCTGTGTCTAAGGGCTCCTTGGCGGACTCGTCCGGCGCGGCGGCTTCGGCGTCATTCGCTGAAGACGGATGCTCCTTCGCCAGCCGGGAGAAGCGCCGCTGCAGCATCTCGCGCATCATGCCGAAGTCGTCGCCCGGCGTGAGCTCCGTCGATTTCACGTTGAAGGTGCGGTAATGCGTCTTCGCGAAGCCTTGCGCGCCGGCGACGATCATCGCGCCGACCGCATTGGTCCCCATGATGTGCGAATTGTCATAAACCTCCACGCGGCGCGGCGTTCTGGAAAGCCCAAAGGCGGCGCCGAGCGTCGCCAGCAGCTTCTCCTGCGAAGCGGCGTCGGCGAGCTTGCGGCTCAACGCCTCCCGCGCGTTCTTTTCGGCATGCGCCACGAGATCGCGCTTTTCGCCGCGCTTCGGCGTCAGAATCTCCACCTTGCGGCCCGTCCTCTGCGAGAACGCCTCCGCGACGAGGTCGCGATCCTCGATCTCGTGCGAGAGCAGGATCAGTTTCGGCGCCGGCTTGTCGTCGTAGAATTGCGTCACGAACGAGCCGAGCACCTCGCTGAGCGGCAGACTCTTGTCCGCCTTCGGCGAGAAGGCGCGATTGCCCCAGTTCTGCGCGTTGCGGAAGAAGAAAACCTCCACACAGAAATGTCCGGCTTCCTGGTGGATCGCGAAAACATCCGCCTCATCGACGCCTTGCGGATTGATGCCCTGATTGGACTGGATCGCCGACATCGCCGCGAGCCTGTCGCGCGCCCGCGCCGCGCGCTCGAACTCCAGCGCCTCGGCGGCGGCCTGCATCTCCTCGCTGAGCCGCTTGCGCACGGCCATCGAGCGGCCGGCGAGAAAATCCCGCGCCTCGTTGACGAGCGCATCATAATCCTGAGGCGCGATCTCGTTCACGCACGGGCCGGCGCAGCGCTTGATCTGAAACAGGAGACAGGGCCGCGTCCGGTTCTCGAACACGGAATCGGAGCAGGAGCGCAGCAGAAAGGCGCGTTGGAGCGCGTCGATGGTGCGGCCGACCGCGCCGGCGCTGGCGAACGGTCCGAAATAATCGCCTTTGCGGCTCCGCGCGCCGCGATGCTTGAGGATCTGCGGGGCGCTGTGGTCGCGGGTCAGGAGGATATAGGGGAAGGATTTGTCGTCCCTCAGCAGCACATTGTAGCGCGGACGAAGCTGCTTGATGAGGTTCGCCTCGAGCAGCAGCGCTTCCGTCTCCGTCTGCGTGGTGAGGAACTCCATGCTGGCGGTTTCCGCGATCATGCGGGCGACGCGATTGGTGTGGGCCCGCCCCAGCGCATATTGCTGCACGCGCTTCCTCAGCGAGCGCGCTTTGCCGACATAGAGGACGTCGCCCTTGCCATCGAACATGCGATAGACGCCGGGCGCGTTCGGCAGCGTACGCGCGAAGCGGCCGATCACGGCCATGCCGGCCCCGAGACGCTCCGGCGCCGCGTCGTCAACCGGCGCGGCGCCATCGACGTCGAGCGCGAAATCCTCCTCGCCGACGATCTCCGCGGCGTCGAGGGAAGGATCGCCGGGCGGCTCGGGCGCGATATGTCGCTTCGGGGTCATGAGCGGGATGTAATGTGGATCGCTGTTTCCGGAAATGGCTGCGGCGCTGGCGCGCGGCGGCGGAACTCCTTAAATAGGGACGGCGAGGCTGCGCGACCCGACAGGAGACTGCATCCCCGGGCCCTTATCGATCCAAACGGGAGCTGTCCCTGGCCTTGCCTCTGGGCTCGGTCACTACGGCGCCCACCTACGTTGTAGGTGTCCCGGGATCGATTCTCCATCGGTCGAGGCGGCCTCGCACCTGAAACCGTGAGCTCCATGCGCCTGATACGCTGGTTTTTCACATTCGTTCTTGTGTTCGTGGCGTCTCTTCTGGCGCTGATGCTGCTCGCCTTCCTTCTGATCGCCTTCGGCCTGCTGCAATTCGCGCGTCTGGCGCAATGGGTGAGGCCGCCGGCGGCGGGCTCCGCCGCCCCCGCGCGCCCCGCGTCCGCCGCCGTCGAGGGCGACGTCGATCTTCCCGAAGCGCCGCCGGACGTGCCGCTGAACCATCTGCGGAGCTGGGACCCGAAACGGAATCGCGCCGTCGACCGCTGGTATTATAAGGACGCGCAAGGCCAGTGGGTGTTCGTGCGCCGTCCCAGACACGCTTAGCGGAATCATGGCGAAACCATCCGAAATCAAGGCGCGTCTGCGCCGCGCCGCGCTTGGAGCGCGGGACTCGCTGCTCATCGACGACAGGCTGATCTGGGACGAGCAGATCATCGAGCGTCTTCTCGCCCTGCCGCAGGTGCAGGCGACGAAAGGTCCGGTGGCCGGCTACTGGCAGATGCGTAGCGAGGTGGACATCCGCCCGGCGCTCGCCGAGATGGCGAACCGCGGACTGACGATCTGTCTGCCCGCCGTGGTGGAGGACGAACTCGCCTTCCGCAAATGGAAGCCGTGGGATCCCGTCATCCCTGGCGGATTTGGAACCCTCGTCCCTCCCCCGGACGCCGAAATCGTGGATCCGGCGCTCGCTTTCGTGCCGCTGGCGGCCTTTGACCGTCGCTGCGCCCGCATCGGCTATGGCAAGGGCTATTACGATCGCGCCCTGCTGCGTCTGGGAGCAGCTGGCGGCCTGACGGCGATCGGCATCGCCTACAGCGCGCAGGAAACCGCCGAGATTCCCCTGGACCCGTGGGACCGCCGCCTCGACATGGTGGTGACGGAAAAGGAGACCATGGCGTCCGACCCGACTGTGGGCTAAGCGACTCCAGCGTATCACTGACCGAAACTGCCCATGCGTCTGCTTTTTCTCGGCGACATCGTTGGTCGCCCCGGCCGGAATATTGTCGTCCAGCAGCTCCCCGGCCTGCGCGAGCGGTGGTCGCTCGACTGCGTCGTCGTCAATGTGGAGAACGCGGCCGGCGGCTTCGGCGTGACGGAGGCGATCTGCGACGACGTTCTCAACGCCGGCGCTGACGTTCTCACTCTTGGCAACCACGCCTGGGACCAGCGTGAGGCGCTGGTGTTCATCGAGCGCCAGCCCCGCCTGATCCGTCCGGCGAACTTCCCGCCCGGCACGCCGGGACGCGGCGCGGCCGTGGTCGAGGCGAGGAACGGCGGCCGCGTGCTCGTCGTCAATGTGATGGGCCGCATCTATATGGACCCGCTCGATGATCCTTTCGCGGCCGTTGAGCGCGAGCTGGCCGCCTGCCCGCTCGGCGCGGGCTGCGACGCCGTGATCATCGACGCCCACGCCGAAGCCTCCAGCGAGAAGCAGGCGCTCGGCTGGCTCGTCGACGGGCGCGCGAGCCTCGTCGTCGGCACCCACACCCATGTCCCGACCGCCGACCACCGCATTCTTCCGGGCGGCTGCGCCTTCATGGGCGACGCCGGCATGTGCGGCGACTATGAATCGATCCTCGGCATGGACCGCCACGAGCCGCTGCGACGTTTCCTGCAGAAGACGCCGGGCGACCGCATGGAGCCGGCGTCAGGCCAAGGCGCGCTTTGCGGCGTCGCGGTTGAGACGGACGACCGGACGGGCCTCGCCGTCAGGGTCGCCGCCGTTCGGATCGGGGCCCATCTCGAGGAATCGCGCCCGGCCTTCTGGGAATAAGCTCTAAGAGGCGGGCGTGTTGAAGATGTCGCGATGCTGATCGCGCAGCAAATTCTTCTGCACCTTACCCATCGTGTTGCGCGGCAGATCGTCGACGATGATCGCGCGCTTCGGCAGCTTGAACTTCGCCAGCCTGTCCTGCAGCGCGGAAAGGATCGACCGTTCGTCGAGCGCGGCGCCCGCCTGACGGACCACCACGGCGATCACGCCTTCGCCGAAATCGCGATGCGGCGCGCCGATCACGGCGGATTCCATCACGCCCGGCAAGGCGTCGATCTCCGTTTCGATCTCCTTGGGATAGACGTTGAAGCCGCCGGTGATGATCAGGTCCTTTCCGCGCCCGACGATATGGACATAGCCGGCCTCGTCGATCTTTCCGAGATCGCCGGTGATGAAGAAGCCGTCCTTGCGAAACTCCGCCTCCGTCTTCTCCGGCATGCGCCAGTAGCCCTTGCAGACATTCGGGCCTTTCACCTCGATCATCCCGATCGCGTCCCGCGCGAGCGGCCCGCCGCTGTCCGGATCGACGACGCGCAGGCTGACGCCCGGCAGCGGAAAACCGACCGTTCCCGCGACGCGCTCGCCGTCATAGGGGTTCGACGTGTTCATGTTGGTCTCGGTCATGCCGTAGCGTTCGAGAATCGCGTGTCCGGTGCGCCCGCGCCAGGCGCGATGCGTTTCGGCCAGCAGCGGCGCGGACCCCGAGACGAACAGACGCATATGGCTGGTCGCGTCACGCGAGAGTCCGGGATGATCGAGCAGCCGCGTGTAGAAGGTGGGAACGCCCATCATTGACGTCGCGCGCGGCATGGCGCGCATGACGAGATCGGCGTCGAACTTCGGCATGAAGATCAGCGACCCGCCGGCCAGCAGCAGGACGTTGGTGGCGACGAACAATCCGTGCGTGTGAAAGATCGGCAGCGCATGGATGAGAACGTCCCGATCCGTGAAGCGCCAGTAATCCCTGAGCGTCAGCGAATTCGACAACAGGTTGTCATGGCTGAGCATCGCTCCCTTGGAGCGGCCCGTCGTGCCCGACGTGTAGAGGATCGCCGCGAGATCGTCGGGACCGCGCGCGATGTCGGCGAACGCGTCCGGCGCCGCCGCGATGCGGTCCGCCATCGACCCTTGCCCGTCGGCTCCGAGCGTCTCTACCCTGGCGACCTTCGCCGCCGCGGCGGCCTGCGCGAGTTGCTCGCGCCGGGCCGGATCGCAGATGAACAGGCCGGGCTCCGCGTCGCCCAGAAAATAGCCCACCTCGGCCGGCGTGTAGGCTGTGTTGAGCGGAAGGAAGATGGCGCCGGCGCGCGCGCAGGCGAGATAGATCACGAGCGCAAGCGGATGCTTCTCGACCTGCGCCGCGACTCTGTCGCCGGGCTTGACGCCAAGCGCCGCGAGCGCGTTCGCGGCGCGGCCGGACGCGCGCCACAAATCGCCATAAGTGAAACGCCCGCCGTCGAGCGTCTCGATGAAAGGCTTGTCGTCGACTCCGGAGGACGCGCGGATGGCGCCGAACAGATGATTGCTCACGCCGCCTGCTCCGATGCTGCGGCCGCGTCGGCGCTCTTCGCCGGCTTGAGCGGCCGTGTCGCTTTCCTGGTCAACAGTTTGCGGACGGCGGACGACATGATCACTTCGCTCTTCTCCGCATAGGCTTCATGATTCAGTTCGATCGCCGACAGATCGTAGCGATAATTGACCATCAGCCCAAACGCGCTTCTGAGCGCGCCGTCGGACGGGTCGGCCGGCCAGTTGATTCGATCGAGAATGGCGCCGTTGCCGAGATGGAAACGCGCCACGGGATCGAGCGGCCTGCCGTCGACGCGCTTCGCCTGCGCGAGATAGCGCGCCCCTGCGGCGATGAGCGCAGGCGCAAGCGCGTCGGCCTCCGCCGAATCGGTCCGCCAGGCGCCTTCGGCCGCCGCCTGCGCGAGGGACTGATCCGCCTCTGCCGCGCCGGCGAGCCATGTCGCGAAGCCCGGCGCGGGCGAGAGCGTGACGAAATTGTCGAGATTCGGCAGTTCGCGCTTCAGATCCTCGGCCACCTGCTTGATCAGGAAATGGCCGAAGGAAATTCCCCGCAAGCCTTCCTGACAATTCGAGATGGAGTAGAAAACGGCTGTCGTCGCGTCCGCGGCGGCGATCATGTCGCGATCCTCCGCGAGAACTTCGCCGATTGAAACAGGCGCGCGCGCCGTCAGCGCGACCTCGACGAAAATCAGCGGGTCGTCGACGAGCTGCGGATGAAAAAATCCGAACAGGCGCCGGTCGTCCGGTTCGATGCGACGGCGCAGATCGCTCCAGTCGTGGATTTCGTGCACCGCCTCATAGCGGATGATCCGGTCGAGAATATCCGCAGGCGTCCGCCAGCTGATGCGGCGCATCACGAGAAATCCGCGATTGAACCATGACATGAAAAGATGCCTGAAATCCGCATCGAGACCGGGCCATCGTTCGGCGCCGGCGTCGAAGCGCAGCAGGTCCTCGCGCATCTTCACCAGCGCCGCTGTGCCGTCCGGCGCGAGATTCAGGCGTCTGATCAGTTCCTGCCGCCGCGATTCCGCCGCGCGCTGCAGACTGCTCAATGTTTCGGCGCTCGCATTCGCCTGATAGGCGTTGGCGGCGGCGAGCAGCGCTTCGGTGTCAGGCCAGTAGGCGTCTTCGAGCGCGTCCAGCGCCTTCATGCGCTCGTCGACGTCAAAATCCCGATAGCCGGCGAGGATCGAGGCGGCGAGCGCCACGCCGGACGCCTCGCCGCGTCGCGACAGCAGCGTGTCGCATGTCGAACGAAACTGCCGGACGTCGCGGACTGCGCCGGAAGCGCTCGAACCCTGCGGCCACGCGCGCCCGATGACATCGCGCCCGCGCTCGGCGACAGTCTGCAGGAGATCGGTGAGAAAGCCGACATTCATGCGTGATCAGGACCAGAACGACATAGCATCCGTCATTTTCGCGCCCCGCGTCACGCTCGTCAAACAGCCGGCTGCGCCTTGCAGGGTTGCGCGCGCTGCGCTTCGCATTCATGAAGCGCGACGGCGTCCGCGACGGGCGCGACCGCGCCGATCGACGGCGGCTTCAGCGGTCCGTCCGGACGGCGTCGTTCGGCGGAGTGGAGGAAAGATGACGGGCGAGATAGCGATCGAGGAGCTTGCCGCCCGCGTCGGGCAGGAGGTCGGCGTCTCGCGATGGTTTCAGATCGGCCAGGACCGCATCGACGCGTTCGCGGACGTCACCGAGGATCATCAGTTCATCCATGTCGATCCGGCGGCGGCGGCGCAGACGCCGTTCGGAACGACGATCGCGCATGGCTTTCTTTCGCTCTCGATGCTGAGCGCCTTCGCCTATGACGCGCTGCCGGCGATCGCCAACCGCACGATGGGCGTGAATTACGGCTTCGACAGAATTCGCTTTCTGACGCCGGTTCCGTCGAACGCCCGTCTGCGCGCGCGATTTACCTTGCGCGAATGCGAGGCGAAAACGGCGACGGACTGGGTCACGCGGTATGCCGTGACGGTCGACATCGAAGGCCAATCCCGTCCCGCTCTCGTGGCGGACTGGATCACGATGGCGAAAATATCGCCTGACCCGGCGGCGACATAGGGACTTCCGCCACCGCGCGCGCATGAAGACACGACGCGCTTGACGATTCGACGGCCGGTTCGCGTGAAGACAGCGCGATGGAACAACCGCCGGATCGGCGACTCGAAAGATCTCGGAATTACTCCAGTTACTGCGCCTCGATGTCCTCGCGCAGGATTTCGAGCGCAAGCCAGCGCTCCTCGGCTTCCTCGAGCCTTCGGCGCGTCGCCTCGAAGGCAAGCGACGTCTTCTCGAAAGCCGCGCGGTCGCGGGCGTAGAGATGGGGATCGTCCAGCTTCGCCTGGAAATCGCGCAGCGCGCCCTGCAAAGTCTCGATGTCCTTCGGCAGCGTCTCGAGCGCATGCTTCTCATGGAAGCTCAATCGCCGTTTCGCGGGTTTGCGCTCGCGCTCCGGCGCCGGCGTATCGGCGGCGCGCGCCGCCTTGCGCTCGGGCTTGCGCCGGCCCGGCAGATCCTCGCCGCGCTGCGCCAGCATGTCGGAATAGCCGCCGGCGTATTCGATCCAGCGGCCCGTTCCTTCGGGCGCTATCACCGCATTGACGAGCCGGTCGAGGAAGTCGCGGTCATGGCTGATGAGGATGATCGTGCCGGCGTAGTCGCTCAGCATCTCTTCGAGCACGTCGAGCGTCTCGAGATCGAGATCGTTCGTCGGTTCGTCGAGCACGAGAAGATTCGACGGCGCCGCGAGCGCGCGCGCCAGCATCAGCCGGGCCCGCTCGCCGCCGGAGAGCACGCGCAGCGGCGTGCGCGCCTGCTCGGGCGCGAACAGGAAATCCTTCATGTAGCTCGCCGCATGCTTGCCGCCGACGAGCGCCTGATCGCCGCGACCGCCGGTCAGCGAATCGATCAGCGTCGCATTCGGATCGAGGCTGTCGCGCGCCTGTTCGAGCGCCGCCATGTCGAGATTGGCGCCGAGCCGCACGGTCCCGCTGTCGGGATCGAGCGCGCCGATCAGCATGCTGACCAGCGTCGTCTTTCCTGCGCCGTTCGGCCCGATGATTCCGATCCGGTCGCCGCGCATGATGCGGGTCGAGAACTCCTTGACCACCGGGCGTTCGCCGAACGCCTTGCTGATGGTCTTCGCCTCGATCACCAGCGCGCCTGACTTCTCCGCCTCGGCCGCGTTGATGACGGCCTTGCCCGCTGCGCCGCGCCAGACGCGCCGCGTTTCGCGCAGCGTCTGCAACTGCGCGACGCGCCGCTCGTTCCGCTTTCGCCGCGCGGTGACGCCGTAGCGCAGCCAGTGCTCCTCGGCCGCGATCTTGCGGTCGAGCTTGTGCTGGTCGCGCTCCTCCTCCGCCAGCGCCGCGTCGCGCCACGACTCGAACTGGCCGAAGCCCACATCGACGCGCCGCGTGCGGCCGCGATCGAGCCACACCGTGCTGCGCGAGAGATTTTCAAGGAAGCGCCGGTCATGGCTGATGAGCACGAGCGCGGCGCGGCTCTGCGACAGTTCGCCTTCGAGCCATTCGATGGTGGGCAGGTCGAGATGGTTGGTCGGCTCGTCGAGCAGCAGGATATCCGGAGACGAGGCGAGCGCCTGCGCCAGCGCGACGCGGCGCGTCTCGCCGCCCGAGAGATGCGCCGGACTTTCCTCGCCGGTGAGGCCGAGTTGTTCGAGCAAGTAGCGCGCCTGGTGCGGGTCGTCGGTTGGGCCGAGGCCGGACTGCGCGAAGGCCAGCGTCGTGTCGAAGGCCGAGAGATCGGGCTCCTGCGCCAGATAGCGGATCGACGCGCCGGGCTGGGCGAAGCGCGTCCCGCGATCCGGCTCGACCAGCCCGGCGCCGATCTTCAGGAGGGTCGATTTTCCTGAGCCGTTGCGGCCGACGAGGCACACACGTTCGCCCGCCGCGACGGAGAGTTCGGCGCCGTCGAGCAGCGGCGCGCCGCCGAAGGTGAGCGCGATGTCGCGAAGCTGGAGGAGCGGCGGCGCCATGAGAATCCGGGTGTGATGGAGGGCGGCGCTATAGCGCGCCGGGGTCCGCCTGTCTGCCGCCGTGTGAGCCGGGCCATGCGGCCGCCGGGCCGGGTGTTGGTAACCATTTGGTAAACGCCCGCCGATAGCTTTTCATGAGATGAACACGGACGTTTCCCATGGACCGCAATGACCAGCAGGCGGCCGCGGACGCCCCGCCCGACGGATCGTCGGCCGCGTCCCAGCCCGCCGATGTCACGATGATCGCGCTCGCTCCTGCGTCGCGTCCCTCCGTCCGGCAAGAGGAGTCGCCCGCAGGCGATTCGCTCGCGCGCGAATCCAGCGAGACCGGGACGCCCTCGCCAGGGACGGCGCCTCCCTCTGCGACCGTGCAGCCCTCCGCTATGCAGGAGGCCCATGAGGTCATCGACGCCATCGCCCGGACCGAGACCGACCGGACCGCCGCCGACACTGTCGCCAAGCCGGCCGATCGCCCGCAAGCGCCGAGAGTCGCGTTCCGGTTTGCGAAGCCGACTGATCTGCTGACGAAGCTCCGCGCGTTTGCGCTCCCGCCGCGTTATGCGCGCAACGCCGCCTATGGCGCCGCCGCGATCGCCGCCCTTGCCGCGGGCTGGGCCGGCGCAGGGCTCATCGCGCCCGGCGGCGATCCTCTGATCGCGACCCCGGCCGAGACCGCATCGATCCAGACCGCCGCCCGGCTCGATCAGCTCTCCGCCGATGTGAAGGCGCTGCGGGACTCGGTCGCCGCCCTGTCGAAAGCGGCGAGGCCGCGCGGCGGCGACGAGCTGAAACCGCTGCGCGACAAGGTCTCGGAGCTGAGCGAGTCCATCAACCGCCTGCGCGCCGATCAGACGGCGAAGATCGCGACGCTTGCGGACAACGCGGAAAGGTCCGGCCGCGACGCCTCCGCGCGCCTCGCCCAGATCGCGGATCGGCTCGACCGGATGGATCGCGGCGCGCCGCAGACCACCGGCAGCATCTCCGCTCCCGCATCGCCCGTGACGCTCGAGCCGCCCGCGGCGTCGATCCCGACGCCGCCTCCGCGCCCCGCTGCGGAAGCGGCCAAGCCTGCCGAAACGGCGAAGCCCGCCGAAGCTGCGAAGCCGGCGCAGGCCGCCGACAAGAAGCCGCTCGCCGGCTGGGCGCTGCGCGACATCTATGACGGCCTCGCTCTGATCGAGAACCGCCGGCAGGGGCTGATCGAGGTCGCGCCCGGTCAGGTCGTACAGGGGCTCGGCCGCATCGAGCGGATCGAGAAGCGCAGCGGACGCTGGGTGGTGGTCACCCAGCAAGGCGTGATCGCAGCGAACTGACGGCTCCGGCGCGCGCTTTCCCGATTGACCGGCGGCGCGCGCCGCCGCTGTTCCGTGAAACAACAGGATGCTCTATGCCCGGCCCGCGACAGGCGGAGCGGGCCTCATGGCTGAACCATCAATTGCGCTCGGAATCATCGGCGCCGGGATCATGGGCGAACGGCTCATGCGGGCCGCGCTCGACCATGCGGCGGCCGACATCGCGATCGCCTGCATCTGGGATCCGTCGACCCATGCGCTCGCCCGCATCGCCGCGACGCTGCCCGATATTCCCCGCGCGCCCGATCCGGAGAGCCTGATGGCAGCCTCCGACTGCGTCTATATCGCCTCCCCGCCGGCCTCACACCTCGCCCACGCCCGGGCCGCGCTCGCCGCCGGTCGGAGCGTCTTCTGCGAGAAGCCGCTGTCGGCGGACTTGGCCGATTCGCGCGCCTTCGTCGCCGAAGCGCGCGGACGCGGCGCGGTGAACTTTCCCTTCGCCTCCTCGTTCGCCGTCGAACGCCTGCGGGGATGGATCGAGGAAGGCGCGATCGGGAAGCCGGAGCGCCTGTCGATCGAGGTCGCGTTCCGGGTCTGGCCGCGCCCATGGCAGGCCGACGCCGCAAGCTGGCTCGACGCGACCGCTGAGGGCGGCTTCACCCGCGAGGTGGTCTCGCACTTCCTGTTTCTGGCGCGCCGCCTGCTGGGGCCGCTCGACGGCTGGGTTGGCGACGCCGTCTGGCCGGTTCCCGGCCGGTCCGAGCGCGCGATCGACGGCGTGCTCAGGGCCGGCGACGTGACGGTCATGCTTCAGGGGCGGGTCGGCGAGACGGACAGCGACGACAGCAATCTCTGGACCCTCGAGGGCGACGCCGGCGCCATCCGCCTGCGCGACTGGTCGATCGCCGAGCGGCGCGACGCGGACGGCGTCTGGACCCCCGATCCGGACGCGATCGCGAACGAGCGCGCCCGGCCGCTCGTTCTCAAGCGGCAACTCGCCGGCGTGGCCGCCATGACGCGCGGCCAGCCGCATGCGCTCGCCACCTTTCAGGAGGCGCTCGACGTGCAGGAGATCGTCGAGACGATTCTCGCCGCCAGCCGCGCTTGACGGCGCGGCGCCGTCCGGTTTCGCTTCCGAAGGCGCGCCCCCTCGGCGCGGTGGGATCGCATCATGTCTGACAGTCTTCCTGCGGGCGCGGCCGACGGCGCGACCGAATTTCCGGTCGCCGCCCAGCGCGCGAAATTCCCCGCCCTCGCCCGCGCCGGCGATTTCATCTTCTTCGACAACGCCGCCGGCGCGCAGATTCCGCAAGGCGCATTCGACGCTGTCAACGATCATCTTCTGAACCACAACGTCCAGCGCGGCGGACCCTACGACAGGAGCCGCGCGGTGGACGCCTCGGTCCAGCGCGGGCGCGAGAGCGTCGCTGATTTCCTCAACGCGCGGGATCCGTCCGAAATCTGCTTCGGCATGAACGCGACCTCGTTCATCCGTCTCGTCAGCCTCGGCGTCGCGCAGACAATCAGCCGCCGCAACGAGATCGTCGTCACCGATCTCGACCACGACGCGAACGTCGCGACCTGGCTCGCGCTCGAACGCATGGGCGTCAACATCGTCTGGTGGAAGATGCGCGACGGCGGCGTGCTCGACGTGAACGATCTGAAGCCGCTGGTGAACCAGCGCACGCGCCTCGTCGCCTGCACGGTGGTCTCGCATGCGCTCGGCTCGCTCGTCGATGTCGCGGCCGCAGCGAGGATCGCGCACGCCGCCGGCGCCGATATTTTCCTCGACTGCGTGCATTACTCTCCGCACGCGCCGATCGACGTGCAGGCCTGGGATTGCGATTTCCTCGTCTGCTCCGGCTACAAGGCCTTCGCGCCGCATATGGGATTTCTCTACGGCAAGCGCGAAAAGCTCGTCGCGCTGCCGACCTTCCGCGAGGACTTCATCCCAAACGAGCCGCCCTACAAGGTCGAGGCGGGCACCTTCATCTATGAGAACGTCGCCGGCATGGATGCCGCGATCGCCTATCTCGCCGAGCTTGGCGCGACGATCGGCGGCCGCAACGAGCCCGCGTCGCGCCGCGAGAATCTCCTGCGCGCGATGACCGCGATCAAGACCTACGAGACGCGCCTGTCGCGCGCCATGCTGGAGGCGCTGCATTTCGCCGGCGCGACCGTCTATGGCGTCTCCGACGCGGCCCATGTCGATCGGCGCGTTCCGACCTTCGCGTTCAATCTGCCGGGCGTGAAGCCGCTCGCCATATGCGACGCGATGTCGGACGCGGGGATCGGCATTCGCGAGGGGCATATGTACACGCCGCGCCTGATGCGCCGGCTCGGCGTCTCGCCGGAGACGGGCGTCGTGCGCGCCTCGCTCGTGCATTACAACACGCTCGACGAGGTGAAGCGCTTCGGCGAGGTGTTGAAGGGTTTGCGCGCGCGGTGACCGCGCCGCATGCGGGAGGCGGCGCTTGCCGGCGGCTGCACCGGTCCGGCGGCGCTTGCTCTCGCGCCCTCGCGCTCTTAGGTAAGGAGATAAAGTAAGGAGCCGTCGATGGCCGCCGCTACTGTGACCTCAAAGGGCCAGATCACCATTCCCGCTTCGGTTCGCGAGGCGCTTGGGCTGAAGGCCGGCGACCGGGTGGAGTTCGTGCCGGAAGGAAAAGACGGATTTGTCATCCGTCCGGCCACGCTTCCCGTGTCAGCCCTCCGGGGGGCTGATCCCAAAACCGGAGAAGGCGGTCTCGATCGAAGAGATGAATGAAACGATCGCCGAGATGGGCTCTCGGGGCGGATGATCGGCATTGATACGAATATCCTTGTCCGCTATATCGCGCAGGACGACAACGCGCAGTCGCCCGCCGCCACGCGACTCATCGAGTCTTTCACCAATGAAGCGCGCGGGCCACGTCGCGCTGATTGTTCTTGTTGAAACCGCCTGGGTGCTTCAGCGCCGCTATCGCGCCTCACGCGAGGAGATCGATCGCGTGATCGAAACGCTGCTGCGCATCCAGAGGCTCCGCATCGCGGACGCCGACATCGTCTGGTCCGCGCTGCGTCTTTTCCGATCCTCCGGCGCGGATTTCGCGGACTGTCTCATCGCGCGCGCGAATCTCGCGGCGGGATGCGAGCATACGGCGACGTTCGACGCGAAGGCTGGGAGAATTGCGGGAATGAAATTGCTGGCGTGAACAACCGCGCGCTTTTTTTCAGGCTGCTTTTATCCCCGCCATCGCTGGGCTTGATCCCGCGATGACGGCCGAGAAGAAAACCAGCGCTCGAGACGCTTGGCTCGCGCGAAGCCTCAATCGAACAGGCTGCTCACGCTCTTTTCATGCGCGGTGCGCGCGATCGCTTCGCCCATCAGGGGCGCGATCGAGAGCACGCGGATGTTCTGCGCCACCTTCACCGCTTCCGTCGGCATGATGGAGTCGGTGATGACGAGTTCCTTCAGCCGTGAGGAGGCGACGCGCGCCACCGCCCCGCCCGAGAGCACGCCATGGGTGATGTAGGCGTAGACCTCCTTCGCGCCGTTGGCGAGCAGCGCGTCGGCCGCGTTCACCAGCGTGCCGCCTGAATCGACGATGTCGTCGACAAGGATGCAGGAGCGTCCCGACACGTCGCCGATGATGTTCATCACCTCGCTTTCGCCGGGCCGCTCGCGGCGCTTGTCGACGATGGCGAGCGGCGCGTCGATTCGCTTGGCGAGGGCGCGGGCGCGCACGACGCCGCCGACGTCGGGCGACACCACCATGGCGCTCTGGGCGTCGAGCCGCTCCTTGATGTCGCGCGCGATCAGGGGCGCGCCGAACAGGTTGTCGGTCGGGATGTCGAAGAAGCCCTGGATCTGGCCGGCGTGGAGGTCGAGCGTCAGCACGCGGTCGACGCCGGCGTGGGTGATAAGATTGGCGACGAGCTTGGCTGAGATCGGCGTGCGCGAGCCGGACTTCCGGTCCTGCCGGGCGTAGCCGAAATAGGGGATCACCGCCGTGATGCGCCTGGCCGATGAGCGGCGCAGCGCGTCGGTCAGGATCAGGAGTTCCATCAGATGATCGTTCGTCGGGAACGAGGTGGGCTGGATGATGAACACATCCTCGCCCCGCACATTCTCGTGAATCTCGACGAAGATCTCCATGTCGGCGAAGCGCCGCACCGAGGCGTTGGCGAGCTTGATCGACAGATGGGCGGCGATGGCTTCGGCAAGAGGGCGGTTCGCGTTGCCGGAAACGAGCTTCATGAGGCCGATGAACCTGTGGGCGCGCCGGGCTGTCCGCGGGGCGCTTGCAAGGCGCGTCTAACAACGCGCCCGCGAGTCCACAAGCCGGCTCGGCGACTTCCTCACAAAGCCGGCTGGACCGGCGCCCAACGAATGGGCGGGCCTAGTCCTCGACCGGCGCGTAGGCCATCGGCTTCGCGGCCGTCGTCGCGGGCTTCGGGGCGGCGGCGGTCTTGACGGCGCGCGCCGAGGGGCCGGCGGCGGCGAGGAAGCCGGCGATCTCGTTCATGCTGCGGGCGGCGATCGCCTGCAGCGCCTTGTCGTCCACGCCGGCCCAGGGATCGGACGGCGAGCCGCCGATCTCGGCCGCGCCCTCGACGCGCCGGGCCTGGTTCAGCTTGGTGTCGTACACGTCCCAGATATAGGCGAGCGCCACCTTGCCCTCGTCGTTCGGGCCGGCGTCGAGATAGCCGCGGATGCGGTAGCGCGGCGCGGAGCCGGCGGCCACGATCTCGATCTGGCGCTGCGAGGCCTCCTGCGACAGCGCGCCGGCGAATGTCGTGCGCATCGCCTCCGAGCCGCCGGAGAGGCTTTCGACCGAGATCGGCACGCCGGGCGCCATCACCTTCGGCTGGCTGGCCGCAAGCCCGAAATCGCTTGCGGTCTCGTTGCAGGCCGCAAGCGCCGCGGCCGCGGCGCAGACGAGAAGAAAACGTCCCACCCGTCCGGACGCGATGCGTCCGAAGCGCGATCCGGTCCGCATGACGCCTCCCTGTGCTGGCTGTTCTGGGCGGATATGTCGCGGGAGTTGTAGGGCGGCGGACGGCCGAGGTCCAGCCGCGCCCGCCGCGCCGAGCCGTCAGGCGAAGATCTCGTTAAAGAAGGCGCGCATCTCGGCCCAGGAGCGGGCGTCGGCGCCGGCGTCGTAGCGCAGCCGCTCCGGCATGTTGCGGGCGTCGGCGTCGGGATCGGTGAAGCTGTGCACGACGCCGCCATAGAGATGCATGCGCCAGTCCACGCCGCCGCCGCGCATCTCCGCCTCGAAGGCGGCGCGCTGCTCCGGCGGAACGGAGAGATCGTCGGCGCCGATGCAGACCAGCACCTTGCCCTTGATGTTTTTCGCGTCGGCCGGATCGAGCGTGCTCAGCCCGCTGTGGAATCCGACCGCGCCGCGGATGTCGGCGCCGCTGCGCGCGAGTTCGAGCGCCATGCTTCCGCCGAAGCAGAAGCCGATCGCCGCGATCCGCCCCGGATCGACCAAAGGCTGCGCGACGAGCGCGTCGAGCGCGCCCTTCGCCCGCGCGCGGATGCGCGCCGGCTCCTGCCGCAGGGCGCGCACCAGCGGCAACGCGACGTCCATCGCCTCGATGAAGCGGCCTTCGCCATGCAGGTCGCAGGCGAGCGCCGCATAGCCGAGGGACGCGAGCCGCGCCGCCCGATCGTCGGCGTGCGCGCTGAATCCGAACGCTTCCGGAAACACCAGCACGCCCGGCCGCCGGCCCTGCCGCGTCTCGTCGATGTGCAGCTTGCCGACCATGGCGAGGCCGTCGGCCTTGTAACTTATCGTGTGAATCGCCATCGCGGCCTCGCGAACCTGCAGCATTTTCAAGCGAAGCGGATAACGGTTCGCGTGAAGAGAATGCGATAAAACAGGGACCGGGAGCAATTCCGCGATTCGGAGAATTGCAGAATCGCTCCGGTCGCGTCCCCGGCGCGACGGTGCGAACCGCGCCGCTATTTCAGCTTTTTCGTCAATGTCTCGACGCGCTGCGCGGCGGCGTCGAGCGCCGTCGCGAGCTGCTCGGTTTCGCTGCGGGCCTGCGACTCGCGCGCATGCCCTTCCTGCTGCAGCGTCGCGATCTCGGCTTCGAGGCGGTCGAGCCGCTTGCGCATCTCGCTGGTCTCGTCGGCGAAGGTCAGCGCGGCCATCACATGCAGCCGCATGTCGCCGATCTCGCCGAAGGTCTGCCGCAGTTCGGCGATCTTGGCGTCCACCGTCTCCGCGAGAGCGAGCAGATGGGCCTCCTCCCCGTCATTGCATCCAATGCGATAGGATTTGCCCGCTACATTGACCGCAACCTGCGCCATGACAGTCACCCGTTCGCGGGCTGGGCGTCGAGCACGGCCCGGATAGAGCCCATGGCGCGGTCGATCCGCTCGCCCGACTCGGATAATGCCGCATCGAGCCTGTTGTTTCGCGTCAGCGCCGCGTCGAGGTCCTGCGCCAGCCGCGCCCGATCCTCCTGCATAATCGACAGCTCCGCCTCGACCTCGGGCCGGGCGCCGTCATGGGCGATGCGAAGCCCGACGACGGTCTCAAGCCCGTCCAGAGCCGCGGCGAGCCGGGCGAGCGCGCGATCGAGTGAAGCGGATTCCGTCATGCTGTCCGGCGAGGGTTGCGCGTGTGAAAGACTCACTCGCGCGACGTTGGCGCCCGCATTTCCGCGCGTCAACGCAAGCCCTTGCGTCAGCCTTTCTCAACAGTTGATTCAATTGCCGACTCAATCCGATTCACGGACGGACTCGAAGGACTTCACGCGCGCAACCGGCGAAAACCGCAGCAATCGGGCGGCCGTCGCCGCAAACAGGGCGCGAAGCGTCGCGAGCGCCTGCAGCATTTCGCTGAAATCGTGAAGCTCAGACGCGCGCAGCGCCTCGCTTGGTTGAATGGGCGGCTCCATGAGACCCCGTCTCCCAACGCTCTGACGCGATCTGCGGCGTCCTGCGCGGCTGTAGGATCCAGGCGGCGTCCGACGCTCCGGCCGCGATCGAAATGAGCGGGATGGGGCGGCCGCCTTTGACACGGCTGGCGGGGGCGCCTATCACGCCGGCGCGTTCCGGAAGCCGGTTCCGGACCCGCCCCGACGGCGTCTCCGGCGGGATCGCCCTCAGTCTCAGCCGAGCGTGCCGATGCCCGATCCCAAGACGACCCACAACCTGATGGCCAACGCCATCCGTTCTCTCGCGATGGACGCCGTCGAGAAGGCGAACTCCGGCCATCCCGGCCTGCCCATGGGCGCGGCCGACATCGCCACGGTGCTGTTCACGAAATTCCTGAAGTTCGACGCCGCAAATCCGGATTGGCCGGACCGCGACCGCTTCGTGCTCTCCGCCGGCCACGGCTCGATGCTGCTCTACGCGCTGCTCTACCTCACCGGCGCGCCGGAGATGACGCTCGACGAGCTGAAGCGCTTCCGCCAGCTTCACTCCCGCACGCCGGGGCATCCCGAGAATTTCGAGACCAAAGGCGTCGAGACCACCACCGGCCCGCTGGGACAGGGCCTCGCCACCGCCGTCGGCATGGCGGTCGCCGAGAAGATGCTGGCCGCCGAATTCGGCCGCAAGACGGTGGACCACCACACCTACGTGCTCGCCTCCGACGGCGATCTGATGGAGGGCGTGTCGCAGGAGGCGATCGCGCTCGCCGGCCACTGGAAGCTCAACAAGCTGATCGTCTTCCACGACGACAACGGCATCTCGATCGACGGGCCGCTGTCGATCGCCGACTCCGTCGATCAGGTGAAGCGCTTCCAGTCCGCCGGCTGGCGGGCCGAGCGCGTCAACGGCCATGATCCGGACGCCATCGCCGCCGCGATCGACCGCGCGCGCAAGTCATCCAAACCCAGCCTCATCGCCTGCAAGACCATCATCGGCTATGGCGCGCCGAAGAGAGCCGGCACCGCCAAGGCTCATGGCGAGGCGCTTGGCGCCGAAGAACTGAAAGCGGCGAAGGAGCGGCTCGGCGTCTCCCTCGAGCCGTTCTCCGTGCCTGACGAGGCGTTGAAGCTCTGGCGCGAAGCCGGCGCCCGCGGCGCATCGGCGCGCAAGACCTGGGAGTCGATCTTCGGCGTGCTGTCGCCCCGCAAGCAGGCCGAATTCAACCGCCGCCTCCGGCATGAGCGTCCCGCCGCGCTGGCGAAGGCGCTGAAGGCGCACAAGAAAGCGCTGATCGAGAAGCCGCAGAACATCGCGACGCGCAAATCGTCCGAGATGGCGATCGAGGCGATCGTTCCGGCGATGCCGGAGTTTCTCGCGGGCTCCGCCGACCTGACGGGATCGAACAACAACAAGGCGAAATCGGCGATCGATTTCTCCGCCAAGGCGCCAAGGGGCCGCTTCGTTCACTACGGCGTGCGCGAGCACGGCATGGCCGCCGCGATGAATGGCATCGTCCTGCATGGCGGCTTCGCCCCGAACGGCGCGACCTTCCTCGTCTTCACCGACTATGCGCGCCCCGCCATGCGTCTCGCGGCGCTGATGCGCCTCGGCGTCGTCTATGTGATGACGCATGACTCCATCGGCCTCGGCGAGGATGGGCCGACCCATCAGCCGGTCGAGCATCTCGCGGCGCTGCGGGCCATTCCCAACATGCGCGTGTTCCGCCCCTGCGACGCGATCGAGGTGGCCGAATGCTGGGAGCTCGCGCTCAACCGCGTCGACGGTCCGACCGTGCTCGCGCTGACGCGGCAGAACCTGCCGCAGTTGCGCATGGACGCGCGCGACAACCGCTCCGTCGCGGGCGCCTATGAGCTGGTCGCCGCCGAGGGCGGCAAGGCGCAGGCGACGATTTTCGCCACCGGCTCCGAGGTCGAGATCGCGGTCAATGCGCGCAAGCTGCTGGCCGAGAAGGGCGTGCGCGCGCGCGTCGTCTCGGTTCCCTCGCTGGAGCTGTTCATGAGCCAGCCCGAGGAGGTTCGCGAGAAGGTGATCGGCGCAGCTCCCATCCGCATCGCGGTCGAGGCGGCGGTCCGGCAGGGATGGGACGCGCTGATCGGCGCCGACGGCCTGTTCGTCGGCATGCGCGGCTTCGGCGCGAGCGCGCCCTACAAGGAGCTTTACGCTTATTTCGGGATCACGCCGGAGGCGGTGGCGGACGCTGTGTTAAGGAAACACAATCAGCAGGCTTGAAGCCTCGGGCGTCCGCGGTCATGAGCGGACGAGCAGCTCAATTGTAGAGAAAGGCGAGGACGATGGCGGTCAAGGTTTTCATCAACGGCTTCGGACGCATTGGGCGCAACGTGCTGCGCGCCATCGTGGAATCCGGACGCAAGGACATCGTCGTCGTCGGCGTCAACGATCTCGGCCCGGTCGAGACCAACGCCCATCTGCTGCGCTTCGACTCCGTCCATGGGAAGTTCCCGGCCGAGGTGAAGGTCGATGGCGACGCGATCGTCGTCAACGGCCAGAGGATCAGGGTCACCGCGATCAAGAATCCGGCCGAACTGCCGCACAAGGAGATGGGCGTCGACATCGCCATGGAATGCACCGGCATCTTCACGTCGAAGGACAAGGCGTCGGCGCATCTGACCGCCGGAGCGAAGCGCGTGCTGGTCTCGGCGCCGGCCGACGGCGCCGATCTCACCGTCGTCTTCGGCGTCAACCATGACAAGCTGACGAAGGAGCATCTGGTCGTCTCGAACGCCTCCTGCACGACGAACTGCCTCGTGCCGGTGGTGAAGGTCCTCAACGACGCCGTCGGCATCGAGAAGGGCTTCATGACCACGATCCATTCCTACACCGGCGACCAGCCGACGCTCGACACGATGCACAAGGATCTCTACCGCGCCCGCGCCGCGGCCATGTCGCAGATCCCGACCTCGACCGGCGCCGCGAAAGCGGTGGGCCTCGTGCTGCCGGAGCTGAAGGGCAAGCTCGACGGCTCCTCGATCCGCGTTCCCACGCCCAACGTCTCTGTCGTCGACTTCAAGTTCAACGCCAAGAAGAAGACGAGCGTGCAGGAGATCAACGAGGCGATCATCGCCGCCTCGAAACAGCAGCTCAAGGGCATCCTCGCGGTCACCGATCAGCCCAACGTGTCGATCGACTTCAACCATGACCCGCACTCGTCGACCTTCGCGCTCGACCAGACCAAGGTGATGGAAGGCGACTTCGTGCGCATCCTGTCCTGGTACGACAATGAGTGGGGTTTCTCGAACCGCATGTCGGACACGGCGGTTGCGATGGCGAAGCTGATCTGAAGACGCTTTGGCGGCGCCGGCGAGGCGCCGCCTTCTCCGGCGAAACCGCTGATTGCTCTGCCTTTTTCGCAGAGCTCAGCCCCCGGGGCGCCCCGGCCATGACATTTCTGCGCTAGCGTCTTCGGCCAATATTCGCCAGAAGCGCGCCTTTGCGTCCCGGCCCGGCCGGCGACAGGACATGCCATGACCAGCATCGACGCCCGCTCGACAGTTGACGCCCCCGCCGCGCGAGTCGCCTCCGCCGCCGCAGGACCGGCGACCGCCATCGTCCTTGCGCTCAGCTTCTCCCATCTGCTGAACGATCTCGTCCAGTCGCTGCTTCCGGCGATCTATCCGATCATCAAGGACACGCTGAACCTCAATTTCAGCCAGATCGGCCTGATCACCTTCGCCTTCCAGGTCACCGCCAGCCTGCTCCAGCCGCTCGTCGGCATCGTCACCGACCGCAAGCCGATGCCCTTCTCGCTCAGCGTCGGCATGGGGTTGTCGCTCATCGGCCTCCTGCTGGTGGCGTGGGCCAATTCGTTCTGGCTGCTGCTCATCGCCGGCTGCGTCATCGGCTCGGGCTCTTCCATCTTCCATCCGGAGGCGTCGCGCGTGGCGCGGCTGGCGTCGGGCGGCCGGCATGGCCTCGCGCAATCCATCTTCCAGGTCGGCGGCAATGCGGGCCAAGCCATCGGTCCCTTGCTCGCCGCCCTCATCGTCGTGCCGCATGGACAGACGAGCGTGGCCTGGTTCGCCGGCGTCGCGCTCGCAGGCATGCTTCTGCTGGGATGGGTCGGCGTCTGGTATCGCAATCATCTGCGCGCGCCGAAGCCGCATGCGACGACGAAAAGCCTATCGCCCGCCGCTCATTTCGGGCGCCGGCGCATCGCCTGGGCCATCGTGATTCTTCTGGTGCTGACCTTCTCCAAGAATTTCTACATGGCGTCTTTCAGCTCCTACTACACCTTCTATCTGATCCATCATTTCAGCGTGACGGTGCAGGATTCGCAGCTTTATCTCTTCGTCTTCGGCGCTGCGGTGGCGGCGGGCACGCTGGCCGGCGGCTGGATCGGCGACAGGATCGGACGGTTGAACGTCATCTGGCTGTCGATCCTCGGCGTGCTGCCCTTCTCGCTGGCGCTGCCCTATGTCGGGCTGAACGCGACCATCGGCCTCAGCATCGTCATCGGCTTCCTGATGGCCTCGGCGTTTCCCGCGATCATCGTGTTCGCGCAGGAGCTTGTGCCCGGCAAGGTCGGCACGATCGGCGGGCTTTTCTTCGGCTTCGCCTTCGGCATGGGCGGCCTTGGCGCCGCGGTCCTCGGCGTGCTGGCGGATGCGACGAGCATCGAATTCGCGTACAAGGTCTGCAGCGTGCTGCCGGCGATCGGAATTCTGACGATTCTGCTGCCGAAACTCGATCGCCTGCGCGACGCGTGATGATCCGGACTGGCGAGCCACGATGACCTCTTTCCGCACCCTCGATTCCGCCGACGTCGCCGGCAAGCGCGCGCTCGTGCGCGTCGATCTCAACGTGCCCATGGAGAAGGGCAAGGTGGCCGACGCGACCCGCATCGAGCGCGTTCTGCCGACCATCCGCGAGATCGCGGACAAGGGCGGTAAAGTGATCCTGCTCGCGCATTTCGGCCGCCCGAAGGGCGTCGATCCGAAGGAATCGCTGAAGCCCGTCGCAGTCGAGCTGGAGCGGCGCCTGCACAAGCCCGTCGCCTTCGCCGAGGACTGCGTCGGCGAGAAAGCGGCGGCCGCCGTCGCTGCGCTGCAGTCCGGCCATGTGCTGCTCCTGGAGAACACCCGCTTCCATCCGGAAGAGGAAAAGAACGATCCCACCTTCGCCAAGGCCCTCGCCGCGAACGGCGACCTCTATGTCAACGACGCCTTTTCCGCCGCGCATCGCGCGCACGCTTCGACGGAAGGGGTCGCCCGTCTCCTGCCGTCCTTCGCCGGCCGCACGATGCAGGCCGAGCTTGAAGCGCTGGGCAAGGGTCTCGACAAGCCGAAGAAGCCGGTGGTCGCAATCGTCGGCGGCGCGAAGGTGTCGACCAAGCTCGATCTCCTCGGCAATCTGGTGGAGAAGGTCGACGCCCTCGTCATCGGCGGCGGCATGGCCAACACCTTCCTGCACGCGCAGGGCCTGAACATCGGCAAGTCGCTGTGCGAGAAGGATCTCGCGGCGACGGCGCGCGACATCATGCAGAAGGCCGAGAAGGCCGGCTGCGCCATCATCCTGCCCGTCGACGCGATCGTCGCCTGGCATTTCGAGGCGAACGCGCCGCATCAGACCTTCGGCGTCGACGCCATTCCGAAGGACGGCATGATCCTCGATGTCGGCCCTCTCTCGACCGAGCGCATCCGCCGCTCGCTGGAGGATTCCTCCACCCTCGTCTGGAACGGCCCGCTTGGCGCCTTCGAGCTTTATCCGTTCGACGCGGGCACGGCCGAAACCGCGCGCCACGCCGCCAGGCTGACGAAGGAGAAGAAGCTGATCTCCGTCGCCGGCGGCGGCGACACCGTCGCCGCGCTCAACCAGGCCAAGGTCGCCGACGATTTCACCTATGTCTCGACCGCCGGCGGCGCCTTCCTCGAATGGATGGAGGGCAAGCCGCTGCCGGGGGTGGAGGCGTTGAAGGCGGAGTGAAGCCCATATTAAGAAGACGACTGTTTACGCTATGTTCTCAAAATCCGTTGGAACGTTCCGAACGCGATGGGGATATGGTGAAAGGCTCTGGCGCGAAGCGTATGTCCATTGAGGAGCGCAGGGCCGCTCTCGACGCGGCGATAGGCTGAGACGGAACCGTCGAATTTATCGTGAATGACGACTCTTCGGGCCGCAAGTCCCGCTCGCCTTGGTTTTGCTTCCCCAGCGGGTTAAGACCGCCTCGACCGTAGGGATTGCAAGGGAGAGAGACTTTTCATGGCCCGCATCACGCTTCGCCAGTTGTTGGACCACGCCGCCGAGAACGACTATGGCGTGCCGGCCTTCAACATCAACAACATGGAGCAGGCGCTGGCGATCATGGCCGCCGCCGACGCGGTGGACGCGCCGGTCATCATCCAGGCCTCGCGCGGCGCGCGCTCCTACGCCAACGACATCATGCTCAAGCACATGATGGACGCGGTCACCGAAATCTATCCGCACATTCCCGTCTGCGTGCATCTCGATCACGGCAACGAGCCCGCGACCTGCATGACCGCGATTCAGGCCGGTTTCACCTCCGTGATGATGGACGGATCGCTGAAGGCCGACGGCAAGACGCCGGGCGACTGGAGTTACAATGTCAGCGTGACGAAGAAGGTCGTCGAGATGGCCCATCTCGGCGGCATTTCCGTCGAGGGCGAGCTCGGCGTGCTCGGATCGCTCGAAACCGGCATGGGCGACAAGGAGGACGGCCATGGCGCCGAAGGCAAGCTCAGCCACGACCAGCTTCTCACCAATCCCGACGAAGCGGTGAAGTTCGTCGCCGAAACAAAAGTGGACGCGCTCGCCATCGCCATGGGCACGTCGCACGGCGCCTACAAATTCTCGCGCAAGCCGGACGGCAAGGTGCTCGCGATGAACGTCATCGAGGAGATTCACCGCAAGCTGCCGAACATGCATCTCGTGATGCACGGCTCCTCCTCGGTGCCGCAGGACCTGCAGGACGTCATCAACGAGTATGGCGGCAAGATGAAGCCGACCTGGGGCGTTCCGGTCGAGGAGATTCAGCGCGGCATCAAGAACGGCGTGCGCAAGATCAACATCGACACCGACAACCGCATGGCGATGACCGGCCAGATCAGGAAGGTGCTGGCGACGGAGCCGGGCGAGTTCGACCCGCGCAAATATCTGAAGCCGGCGATGGAGGCGATGACGAAGCTGTGCAAGCAGCGCCTGCAGGAGTTCAACACCGCCGGCCAGGCCTCGAAGATCAAGAAGGTGATCCCGCTCTCCGACATGGCGAAGCGCTACGCCAAGGGCGAACTCGATCCGGTGATCGGCTGAGCGGCGGACGCCGACACGCGGGCTGCGATGAAAAAGGCCGGATACGCCGGCCTTTTTGTTGCGCGGTTCCGTACTTATGAAACGATCTTGCCGCCGTCGCCCCTGGTGATCGCGACAACGGAGGCGATCGGGCGGCCGAATACAAAGCGTTCTTCGCGATCGGCATCGACGGGCTGTTCAGCGATTTCACCGATGACGCGGTGAAGGCGCGCGGCGCGAACTGACCGCCGCGCCTCATGCTTCCCGCGTCAGCGCGATCGAGAGCCGCTGGATCAGCGGCGCGGCCAGAATGACGACGGGAAGCATCAGCGCCCAGGAGGCGAGCCACGCCTCGATCCAGCTGATCAGGAAATGGCCGCCGCCCGAAGCGAACACGCCGAAGGCCGAAGCGATGCCGCTAGTGAGGCCGGACTGGATGACGCCGAAAATGAAATGCGCATAACGGCGCGGAACGAACGACACCGATCAGACTCCCGACTCGCGAGCGGCGACGATTGCTCCCATCCCGCGCCGCATTCAAGGCCGTTGCGCGTCCCAACCTTTCCCATTGACCGCGACTCCGGCATAACCGCCCCGCATGTCGCAACTCTTTTCCGGCTTCGTTGGCGCCCTCGTCGGCTTCTCCGCTTCGGTCGCAGTGGTGCTCGCGGCGGCGCAGGCCGTCGGCGCGACCGACGCGCAGACCATCTCCTGGATCACGGGCCTCGCGCTCGCCAAGGCGGCGGCGTCGGTGTTTCTGAGCTGGCGTTACCGGCAGCCGATCATCTCGGCCTGGTCGACGCCGGGCGCGGCGTTGATCGCCGCCACGTCGGGGCTCAATCTGTCGGTCGCCGTCGGCGCCTTCCTTGTCGCCGCCGCTCTCATGATCCTCACCGCCCTGGTGAAGCCGCTCGGCGCGCTGGTGGCGCGAATCCCGATGTCGATCGCGTCCGCGATGCTCGGCGGCGTCATCTTCAGGTTCGTCGTCGCCGTTTTCGATGAGATGCGGACAGCCCCGGCGCTGGTGGCGCTCGCGCTGGCCGTGTTTCTCGTCGTGCGGCTCATCAACCCCTTCGGCGCGGTGATCGCGTCCCTCGTCGTCGGCATCGTCGCGGCGCTGGCGAGCGGCCTCGCCACATGGCCGGCCCTGACCTTCGCGCCCACGCTGATCTGGACGCCTCCCGTCTTCGACGCCGCGACCATCATCGGCCTCGGCGTTCCGCTCTATCTCGTGACGATGGCCGCCCAGAACCTGCCGGGCTTCGCCGTGATGCGCGCCTCCGGCTACGAGCCGCCGGTGCAGCCGGCCCTCTTCGTCACCGGCCTGACATCGCTGCTGACCGCGCCCTTCGGCGCGCACATGGTCAACATGGCGGCGATCAGCGCGGCCATCTGCACCGGGCCGGACACCCATCCCGATCCGAAGGAGCGCTGGAAGGCGGGAGTCTGGTACGCTCTGTGCTGGTTCGGCATCGCGCTTGGCGCCGCGCCCGTGGTGACGTTCATTCTCGCCATGCCGAAGGCGCTGATTGTCGCCGCCGCCGGGCTTGGCCTCGTTGGCTCGCTCGCCGGCGCGCTCGGAACAGCGATGACGGCGGACAAGGACCGGTTCGCGGCCGTGATCGCCTTCTGCGTCGCCGCCTCCAGCCTCTCCCTCTTCGGGATCGGCTCCGCCTTCTGGAGCCTCGTCGCCGGGCTGGCGGTGCTTGGCCTTGACCGCGCCGCGCCGGTCGTCAATCGCTGGCGGCGATGACCACAAAAGCCCAGACCTATCTTGTCACCCCGCTCATCGAGGACGCCGACGCCTTCGCGCCGCTCCTGTCGGCGGCGATCCGGCGCACCGGTGCCGCTTCCGCGCTCCTGCGTTTCGCGGCCGGCGACGAGCGAACGATCATCAACCGGATCAAGCGGCTCGCGCCGGAGGCGCAGGCCCTCGACGCGGCCGTGCTCGTCGAGGAGGACGCGACGCTGGCGACGCGCGGCGGCGCGGATGGGGTCCATGTCGGCGGCGGAATCGAGCAGGTTCGGGACGCGGCGCGACGCCTTCATCCCGGCCGGATCGTCGGATGCGGCGGCCTCCGCAGCCGGCATGACGCCATGGAGGCCGGCGAAGCCGGCGTCGACTATGTCATGTTCGGCGAGCCCTTCCTGGACCGGCGCGGGAGCGAGATCGCGCCGCCGACGGAGGAGACGTTCGAGCTGGCCGCCTGGTGGGCGCATCTGTTCGAGACGCCCTGCGTCGCCTACGCGGCGTCGCCGGAAGCCGCCGAAGCCCTGGCCGGGACCGGCGCCGAATTCATCGCGCTTGGCCCCTGGGCGTTCGCCGCGGCGTGACAAAAGACGCCGGACCGCCCGCAATCTGCAACAACCGCTCACATTTTTTGAACCTTTTCCCTGTCCAGATGGGTTAGAAGGGCGCGCGCGAGGCCGGGGCGGGCCGAAACGCGATGCGACAGGAACGACGAGACTTCGATGGTCCGCAAATATTTCGGCACGGACGGCATCCGCGGCCGCGCCAACGGGACGATCACGCCCCAGCTCGCGCTCAAGGTCGGCCAGGCCGCTGGCCTGATGTTCCAGCGCGGCGACCACCGCAACCGCGTGGTCATCGGCAAGGACACCCGCCTGTCTGGCTACATGATCGAATCGGCGATGCAGGCGGGCTTCACCTCCGTCGGCATCGACGTGCTGCTGCTCGGCCCGATGCCGACGCCGGCCATCGCCATGCTGACGCGCGCCATGCGGGCCGATCTCGGCGTGATGATCTCCGCCTCCCACAACCCTTACGAGGACAACGGCATCAAGCTGTTCGGGCCTGACGGCTTCAAGCTCGGCGACGAGATCGAGAAGGAGATCGAGGCGCTTCTCGACATCGATCTGTCCGGGCGGCTCGCCGGATCGGCCGATCTCGGCCGCGCCAAGCGCATCGACGACGCGCAGGGCCGCTATGTCGAATTCGCCAAGCGCACCATGCCGCGCAACATCGATCTCGACGGCATGCGCATCGTCCTCGATTGCGCCAACGGCGCCGCCCACAAGGTCGCGCCGGCGGCGTTGTGGGAGCTGGGCGCCGAAGTGTTCCCCCTCGGCGTCGAGCCTGACGGCTTCAACATCAACAAGGATGTCGGATCGACCGCGCCCGACGCGCTGGTGAAAAAGGTCCGCGAACTGCGCGCCGACATCGGCATCGCCCTCGACGGCGACGCCGACCGCGTGCTGATCGTCGATGAAAAGGGCCACACCGTGGACGGCGACCAGCTCATGGCCGTCATCGCCCGCTCATGGCGCGAAGACGGGCGGCTGGCGCAGCCTGGCATCGTCGCGACCATCATGTCCAATCTCGGACTCGAACGTTTCCTCGGCGGGCTCGGGCTCAATCTCGCGCGCACCGCCGTCGGCGACCGTTACGTGCTCGAGCATATGCGCGAACATGGCTACAATCTCGGCGGCGAACAGTCCGGCCACATCATTCTCTCCGACTATTCCTCGACCGGCGACGGGTTGGTCGCGGCGCTGCAGCTGCTCGCGGTCGTTCGGCGGCTGGAGAAGCCGGTCAGCCAGGTCTGCCACTGCTTCGAGCCGCTGCCGCAGATCCTGAAGAACATCCGCTACAATGGCGGCCAGCCTCTGTCCGCGGACAATGTGGTGACCGCCATCGAGGACGGGCGCAAGCGCCTCGGCGCCAATGGCCGTCTCGTCATCCGGCCTTCCGGCACGGAGCCGGTGATCCGCGTGATGGGCGAAGGCGACGACCGCGACCTCGTTGAGACGGTCGTCGACGACGTCATCGGGGCGCTTCGGAAAACGGCCGCCTGAGCGGCGTTGAAAGGCGATAGGACTATGAGAATATCTCTGCTGCTCGCATGCGCGGGCGCCGCGCTGCTCGCCGGCTGCGTGTCGAATCGTCCGGTCGAGGGCGTCGTGCGCGCCACCGGCGAAAAATTCACCGGCGTCGCGACGGGCTCTCTGGACAGCGCCGGCTCGGTCGAGATCGTCTCCCAGCAGACGACGTGCCGGGGAACTTTCAGCAATCCGACCGGCGCCGAGGCGATGGGAACCTTCACCTGCAAGGACGGCCGGTCGGGACCCTTCCGCTTCTCGCCGCGCGACCGTTCCGGCACGGCCCGGCTCGGCGCGCAGGCGTTCATCTTCACGTTCTCCTGACGCGACGGCGGCGCGCGATCCGGTCGCATTTGAGCGGTCGGCTCAGCGCCTCCTTCACGATGGTTCTCAACGCTGGATTCATCGCAGGCGGCTAGCGTTCCCGGAAACGGGAGCGACCCATGAAGCCCTGGATGATCGCGGCGGCGCTTGTCGCCATCGTTGCGCCGCAAGCGGCGCAAGCCAGGGGAGGCCGCGGCTTCTCCGCGCCGAGAGCGCCGGCTCCGGCGCCGAAACCGGCCGTCGCCGCCAAGGACGTGGCGCAGCCGAAAACGCCTGGCGCGAAGGCGGATGGCCGCCCCACATTCGTTTTCGTGTCGGCCGGCGCGGCCGGCGAAAAGGAGCAAAAGCAGCCGACTCCCGACTGGCTCGCGAAACGGCCTGCGGAGCAGCAGCGCCCGCTTGAGCCGGATGGCGTTGCGACCCGCAAGGCTGGTTCCTTGAGCGCTCCGGCTCCGGTGCTTGGACAGGCGGTCGCCCCCGCGCCACGGCCGTCGTTTCAGGTCCTCCACTGAGGTGGGATGACGCGCGCCACAGGCGGCGAGCGGCGCGGCCAACGCCCGGCGGCGAACGAGGCGCGTAATTCGGTAACCCTAACGCTTAACCTTAACCTCGCCTTAGTGAAGTTGCGCGACGGTGCCCGCGTAGCACTTGCGGCTTCGCGCGCGAATCCCCGCCCGCCAGCCAGAATGAAGGATGTGTCTCATGGGCGCTTTCAAAACCTTCGCGCTCGCTGGCGCGCTGGTGATGGGCGCGACGGCCGTCGCCTCCGGCGCCGATCTGCCGCCGCCCCCGCTGCCGAACTATCCGGCGCCGCTTCGCGGATCGATCGATGCGAGCGGAATCTATATCCGCGGCGATGTCGGCATGGGAGTGATGGGCGACGTTAAAGGCTCGTATCACAATCTCGGCCCGGCCTTCGCCGCGACCACCATCAATTATCACAATGGCGAGTTCGGCAATGTCGGCTTCGCGGGCGTCGGCGTCGGCTATCAGTTCAACAACTGGCTGCGCTTCGATCTGACCGGCGAGTTGCGCGGCAGCGCCAAGATCGCCTTCCGCGACACCTACGCCAATCCGTTCCAGACCGGAACGAACAGCATCTCGGGAACGCTGAATTCATCGGTGTTCCTCGCCAACGCCTACATCGATCTCGGCAACTGGTACGGCCTGACCCCGTTCATCGGCGCCGGCGTCGGCTTCGCGCATCATCGCGTCAGCCCGCTCGACGACGTCGGCACGAACTCGCCGATCCCGCAGACCGTTCCGCCGACGGTCAACGTCGCCGTGGGCGGTTTCGAGGGCAAGTCGAAGAACAACGTCGCCTGGGCGTTGATGGCCGGCCTCGCCTATGACGTGACGCCGAACGTCAAGATGGAGCTCGGCTATCGCTATCTCAACATGGGCAAGGCCGAATCCGGCGCCGCCTGCGCGCTCACCTGTCCGCCCGGCTCTTATGTCGGCGTCCGGGACATCCAGTCCCACGACATCAGGCTCGGCATCCGCTGGCTGCTGAGCGGCCCCGAATATGCGCCGCCGCCCTACGTCGTCCGAAAGGGCTGAGGGTTTCATCCCCATAAAGAGCGCGGCGAAAGCCGCGCTTTTTTTATGTCTGGGTCGAAGATGACAGCCGCGCGTCAACGCTCCGTTAGGGTTAACCCAACCTTTACCGCAGCGTGATGATCTGTGGTTGCGCCGCATGAATCGGCGCGCGATTCAACGGAGCCTTCATGCGCCGCACCGCCGCGATCGCAGCAGCGAGCCTGACAATGACGGCGTCCGCTTTTGCAGCCGATCTCTCCCCCTCGTCTTACGGGCCCGCCGTCGAGGCCGCCGCCGGCGGCTGGTATCTGCGCGGCGACATCGGCTACGCCATGCCTATCCGCTCATCCGGAGAAGGCGTGCTGCCAGGCGGAGTCATCCGCAGCTTCGAGAACGAGCGCTTCGGCAAATCGATGACGCTCG
>Ga0209930_1000716_pt1 | contig 68234 bp, 73 predicted proteins | sample ThiBiot_500_biof_2_FD_183948 | JGI IMG/M metagenome (GOLD analysis project Ga0209930, IMG submission 183948) | Wastewater bioreactor microbial communities from Cape Town, South Africa - Thiocy_cont_500_biof (SPAdes) | ecosystem: Engineered > Bioreactor > Thiocyanate-remediating >...
ATTTTGATTTCCACTTGAAAGTAAATTGACAATTGGATTATCTATTGATTCGAAATCAGATCGAACAGAAACTAAAGATGATAAATTATATTCAGTTAAACAATTCAATTGATCTCGAATTTGAATTATTAATCGTTGATCATTTCCCGATGGTAATCGAATTTCAATGGTTGATACACTTGAAAATGCAATCATAACTTTACTTGATGAATCATAAGAAAAAACCGAATAATCTTTGATTCCATCTTCATCAATCCAATCCGGACATGATATTTGAAATGAAGTTGTCGTTGTTCCATTTGTTGGAGAAATAAAACAGGAACCATTTACAGGAGGTTGATTGATCACAAAATTCAAAGCACTGATACTTATTTCCGTTTGAAAAGAATAAACAACTTCGAATTTCCAAAATTGAATCTCTGGATTTTGAAGAAACAATTGATTTGTTGATGTAAAATTACTTGTATTTCTTCCGAAAAACCACGGATTTTCTTGATTGAATAAAGTCCATTGAGAATAATTCGATTTTCCTGAATAAACATTCCAGGTGATGTTTTCAATTCTCATATCATTTCCAATAGCAATCGAAAAAAGAGCGATTTGTGTTGTTGGATTAACAAATTGATATTCGACATGCGGAGAACACATTGTTGTGATAACACAACTAAAATAAAAGATTATGTCGAAAGAGAAGTAGATATCAAGGAGACTAATTTACCCAATGATGATCATTGGCGGATGATTGCCTTCGACACTGACAAGAAGATAACCTGTTGCTTGTTGTAAATTATCTTGACGGTGTTGCATTTGAACCATAAATTGATAAGTTTGATTTGATTGAAGTGAACGAGAAAGTATTGTTAAAGATGAACGATTGGAATTATCAAATTCCCATCCGGTTTGATTTGATAAACATGATAATGAACTATTCAAATTTGAAAACACATCTGAAGGATAAATTCGACAATCGTATTCATAAATCCAATTCTAAAGCGAGAAAAAAGATTATTGTTTTTAGTGAACAATCAAAACTTACACTACTATCAAAAGTATTTTTATCGGGATTGATCGAATATGTTCCTGGATCTAATTTAAGATTTTGTTCGTATCCAATTGTTATCATCGATATTCCAAATTGAACGAGATTTGCTGTTATAAGATTCGATGGGATGATTTCAATATAAATCGAAGAAGTTGTTTTTAATGATGGATTTTTGTTTAGTGTTACTGTTAATTGAAATTCGTATATTCCAAATGGTAATGTTCGTGCAGGAATATGTAATTCACTGAATGATGTTTCGACTGTGGAATCGAGTATAATTGAATGTAAGCAAGTTGATGTACAGTTTTTGATAATCCATTGTTTTTTCAGTGATATAGAATCATTGCACTTTATTTCAATGATTGATTCTATATAAAAATCTTCGCTTCGACGATGTTTTCTTGGATTTGATAATGTCGTATCACTTGGAATCAATATGATTTTTGGAGCATAACAATCTAAACAGAAAATATAAATCGGTGATATTGTGAATCCAGCATGAAACTTACGATAAGATGGATTTGATGACAAAGTAAACTTTTGAATGCGACTATTACCAAATTCGATAACATACAAATTACCAACACTATCAAAAGCTATACTTCGCGGAGTAGATAGTTGATTGGAATTTGAACCTTTAGAACCAGTACATCCAGCAACGCAACGAAAACCATATTCGTCTGATCCAATTATTCGATTGTTATTATCATCTGTTATGAAAACATATTTATTTCCATCTAGAATAACATTTGATGGGCTTTTCAGTATAATTGTTGAATTTGGTGAAGTTTCTCCAGCAACAGTTATTCCATTTGATTGACCCAACCGGAATAATTGAATTCTGCTATTTCCCCAATCTGCTATATATAAATCAAAATTTGTGTCAACAAAGATTCCATTTGGGCTACGCAGCTGATTTGAAGTAGAACCAGGAGAACCATTTCCAGCAACTGTTGTCATGACTGATATGTTGTCACCTAACCATTTCTTAAAGACTCGATGTTCGTAGTCAATTGAACAATAAATATTATTCGTAGTATCAATAAAAAGACCCATACAATATGAGCTAACCTGCATAATCAATCTACTACTGTTTGAATATGATACTTGTTTAACTGAGTTTTGATCACCAATATAAATATTACCATTGCTGGTTACGAATATAGATCGTGGTGAAGATAAATCAGAATATAAAACAGTAGATGGATTGATGTTACCATTCTTCCAAATCAATATATGATTTTTCTGTTGATTCACCGTGTAAATTGTATTATGGCTATCGATATATAAAGCATAAGAGCCTGATCCGACAATACTAATATTCGCTAAAGTTGTTCCATTTGGATTCCATGTTGTATTTGAACAAAATATAGGTTGATTATATGATATACCTAAAATGTAAAGTCAAAGGTCTACACTAAAATTCGAACGTGTTTACTTAGTGTATTATTCAAACGCAGGAATTTTTGAATTCGATGATTTTCTTCATCTACAACATAAATATTTCCAAAACTATCGAAAGCCATGCTAGTTGGCCAATTCAACTCATTCAATGCTGAGCCTGAAGAACCAGTACATCCAATGATACAACAAAAGCCATTTGGTCCTGATCGAACTATTCGATGATTGTACTGATCTACAATGAATAAATACTTATCCATGTCGAGTACAGCATGAATTGGATGATTGAGAGTAATTGTTTGATTTAATGATCCACTTCCTGCAACTGTGATTGCATTCTGTTGTCCTTGTCGAAATAATTGAACACGATTATTCCCAAAATCGGCAACATATAAATCAAAATTGACATCGACAAATAATCCAAAAGCTCTATTAAGCATATTTGGAGCATTTCCAGCAACACCTGTACCAGCAACAATTGTTAATATATTTGAAGAACTGCTTAATGATTTCGATAAAACTTTATGTTTATCAGTGGCTGAAAAGTATAAAGTATTATTGATATCAATAAAGATACCCAATGAATCTCCGTCACTATATGCAATAGTCGCAGAAGTGTTAGTTTCATTTGATAACCATCGATTGATTGGAAATGGTGAGTTTATAGAACCGGTATAAATATCACCATTACTAGTTACAAAAATAGAAAATTGGATCTGCCGATTAGTATTGATTTTCTTCGTGGGATTGATACTATCATTCATCCAAATGTATATACCGTCGATGTTTCGACCGGGTATATAAATTGTGTTATTTCGGCTGATAAATATACTGTAAGGTAGTGTCCCAACTATACTGCTGTTAGCAATTGTGATCCCATTTGAATTCCAAACAGTAAATGAATCGAATTTTGGTTGATTATAAGATATATCTAAATCAAAAACAATATACAAAATCGAAAGACGATCAGTAAATATACCATTCGAAATGTTCACTGCAATAATATTAGACTCTTTTCGTGATGAATATATTACTAAAGAAAACATAGGCGAAGTTCATAAATGAAAGAAATAACTTATTACCATTAATTCTGAGTGATATATCTAATAGAAATACAAGATTTAATTCGAATGTTGATACATATGGTTAAACTTACTACAAGAATTCGTCGTTAATTGAAACTTTTGAGTTCTATTATTACCTGTATCAACAACAAATATATTTCCATATTTATCGAAACTCATTGCTCGCGGATTATCTAATTTATTGGCTGAAGAACCTTGTCCATAACATCCAACAAAACATCGAAATCCATTTGAATCACTTCCAATGATGCGATGATTCCCATGGTCGACGATAAAAACATATTTATTAGCATCTAAAACAACTACTACTGGATGATCCAAATGAATCGTTGAGAGTGATGATCCGTTTCCTGCTATTGTTGTTCCATCTGATTGATCGAATGGAAATAATTGAATTCTGTTATTAAAACAATCTGCTACATATAAATCCAAATCAGTATCAATAAATATTCCATTAGGGTCATTCAACATGAATGATGTTGAACCCCTAACACCAGTCCCAGCAACGATTTTAACTTGATCAAATGAATTATTCAAAGATTTTCTAATGACTTGATGATAATTTGGCAGAGAACAATAGATATAATTATAAATATCAATGAAAATATCATAACAATTTTCGACTGTCTGCATAATCGAAATAGTAGTTGACAGATCCGCTGATAATCTTCGTATTTCACTAATCGAATTCGATTGATAATCAAAATAGATTAAATTATCTTCTGTGATGAAAACAGTTGTTATGCTGGACGATTTTAGTGAGATATTTCTCGGTGAAATTGAACTTGTATTAGGCCATATAATCATATATCGATTCTTTCGATCAGGAATATAGACAGTATCACTAGTTGTGATAAAAATATCTCGAAGATTGTAACTAATTGCAGGATCATCAGAGAAAGTGGTCGCATGTTGATTCCATATTGCATTAGGACAAAATATAGGTTGATTATAAGACAAACCTTCGATTTGTCCAACGAGCATAAAAACAAAGCTAATCAAAATCATGATAAAAACAATAATTAAAAACAACTAACAATTTGTCTGTATCTATATAAAGAATCAATAAGTCACATAATCCAAATAAAGTTCAAATTTCTAGCTTTGTGACACGTTCATTCATTGACGGAGGCTGACAGCGAAGGACATCTGTAGTATATAAACAATCGTATATAAACTCTAGTCGTAGTCGATTCGAATAGATACACAGAAAAACAAAATGACTGACTCACCCTGGACAATTGATTTAGTGAATGAGAATGACTTAGCCGATTTATTACCTTTATTAAAAGGATATTGTCAATTTTATAATCAAACCGAACAAATTCCATTGACAACCGATGAAAATCTATTGTCAATATCCCGTGCATTAATATCCAATCCAAAACAAGAAGGTCTTCAACTGATTGCTCGTGATATCGAAAACAAAAAAGCCATCGGTTTTGCAACTATTTATTGGGCTTGGTCGACCCTTCAAGGCGGTCAAATAGCTATTATGAACGATCTTTTTATCGTTGAAGACTATCGTGGCAAAGGTCTCGCAGATATTCTAATTCAAGAATGTGCAAAATATGCTCGAGAAAATCGAGCTTTAACTTTAACATGGCAAACATCAGTTGACAATAAACGTGCACAAACTGTTTACAATCGAAGTGGTGCTTCGAAAAGCGATCATTGGCTTGACTATTCTCTCGATTTAACTTCACGTATTTTTTAGATGATTGAATTTTTGACAATTCTAGTAATTTTTACGATTTTTCTATTTTCACCATTGATAACATTGATTTGTTTGATTATATTCTCTTGGTTTTGGTCGTTTAAAATAACAATTTCGATATTTGTCTTGTATCTATGTTGGCTGTATTTCGATCGACATACCGATTCGAATGGTGGTCGATGGTCGGATCGATTTCGTCGTTTGACAATCTGTCGATATTTTGTAAATTATTTTCCTTTGAAATTAATTAAAACTGAAGATCTCGATTCAAATCGAAATTATCTATTCGGTTTTCATCCTCATGGAGCATTTTCATTCGGTGCTTTGGGTAATTTCGGTACGGATGCCACCGATTTTTCGACACTCTTTCCTCGTATTCGTCCGCATTTAATGTTACTTCATCTGCAATTTCTTTTTCCATTTACACGAGAAATTCTTCTCAAACTCGGCGCTTGTTGCGTATCGAAATCGAGTTGCGAATATTTTCTCCGTGGAAAACAAGGTTACGGACATGCCTTAGTCATAATCGTCGGTGGTGCAAAAGAAATGTATTTAACACAAGCAAATACGATGAAATTATATTTAAAAAATCGAAAAGGTTTTATTCGATTAGCTGTCGAACATAAGTTTGTTTTGAAATAGTTCGAGATTTGTTGTGTACGAATGTTTGTAGAGCGTCACTTGTGCCGGTTATATCATTTGGCGAGAATGAATTATATGGTCAACTTCGAAAAGGAATCATTTGGGGTCGATTTCCATTCGGATATATACCACTCCGACGTCCTGTTGTAACAGTTGGTGAGCTCTCGAAAATAAGAAAAAAAAGTAACGTTTTTGTTGTGTTGTCTCTAGTTGGCAAAGCAATTCATGCTGATTCCCAAGATATCGATGAACTTCACGAGAAATATATTCACTCAGTTGAGCAATTATTCAATCAACATAAAGATAAATACGGTCTCGGACATGTTAACTTACAGATCGTATGAAACAAAAAGGTCACTGATTGTTAATTGTTTTTGTACGTACAAATCAATCAATCAAAGCACAAATCTAATGAGATGAACGACATTGAAACGATGATATAATCGTTGTTCGAACTTGAAATTGAGATTTTATTTCGTTAAACGTTATTCAAACACACACACATGATTAACTATGAGAAAAAAAAGAAACGATTAAACATCCGTTGTTGAGCCACTATCACTCGTTGTTTTTAAATTGTCGTATGCTTCATCGATCGGAAATGGTTGATGTTTTTCCTTACGACATATTTTTCGTTTGTAAAACCAAAGTGAACAAAACATAAGTGAAATTAAAATCAATGCAAAACAAATAAGAATAATAACTGTTCGAATAATATCACTGAACAATGAATTTTTCTGTTCGAACGCGAATATTTTTTTTTCTTGTAAATATTTTTTCAAGAAATACTCCTTCCATTCGTATTCATCATCGAGATAGGTTGTATCATTGACTGTTATTGGCGTTTCAATATCGATTTTAGCCGAAAATAAAACGAGATTTTCTTCATGAGGTTTGTTTGCTATTGGATAAACGATGCAATCATAATCAACGACGATATATTGTGAATAACTTGTAGCATTTGTTAACCACGAACATGTCGATATATCCATATGAATACATTGTATCGATATTGAACATGTTCGATGATTATTACATTGTAAATAATGTTTATTCAAACGTTTTTGACATGTACTTGTCGAACAACCATTGCCCGTATGAAAATGAACTGAACGTAATTTAATAACGAAATTTAATGGACACGAAAGAAGACGTGTTGTATTTTGTTTATCATTTAAACAACAACTTTCGAAATGATACGATGACGATGAATGAATGAAAAGAAAACCTATGAACAATAGAATTTGATAAAACATCGACCGTTAAATGTATGTATATGTAACAAATGCAATTGTATATATATATATATCTCGTCCTCTCGTTCTCTCTCTCTCTCTCTTGTTCTCAGGGTATCGAGTATAATAATAATAACAACAACAATACCAGCAGGAAAGCATCGAGAGATTAAATGATCTCTCCTTCTTTTTTTTCCTCCTTCCTTCTGTTCTTCTCCTTGCATGTAATGAACATTGAAGGTTATACGACCATGAAATTGTTTGTTCTTCTAAAGTGTTGATTAAACTAAAGGTTCAATCATCGATCTCATCATTCAACATATACAGTATCAAACATGAACAATTTTCTATTATATTATGAATTAGATCGTTTGTCTCCTTCTTTTTTTGTGTTTTGAAGGTTACTAATGTCGAAAGAAGAAGATAATAATAATACTAACAAACACATCTATTGCCTAAAGAAGAATGTAATAAGGATAGCATACATTGATCGTTTAGATGCCATTATTACGTCATATGTACATTCTTCTTTGATGAACTTGAGCTAAACAGAAGCTTATCCGTCAAATTCTTCTTCTACGCCATGACTAATGTCTATAATGTATTGTCATAGTAACAGAAGGAAAGTTTTTTTTTCTTCTCTTTTACAATAAAAAAAAGACGCAAACATGTCGACAACAATCCGTTTAAAAGTTCAAGTTGGCAGTGACGAAAATAATCAATATGATCGAAATCCTATTCAGATTCTAAAATTTATTTACATCATTGAATCACCATTTCAAAAGACAATTGACGATCTTTGTCATGATCTACAAACGTACATCAACGAACATTATCTTCCAACGAATATTGAAATTCTTCGATTGACAACAGTCGATGGTTTTCAATTCAATCGATTTGATAAATGTTCGAATGTCTTTCAAAATAATGATCATATACTTTGCATTGATATGAAAGCTTTCGTACTTGAAGTCTATCCAACAATTGATTTCGATAGTCCATGGTTCGTCATGAAACAACATGATCCAAGTGATGATAAAGAAAAATCGATTCAAATTGGTTTGAATAATTTCGCTCGATTATACGTTCGATTTTGGGTTGATCCAGATCGAAATAGTATTTATCTGTTTAATTTTCTTGATTTAATGAAAATTAATAGAGAACAGAAAAAGAATCTCATCGGCCGATTAGAAGATACCGAATGGTTTTTAGAAGCTCAATGGAATTATGAAAAAGATTTATCGATAATTTGTAAGATGAAAATTGGTGCTGAAGATCAAATCTATTCGAATAAAATTCATATTCAATTGAATCAAAAAGAAAAACAAATCGAACAAGGTGAAATTATTTCATTATCAAATGAAACTAACGATCAACAAACAACACGTACTGAACAACAACAGAAACGTTTAAAAGAATTAATCGCCAATTTACCACCACCACAGCGTTCAGGTCCACAAATCAACATTCGTCCTCCGAGTGCAAATGTAAAATTATCGAAATATGATTGTGAAGGTGAATCATCAATTCGAATGGCTGTTGGCAATACGAATACAATTACAATCTACCAAAATAATCGTCAACACAATGAAGAATTCTTTCGTCAATATTTCACTATTTCACATATTATCTTTTCAAAAAAAGCGCAAATTCTACCGGAAATTCTTCAACAAAAACGTTCTCAACCAGCGGATAAACCTGTTTCAGTTATGAACGTCGCTGTTCTCTATCAAACACATGATGAAGCTTGGCATGAATCACAAAATGTAGCGATTGCACCAACGACAGTTCGAAATGAAGAACCAAAATGGTTAGCCGAGTCGATAATTAATATCGAACCTGACAAACTCGTTTCATTTACAATCAGTGGTTCGATATCTGTCAAAGGTGAAAGCGGACAAGATGCTCAATCACGACGTCGTTCACATAAATCTCTTCCTCAACCACTTAGACTTAAAATTGTCATCACCGATAATTTCACTCGACAATGTTTTCTCATTGTCGAACAATTGAATCCACCGTTGAATTTAATTACACGTCAATCATTCATGAAAGACAATCAATCGAATATTAGCGAACTGATCGCTTTTGTTACTGTTGATGATTGTGAAACTGATGAACGTTTGGCTGCAATGATGTATTTCAATCGTGAAAAGGCTTTAGTAATTAAAAATTCCGATTCACGTTATCAAACATTCGAACAGAAAACTATTCGAACAATGGAATTCAATGCTCGAAAGGCTCGAACAGCTGAAGTTGAATTCGAATTTCTCAGCTATAAATATCAGTTCAATGCATGTACAATTACGGGTCTATTTGATAACGAAAGTTATTCATTATACGCTGTTCGTTTTCAATTGAGTACGCGAACATCGAAAACTGACGAAACTCATTCGATTTTGCTTTGACAGAATTTTGTTTCCTCTTGAGAGTTCGATTGCTGAGTGATTCGAATAAAAAAAAGCAAAAGTAACGATAAATCAATTAGTCTATTGATTTTTGCCATTCTTCTTTGATGAACTTGAGTTAAACAGAAGCTTATGCGTCAAATTCCTCTTCTACGCCATGACTAATGTCTATAATGTGTTGTTATAGTAACAGAACGAAGTTTTTTTTTCTTCTCTTTTACAATAAAAAAAAAGACGCAAACATGTCGACGACAATCCGATTAAAAGTTCAAATTGGCATCGAAGATAATAGACAACATGATGATGATGCTATTCCGATTCGAAAATTTATTTATTTTATTGAATCACCATCTCAAAAGTCAGTCGATGATCTTCGTCATGATTTACAAACGTACATCAACGAACATTATCTTCATACGAATATTAAAATTCTTCAATTGACAACGGTCGATGGTTTTCAATTCAGTCGATTTGATAAATGTTCGAATGTCTTTCAAAATAATGATCATATACTTTGCATTGATAAGAAAGCTTACGAACGTGAAATCTATAGAACAATTAATCGTCATAAGCCGTGGTTCGTATTGAAGCAATATGATCCAAGTGATAATAAAGAAAAATCGATTGAAATTGGTTTAAATGTTGCAGGTCAATTATATGTTCGATTTTGGGTTGATTCAAATCGAAAGAGTATTGATTTATTTAGTTTTTTCGATTTAATGAATATTATTAACGAAAAGAAAAATAATTTCATCAGTCGATTAGAGGATACCGATTGGTTTTTAGAAGCTCAATGGAATTATGAAAAAGAATTATCAATAATTTGTAACATTAAAATTGGTGCTGAAGATCAAATCTATTCGAATAAAATTCATATTCAATTGAATCAAAACGAAAAACAAATCGAACAAGGTGAAATTATTTCATTATCAAATGAAACTAACGATCAACAAACAACACGTACTGAACAACAACAAAAACGTTTAAAAGAATTAATCGCCAATTTACCACCACCACAACGTTCAGGTCCACAAATCAGCATTCGTCCTCCAAGTGCAAATGTAAAATTATCGAAATATGATTGTGAAGGTGAATCATCAATTCGAATGGCTGTTGGTAATACGAATAAAATCACAATCTACCAAAATAATCGTGAAAACAATGAAGAATTCTTTCATCAAGAGTTCAAGATTTCACATATTATCTTTTCGAAAAAATCGCAAACTCTACCTGAAATTCTTCAACAAAAACGTTCTCAACCGGCGGATAAACCTGTTTCAGTTATGAACGTCGCTGTTCTCTATCAAACACATGATGAAGCTTGGCATGAATCTCAAGGTGTGGCGATTGCACCAACGACAGTTCGAAATGAAGAACCAAAATGGTTAGCCGAGTCGATAATTAATATTGAGCCGGATAAACTTGTTTCATTTACAATTAAAGGTTGGATACCTGTCAAAGGTGAAAGCGGACACGATGCTCAATCACGACGTCGTTCACATAAGTCTCTTCCTCAACCACTTAAACTTAAGATTGTCATCACTGATAATTTCACTCGACAATGTTTTCTCATTGTCGAACAATTGAATCCACCGTTGAATTTAATTACACGTCAATCATTCATGAAAGACAATCACTCGGATATTAGCGAACTGATCGCTTTTGTTACTGTTGATGATTGTGAAACTGACGAACGTTTGGTTACAATGATGTATTTCAATCATAAAAAGGATTTAGTAATTAAAAACTCCGATTTAGATATACAAACATTCGGACAGGGTGCTATTCGAACAATGGAATTCAATGCTCGAAAGGCTCGAACAACCGAAGTTGAATTCAAAGGTCGCTGCTATAAAAAGCAGTCCAATGAATGTACAATTACGGGTCTATTTGATAACGAAAGTTATTTATTATACGCTGTTCGTTTTCAATTGAGTACACAAACATCGAAAACTGACGAAACTCATTCGATTTTGCTTTGACAGAATTTTAATCCAATAGAATTTTGTTTCTTCTCGAGTGTTCGATTGCTTAGTGATTCGAATAAAATGAAAAAGAAAAAGAAAAAATGACTACTGCCGATGAAAAACTTTATACTTTAATAGCTCAAACAACTGAATTCGAAAATTATCTAAAAACTACTTCGAATATCGACGAAATTCTTTTGCAATTACATCGACATAACGATGAATCCGTTAGTCTATTGATTTTAGCCGTTCTTCAAGAAAAAGAAGATATCGTTCGATTAATTCTCTCGTATTCAAACGACAAACAGCAACTCGTTGAACTCCCAGGCATTGTCCATCGATTGAACGGACCATTGGTTCGAAATGCCACAGCATTATGGTGTGCCTGTGATCGTCGTTATTATTCAATTGCACGACTACTCATCGACATTGGTGGTGCAAAAATCGAACACGGTCCTCGATATCCGCTTATCATCGATGCAATCGTGCTCGATCGACTCGATACTGTTCGATTTCTCATCGAAAATCACTATGCTAATATAAATACAACTGATATGAATGAAAATTATAGATTAAATAGTCTAATCATGGCTGTGATCTATGGTCGTACGTCGATTGTTGCGTATTTGCTTGCTCAAGGTTCGAAATTGAATTATACGACACCGTCAACAAGTAATTCACCGTTGGGTTATGCAGCAATCAAAGGACATTTGGACATAGTTCGTTTACTTTGCTCGTCGGGCGCGTGTTTATCACTGACGAATAAACACGGACAAACACCGTTGATGTTAGCAGCTAAACACGATCGAATGTCAGTTGTTGATTATCTTCTCGAACGAATTTCAGTTGAAGTTGCTGTTCAACAATTGGAATTCGTTGCTTGTTCACTTGTAATGACAGTTCAATTTCAACGAATGTATAAATTATTCTATAAAATCTTAGAAATTCGTTTACAAAATAATCTCAAGAAGATCATTGCTCAACCGATAGCAGCCTATGCATTTCAACAAGAATGTCAGACAATCGACGAATTAATTCAAATCGAACATAATCACGATCGATTGTATCTCGAAGCGTTGATTATTCGAGAACGTTTACTTGTTTCGGAGAAAAACGAAAGTCTATTTAAACCGTTGCTTCTTCACGGTGATCGATTAGTCGAACGAGGTCAATATGAACTGTGTCTTCATTTGTGGGAACATACGTTCTATTTATATCAAAATATGGATCTTGAAACCGGTCTTCATCGATTTGTTTGGATATTTTGTAAGATGTTAAGAAATAACATTCCCATTGTTCCACAACGATTCGTTCAAATCGCTCGATTAACATTCGAACCGTCTCAACAAAAGCCTCGAAATGATTACATTAAAAATTCCGTTTGTTTCCTCGCTCTAGCTATGAAAATTCTCGAACAAACAACGATTACTCAACCTGAACGACAGCTAATCTTTCAATGGATTCGAGATCTTTGCCGGCAACAACGTACGACTTCGCATGGACAAACATTTCTGCATTTAATCGTCGATCGACAAACATTCAACGATATTAACTATCGTTCGTATGATATCAAACCGATTATCATCTTTCCTAATCTCTCATTAACAAGATTTCTTCTTCGAAATTATTCGAATTTCTTCGATATCAATGCAACCGACATACGAACCGGTAATACAGCGTTGCATATCAGTTGTCAGAGTGAATCGTTTTCTATTACCGAATATCTTATTCAATCGGGCGCACATATCGATGTACTGAATATACAAAACCAAACACCGTTCGATCTCACACAAACGAAATCGATTCGTGATCTCATTCGATCGAAATATGCAATTCCGAATTTGAAATGTCAATGTGCACGATTGATTGTTCGAATGAAAATGCCCTACGAACTCATTTGGCCACATGGCACAGAAATGAATAGATTTTTATTTTTACACGGAAGTTCGACATGAAAATTATTCGTCACTATCGTCACTGATTTGTCGATTTAAATGTCGATTTTTGATATGATCAATTCTGCAAATAAAAAAAAAATATTCGATTTGAGTTGAGTTTGTTGAATTCAAATTACTTTCGTTCGATATTTTCCAACATAACATCGATTCGATTTTTCTTCGGATATTTAAATACATGTCGCCAGAAATCATCAGCTATTGCACTTTCTCGTTGCATTGTATCCGTAACTAAAACATATCATTCAAAAATCTTCTCGTTTTCTTTCTCGTTCGTATCGCATACTCTTCCATTGCTGTTGAACATTCGGTAGGAATGTGCCGTTTGTCTTTTTCGTTCGATTGAAAATCCATTGTACAAAAAATTGAATCGAAGCATAGAGATAATAGAAGATATTGAATGGAGCTGGTATGGGCGTTTTTTGACTGTACTCATTAACGATTAGAAAACGTTGATAACGCCAGAGATCGTGAGCTTGTTCTTGAACACTTTGAATCGTCACACTGAGAGATAAAGGAAAATAAAAAGATAATCGTTTTTTTTTCTTTGAATTTTTACTTGAATAGAGCAACGAGAACATTGAGAAGAAGAACATTGGCTACAGCAACGAAGATAACCGTCAGGAAAAAAGCAATATTCGAATACGAATCAGTTCCATCTGAAAACTATCGTTCTTAATCTCTCTTATTTTTCTTTTGAAATCAACCGTACCAATTAAATCAATCTGTCCAAAAACTTTCCATACACCGAAATTAATCACATTTTTAACTAACAACCACGACCAAGTTGCGTTCGACGTTGGAGTTATTGTTATATTATTTCGATTGCCTTGATTATCATAATTCCAATGAATTTGCGATGTGGTAGTTAGCAAAGACCAACAAGCAATCGAAAATGCACAAAGAAATATGAAGATAAAACAAATAAAAAACAGCAAATCTTTCATCTAATCAAAACATAAAAATCCTCTTTCTCTTTCGAAAATCAACAAACTGTATTAAGAATCATCAATAATTTCGGTCCCAATCTTTCGAATGCTGTAAATAAATGCAATGTTCCAATAAACCAAGCGATTAGATCCAGACAAAAACAAATTCTATTCAATTCAATAAAGATACAAAAACATTTTTTTTTGTTGTCAATTACTTCGAAATGGCAAAGAAAACTTCATCAACTGCAAATCTGGTTAAAAATCCCATTAGATACAAAACAATTGCACTCAATTTCAGCACATTCCAAACATCGAAAAAGTACGCTTTTCGATCAATCAAATAAATCTACGATCAAACAAACAGAACTATCTCGCAATTCGTTCATCTCATCTCTCTCTCATTCACCTTATGTCCTTCTTCAATAATCAAACTCCACGTCCAAATATGTACAATGATTTCCCAAATACCAACGCCAAACCAAGCGTTTTCATAAACAACATACCAAGGATAGAAATCAACTAATAAAACATAACTAAATAATGTCAAAAAAATAACATAAAATATCTAGAAGAAATTCATGATGATTAACAATCGATCCAACTGTGCGAGACTATTTACCATATGATAATAGAATCGAACAATGGGCGCTTGATAGAAATACATAACTTTATCGAACCAACGATCATGATTGAATTCATTATGGCGATTAGCTCTGAGCGAGAGAGAAACAACGATTCAAAAACAACGATTGAATTCAATTATCAAATACTTGATGACAGTACGAATGACAACACCGTTGCCACTTTTGCCATTCGAAACCATTTCCTTACGTTCTTGAACATACGGCAAGAAAATAGCAAATAACGGAATCAATGGAAAGAATAGAGTTGCACAGAAAAGCTAAATATTTGAATTTTTCAATTTCCTTTCGAAATGAATTCTTCCTACTCGAAAGTTGATTGCTTTTCGTCTGTAATTAATATACCCAAACCTTAATAAAAAAAAAAACAAATCAGTTGGTCGAAATTTTCAATTCTCTCTCGAACCATTGATTGTCCAAATATCTTTGTACACATCTCGATGCAAGAAAAACTCGACAATCGGCTTCTTGTGCCACTTTCAATGGTTCAATGTTATCGAAAGCCAATGCATTTTGTTTCAACAATTCGACACCGAATTGTTCGTCATTGTCGAAACAACGATCGATGATTGACATCGCATAATTATCGAATTGTCGAGCATTTTTTTCATATTCTTGTTTGGTTTCTGAATGTATCGCCATTTGACAGGCAAAACGATACGTTCGAGCGCCGATTAGAGCTGCAACTGATTGATTCTTAAAAAGACAAAAGATTGTTTTCTTTTCTCGATTCGATTTGAGTTTTCCTACCCAAGTTTTCGAGCACAGATATCGAGCTAAATCAAATCGTCCGACAAAAATCGACCAGAGAAATAATTCTCGTCGTGCATTTTCTCCCAATGCATCGTGTTTATTGGCCATGAACGCATTGATTTGTTTGTCGAAATAAACTCGATAGTAATCGTCACGTGTTGGTTTGATTTTATTCTCAACTGGCAAACCATTTTCAGTCTATATAGGAAATCATTTTTGAGACACAAATAGAACAAAATAAATGAACAAATTACATCAACGATTTCGTAGAGCTGATCAATGTCAGCAATGGTTAGTTTTTCGAGTGATGCACCGTATTCGATGAGTAATTCAACGAAATCCACGTGACCACGACGAAGAGCATCGAGTAAAGCTCGACGAAGATCATTTCTCTATTTCACAACAAACTCAATCTTCTTTTTTTTTGAAAACATTTTGGTTTCTACCTCCCATTTCGAAATCGTTCGATCAGTGAGAATATACTTTTGTGCATAATCAATCTTTTGCCAAGCCTGAAGAAAACCTTCAATAAATCTCCCTTTAAAATCAAAAATTCAATATCTACCATCGCTAATTTCAATTCAGCAATTGGATTATGTGTTCCTTCAGAAAACTTCGCCGCTAAAACAAAAGATAATTCGAATTCATTCGATAAAATTTCCCCTCACCATTGAACAGAGCTTCGAGTATGGCGTCTTCGAAATTGCCTCGATGTTTTTCACTATCGAATTTGAATATTGTTATCAATTGTTTTCGTTGTTTAATCACTCGACAAAGTCGATCCTTCATTGAGTCAATCCAACATTTCGTATTCACACGATTTCTCTCCAAACTAGAATAATACAATTAAAATCAATCATTCGAATTCATTTTTTTGTTCAGTTTTTACATGAAATTCAATCGAACTTCGGTGAGATCTGTTTCCATCTGACTAAAATACGCGTACAAATCAGCGACTAAATCCGCAGCTCGTCCCGATTCCTATTCAAATCAAACAAAAGATCTCTCGAAATCAACTCAATCCACGCTCAAACTTTAACAACAACCAACGGCACATTCGATTCTAATGCTTGACAAACACTTCGAATCGATAGTGCGCCACCTTCGACCAAGACCATGACGATCGGCGTAAGTACATCGGTCGATATCAATGGTCGATTGATTCGTCGGAGTTGTTGTTCGATTTCCGTACGACGAAGAAGAATATCTTCGGGCGTCGATGAATCACTATCGAACAAGAGAAAATGAGAATGATTCGGCTCTAAATCCCAATGGCCTTTTTCGGTTTGATTGACGCAATACGAACGAATGCAGAATTCATCGGCAAGATTCTAAAAATACGAAATTAATTTTGCAAATTTTGAAACAAAAAAACAACAACCATATGAACCGCTTCGACGACATTCTGTCTCGAATAAGTCGACGATGATATTTCATTTTCCAGATTCACATGCAACGTCAATCTCGACATTTGCTCGAGTTGATCAACGCCTGCCGTATGTCTCCAACTGCCAATGCCAATACACGGCACATCGAGAGCATGCTTTCGATTTTTATATCGATAATTATTCAAAGCTTGTCCAACTTCTTTAATCACACCCGTATTCGTTCCACCCGTGATCAGCCACGCGTCTAATCTCATTTTTGTTTTTCTTTTTTTTTTTCGAGTAAAATGAAGTTTTACTTGTCGTAGCTGCAGCCGTGACAAGACCTCGTTGAAAAGTCTTTCGAAGATGTGTTGACATGTTACATTGTTTACCACCGCCGGTCACTGAGATAATCAAATCGGGAGTTGGCAAACGCCAAGCTCGTTGCAGAAATTCAACGACTGTCTTCGCATTTGTACCTAAAGCTAGTCGAATATACTGAGACAATCGTGTTACCGAACTGAGTTCGTTCGAATCGAATTTCAAATATCCATATTGATTCGTCAGTTCTCTATTTAAAAAAAACACACAACCAATCAATCGAGTTTCATCTCTCGTGGAAATACAAACGGTTTGTTATCGGTCAAATGAATGTCCAGTTGATTGACAACTTCTTCGATAATTCTCATCTGTTGAGTTATTTCTCCTCCAGCCATACTCACAACACAAAACTATCTCTTCTGTGTCGAGTCAATTGTTTTATATACACATATGATAATTTAGCTGATTTGAATAACAAAAGCGAAGAAATTAATTCGTACCCTGTTGATTTGAAATACAAACAAAAAAGAATTAGTTCGCTTTTGGTTTTTATTGTAAGAATCCAGAGCCAAGAACAAAAGACGATAATACAGACAGACAGACACACAAACAAACAAAAAGAAAACAAGATTTTCAATCTTCAAGCAACCATTTATCACGATGTTTCTTCTTGATAGCAGCGCGTCGAGCTTTAATTGTGTCTAATTCTTTTTTGGTTAATTTCACTTTTTTCTTTTGATTTGCATTCGTACGATTTAATTCTTCATTCCACGCATTATAATCGAAATAATGATACAATTGTCGAAGATCACGTGCATCCTGTCCAACGAGTCGTTTGCCCGTATTGATCGTACTTGGAATCACGGGCGGTATTATGTACGGTTGATATCGAAGATCACTTTGCGTGTTTGTGTAAGCCATTGAGAGAGCATATTCACTTGTTGAATACTGTTGTTGCGTTTGTTGATCAGGTGGAGGTGGTTCGATGCAACCTTCGGGCGTTTCCCAAACCGATTGACTTCCATCGGACCAGTAGTAACGTTTGTAATTCTCGTCCCAATAGGGTTGCCAATTCGATGTTGTCTCGTCTTGTGTTTGATCTGCCATCGAAATTGAGAGAAAACAACACTAGAGTTAGTTATTTCATTTGAAATGAAAAAGAAAAGAATGAAAATCGCGTTCGACCAATGGTATCAATTGGTCGAACCTCTAATCGATGAAGGAAAATGTCGCTAGTTTGATTTGTGCGAACGAATCATTTGCTCGATTATGAACGGACTAGTTACATTGATAACCGGTGGTGCTTCAGGCTTAGGTTTAGCTTGTTTAAATCGTTTTCTTAAGCAAGGTGTTAGTCATGTGCATTTCTGTGATCTACCAACATCGAATGGTAAAGAAATTGTTCAATCATTGGACTCGAAATTAGTGACTTATCATCCTGTCGATGTGACAAATGATGAACAAGTCGAATCGATGTTTAAACAAATACCAAAGCTGAATTGTTTGGTGCAATGTGCTGGTATTGGCGTGGCTTTTCGTTGTTATAATATCAACAAACGAAGTATGCATTCGATGGAAGAATTTCATCGTGTTATGAATGTCAATGTGATTGGATCGTTTAATATTCTTCGACGAGCTTGTCATATCATGGCTGAGAATCAGCCGGATGTCAATGGACAACGAGGTGTTATTATAAATACGTCGAGTATTGCAGCTTATGAAGGACAAATTGGTCAAGTAGCGTATTCAGCAGCGAGTGGAGCACTAGCAAGTATGACATTGCCGTTGGCACGTGATTTAAGTAGTGCTGGCATTCGTGTGAATACGATTCTGCCCGGTGTATTCGATCAAACGAAAATGCTCGAACCAATATCAGATAAAGGCAAGAAATTACTATCAATGATGGTGACATTTCCACAGAAACTCGGCACGCCCGATGAATTTGCTCAATTGGTACAGAATGTGATTGAAAATAATTATTTAAATGCTGAAAATATTCGTTTAGACGGTGGTATTCGTATGCCACCTTAACATTGTTTTCATGTTATTTGTTAAAAAAAAAGAACAGTTGTTGTTATCGTTTGTTTTTCTAGATAAATAAAAAATGTCGAATATTGTTCGATTTAAGTTAACAAATGGTGAATATTTCGGTATCTATCGACAGACATTAGATCGATATCCGAATAGTTTTCTAACGAAATTAGTAGAACATGAAAGTAGCGAATCATTTCATTCGAGTGATCAAGATAATGCATTTATTATCGATGAAGATCCGGTAATTTTTGCATCGATTTTAAATTATTATCGATCTGGCGTATGGACAATTGCTCATGATGAACTTCGACAAGCAATTATCGATAAATATATGTTACCAACAATTGATTCAGCTTCGAAATTAGAACAACAACAAGCGACAATCGATGGTCCAATGTATATACATATTAGCATTGAACATCCAGCATATGTTGCGGCATCAACTCGTCCACCTCCGTCGAAAATTCCTGCTCTTCATGGTTGTCCGTTTAATCTAAGTCGTACAAATGCATATCCATCGAAAGATCCGATTGAAATCGCTAATTATCTCGCTGAGAACGGTTATGTTATACAACGGATGGATGTCAATTCACATGCAATTTTAATGAAAAGAAAATGTTAAGTTTCTTTGAAATAAAATAAACATGCTGAGAATGTAATAAAATTAATCGCATTTGTACGTTTTCAAAGAAATCAAATGATTTTTTTCTTCTTATTCATTTGAAAGAAAAGAAATGCGTTGGTTAGTTATAACTGATGAATTGAATGTTCTCTCGAAACCAGCTGTCGATTTACTGCAATGTGCCGGTCAAACAGTTCTTCTTCACGAATTTCAAAATTTGACAACTAAAAAACAAATCGAAGATTTAATTCAAAAAGATAAACCCGATCGAATTATTCTCATTGTAACCAACAATTCTCAAACGAAATTAAAAACTAGTATTCATGATTATCTCATTATTCCAATTTCTCTCGCACAAGTAACTTGTCAAACGTATTCAAATATTCCTTTGTTAATTCTAACAATCGACAATTCAAATGACGATCTTAATATTCTTCAAAATGCATTAGATCAACTTGTTAACATGTTTTCACATATTCTCAAGTAAAAACGTTTTTTTTGTTTGTTTGTTGAGAAGAGAAAAAACAATCGATCGAATTTTTATCTAGTGCAAAACTGTTTTGTCCGATCATCGATGAAAATATCAGTGAAGAATATTTTCAATCGATTTGGAGTTCAAATGCAGATGAATATCATCATGTGACGATAGTTTCGGATATTTTACCGATTTTATTAGCTTTAATTCATGACGGCAAAGCTCAAGGTCAAATTGATGTTTGTAACAAAGGAACAATTTCATTGAATTCATTTCTGAACAAATCCAATCCTCAAATTCAAAATCTAACTGATAAATTCGAAATGATGAATAAACAAATGATTTCACCTGAAACACGACAGCTGTATCAAGCTTTATATTTACTTCCACCAGCTTGGAAAACAATTCAACAGATTCTCCAACAAAAATCTTTTGACATAATCGATCAAAAATCGAAAACTATCTTAATTACCGGTGGTTGTGGTTTCATTGGCAGTACTTTTATCAATCATTGGATCGAAACATATCCAAATGATCAAATTATTAACATCGATCGACTCGATCCTGTTGCTAATGTCAAAAATATCATCAATCCTCAATCACCCAACTATTCATTCATTCTCGCTGATATCAACAACAAAGATATTGTCTTACATTTATGTCGTCAATACAACATCACTCATATCATTCATTTCGCTGGTAAACAGACACATTTTCATCAACAACAAAAAAATACATATTCTCTTTCTAGTTCAAGCTCATTTGGACACAACATTCGGAAATAGTATTACTTTCACCGAATCGAATGTATACGGAACTCATTCCGTTCTCGAAGCAAGTCGAATTTATGGTAAAATTCAGAAATTTATTCATATCAGTACAGATGAAGTCTATGGTGAAACACCATCGGGTACGAATCAAGAGATTTGTCTACTTAATCCGATAAATCCGTATGCAGCAACGATAGCTGCTGCGGAATTTCTTGTGAAATCGTATGGAGAAAGTTTTAAATTGCCATATTCGATTATTCGATTGTGTAATGTCTACGGACCAAGACAACATTTCGAAAAAATTATACCGAAATTCGTTCAAAATTTGTTAAACAATAAACAATTGAAAATTCATGGCGATGGAAAACAAATTCGACATTATTTGTATGTCGATGATGTTGTTCGAGCAATTGAATTGATTTTTCTCAAAGGCAAATCAAAAATGATTTATAATATTGGAACAGAAAATCAATTCGATGTTTTGGATATTGTCAAATTGCTTCTGAACAAACTGAAAATCAAGAAAAATCTCGATGAAATCGTTGTCTTTATTACACCTCGTTCGTTCTCGGAGAAACGTTATTGTGTAACAACGAGTAATTTAGTTAAATCTCTCGGTTGGAACGAACAAACCTCATTCGAACAAGGTCTAGACAAAACAATTCAATGGATCCGAGCAAATCCAAATTATTGGGATAAATAAACTTTCAATTCTGACTTTACTCTTTTATCTTTTTTTTATAATTAAAACTGGAGTTTAAAATAAATTTTCTTTCGTATTGATCTTGATATGCAATGAATTTGAAAATTCTTGATATTTATTAATAGAATCCTTCTCTCAGCTTTCTATTTCCGCAAAAATGAATGTCAGTGAAGACACAGATTTAGTGTTGGCTGAAGTTCCAATTCCTCGATGGATTAAATCTTGGTTTTTGCTTGCTTTGGATATTCCTGCAGTTTTTTATACAATTTATTTACTTTATCGAATTGTTTCGATAAGAAATCTTCGAGAAGCATTACATAATCATGTAATTATTGTTTTACTTGTCATTTCGCTCGTCAGTCAATTAACTGGCGTTTGTTTTTATGTCGTTTATTCGAAAATTGATCAAGTTTGGTTAGCAAGTCCATTTTTTTGTAATCTTTGGCAATTTGTTGATATTGGTCTATTTGATATGATTGGAATGCTTTTAGCTTATGCAGCAATTGAAAGACATGTTCTTATTTTTCATAGTTCATTAGTTAACACTCGAAGAAAACGCTTGATTTTTCATTATATTCCACTAAGTTTAACAATTATTTATGGTCTATCTGTTTATATAATCCTAATTTTCTTTGCACCCTGTGAAAATCTGTACGATTATACTCAACCATTGTGTGGTTCTCCTTGTTATTTATGACATCACAGTGAATTGTATATTTCCAGTTGTTCTGATGATTTTCTTTAATTTAACACTAATTATCCGACATATTCGACAAAAACAAAGAGTCACTCAACAAATTCAATGGCATAAACATCGAAAAATGATTTTTCAATTACTTTCAATAACTATCTTACTTTTAATTTTCTATTTACCTATTTGTATTCTTATGATGATCAATTCAATTATATTTATATTTCTTTGCTTATTTAGTTGTTCTCCTAATGCCTTTTGTTTGTTCGCCGTCGATATCAAATCATTGGAACAGATTTCGATGTTTTGTCCTGCGAAAAATCGAATAACAGCTACAGTCATATTGATGGGAACAGTTACTATTCGTCGTTAATCATTAGCATGTGTGCAAAGAAAAACATATTCTATTCGAATTCTCACTCCAAACAAGTTTTTATTGTCAAAAAAAAACAACAAAAACCAAATAGAAATAAGAATAAATCATTGACATAAGCTGCTATTTGTTTGTTTGAATAATTCACCTATTCTTTTCGATTCTTCATATCACCAAAGATAAACTCCAACTGTTGTCCAAAGAACAATCACAAAGTTCAATTGTCCTTTGATTACTTGTTTAATTATGTTAACTTCAATGATTTTATTATAAAGTCAAATAAACATCTGTCCTAGACTTACAAAGAATTGATTTTCTTCAAATTCACTTTTTTTATTAACAAAGTTTAAACTGACATCAAAACCTATTTAAGCAATTCAAATGCTTTCAAAAACGTTTCTTTTTCTGTTTACTTACGATGATTTTTATCAGCTGTTTTCAGTCTTTCGCCATTTTTACATTCGTTCGGCAAATACAAAGTTGATTCGTTTATTCACAAAGATTTTCATTTTTGAAAAAAAACTTGTTTTTTATAGGCCAATCGTACAATCGACCGATGTTGGCTTCGAATTCAACTTGGAATCAAAATGCAATAACATTTGCAAATAATTTTACCATCGGGGCAGATCCTTACGGTTTGTACATTGATACGAATAATTCCATTTATACAATCAATCGTGACAACGGACAAGTTCTCATTTGGATGAATAACTCAACTGATCCAAATTTGATTTTATATACAAACTTATCATCAGAAGCAGTGTCAATATTTGTAACAACAAACGGACAAATTTATGTTGCAGATCATCCATCAATTAAACAAATAATTAAATCAAATTCATATTCAAATCAAACCATTTCCATTGCGAATCTTTCTTCCTATATTTATGGTCTTTTTGTTGATATTAATAATACTTTATATTGTTCAAGGTATAGTGGGCATAGAGTTGATAAAAAATGGTTAAATGACAATTCATCAGCAATGACAACAGTTGCTGGAACAGGTTCTGCTGGTTCTGCTTCGAATATGTTAAATAATCCATATGGAATCTTTGTTGATACAAATTTTGATTTATATGTTGCAGATCGTAGTAATCATCGAATTCAATTGTTTCGATTAGGACAAACAGATGGAATTACAGTTGCAGGAGATACATCTGCAAATATAACAATTTCACTTAGTTATCCAAGATATGTGATTTTGGATGGAAATAAATATCTTTTCATTGCAGATACTGAAAATCATCGAATAATTGGTTCAGATGAAAATGGTTTTCGTTGTATTGTTGCATGTTCTGGATCATCAGGTTCAGCATCCAATCTATTGTATTATCCACGAGGTATCGCTTTTGATAGTTTTGGAAATTTGTTTGTTGTCGATACCAGTAATGATCGAATTCAAAAGTTTTGTTTATCAACAAATTTCTGTAATAGTAAAAGAAAAAACAACGATTCGATATTTTCATTTGATTATTTAGGTGCAATAACAACAACGACAACAACAACAACAACAAAAACTACGACAACAACAACAAAAACTACGACAACTACGACAACAACAACAACAACAAAAACTACGACAACAACAACAACAACAACAACAACTACGACGACAACAACAACAACAACAACAACATCATCATCTTCAACATCAACAACAACATCATCATCATCTTCAACATCAACAACCACAACAAATGTTAATGAAAGTAAATCGTTTAAAGAAAAATTCAAAAAGAGAAAAAAGTTTTGTTTTTATTAAAATTTCAGTGTGTAAATCTCCTCAGATAATTTTAATTCCAAGTGGTTCAACATTAATAAATCCGTTGAAATTTCGTCGAAGTCAAGATTTTTACATAGTTTCTTTGATTGATTTGACTTGTAACGATTCAACATCAATTCAAAGTCAATGGATTCTAAAGAATAATTCGAATGTCATTTCATTCGATTCTCAGATTGAAACAACATTTAGTGAATTATTTATTCCAGCAAGAAAACTACCTTTTGGAATCTTTGAACTCGAATTAACTGTCAACTTGAAGAAATATCCATCATTGAAAAATTCTTCCTCAGTTTATGTTGAAATAACTCCATCAGGAATCACAGCAAATCTTGTTCAATTAGGAACTTCAATGATCACAAGTGGATTCGAACAAGATTTGAAATTAGATCCAGGATCATATTCAATTGATCTCGATCAAAATACTTTTGACAAAAATGTAAGTGAACATGAACATTCAAACTAAATTCAAATCATGTTTGATTCGATTGAAAAATAGAAATGGATTTACAAGTATTATTGTCGAATTTATCCAACATTTAATTTTCCAAATTTATATGGTTATTTATTAACAATTGAAGATCAAAAAAATGATTCTGTAAATCCTTCGTGTTTAACAAATCGAACAGGCTTTCGATTTGATAATTCGATTAATTCTTCATTGACAATTCTCTCTAAATCGCTTCAATCGAATCGAACTTATCAATTTATGGTTCAAATGACAAATATTTTGAATTTGACTCAACAAGCAACAGGTTATGTTCTTGTTAAAATTGAAAATACTCGCCCACAAATGATCGCAATTGGTTGTGTGATCGTGACTCTTTGTTCTCCGAATCTCGAATATCAATTTGTTAATCCAACAACTCAAGTTGCTCTTTTTTCTCTTTGTGTTGGAACTTGTTCTTCGGTTCAAAAAATCATTTGGAATGTTTATACAGGACAAGCGAATTCTTCTCTTTGGATTCTATTTAATCAAACTCAAAATTGGTTCTTCGGAACAACTTCGAGTAATTTTACTGTGCTAAATCAATTGTTTCTTCAAAATCCAACAATTCAATTTTGGAAATTCGAAGTTGTCTATTCATTTCCGGGTGAAACAAGTACAAGTGCTTTGAATTTTGTGATCAATCAACCGCCTGTAAATGGTTCTTGTTCAATTTCTCCATCAAATGGAACAATAAAAACTTTGTTTACAATCTCTTGTCCAAATTGGTTTGATGAAGATGGAATCAAAGATTATTCTCTTTATTCTTTCACAAATCAAATGATGATCGCTTTTTCAAGTTTTTCATCTTTTCAAGTTTATTTACCATCGGGAGAAAATCAAATTTTAATTGTTGAAATTCGAGATCAATTAAATTGTGTAACTAAATTTAATCTTTCTTCAATCTCAGTTGCAACAGATTCTCAACTGAATACAAATTTACTTTCAACTGGAAATCAGAATACTGTTTCACAATTATTAACTTCTTTTTCTCAACAATTTAATCAAGTAAATCAACAAAATATTGATAAAGCTGTTTCAAGTGGAATTCCTCTTTCAATAATTTCAATTTCATCTTTAACAACTCAAAATCAACCAACGAATAGTTCATTGAATCAATCAGCTCTCGTTGAATTCGAAAAAGAATCAAATTCTCAATCTGAAACAAGAGAATATTTAATTTCCTTTACTCGTAATCTCCGAATAACAACATCAAATAGTATTAAATTACAATCTTCATCATTAGTTCAATTGACTAGATCAACAAATCAATTAACTCGAACAACGATTTCAATAGCAGCTGATCGATGTTTTCAATTAACTTTAGCTTTGCAATCGATTTCAATGAAAATTTCTCAAGAAGATGCTGAAATTTGTGCAACTCAATTATTTCAATGTGCTTCAAATGTTCTATCTGCTGTCAATGGTCCTCTACAACAAAGAACGACGATTTTAGATTTAGATTCTAAAAGAGCAACAGAATTTCCTTCGGATTATGAAACAGATTTAGAATCTGAATGGATGAAAATAAATCTTTTAAATGAAAATGAGAAAAATATTTATCAACAAAAAAAATTAGCAAATCAAATTGAAAATCAAATGAAAGAAGTGATTAGTCGGTTAAATTCAATTTTAAATATTCATTTAAATGTTGGTCAACAATCGATTGTGAATACTTCGGAGATTTTCATGAGTTTGCAAAGTGAAACAATTGAATCTCTTTCAAATCAACAATTTCTCAATGGAGCTATCCAATTCTCTCCAATCGAAACAAATCAAACAAAAAAATCAATTCGAATTCAATCGAAAGTCGAACCTTTAGCTTCATTTGGTAATTCAGCAAATACGAATGTTTCTCGTTCGATTTCTTTTTCACTTTTCGATTCCAATGGAAAAGAAATTTCTCTCGATTATCCAATTCAAATTTTTATTCCTCGAGATCCAAATCGAATTATTCCTCCAATGATTCTTCAAAATATCACTTCATCAACTCTTCATCAACAGCTTTTCAATTTACATTATGTTAACATCACAACGATTCTTTCGATTTCAGTTCATATCGAAATCGAACCTGCAAATTTCAGTGTTGCTTATTTATTGATTTATAAATTTGATCAAATTCCTCAATTAAATCAATCGATTTATCAAATCGATGGTTGGTCAATTCTTTGCCCTAAGAATTTCCATTTATTTTACGTTGATAATGAAAAAACTCGAAATCATCAATCTTTAGTTTTCGGTTTACGAGAATTAAATTCCTCTGAAACTGTTTCGTATTGTTCAAACAAGAGTTCTCAAACAAATCCACCAATGACAAATCAAAAATTCAATTTTACTTCAAATTATAAATTGAGAGTTTACTCATCGGGTTGTTATTTTCTCGATGAGAACAATCAATGGAACGATCGAGGACTACGAGTCGGACATTTGACAAATCATGATCAAACTCATTGTTTAAACTGAACTTATCATGAAAATAAATTGCTTTTAGGACATAGACACGAAGAAAATTGAAATTCTTGATTAGCTCGTTGTTTTTCTCAAATATATCGAATAACTAATACAAGATTAAAAATAATTTTATTCTTTTGAGTATTAAGGCAAGTACTATGAAAACTTATAAGATATGTCTTTCGATAGCTGCCCAAGCTAAGAGCATAGGGAGTAAATTAAAAAATCCAGTTGCAAATAAATGTCCACAAATTGCAGAAAAATGGATTGGCTAACCAAACATGACCTAATCCTGCGAATAGAATATAAAAATTCACGTCAATAAGTTGAATTGCAATTGTCAAAATGAGAATTAAGATTTGTTTAATTAAAAGATTGACAAGTAAAAATACGGCACAGATATTGAGGGTGAGGGTAAAATAGGGAAGTAATGAAGAAAAAATTTTTGTTTTTTTTAACGTAATTTTTGTATAGAAAAAATAAAACCTTGACGTAGAAAATCAAGTGTAATCGATAGATAGATTGTTACACTAAGAAAACGAACAATAAGCATATGATAGAACATGCATAGTGAACAAAAAATTGACAATGATTGAAAGAATAATAACTAGAATCCAAAATTTAATTGAACGAATTGTAGGTGTTTCATGAACGATCACTGATGTAAGATTAGGCATTATGAAATGTTGTTGACAACTGTCAAAAATGGTTTGCATACATATTTTTTCATGGTTATCGATTCTTTATTGACACTTGAATTTGTTTGAGTTAAAAATATAAGTTGATAAATGAGCAAATCGTTTATCTCAAGACTTTATGCAACAGAAAGCATCTTCTATAGCTCACTCTCAGTTCATTGATTTCTGATGATACTTATTTATTTAATGAAAACAAAAAAAGAATTTTACTGGTAGAATCACCAAAATGCCCACCATTCGTTGGACATTACACATCGTATGTCTGTTCCACATTTACAACATATGGCGTCAACAAATGTTCTACAACTGCTCTCTAGAGCATGATAGTCCGAACCATGATATTGATTGATTATTTCTTGAATTACTGAAGGGGAGATTTTGTTAACTTCTGCCGATCGCCAAAACGTTGTCTTAGCTTCCATATTATGCCGTTTTGCAAGAACTCCGCTGAGAGTCGCAGCTATTCCCTTATTTATATTAATTTTGCCATTGCCACATTTCTCAACCTCCAGTAATATAAAATTATCTGAATCAGTTTTTAGCACAACGAGAACATGATGCGTGCCAAAAACAAGACCTCCAGCGATCAACCCGTTTCCATAAATTGAAATTTTCACAATTCTTCCGTCATTCCTAATATCTGGTTTCATACCAGGTCTAAAAATGAAAATCTAACAATTTCGATTTAAGAAGCATTCAATTAAATATACCCGGCTCCCGAACATGAACTTGAAGATGAAGAACCCATTGTTTGATCAGATATACACTAAAAAAAATTTCCGAATGTGAGAATTTAAGTGATAAAAGAATAGAAAAAACATAGAGGATTAACTAATAAAGTGTTCAAAAAACTTTATACTACATTTCGTCTCAGTTATTACGAACATCCTGTATTTCGTCGAACTGTGAGAGTATCACGCAAAGATTTCTTCAGAATTTTAACAAAACATTTACGATATACTATCTATATGACGAGATTATTCTTTTATCATCGGCATTCAAGTTTCTTCAGATATACGTATATATTCAAAAAAATTGCTTGGTTTTTTCCAAGTATACGTCGTATCGATGCAGATTAACGTTAAAGCACGCAGATATTTCTCTTGTTTATGATCGTGTAATATCAGCTTTTTCTGTTCTTTCTGTGTTAAGAGAACGAACTATGTATTTTTCTCTTTCTCTATGACGTCACTTGTTCGTTCTCTTTACAACTCGTGTACGTACGTATATCTTTCTGTAATCATCAAATAAATAAATCAAATTATCGGACATTTGGGTTTTTTCTCAAACGAGGGGAAAAACCCAAAGCTTTTGGGTTTTTTTGTCATCGATAGAAAGGACTATAAACGGAATGTGAAACCATTCTTTCTTCAGTTTATTTTTGATAAGCACAAAAAAAGAAGTATCATGGGAGATAACTTAAATTCGTCTGTGAATAGAATGCAACAAGAAGTGAACAAAGGTCAAGCACCAAGAACTATAAAGCGTGTGGATCAAGCCAGTTTGAATATCGGTGATAATCATGCTCATGTTCATTTTACCGATGGAAATGCATTGAAATCCAATGGAACATGGAAACATGGTGGTAGAACATTATCTCGGGAAGAAAAAGGCTGGCTCGAGAAACATGGTTGGCAATTACCATAGGAAGATGAAATAGAAACTTTTATTTGTTCTTCAGAATTAAATTAGAAATATAAAAGATTCAAAGTTTTTGTATAACTATTTTGGTTTTCCAAATAAAAAATGAGTGCCATCCTGTTTTTTCTCGCCGTTTGCATCAGTTGAATGGGCATGATTTTTCTGACCCTCCTTGTGAGCCTGATGAATAATAGGAACATGACCACCACGATTACTTGATCCAGGACTATTAGCTCTAGCTCGGTCTTTAGCATCTGCTTTGCCTGTACATTGTGTAAAATGTAGCTTTGGTTTACCACTAGGTCCAATATTACTCATTTTCGCAAGTGTCAATAATGGTATAAACATTTAACTGTTTTTTTTTCTCCTTTTATATCGTCGTTTGTCTTATCGAATGGGTTTTTTTCTTCGAACTCGTTGACCTCTACGTAACGTAATACACAACATGCGTTTTCTATTTTTATGATTATTCTTTCCTTCATCTACTTGATTCAAAATTTTTCTTTGAAATCTATACAAAGCACAAATTTTAATAATAGTATTGTTGGTAAATCTGTTTAGGATGAATAGGTTTTTGTTTCACTCTTTCTATATTTTCGAGTGTCTTTCGTACGAGTTGATGTGTCGATGGAAAGATTTTCTGTCGATTATCGAGTGCACGTTGTAAGAACGAAAGTGATTTCGTGTATTCGTGCATTTCTTCGTAGACAAGTCCACGATTCTCAAATGCTGAAGCTAAAAGTGCATTAGTATAATCCTTCAAATAGTGATAAGTATTTCCAATGTTCATGTAATCCATGGCTAGTTTTGGATGATTCGGTGAATAGACTTTGTTTGTATGCATTAGCGATATTCGTATAAATTTCAGCTATAAGTGGATGATCAGAATGTAGAGATATTTTCATAATAGCAAGTGCTTTTTCATAACATTCGAGGGCTTTGTCATAATTTTTCATGTCATAACATATAACTCCCATAGATTTGTATGTGTCCGCTATGTTCAAATGATTTGGAGACAATGTTTTTTGTTGAATATGGAGTGTATATTCCAGTAATGATCATGCTTGTGGATAATTACTCAGTGCTTTATATACGTTACTAATATGCACGTAACATTTAGCTATTCTTGGATGACTCAAAGGCAGTATTTTGTTCATAATAGTTAATGCTTGTTCAAAGAATGAAAGTGCTTTCGTATTATTGTCCAAGTGAACCTGATACAATTAAAAAGATTGTTTCATCTTGAATTGTTTTCATAAAATCGTAACATTCATTAGGATTGGTAAATGTATTGACTGATGCTACGAATTATCGTAATTGTTCCAATGAAGTTTTGAAAAAAATGTTCCTTTTCATTCATATTTGCATCTAACCAAACAAGCAGAAAATTCTGTAGGATACGTTGAGAACGAGATGTTGCCATATAGCTGCTATTCAAATGACGAGAATGTTTGTCAACTGTGAATATTCATACATATTTGTTAGTTCCTCCTTTTTTTTCTAATTAATTGTCAATTAGTCACGGCAGATACTATAAATAGATCACATTCTCCATTCAATTCATTACTTCTTGTTTCAATTTCAAAATGAATAAGTTGATCTGTCTTATCGTCGTTGCTGTTATTATTCAATCGATTTTTCTCGATATAGCTGATGGTAATCGTACTGTATCTCTATCTCCAATTCAACAACAAAATAATCATGAGAATGTTAATAAGTCCAAGTTCCGTCAACGACGAGCTTGTATGGTTAAGAATGGACGATCATTTTGCAACAAGACTCCCAGATGTATGATTGGTCGTGATGGTAATTTTGCTTGTGTTGGATAAGTAGAAATCATGTTGTTTACTGTTTATTTGTTCGTTATTGTTCAGAATAAAATATTGAAAGAAAATACAATCTTAAATTTTGCGGAATATCTTATTCAAAACAAAGAAAACTTGTCGACGGTATCGTTCCGAAACACAAAAATAAATATAAAATGAATTCTATGTAGAAAATAATCATAATGATATTAAAAAAAATATCGAAATTTAACAAGAAACAACTTACACATGCATGAATGTAATACATAGCATATGTTATATTATTCGTAAAACGAATTTGTGCTTGAATATATGAACTGGAAAACCAATTGATATTCAATACAAATAGATTTATGATTGTGTTTGGTAGAAGAATAAGAATGTCAATGAGAGCTTGAACTAGAATCATTTGCGTTAATTGTTTGTCTAATTCTCGTCGAACTAATGGTACAGCATACGAAGAACTTTTCTGAACATTATAAAAAGCCATGAATCCAAAAATAGTTGTGATTATAAGAGGTGCATATCCCACAAGAATAATCAGAATAGCATACATACGATACTGCAAATAGATTGGATCTGTTACCATACAAGTAATTTTTCCATTAGTAGTGTTAATAGTATGAATAAAATATATAGCATATGGAAATCCATGAATGAACCAAATCAGAGCAAAGAAAATTATTAAACTTTGAGCTATTCGAATTTTACAAAATTTTTGAAGAATTTGATAATGTGATGTTGCGCAATATTGATCAATAGTTACCAAACAGAAACTTGTCATTGCAAGTATTTGACTGTAATGTGAAAGAAAAGCTCGACTTTTACACCAGATAATAGAAAGATCAGTTCCATCAGTTCCAATGAGTGATACAGCCACGCGTGGTAATACTATGAGTAAGATTTCGCCAACATTTGCAATTGACATTAGAATGAGATATAACGAACAAGAAAGTTCTCGAAATGTTCGAAGACTAAGAAACACACACAAATTGAAACTATGACCGATGAAACCAGTAATTGCGATGAATAATCCACCATAAATGTAAACTGCATTTACAATACGATCTGTTGAAGTTGCAGATGTCGATAACGACATGGCGTTTTCTATTAAATGGTGAGGTTTATTTTTAAAGAATACTATCAGGTGTTAAAAAAAAAACATCTCATTAGAAATAATTAGTGACCAAATCAATTCGTTACATGACATGACAGACACATAAATGTAGGTTATATTTTGTGTATTTTTAATAATAAATTTCACTTATTAAAGCAAATGAGCTTCAATTTAATTTTACATAGTAGAAGAAAAAAAAATGCAAACAGAAACTGCAAACGTGCTGTTAATTCTTAGAGTATTCAATTGTGATTAATTTTTAGCATCTTTCATACGCTCATGTTGAACTTCAGTTTTCTTTGTAATACGGTCGATCTGTCCATTTTGCTTTGCTATCGTATCACCCATATCGAGTGCTGTATTTTTCAAAACTTGTAGATAACTACCGACTATTTGTAAATTATCGTCCATTTCTTGTTCTCGATCATCATTTACATGTTCTTTAGTGATAAAAATTTGTGATTTTCATTCCGATTATTCAGTTAAACTTGTTTACGATCCTCCAGCTAGAATTATTCACGAACATCCGTGTGAATATTGCATTTTGCTCATGTCAGATGTTCGTAACGGACTTCAACTCCGGGTGTTCGGAATGAAGAGGTGAGACGAAACGTAATTTTCCCGCGTAGACACATAAGCAAGCATTCAAGCAAACAATTTCTTTTTGTATAACTCGATGTAACTTTTAATTCGCTTTTAAATTCCAATAATTTCATACTATACCCGCTCAAATACTTCAAACAATACAATGGCTAAACTATACATTATCATCTACGCTTACATCTCGTTAAATCTCACTCTCAACTATGTTTTGATATTCCATAGATAAAGACAACAAACAGTGTCACTATGGTAAAAATAATGATGAAAATGACAAACATTTTTACTCTTCACGAAAATAGTAACATCGCATTCAGAGTGCTTTGGTTACCTTCTTATATGCATGCATTCCCTGTAGGCAAAACAAACATAACACACTTATTGTTACTATGAACGAATGAATCGGTATCTTTGGCATTCCAGGACACCCATTACTTGTGTATACTGTTTCAAAAGAATAACTTCCATCGAAGAATCTTGGTCCGTTGAAAAAATAGTCATAAAAATAGATCAGCAAAAACTAATTCTCATAATCAATCACAAATTTACGTTTTACGCATTGTTGACATACTCCAATGCTTAGAAACGAAAGAAGTATTCATCGATTATTCAGTGACACTTGAAAGTGCTGGGAAAGTTTACTTGAGGTGGAATAATAAACGCTCGATCATCGAATTATTACTCAAGTATTCAATGCATTAGTTGTGATTGACAACGGTATACATACATAAATAGAAAGTGCGTCGTCAGGTGTATATTTGCAATGAAACGGAGACAAGAAACAATATGCACATGGTAACAAACATCTTGATACCATGCAACTATATAAAGCTGCCTCGAACATGCGAGAAATTGTCTTTACAAAATATTCATAGAAGATAACATGTAAGTAAGTAAATGCTTATAAAAATCTTATCTTTGAGAACATTGTAGATTCATCAATCAAATATACAACTCACAATCTACTCGTACGGTATTTGTCAAAAAATGTCTCCAACAGCTAGATCAACGTATGCATGCGTGATGCTTGAATTTACACGCACTATCGAAAAATATTTATCTGTCATTCTAGATGTCTACCAAAAAATCCAATTCTTTGGATTATTCTGGGTTTACTCATTTTCCTCTGTCTCTTGGCAGCTATTGGCATTCCATTGGGATAGCACTAAGCAAATCGAGTTCGACTCAATCAACATCAAGTGAATGATACCATTTCATCGCATGACATCACGAGCTGAATGCTATTCGTTCTTTCTAGGTGCTACAACTAGTGCAGCTGCAACACCGCAAGGTAAGTTGAATCGGAAATCACGATATTTGATGTGAATATTCTAGGATGGTCGACTACTGGAAGTATGAATGTTGCTCGAAGATTTCATTCAGCAACTGTCTTACAAAATGGAAAAGTATTAGTTGTCGGTGGATATAATTCGGGCGGTGCTTTGAATAGTGCTGAGTTGTATGATTTCTCAACTGGAATGTGGACATACACGGGAAATATGCATACCAACCGGTACTGGCATACAGCATCGTTGTTAGCCAACGGAAAAGTGCTCGTTGCTGGTGGACAGGATGGTGTTAATGACTTGAATACTGCGGAATTGTATGATCCATCTACAGGAACATGGACACTGACTGGAAATTTAATTCATAGTCGATTACGGCATACAGCATCTGTATTAGCAAATGGAAAAGTAATCGCTGCCGGTGGATTTAGTGGCAGTGGTTATACGCTGATCACTGATTTGTATGATCCATCCACGGGATTATGGACAGCTTCGGGAAATATCAATTCCAATCGAGAATCGCATGCAGCATCTGTCTTAGGAAACGGCAAAGTACTCATTCACGGTGGACAAGGTCCGGTCTATTTGGATACTGCTGAATTGTATGATGCAGCAACAGGAATATGGACAAGCATCGCGAGTATGAATTCCATGCGAGAATTTCAATCATCATCCGTATTGATAAATGGAAAAGTCTTAGCTGTTGGTGGAACTAGTCTGTACGGGCGTGTATGTACTGCTGAGCTCTTTGATTCATCAACTGGACTATGGACACTGACTGGAAATATGAGTTATACTCGAGAGTATCAGACGGCATCGACATTACAAAACGGGAAAATTTTAATTGCCGGTGGAGATGATGTCAACGGTTATCTGAACACTGCTGAACTGTATGACCCATCAACAGGACTATGGACAATCACTGGAAATATGACATCGGCTCGATCTTATCATGCAGCAGCGGTTCTATCAAATGGAGTGGTCTTAGTTTGTGGTGGATATAATGGTGCTTATTTGAATGCTGCTGAGCTGTATTAACCATGGAAAACAAATCAGCAAAAAACAGTTTTTCTCTTTTTCCTTTCATGAACTTATTTTACTTGTAAAACTATTTAACCATTAAATTTTTGAATATATACTCTAAAGAGTGTCTCCAAAATTCAGAATCTCAACGAGCTCTTACATGGATTGAAAGTAGTTAGCAAGGTGCTTCAAATGATAAACCTTTTTCAGAATTGAGGATAGTCGATTATCATCGGAAATTGTATAAGTAACCGATGGATGGTTATTGTTGAACATAACTTTCGGCAGATGATTTGTTTGAATAGTGATAGTTTATTTACAAACCAGTGTCTGTCCAATATTTTCTCAAAGACTATTACTAAATTGCGTTGTGACCTAGAGAATGACGCATATAGCGATTGTTTCTTCAAGAAAAAAGTCAACTAATTTGCTCGACTAAATACCACGTTGATATACTAAATAGGATCTGACAAATGTTGAATGCAACGATAAAAAATCTTGCAACTGTTTTTTTATTTATTTCGAAAAACAAAAGAAGATAAAATAAATGTTCAGAACTGTTTGAGATTCGTTTGTGTCATTCTACTGCTGTCACTGATTTTCTTGGTAATCTCTTCTCTAGCAGCATTTGCTTCACGTTGAATTCGATTATTGTTTTCATCACTAATATCTGTAGAAAAACATTGATTAAGAGAAAAAGGATCAAAACAAAATCCGCTTAAAGCACGTGGGTAAATTGGTGATTCACCAAACCATGTATAATCAATATCATGGAAAGCCGCCTTGAGATCGATGCTTGATAATGTGCGTAACCACGCAGACTTTGTTAAACGTGTATATAAGATACGTGATTGTGCCGATGATAACTTCACTTTATTTCGAGGATCGTTAATATCGAGCCATTCTTCAGTAACATCATAATAGTGTTGTTTAAAAACACTAAATACACTAACAGCGAGAGCTTGTAAATACATTGTTGTACCGCCAGGAACAATGACCACTACTACACTTTTTTCTCTCAATCGACGAATATTATCTTCGTTTAAATGAGTCGTTGCGAAATCCATAATTAACAACTTTGGATTACCATCTTTGACCTTGAGTGGAAGAAAAAATTATTAAAAAATAAACCGAAAATCAAATTCGAACCATCATATAACACAAATGCTATATTACTTTGTTTGGAAGATTTCCTGATATGTCATTGGATGTGTTAACATAATTAATGGATCTTTTCGTTTGATCGCCAAACAATGCAAAAGGACTCTCGTCGAAATTAAAAACATCTTTCGGTGTGAAACATCTCATTGGTTCCCTTGACGTTGCAACCGTCGAAATGTCACTTTTTCACGACGGAATTTCTCTGGTGGTGTCGAAGTATTCGATGATTCAGCTGGAGGAGATCGACGTTCTTGAAACCAGGCCAGAAGACGAGAATCAAGATCTTTGTATTTCAACTTTTCCCACCGCCCTTAATTCTTTTCTTTTCCATTCCTAAAATGTAAATTTTTTAATAATAATCCATTGAAGTTTATTTAAAACCAATTCATGTTGAACTAACAAACCTAATTTTCTTTGGAAATGATTTTTAATTGATCTTCGACTGACAACCATTGTCTCAATTGATTAGGTGTACATCCGTAAATCTTGCAAACCTGATCGAGTAGTAGTATCAGCAACAGCTGTTGGATAGATAATATCGGTTGAATTGTCTGAGTGCAAATATAAAGCTAATGTGGTCGATGAAAGTTCGTTTTCTTTCTCATTGTCCTCCTCCTCGTCGTCTCCATCGTCGGCATCCGAATCAACACGTAAATAAGTGCTAAGTTGAATCAATTAATATTCATCAGTATCATATGCCGATACTACTTCAACACCCGAATCATCCGAACTATTTGAATCATTGTCACTATCATTTTCATCTCCAATTCTTGGTAAGGGAGCGAGATGCTCACCAGCTTCACATTCGTAATACGACATGATGAAAATAACATTATGTTCGAACGAGTAAGGTCATAATATAATGAATGAACAAACAAGCCGAGACGCGCCAATTGGCTGTTATACATAGATATGTATAGTACTCTGAGAACGACATAAATTCGATCAGATGGCGCTTATATATGTATTATTTATCATATAAATGTTCTTTTGATAAATGACTACAATGAGCATTTCTTCTCATCTTTAGATATTTCGATTCATCTGAATCAAACACCGACAAGAAAAAACACCTGTAGACAACAGAAAACTTGATTTTTCATCATAGAGAAAAAATCGAAGAAGTTGATTTTTGAATCGTAATGGTGATCCAGGTCTTCTAATACGACTAATACATCATGAATTTTCGTAGGGTCTTCTAATATATGGAGGTCTTCTATTTCGGGAGAGTCTTTTATTTTGGGAGGGGGTTTATCAGCTGCAGGCTCAAAAGATCAGTCGTGAAACTAATATGACATGTTTAAACCAAGATTTTGTGAAATACGAACAGAATGGGAGTGTAAACGTATAATGGTAGAAAATTTGGATCCCCTTCTCACAGACGTCACTCACATAAAAGATATAGGTAATATCAAAAACCGAACTGCTATTACAGGTGTTACTAGCATTCCAGAATTACCAACATTACAGACATAATTTGATAACTAATGTATCTATTTCAGTGATCTAAACCTATTTTATAACTTAATTTTCATTTACACTCAACATTCGATTAACATACTCACAAAATAAATTAGTTCTACACATCAATTTGATACTCCGTCTTAATTAGTATTTTCCAAACTTCCCAATCAGTTCCTGTTTCACACTTTTAATGCAGAAGCGATTGCGCTGACCAGCTATTTAAATTTCAACGCGAAATACGAGTGTGAATTCAAATACATCGGAATAATAACCATAATAGTGGTATTAAAGTATTTATTTTCTTTATCGATACTTCGATCTATTCTCACGAGCGTTTCGTGCTCAAACACTGAAATCTCAATATTTTATCAGTTTTAAGAACTTTTTACGCGTTAATCATACATTTTCTCAAATTCGAATAAAATAAGTCGGATAACAAATCAGCACCTTAAATAATACATCATGTGCACACATTTTCATAGCCCGCTTCCTATACACTACATATCGTCCATCTACAATACGTTCACAATTTATAAAGTACAATTTCAATTAAATTTCAAAGAAATACTCTTTTCTTCAAAATTTAATGAATAAAATAAATAGACAAAATGACGACTACAAGCCGTTTTCTTTTCATGCAATCAAAGTGAATGTAACTATCAAAAAATTTCGAATTAATCAAGCAATCTGTACCCAAAAATATTAATATTGTCATTTATTACGATGAAATGCAACAAACGCACACAAGAGCATAATTATAAATATCCCTTAAGTTCCACCTATTCGTAATCAATCTTAAACCAGAAAATTGAAATCTAGACTTGAATCACCACAACACTGTGAGATGGCTGTTTGTCTTCTTCAGGCACTCGAAATACTGTGCACCTTGATCTCCGATTTGATTGTAGCGCAGATCGAGTGTAGTGAGTGTCTGTATGAAAGAGACAGGAATGAGATGATGATAAAAACATGAAGGAGTGATGATCTCACTGTATTGTGTCGTAATGCTTCACCCAAATATTGTGCACCTTGAGCTCCGATTTGATTGACGTTAAGGTTGAGTGTAGTGAGTGTCTGTATGAAAGAGACAGGAATGAGATTATGGTAAAAACACGAATGAGTGATGATCTCACTGTATTATGTCGCAATGCTTCACCCAAACATTGCGCACTTTGATCTCCGATTTGATTGTTGTTAAGGTGGAGTTTAGTGAGTGTCTGTATGAAAGAGACAAGAATGAGATAATGGTAGAAACATGAAGGAGTGATGATCTCACTGTATTATGTCGCAATGCTTCACCCAAATATTGTGCACCTTGATCTCCGATTTTATTCTTCCACAGGTCGAGTGTAGTGAGTGTCTGTATGAAAGAGATAGGAATGAGATGATGGTAAAAACATGAAGGAGTGATGATCTCACTGTATTGTGTCGCAATGCTTCACCTAAATATTGTGCACCTTGAACTCCGATTTTATTGTACCACAGGCTAAGTGTAGTGAGGGTCTGTATGAAAGAGACAGGAATGAGATGATGGTAAAAATATGAAGGAGTGATGATCTCACTGTATTGTGTCGCAATGCTTCACCCAAATATTGTGTGCCTTCATCTCCGATTTGATTGATGCTAAGGTTAAGTGTAGTGAGTGTCTGTATGAAAGAGACAGGAGTGAGATGATGGTAAAAATATGAAGGAGTGATGATCTCACTGTATTGTGTCGCAATGCTTCACCCAAATATTGTGCACCTTGAGCTCCAATTTGGTTGTCGTTAAGGTCGAGTTTAGTGAGTGTCTGTATGAAAGAGACATGAATGAGATGATGATAAAAACATGAAGGAGGGATGATCTCACTGTATTGTGTCGTAATGCTTCACCCAAATATTGCGCACCTTGACCTCTGATTTGATTGTAGCGCAGGTCGAGTGTAGTGAGTGTCTGTGTGAAAGAGACAGGAATGAGCGAATGACGAAGAAGATGATGAAATGTCGCCTACTCGGACAAAGGATGGGTCTCTGCGTATACATCTGTGTTATTAGTTAGACAAGAAAGTAACGCTTCTGATTTGACCGGTAAGTGTACTGAGTGAATGTGCAAGCTATATGGAGGAGTCTCTAGTAAGTATAGATGTGCATGATGAGTCCCGAGTAGAGAATGGGTCTCAGAAGATTTATCTTTTTTTGAGAACTATTAGGCAATTTGTTGATGTCGGATGAATGAATTTTGATTGTTGAGTTATATGACTGCTACGCAAACGTTGAGCTGTATAGTATATTTAATTGCTCAAGATTGATGCATCATCCTAATCCTCGAATGGCTTAAGTAGAATGATTATTTGATGTCTAGTGTATTGTTCAGTCTGGATACTAATGTGCTTCGAGATATTTTTTGCGCGAAATAACCGATTGGGTCGTTTATTTCAGAGAAACAGATGTATGATCACAAATATAACATGAATTGTTTGCATTTGATGTCAATTGAGATGATTTGTTTTTCCAGTCGGTTGGTTTACGAATATGTTAGCCACACTTGTAGTAAATGCATAGCATATCATTAAACGTTTGGAGAAGGAAAGAAAAAAACTTAGACTGAAAAGACGTGGTCACATTCAAGAGCTTTTGTTTATCAGGAGGGGAAAGTAAGGTGTTTAATGTGGAAAGAAAATAGTATTGGATTTATTTCTTTTGGTTTTCAAAATAATTGACAATTGCAGTCGGTTTGTGAAGCTTTATACTTCGAAAAGTTCAATCATTATTTTGAAGTTACGATGACTGATCATCTGCTTTGAAATCATATACATCGTGTAAACTGTTAGTTATTGTTTTATGACGCTATTATTGTGTTACTTTACTTTGTTAGAGAAACTAAGAAGATGTAATGATTTACCTGGTATCGTTGGGAAGAATAAATGATTCGGTTGAGACGTTGGCACACATTAATAAAGGATAGATATAAACTTTTGTCATTTAAATGATCCAATATTCGGTAGAGCATTTCGATTGGTAAGTTTTGAAGTGTGAGAGACATTTTCATTGAATATAAATAATCAGATGCTTATAATAAGTGAAAATACTCTGAGAATGTGTATGAAATGTAAAATTTTTCTTTTTTTTGCCAATAAATATGAAATTTACTCATATACGAAGTTCTTCGTTGTTGCAATTACAATAGATAGTGTTTGACGAATGATGAAATAGTAGGAAGATAAACAAAGACAATATCGGTTATGTCATAAAGATGGCGGTAAGTATCTTGAGGGTTTTGAGACAAGTTTCCATGACCGATTTCGATTTCTGCTACTGGACTTGCGAGTTTACATCATTGAAGGCTTTTGAATGCAGATGATTGGATCTGGTATGTTTTGACTATATTTTTATCTGAAATATAGAATAATTGTTGGTTTTGTTTTTGTTTGAACAAACAGTAGAAGGATGTCATATTCGTGTGCAATTTGTAGGTGTTTCCAGTTATAGTTCGTTTGTGTTGGGTTTCTTGTATTGTTTCTACAAGATAAGAAAATTGACTTAATCAAAACTGGATGATAGAAACATATAGGTGTCTTGTGGTGGTGATTCGTTAATAAGTATTTCTTAGGCCGTTTAATGATAAGGTCACGTGTGTTTGCGCGACGATTTCGATTTCCAACTATGAATTTGATATCGTTGCATATATGTTCGATGAATGTTTGCTCATATATATGATACATGTCTCGTTTGAAGGATGAAAAACGTTTTTCATGTGTGTAATAAATAATGAGCTTATTTGATGTAGTTGAATGATTTTGTTTTTCTTATAGTTCGATATGTGTTGAATCCTCTTCTTTATTTACGTGTGTTCTAGTTTCTATGGGATTCGCTTTTTATGATGTTAACCTTGCGGTAATGTTTTGACATAATAGTTGATATTGTTTTTGATGATTTAGAAATGGTACAACTAACCATTGAGAAATATATGTTTGTAAAAATTTTCGAAATTGCTTTTCAGTAAATACTGGGGGATAACTAGAACGTGAACGTATATTGAAATAATGAATTTACATACATGTCATACTTGAAACTTGAATTCAAATTTCAAATAAGACACTACTGCAAGCTTGAGGCATGTGTATGTGGGAGAGATTCCTGACTCATGGGAATTCTTGAGTCATATACATGTGCTTCGAGTCTGTGATTCTTATATATATATTGGCGCTTTTTCCTTGGATGAAGATGCTTCATTCCTTTTCTTCTCGAATAAAAGTTATTCTTCACAATAAGACTAAATATTTGTGAGAGAATGTATTTACTTATTATAAGGGAATCAAAGGAAGGACAAAGTCATATCGCGACTATATAACTTCGAACGTAGGTAATATAAAATAGAAATAAGAATGAGAAGCATCTGTTTCATTCAATAATCTATAAAGAACGAAAAATATCATGTTAACGATTTTTGCAATTGTATCAATACTGTATCTTATATCAAGTAATAATATCGATGGAAAAATTGTTGGAGGCTATTGGCCTAATTGGGTCGACTCACCTATTCGTATTCGTGATGTCAATATGAATTATAACCTTATATATTTATTTCGTGCACAACCTGTCGGTGGTCCACCGGGAACAACAGGTGAAGTATACTTTAATCGGCCACGAGATGGCCGAGGTGCTAATACTCATCTGAAAGAAGATATTCTCTATGCTAAAACAGTTCAAAATCGGTCGATAATATTATCAGTTGGCGGTGCAAAAAATGGTATGAGTTTTCCGAATCGAACAAAGTCGCAAACTTTTGTCAATAGTATTGTTAGTCTTCAAGAAAAAATAGGTGCTTTCAATGGATTAGATTGGAATACGTTCGAAGCAAAACAGGCACCAGACACAACAGATGAAATGATTTGGATTAGTTTAGAATTGAAACGACGTTATCCTGGCTTTCTTATTACTGCGCCGCCAGCAGCTTGGAATAAACGAGATTTAGCATTTTGTCAGGCAATGGTACAAGCTGGCGCCATGGATTATGCTGCACCACAATACTATAGTGGACTAAATCTAGCAAATCAATCTTACATAGTCAACAATATTGATCGATGGGTGTCAGCACTTGGTGTATCACATGTAGTTGTTGGTTTTGGTGTCAATCCTGGTGTACGAAATTATATGACTATTGATCAAGCAGTAGCAACATGGAAAGAACTTCGAAATAAATATCCTGATCTTCGAGGCGTATTTGATTGGCAAATACATAAGGATGAAGCTCTTGGATGGGCATTTGCCAATAATGTTGGACCTCTTGTTACTGTAACAACTAATGATTGTCAACCGTTCTTTTCTTTCATGTTATCATTTCTTTCCTTTCTTTTCTCTCCTTTCTTTCTCTAGAATTATATTACATTCGATATATATGACATAAATACTATAAGATCACGTTTTTTCCAAGAAATATTCACCATAACACCTGCGCCAGCTACAACTTTATGAATTTCTGTTTGATTTGATTTAATCAATAGATTATTCATCAGATGGGATATTATGTGATTTTATTAACAAATATATAAGTTAATCAAGATCATCTATTGAATAAAATAGGAAAGAAATACTTTCTTAATTAGAGAGTTTAATTCGAAAACGTCAAAAAATTCATGATCTAACATGATTTTATTCTGGATTGTGCTTCAGTATACTTGACATATGCAGTTATTCATCAGTCGTCGGCGTCCTTATGGTGGGTCACTTTCGCTTCGAGTAGCCACGTTTACTCGACTCAAGCGTATGTAGTGATCAAAAACCTAGATCGAATTGATTATAAATTATCTGCGAAGAACGACTTCATCATGTGCTAAATACCACAGACAATTTCAAATCCACACATCTAATTCCATGTAATCACATTTTACAAAAACCGTTACGTCTCCACGCTACGAACTTTCAAAATTTATGTTCATTTGTTCGCAGTACTAATTTCCATCCGAGCTATTCCAGTAAAATTTCAAAAACAATAATAGTCACCTTCCTTTACATGATACTGTCTCAGATATTTATTAAAATAAAACAGAAATTAGAAGTTAGCCGCAAGCTTTTCATCAACCAAACCAGAAGTATATATTCAAATTCGCCTTTTCACCAATAGTTTTCTAAGCAGCTGTTCGTTTACCTCCCCAATTGGATTCTCGTAGAGATCCAGCATGGTCAATGTCTGTAATAAATACGAACGATATATGATAGAAGTGAAAAAACAGCGTATTTCACTTGATTTCTTTCGAATGCTTGAGCAAGTACTCGTGCACCGTCAGCTCCAATTTGATTCACGCTAAGGTTGAGTGTGGTGAGTGTCTATAATAAATATAGAAGAATACTGATAAATGTCACAAAGATAAATCTGTATCTTACTTGATTTCTTTCCAATGCTAAACCAATTGCTAGTGCGCCTGCGTCTCCGATCTGATTATGCTCGAGCTCGAGTGTGGTGAGTGTCTGTAATTAATATAGAAGACCGGTGATAGAAGTGAAAAAAATAAATGGGCAGTTAACTTGATTCCTTTCTAATCCTTGTGCAATAGCTTGTGCACCTGCATCTCCGATCCGATTGTAAAAGAGCTCGAGTGTCGTGAGTGTCTGTAATAGATATGGAAAATTGATGATACAACTGAAAAAACTAAATGTGTAACTAACTTGATTTCTTTCTAATGCTTGAGCAAGTGCTTGCGCACCTGCAACCCCGATTTCATTGGATTGAAGGTTGAGTGTGGTGAGTGTCTGTAATAAATATGGAAAATCGATGATACAACTGAAAAAACTAAATGTGTAACTAACTCGATTTCTCTGTAATGCTTGACCAATTGCTTGTGCACCTGCAACTTCGATTTCATTGGATTGAAGGTTGAGTGTGGTGAGTGTCTGTAATAAATATGGAAAATTGATGATACAACTGAAAAAACTAAATGTGTAACTAACTTGATTTCTTTCCAATGCTAAACCAATTGCTAGTGCGCCTGCGTCTCCGATTTGATTCACGCTGAGATTGAGTGTAGTGAGTGTCTGTAATAAATATAGAAGACTGATGATACAAGTGAAAAAGATAGATGTGTATCGAACTTGATTTCTTTCCAATGCTTGACCAAGTGCTTGTGCACCTGCGTCTCTGATCTGATTATGCTCGAGCTCGAGTGTGATGAGTGTCTGTAATTAACATAGAAGACTGGTGATAGAAGCGGGAAAATTAAATGTGTATCTAACTTGATTTCTTTCTAATGCTTGACCAATTGCTTGTAAACCTACAGACCCGATTTCATTATAGCCCAGATGGAGTGCTGTGAGTGTCTGAAGTAAATATGGAAGACTGATGGTACAAGTGAAAAAATTCAAGACATATTTCATTTGATTTCTCTGTAATGCTTGACCAATTGCTTGCGTACCTGTAACTCCGATTTTATTCCATCGAAGGTTGAGTGTGGTAAGTGTCTGTGTAGAGAATCATGTTAGTGAGTTTATGGAGGTGGAATGTATGTGAGTTAGTTGAATTTACTTGAAATCTTTTGTAAGAATTCAGAATAGCATTGAATCTCTGGTTTAAGTTGTTGGTGGATAGGAATAAATATTTTTCACTGAGATGATCGAATATGCGATAGACTATGTCGATCGGGAGTGTATGAAGTGATAATGACATGATTCGTTGAATTTGAAATATTACCTATACTGGTTTGAATGAAATTGGTAGAGTAAGATGTATGAAATATTTTACGTACTTTATTTTTTCAGTCTTCAATAAATATATGATTAATGATGACATACTAGCGAAGAAAGAAAAAGAATCATTTGAAAGGTTTACAATTCGTCACAACAACTTTAGTGGGATGAAACATTCATGCGAAGGTTGTTTTTTTTATATTGATGTCGCTTTTTTCAATGTATTCAACAGTAGAAAAGAGGGTGATGAAAAACGATTGAAATGAAATTATTGTACATATTGTGAAAAAGAATGATGTGGACTAGAAGAATAGATGATTTTTGAAAAATCGACTCTCTGATCCGTTATTATAACATAGGATTCTTGTTCTGGTCAGGTGAAAAAATCTGTAAATTTCTAGTGCGAATGACGATTACGCTGATAAGCTTTTTCGTATACAAACCTTAGTGCTTTGAAGCCCTCTATATATCTCCGAGATAAATATTGGCTTTAAAAAACAACGAATAATTTATTTCGAGAGATACTATTTTTATTTTTCGAGAGATTTATTTGTAAAGATGGCAAAGATACCAACACGACAATTAGGAAAAAATGGTCCTCAAGTATCGGCTCTTGGGTTTGGAGCCATGGGTTTATCAGCATTCTATGGAACGCCAACAGCAATAGCCGATGAGGAACGTTTCAAGATTTTTGATCGTGCTATCGAACTCGGTTGTACTTTTTTCGATAGTGCTGATGTTTACGGAGATAGTGAAGATCTTCTTGGCAAATATTTCAAAAAATATCCGGAACAACGAGAGAAAGTTCGTATATTCGTAATTACTCGATGACATCTCCATTTTTCTTTTCAGGTATTTCTTGCAACTAAATTCGCCAATATTACTACGCCTGAGAAGAAATTTTTAGTTCGTGGTGATGCACAATATGTTCGTGAAGCAAGTGAAAAAAGTTTCAAACGTCTCGGTCTTGATGTTATCGATTTATATTATGTACATCGAATTGATAAAACCGTACCAATTGAAGAAACAATTGGTGCTATGAAAGAATTAGTTGATGCTGGTCGAGTAAAATATCTTGGTTTGTCGGAATGTTCAAGTGATACACTTCGACGAGCATATGCTGTTCATCCAATTGCATGCGTACAAATTGAATATTCACCGTTTAGTTTAGATATTGAACGAGATGATGTGGGATTATTGAAAACATGTCGAGAACTTGGCGTAGCTATTGTTTGCTATTCACCATTAGGTCGTGGAATGTTTGGTGGACAAATTAAGAGTCCTGATGATCTTGATGAAGGCGATCGTCGACGAATGATGCCACGATTTTCAAAGGAGAATTTTCCAAAAAATCTTCAGTTAGTCGATCAAATAACAACGTTAGCCAATAAGAAAGGTTGTACATCAGGTCAGCTAACATTGGCATGGATTCTTGCACAAGGTGATGATTTTATTCCAATACCAGGCACAAGTAAAATCAGAAATTTAGAAGAGAATATTGGAGCTATTGAAATTAAATTAACTCAAGAAGAAATTCAAGAAATTCGAGAAGCATGCGAAAAAGCTGATGTAGCAGGCGGCCGTAGTCTCGAACAAATGACGGCCTATTTATTTGGTGATTCAGCTCCGAAAAAGAATAACTAATTAAAATAGACATTCAGTTTTTTTTGTTGTGTGTTACCAAAACATTTCCAATTTCATTATTTTCCTTTTAAATAAGATCCTCAAAACACCACTCTATGTCTCGTTCTTCTTCTTTGTACTATCTCATTTTTACTTGGGATGGTGCAGGTAACCAACCACCAACAATTGCTATCGCTCAACAACTCATAAAACAAGGTCATAGTGTATCCATTGCTGAATATGCTAATTAGTCAGCGAAATCGTTTTGACGAACGAGGATTACGATTCAGTCAACTAGAACAAACGCATGAAACGGTGATGGCAAGCACTTCTACAGGATTTGATCGAGTCATTGAGACAACTTGGTGTTGCAAGACATATCTCAAAGAAATTCCTATGTTAGTGAAACAAGAAAAGCCTGATCGAATCATTGAATATGAATCGTGCCAATGAAATAAGACTTGCTGAAGGTCTCGAACCTGTCAAAGAACTGTGGGATACATGGAAATGAGCTGAAGATAAGCAAGCAGGTCGAGCATTAGTTACTAGTATTCCCGAGTTGGATTCATTCGCTTCTCGTCTTAGTCCTTCGCTATACAGATGGATCGGTCCACAAGTAGAGAATGCACCTCCTTCAGGATTGATCAACCCATGATCACAAGATGATCGACGATCGTTTATCTTGATTTCTTTCAGTACAGAACCATTGTTTAATAGTCATAGCAAAATACACTGAACTCTGACAACATTATCCGATCAAATTCATGACGCTGTGCAATGTTGTATCATAGATCCGTCATTCAAAAATCAAGCAAAGAATATGAGTTTAATTATTGATAATGTATTAGCGAAAAGACTCTGTATTGAGTAGTAATTTTTTGTTATTCTTGTGAAAATATAAGAGACGTATAAAAGGCATAGTTTATCGATAATAGTGCATTTATTCATTTCTTTGTTATTTTCATTCGTGTGAAGAAGAAAATATGTTTAACAAACGTCTATATCGTGAGTGTTCTTTCGCAAAAAAATAATCTTCTATTCAATTATTTTCATAGTTTCGACAATAAATTTAATCTTGTTCATAAGTTTTGTTGCTTCTTTGCCACGAAAAATAACATCATCAGGTAAGTTTTCAGTTTTGTTTTCGATTATGAAAATTCAATAGTGAAACAACCTCTGAAATTGATAGCATGGTCACGCACTGGTTCTATGCATTCTACTCGAGATTCGCATACGGCAACAGTTTTAAACAATGGTGAAGTATTAGTTACTGATGGAGAAGGTTATTGGAACAATGTTACTCGTAGCTGCTGAACTATACGATCCAACATTCTCAAGTTGGGCAAAGTCAGAAGAGTATTGAATATCGAGTACATTACGCATTAACATTCGTTGTATTTATTTTTCACAATGAAAAATATCTAAGTAGAAACAGTAGTGTCCGATTTGAAAGTTGAATTCAGCTTTACAACTTTCAATTTTATCTCTTCAGTCTCACCTAGGTAGTACGCTCTCTGTTTACAAAGAGACGCCTGTGCCAATAATGGACATCCTTCTTAAATTCAAATATTGTGTTTTTTTCTCTTCTGATTTTCTTTTGTTCGTAGTGTCAAGAAAGATATGTGTGCATCCCTTTGATGTGACATTCTATCTTTTTCTGCTTTCTCTCTCTTGTGCGACCATATATAAAGTACGTGTTTCATCTTGTATGAACACGATTTGGAAACATGAAGTAGTGAAATAAACATCTTATACCGAGAGTGGCGGTTCGCTACTTCTCCATTTCGTCTCACATTTCACCATTCATTCATTCTTTCAAAATTCGTTACAACGCCCTCATCCTCAAGATATTTCAATTGAAGAGATGAAATTGAAAGTTGTAAAGTTGAATTCAACTTTCAAGTTTGACATTTATGTTTTATGATTCTGAATTATTCGCTTTTTTCTTTGTTCAATTGGAGTCACAGTTGCATGATTATGATCGACATATATCTGTAAATTGTTGTGAACTCTTGTTACTTGTTGTTCTTTTTTTTTCTCGAAATAAATTTCTTCGATAGTTTTAATTTGGTTATTTTAACACCCGAGAAATTCTATACGAAAGTCATCGATGCATTTCAGTCGAGAGTCTAGTGAATTGACTCTCGATGAACGTTACTTGTCTTAATAATTGAATACATTTCATACGATCGATTTCAAAACAGAACAGTATACATCTGTATTTTTAGTGTATATATTCATCCTTGACTCACCCTAGATTTAACGACGTTAATCTATTACATTCGAGCCCATCTCACGAATCATTATCTATAGAATGCCATTTAAGATACGTGAGAAAAAAAACGAAGTGTATCGAATGTCTTTTTTTTTCTCTTTTCTATTTTTTACTTTAAAATACATGAATAAAATGCGATCATGGACCATCAACAATTGAGAAGTATTATAATAAAATTAGAAAGTCGATTGAGTGATGATGATCGAGAACGTTTACATTTTTATCTTGGAAATGATGTTCCACGAAAAATACGAGATGATGCTTCACTTCGTGGTACTCTTCGTTTAATGGACTCGCTTTTCGATCAAGATAAAATTAACGAACAAGATTTTACTATTCTTATTCGTGCTTTCGAACAAATTCAATGTATAGACGCCGTTAATCTTTTAAAAGGCTAGTTTTTTTCTTCTTCTTCTTCTTCTCGTATTTAAATTTATTTTTGAATATGTAGAACATCGGAGAGATATGCTATCACAATCAATTCAAAGTTTAGCATCAATTATGCCAACAACAATCAAACGGCTGATTGAAAATCAAGAGATAGATAAATACACTTTTCATAAATGTAAATTCCATTTTCTTATATTCGTCATATATCTAATTTTCAACATTATGTATAATTACAATTTAGCTACAATCGATTCATCAGTTGATCATAATGATCATGACGAAATGATATCTTTAAATGATAAAAATGAATCACAAATCGTTGAAAATACCAACGATCATTCACTTGAATTAACTCAAAATAGAACTCTTGATCGATCATTGAGAAAATTTAAATATTACTTTCTTCTTCTATTAATATTATCGATCAGTGGATGGGTGTCACTTATAACTTTGATTATTTCTCGTACTCATCTAATTTATCAATTAAAACAAACATCAGAAAAATATCAAAAGCAAATCAGTATGACCAATCAATCTTGTCATCAACAACTACAACAATTCATCGACGAACAACATCAACTAAATAAAGCAATTCAACAACTAACAAATCTCATCTCGACATGTAAGAGAAATTGACTAAAATTCGATACGATTCTATTGATTGAAAAGTGTCTTATCGTGTGTGTTAGTTCGATCAGTGATATTCATTCGATTTCTGTTTGTTTTTTTTATTTATTTAGATCAACAAAATTTTACTCGTTATCAATTGAAATCAAATCTCAAATGGAAACAAAATGCACAAACTGTTGCTGGAGGAAATGGATATGGAAACACATCAAATCAACTCTACTATCCTCGAGGGATCTATATCGATCGTCAACAACAATACATTTATATTGCTGATCGAAAAAATCATCGCATTGTTAAATGGAAATTAGGAGAAAGAGAAAGTAGTGGACAAATTGTTGCAGGAGGAAATGGCGAAGGAAATGGAATCGATCAATTGAATGATCCAGCTAATGTAATTGTCGATGAAAACAATAGATCTTTGATTATTTGTGATTGTGGAAACGGAAGAGTTGTTCGATGGTCATTGGAAAATTCAAATGACAAACAAATTATCATTCAGAATATTTCATGTTGGGGATTAATGTTGAATGAAAATGGAGATTTGTTTGTTTCGGATGACGGAAATTATGCAGTGAAAAGATGGAAAAAAGGTGAAAAAGAAGAAGAAGGAACATTTGTTGCAGGTGGAAATGGTAAAGGAAATAAACTCAATCAACTCAATGATCCAGGATTTCTCTTCGTCGATCGAGAAGAGTCAGTTTATGTCTCAGATTATTATAATCATCGTGTGATGAAATGGTTCAAAGGTGCAAAAGAAGGAATTATTGTTGCTGGTGGACAAGGCCAAGGAAATAGTTTAAATCAATTAGATCGTCCGCAAGGATTAATTGTGAATGAAATTGGTGATGTTTATGTGGCTGAATGGGGAAATAATCGAGTAGTATGTTGGCCATTGGGATCAAAAGAAGGTCGAATTGTTGTTGGTGGAAATGGTGAAGGAGAAGGATCAAATCAGTTCAATGGTCCAATTGATTTATTATTTGATATTGAGAATAATCTATATGTTGCCGATCAATGGAATAATCGAATCCAACGATTTGAAATTGACAAAACTTGATTTTTATAAAAATAGACTTTGAAGAAAAAATAAATTAGAAAACTTGTCTTTGAACGATTATTAACTATGAGTAAAAAATTGCCCTTTTTGTTTGTCAACATAAATGATATAAATGATTGTCACGATAGTTTTAATTTATTTATTTTAACACCCTCAATAACGATGTCCTTCACACACAAACTTTTGAATCTCAATTATTCCCTCGACTGTAAGGAGGGTCATATGAAAAAAATTCGTTTGTTTGTCTGTCTGCATCGGGGTCAAAAGAACATCGATTTAAGAACTCACTTATAGTGACCAATGATGGTTGGGACTTGGTCGGACCTTGGGTAATCGAGGTCAGGGAGTCCGAATTTGAGTACAAATCGGGTTCAAAGGTCAAAAAAACATTGGTTTTAGAAACTCGTAATAGTGACCAATGATCATTGGAACTTAGTTGGACCCTAGGTTTCCGAGGTCAGGGAGTCCGAATATGAGTCATTCTTGGGGTCAAAGGTAAAAAAAACATCTGTTGAAGAAACTCGTAATACTGACCAATGATGGTTAGAACTTGGTCGAACCTTGGGTAATCGAGGTCAGGGAGTCTGAATTTGAGTACAAATCGAGTTGAAAAGTCAAAAAAAACATCGACTTTAGTAACTCCTAATAGATGACAAATGATAGTTGGAACTTAATGGTACTCGGGATAATCCAGATCGGCGAGTTTGAATTGATAGGTAGATATTCAAAATTTTCAACTGAGTATTTTTGGAAACTGACGATTTTTCAAAATTTGGAACTGGGTATTGCTCATTAGAAGATTCGTATTGCGGAAAAACAGAGATTTTTCCTATGATGTGATTATGTTAAATCCGATATGGCGCTTCCGACTCTATTGTTGTGTTTAGAAAACTATAAAGTAGTCCTTCTCAGATATCTATAATCATCTAGACCTAGATATTCGATAACTACCTATGCTTGAGTCAAAAAATGTGGCAGCTCGTGTCGGAAATGGCGGACCGTAGGGACGCCGACGACCGACGCGGTGCTGCCCAATATGATGTATGATGAAACTTTATCATATACATGTAAATTATATACGTATAGTCGATCGTTTTTAATTCAAATTTTTATATGCGCGCACACTAACACATTCAGTCGAGGGTCAAGTGAATCGACTCTCGATGAACGTTACTTGTTTGTTAATGTCATTGTGAATTTCATCAAATAATAATATTATTTTCACACACTTTCAATTATATTGTCTCTGTAGAGCAACTAATGACGAAAAAAAACATTAACTTCAATGGGTTCGGGTTCGTATTTGATTTATTTTTTTTTATTTCGTATTACTCAGCAAACTCGTTTATTGTTTCAGAGAAAATTTCAGGATGTGCCAACCGAGGATTATCTACTTCTATCTAAAAGTAGTTGAATTTAATAAAGATTAATAAGAAAAAAAAGCAACTTACTGATGTTTTCAAATGACACATTTTACGATATTTATGACATGTCGTAAAAATGAATTCACAGATAATTTGTGCTATTATCATGTAACCAATACCAGAACCTACACTGATGATTAGTTAGAAAATAGATAAGTCACATAATTACGTACCAATGGCAACGAATAAATTGACAGCATCAAAACGTCTTCCTTCGCCTTTAATCGACAAAATAAAACGAAGTCCATAAATTTTTGTCAATGTTCGATACGTAATTCCATTTACATGAAACTTTTCAGCAAATCTACATATTAGCAAGAAAAAAAATCGAAGATGAAATGTATACACGTCCTAGCTAACCGATAGTTAATGCCAGGGGATAGTTTATCACTACCACTTTGTAGTAAATTAAAGGCAAACGTAGGAAAGCATTCTTTTTTTTCTTTAGCAATATCAAAGTTACAGTGCCAATTCTGTTGAATTTCAATGAGACCACCCTGGAAAGAAAAACAAAATGAGATTCTATAGCGTATTACAAAATTGCGTGTACACACTTGATCCTAAAGAGCGCTGAGATCGATTTTAGATTCTTTATCTTGTAAATTCTGACGAATGTATTGCATAGAAAAGAGTGGACAACGTCGATCTGTATCATTGTTAAATCGACATGAAAAACTTGTATTCTCTTTGACAGTTCGTCTAGAGTGAAATCATCATTACAACAAATGATCGATATTATGAAAGAGACAAACATTTTAATGTTATATCGTGGAAAGGTAACAATTGTTTTGATGAAAACGCTGAAATTCTGTAAATCATTCCAGCCCTAGAAAGTAAGTATATACTTATAATTTTTTTGTAAATATCATAGAAGATTAAATAAATTAAAATATTTATTTAGGCTTATTCTTTATTTTTTTCACTAGTATATGATGTCAATTTATTAATTAACGGCGATAGTGAAACAGGTCCATGTTCGATAGATTATACTGTTGTATCACTCACAATTTGGTCATTCATTGGAAAGATTACACAAATGTCATACAGCGACGTCATAGGAGCTCCTTCTTATACTGAATTTGGTCCTAGGTATTTCGTATAAAATATTTTATACTATAATTCTCATTTCTTTGTATTAGCAATCGTGGTAATTGTTTTTTCTCTGGCCACGGGGGTAATTCAACTATGTCACAAACTTTGAATTTAACTGCATTTATGCTCGCAATTGATAACAGCAGCGTTGCATACAATTTTTCTGCATGGTTAGGTGGTTATAGGTCTGACGATGATAATGCTCGTGTTTCCCTTAGTTTTCTCAATAATGTCTATCAAACAATCGATAGTGAAATTCTACTTGGTCCAATTTATGCTTCGGATCGTGAATCAATTACTAAATTAATGTTTTGTAGTCAATTGGGTTTAGTACCAATAGACACTCGATATATGAATATAGTAGTTACTACAGAAGTATTCACTGGTCCATACTGTGATGGATATATCGACAATATTCCTGTAATATTTACACGCATTTAATTGTTAATCGAAAAAATTAAATTAACAGTCTTAAATTAAAGCTTTCGTTGTTCTTTTAGTAGTGTCGAACTTGAAAGTTGAATTCAATTATCCCAATAGATGAATATTTTCATCGAAAAAAATGTCCGTTTCATTACCAATGTTATTTTTTTCATGTTTTTGACGTAAAATTCATGAAAGTCATGTCATTTTTTTAAAATTTTTTTATTCCATGAGAATAGACATATAAGTAGATTTCTGATTTCTGCTTTTCGAATCGTTTCTATAAATCTATCCTTCGAAAATCAGAAATCAGAGTTATAGTGAAAACTGGTAATAATTTAAGATTTGCCAGATCCTCATCCTAACTTAAGAAAACAGCATATCGAAAATCGCCAATTTCTTCTATGTCACCCATTATATCTACTGCCGCATCCATCGACCTTATTTTTATTGACACTCTTTTCGTTTTTTTTCTCTTTATTAGTGATGCAGTTATTATTTGTCCTCACTCGCCCAACACTAAAACGATATCAGGTCGTTGTTTTTTCCTTTCTGTTAAGGTCAACGTATAAAATGCATACCCTACCTTATTCAATTCTATGCTTGCGATGTTTCTATCTTCAGCTACCTGTCGCAAATATACTTATTGCTCCATCCCTCGACCTCATTTTTATTGACATTCTTTTCGTTTTTTTTTCTCTTTATCAGTCATGTAATCATCATTTATCTTCTCTCTCATTCAACCCTAAGACGATATTAGTTTGTTTTTTCTTCTTCTCCTCAGGACTGATATATAAAATACTTACCTTGCTGCACAAAGTAACACTAAAATATTTTTTCTTGTTCACTTCCCTCTCTGGTAAGCATATTTACTGCAATGTTTGTCTGTCCCATATTGACTAAGTCCCTTTCTATTTTTCTCTTTATCGATGATGTTAACATCTTTCACCATCTCTCTCTTCTTATATATATGTATTGCTATGTAATATTTTAGATATTGTACTGAAATTCAATTCGACATTGCATTTAGGAAGAATTGTAAATGGCGACCAGTAGCAACTCCAATGATAAGAAGGATGGTGAACGGTCGGAGATTTTCATGCATTCTACTCAAATTTCCACGGGTTTTGAATGTGACAATTGTTATATTATTATAGATAGCATTGAATGGAAACGATGTAATATATGTCATAGGTTTGATTTATGTCGTACCTGTGTAAAAGCTGCAGAGGACAATAAAGATTTGCAACAAGAAATTGAAAAACGTCATAAAAAGCTTCAAGAAAAGTGTCAAACAGGTGGAAAAATGACTGATATGAAGAATATAAACTTCGAAGAAGCTACTAAACGCAAGAAGGATGATTTTGTTGAAGTGCTTAAGAATCTGTTCAATGGAATATTGAACGGAAACAAAATTCACAATGATCTTGAGATGGGTTATGTTATGGATAAGCTAAAGGAGGATTTGCCTGAAGAAACGCGATCTAAATTAATTACAGCAGTTGGAGAATATTATACAGAAGGACGTAAAGCAGATGTCAAAATATTGTGCTTAGATGGTGGAGGTAAAATGACCAATTTTTTTTTAATGTCTAGATATTTATTCGTGCATTGTTACTTATTCATAGGTACACGTGGTTACATGTCCATGAAAGTCCTTGAACAACTTTTAATAAGTACATCTATTGGCAAGGATGTTGAACTTGATCGTAACAATGACGATCACAAGAAATTATTTAAACAGGGTCAATCAGAATTGAATAAAACATTTGATTATTTCGTTGGTACAAGTACAGGTGGACTCATTGCTTTTTGTTTGGCTGTCAATTATGATATACATAATATCATGAAATTGTATGAAGAACCTAAGAAGTATTTCAATTATCAAGTGTACTTTAAGGACTATCCAATCTTCCACGATAAATATTATCATACTGAAATACATAATGAAATTGATAGAACTATTAAAAATATTAATTTAAATCCTGAAAATGCTACTTTACATGATATACATAATTTATTGAATCCTAAATGTCAATATAAAGATGAAACATCAGCCCGGCATCGTTCATGTCATAGTAATATATTTGAATTTGCTGAATCAAACAATAATTATCGCAGTATTCAACGCGAAAAGGTTTTGCTTATTACTGCTTACAATACAAGCAAAAATACCATAACTGTATTTAATACAAGTTATGCTGAACATTGGGACTATCGCATAGCAGATGTATTAAAGGCCACTATGGCAGCTCCTACTTATTTTAAACCCCATGAAATGTGGAAGGGGAAAAAAGAGGGCGATAATTGGAAACCATATGGTGATAGTGAAATATTTATTGATGGTGGCGTATTTGCTAATGATCCAGAATTGGCAGCATTATGGGCCGTACGAATGCAATGGAAAAAACCAGTCAATTATCATTTACTTTCTATAGGTACAGGAACTTATAATGCAAAAGTATCCGTCGACAATTGGTCGGGTGGTTATCGCTATTGGCTAATGAAAAACTCAGGGTTATTGATCAATATGTTTATGGACAGTACACGTAGTTTGACTGAAACCGTTATGAATAATTTAGCCAAATTCGATAATATCACACGAATGAAATTCAATTACAATTTAACAAAATCAATGGAGTTAGATGATCTTAATTTTCCAAAAAATTTTGATGATGAATGGAAAGAATTGAAAAAAGGATCCGATTTTGATACATTAGTTTATTTTTACAAAAAATGTATAAAAAAGGAAGAGTAATTATAAAAACAAATTATATTATTACATTAATCAATTTCAAAATATATTTATCAGACAAATAATTCTTAAATTTATCAATGTAGTTTATTTTAGTAATAAATAAAATAAAAAAATTTTATACACTACGTTTTTAGTATATCATAGAGAACTTTCAAGAAATTTCATAATCCCATGAGAAGATAATTTTCTCAATTGGATATGACTCTTATCTATCAGATCGAACTTCAAAATATGTGTAATAACAATATAAAAAAAACATGAAATAAATCTCTATCTTTATTGATTTAGATTGATAATTTATATAAATCATAATTGGAGTTATCTAATCATTAAAAATGACTTTGAGATTTTCATATCGACTTTCAAGAATATACTCATCAAATTGGCACCTGAATAGATAAATTACATATTAAAAAACTGGTTGCATATGTCACTTATTATAAATTGAATGTATTATAAACTATCAAAAATTTTGTGTAAAGGTATGAGAAAGTAGAACAAAAAATGTCCTTTTTTCTTATTTTCTCGGGTTCAATAGAAAGAGAAAAAAAATAAGACAAATTTTTTATTATCGACTACCATAGAACATTCTATTCTTTGAAATTTTTCTTTCTTTCATTTTTCCTGACAACGAACAAACGGCAACATAAATACACATATAAAATAAAAAGAAAAAAAGTTTTTCATCATTATATATACGCGTAAGTATATACTCATGTCGGATGAACAATGCAACAATATGGGTCCTATTATGGTTTGTTAATATAGAAAATTATTCATATCTAATTTATTTTTCTATAGGATGCAACACCTGAAATTCAAGAATTAAGGTAAATCATTTTGCCATAGGATCTATATTCTTCTATTATAATATTTTGTTTTTGTATATTCTAAATAGTGAACGACCTGAAATTAAACATGCAGCTATTGATGCTTTACATAAAAAACATCGTGAAAATCATATACATCATTTTACTGAAGAACATCGAGAAAAACATTTAAGTGAATGGAAGTAAAGTCTTTTACTTTTCAATTTTTTTCTTTCTACAAAAACTAAGATCAATCTAGAGTAACAAAATATGCTGAAGAAGAAGTAGCATATGGTATTAATTATTTTATGAAAGTATCTATTGGTGATGGTCTATTTATTCATATTCGTGTTCATCGACAAGAAGATCATAATAAATATGATTTTTATTCATTACATGAAACAATTAAACATAATCAGGCAACATGTGTTTTTACAGAAGGTATTCGAAATAAAATTTAAATTATAAAAAAAAGAAAATTTCAAATGATTTTTCTTTTATATATAGATGATCCATTGACTTATTTTAATTATTAAATTCAATCGATCAACATGAAAATTTGAATATAGAATTTCATTTATCTCAACATCATAATTTTTAAATGACAAAAGAATATCTATGCTTCGAATGTATTCATATTTAGAAAGTATATGAGAGATTTATGAAAAGAAATATATACATTAATCGGTTGACATTATTTGAATATATATTTCATAAATAAATGACAATAGATGTAGTACATATTACTCAAAAATATTTGAAAATTTTACCAAATTTTAAAACTTAATAAATTTAGTGCATAATAACCAGGAATACCGATAATTTGAAATATAATAATCACAATCCAAAATATTAAAAAAGATTTTGATAAAACTTTTAAACTAAAAGATGATTGAATAAAAATACGCTTGTTCAATTGTATTTGTTCGTAATTCAAAAAGACAGGATTTGAACTAGTAGACCAAGGATTACTGCAAGCATCATTTTTTATCCAACAAACAATCATCAACACAATCGATAGAAGAATAAGAATTGATATAATTATTGCTAATGCTTGTATTGCAATAAAACCGGGTTGTACATCAAGAAATATGCGAGGAAATGTTGTTGTTGCAAGAGAAATAAAGAATCCAATTGATAACCAACAGGCAATAGACAAGATAAGTCCCATTAGATGAAATATAGTAAGAGGTTGTCGTTTATACAATCGATAAGCACAAATAATAGAAAATCCAAAAGCGGTGATCAACTGTGCTAACAAACCAAACGCGAACAATACATAAACAGTGATCATATTGTTACTCCAATCAATCAATGGTTGCAATGTATTAAAATCGGGAAATTGTTCAATTTGTAATACAGTCTTTTTTGAATTGTCAGTATATGTGACCAACATGAATTGATTCCTCTTATTTGGTGAAGTTGAAGTATTGGCCATAAGTAATAACTGTCGAGAAGAAAGACCTTGAACATTTAAAGCAACCTTATATGTGACATCCATCATGATGACTGAATTATCAGAAACTTGTACAAACTGATTTCCAAGAATATAGTATAGTTTTAGTGGACTCTTTTGACCACTGCGAGATCCAACATAAGTGCCCTGAATAGAAGAAAGTTGTGTTTCATTATCAACAGAAAATGGAAATTCAGCTTGAATCGATGTATTGTAATTATCAGAAAGAAATTGATACATCATAATTTCTTCTAGAAAATCATCTGTAGGATGTGGTCCGAGCGTTGAAGCTGCAAATATTCCTTCTTCATTATCAGGATAAAGAGCAGCATTGCAAAAGAAATGCCATACACCACCGTCTTTAGCTAGAATAGTTTGATTTTGATAGAAATGTCTTTGAAATATATATCCCATTCCATCGAAACCTGTTGGATAAAGACGAGAATGCATTAATTGAGCTGTTTCTGGATTCTTAAATAATCCACTTCCATTATTGAGATGAGCGGATAAAAACTTTGAAACATCAGTCAATGTTGTATAAATGTCACCTGAAGATGTTGTTCTTATTTCATACGGTTCATAATGTTGTGCAGATCGTGGATAACAAACATTAGTAAAATCTCCATTTAAATCTCCATGAAACTTCAAAATCGACAAATTTAAAGGTTTGACAATATTTTCTTGAAAATATGCAACAAGATTCTGTTTGGAAACACTTTCAACAACAGCTCCCATAATTGTAACACCAATATTCGAATAGGTAACACGAGATCCAGGTGAAACCAATTGTTCTGTCCAAACTAAACGCGATATCTCAGGAAGAGATTCTTTTGTTCCAGCACTACCAGAAATGTATAAATTTAGCATTCGTTCATCAACACCTACTGTATGACGTAATGTATCGATAACTGTCATATCTGATGTGATAATAGAAGATAGAGAAGGAATATATGTAATAATCGAAGCATTTAAATCAAGAAGATGTTTTTCATAAAGTTGCATAATAGCTGTTGCAGTAAAGAGTTTTGTAACACTTCCAATTCGAAAAAGAGAGACATCAGGATTTGGTGTTCCAATATTAGTACCTGTCAGTGAATAACAATGACCTTTGACAACTGTTTGAATTCTACTTGAGTTTGCAGTAAAATAAGAAAAGACAAATGCATCAAACTTTCCAGTTGATTCATAAGGTGCAATAAAATTGTTGAACCAAGAATCAACTTCGGTCGGTGGGACAAGAGCTTGTCCTTGGTGATGAAGAATTATTAAGAGAATTACTATCAACATTTTTGAAAATAAGTGGATCTAAGACAACCACGTCTCAACCTCTATATTAACGTAATCACACAAAAATGTCATTAAACACTGAAAGATAAAAATTTCATAGATAATATCAAAAATGAGTAATACACTATTAGTCAACCTGTTTACTCGTATAATCAGGGTGTTCGTTCTTCACCTAGAGGAATTACGACTCGTATTGATATAATTTCTACAATGGTTACATAACTGAAAGAAATTTTAATATGAAAATATTCATTCAAGATTAGTAAAATGATCATAATTCTCTCGCAACGTTACATACGTTGATTAATGAACTACATCATCGCTTATCTTTATTCTTACTCTAGCGAGTAAAAATACGAAATAAAAAAAAATGTAGGACACAAAAAAAACACGTGACGGACCGATTTTTTTACATAGAAGAAGAAAAAACAAAATATTCAAAAGTAAATAAAACGATTGCCGTTCTTTTTTTATAACTATTTTATTAATTTAGCCTCCTTCACGTTATCTCGATGTCTTCTGCTGCTAGTTGTCCATCACTAACCACATCCGAGTACAAAGAAATTTATACTTCAGTTCTTACGCGTTATCATGGTCGTGAAAATGCCCAAGCATGTATTTCGAAGTGTCTATCTCAAATACCAATACCAGAACAAGGAGGTTTTCGTGTTTTGCTGATCGGACCCGGCAAAGCAGAGGACGAATTGAAATTACTCGCACCTCATAAAATAGATCATTTGACAGCAGTAGAACCTAACGATGAAATGGTTGATGAACTTGAAGTGAATTTAAGCGCATCGTCAAGCTTTATCAAAAAATGGAATATTGAACGAACAACAATTGAATCTTATTTAATGAATAACAATCACAATGATGATCATTTCGATATTGTTTTCATGATCCATTCGATATATTATCCTTCATCTCGTGGTGAGACACTTCGTCAAGTTCGTTCCTTACTTCGATCTCATACTGGTCAACTCATTGTAGTGGTCACATACGGTTGCTACACAGCGATTACAAACAAATATATACCATCATCAAAACATGGTTACAATTCTGATGATCTTGAAAATGATCTTCATGGTGTCAATATTCCATTCGAACATCATTTAAATAATGTTTCATTAGATATAACAGGCGTGAAGGACGATGATAAACTTCGATGGATTTTTGCTTCATTCTTCTTGGCAGTTAATGTAGCTCATGCTAAAGATAATCTTGCAGAAGAATTGATCAATGATTTGATCAATATGGCTAATACAACCAAAGATGGCAAATTAGAGCTTAACTATCGAGAAGACGTGTTCGTCATTCGACCAGTTGATTAAATTAGCATTATTAAAATTATATGCTGTATTTGTTTTTTTTTCCAAACTAAATTTCGTTCTTCTTTCGCTTATATAAAGAAAATTTTTTGGATTATATTATGTGAAAAAATAAATATTAGAGAAATATTGTTTATGTAGCTTTTAGAAACTATCTCTTCATTGAAATCGTTCGTGTTCTTTGAGACATCTACGTACAATGAATTCATCAATACAGGTCGTCTCGATACAAAAATTATTTAATGTAAATTTTATTCTCTTCTATGGAGATATCTGTGATGATACAGTTTTAGATGTTTTAATTAAATATTTCTTTGGTAAAAATAAGTTATCGAAAATAATAATCAGTTTTTTTTTCACCGATTTACTTTTAAATCGGAGAAAAGCGAAAGATACTGTTTAATAACTCAAACGAATATCTACATCTTGTGTAAAGTAGCTTAAATAAGCTCTCTTGACAAGACCTTCCCACGATAATTTCTCATTATTGTTTCCGGTAATAAACAAATTTAATCGAGCAAGAATTTGTTCACAAACATGTCAAATAAGCCATTTCATTCAGATCGAGATAGAGTAATGCAGTTGTTGCACTTGCATTAATCACTTTAATAGATATGTAACTCGTTTTCGATAAGTATTTAAACGATTGAATTCTTCAATATTCATTCATCGTTGTGTAAAATCGCTCGATACTTCAAGGTGATCAACAAATCGTAAAATATTTCATGCATCTGATGATTGCCCAAAATGAGTAACATCTCCTTGTACAAAAACCTTAAAAAAAATCAATTATTAACTAATAAAGAACAAAATTAAAGTGTTATTTTATTTGTTTTTATGAAAATAAAACGTTTTTTTTAGATATAAAACAAAATAATTCAATTGAACATCAACAAAAGAAAAAAAAATTCATTTGAAGAATTATCTCATAAAATTGATCAACTTGATATTATGATAAATAGAGTAAGTTTTAAATTAAATATTTCTTTTTATTTAAATTTATATTTATTTAGTTATATTTAATTCCTTAGAACAAAAGAATAATATATTAGTGTTGAAGATGTTTAATCGATTGATAATGAACTATAGATATTTCGAAATATATATATATGAAAAATTGAAAAAAAAATTCTTGAAAGCAGAAAAAATCTTTTGATAGACAATAGACTTAAACAAATCTTTATGAAAAAAGTTTATATGTTTCTCTATCATCCACAAAAAATCAACTTCCTTGGATTGACCATTAGCGGAAATATTCAATTGTTTCCGTTGGTGCGCGACTTTTTGGCCACCCGGTACAATAATGCAATCAGTATTATTAAAGATAGAGTCAGTATTATTAAAACTATTAAAAAAATAAAATTGCAAGTAAATTGTTTATTTATTACCATACAGGTTGCTGGTGCTATTGTTCCCACCGTTTCGTTGTATGTAATTGTAAATTGTTCTCGGTCATAATCACCTATAAAATCACCCGAAAATGTAATTAATAGCTTATAATCTTTAGATTCGAAACTGAGTCCATCGAAAGTGAATTCAATCCATTCTATTGGCATATCAAGTATTCGACTCTGTTTTTCTGAACCAAGAATAACAGTAATATTCACCACATCGTAAGGAAGATCTGCAGAGACAGTGGTGTTGACAACAATACCTAATGTATTGATAGTTGGCATTATTTGTTGCCATGTGTATTCGCCGAATGCAGGTATAGGATTAAGTGTTGTATTATCTATAAAATTAAAACAATACGAAGTGTTCATGAAAAAATTTTAAAATTCTATCTCTTGAACGAATAATTGATGCAGAATAATGAAGTCGAATATGATCCTGTATTCATTAATTTTATTAATGAGATAACTATAGATCGATGATATATTGTATTACCTATTATTCTTTCAGAATTTATAGTTGACTTGATCTTTTACAAAACTTTGGTTTCTTAATCGGAGTTTATCAGATCATATATATAGTGTGAATAATGTTCAAGAATTCTGTTAAGAATTTATCAGGTTTCAAGTGTAAGTAGGATATCGATTTTCAGATCTTAAATTTAAAAATTATTTACCTTACTCAAATTGATATGTTATGGTAACACGAACATAAGTTGAAAAATTCAAATAGATGTTTGGAATGAATCTCAATGAAAATTTATTAAAATCTTTCTTTAATCCTTTTTTACGAATTCTGTCTAGAATTTGAATGGGAATGTCGATAAATCCTAGAAGAAGAATTCTGCGTTATTAATCGCACAAATAATCTGGACGAGTATTCTCAAAAAATTAATTAGATTAAGATTAGAATAATATTTGCTTATCTTGAAATTGTACTAACAATTACTTACCTTCTGCGTATGTTCTCACAAGTCGATATTCGAAGTGATGGATTCCATAATTTCCTGTGCAATCCGCTGGCACATGCCGTGGGTACCATTTACTGTAGAAGCATCCTTGATAGATGGTATCTGGTTTAAGTTCAGTAAACCTGTAATTACCAGTCATATAAAGGTGATCCATCTCGTAAAATGTACACATACCGCGCCCCAAATTTCGACCCTGTAGCACAGTAGCAATCGATATCACACCATCATCCAGTTGACTAATATTGAGACCTTCAATAGAAGGAGATGGTTGCCAAAAACCAATAATTTCTGAAGAATCAATAGGTGTGAAATTAGTCAGAATAGGTAACAAATCAGCGGTCACTGGAATTCTTTCTTCTTTCTCAACAGTTTCAACAGGAAAATTATAAGCAGAACAAAATATGATGAAACATAAAAAAGAATATACCATAATATAAATGTTCTTCATTGTTTTTTAATACAGCAGTTATCCAAAACAAAAATAACAGAAAAAAAGAATTAATTGTTTTATCAAATGAATTCTAACATAGAAAAATACACTGACAGTTAGAAAAAAAAATTCGTTTAAATACGTCACAGCAAACTACATAAAAAAAGCTCTGATAAAGGAACAAAAAAAAGACTAAACGAAAAGAAAAATGTGATATTGTAAAGATGACAACAGAATTATTAACGAATTTTATCAAATAAACAACACTAGTTTTATCACTTTATATGTAAAGAACTCGATAAAGTTATTTATTTTCTTTCACTGGAAAGACTATTATTTTTCATTTTATTTTCTATCTCGAAAAGTCTGCCTATCATTCCATAAAATTCAGTTCGTATTCTTGAGAATCTATCAACGGATTCGAATTCTCCATAGGCGATTGCCTTCGATCAAACTTTATATAAATTTTGTATTAGATTATGATCTAAATCGTTTTCCATCAATAAAAATAAAATTTATATGAAAGATATTCCATTTGTTTCAGTTGAAACCATTTCGAATCCTCCACCAACAAAAATCGGACTAAGACTAATCGAAGTACTTTGTTTACGACGAAAAAATGTTAAATTTTGTACATCATTAAAATTTTGACCATTAAAAGACATTTGTTGTGGTGTCCATGTTAAACAATCAGTACATCCATCAGTTACATTCCATCTGATAGTCATAGTATCATTTCCATTAACTCGATGTGGTGGAGTAAAAAGTGAAACTCCAATAATTTTCTTTTCATGTAATTTAATATTGCAGTGATTCCTATATTGGCAGACATTCGAAAGCAAGAATGGATTTTTACTGACAATCTCAACTATGGACGAATGTGGCATAGTGGAATTATGCTAAAAAATGGCAAACTACTCGTAACAGGTGGAGTTGGCAATGCTGGGTAAGTCGATATATACGTATGTTTATCGTTTGAAGTTTTATTTTTTTGAAAATAAAATAGCACTGAATTATATAATCCATCAACAAATACATGGAATAAAACTGGTGATGTACTTGTTGGTCGAGCATCGCCCGCTTTAGTTACATTAAAAAATGGCAAAGTTCTACTAACTGGTGGCGATACGTTTCCTTATGCTTCATCGACAGGTGAATCTGAATTATACGATCCATTAACGGGCAATTGGACAGCTTGAGCGTATTGGCTCAATGAATACTTACATTCGAAAAATTCGTCATCGAGATAATCAAGCATCCGCTTACAAACGTTTTCGTTTTCCTATTGCAAAATTTAATCATCGAAATTTACGTATGTTTTATCAAAAATATATTTATTTCTTTTCTTTATTATTTTTTTCTACGAATTTAGCATTTACTCGTCCATTTCTCAGTTTCACACCTCGAATTCCAATCTTTGCTGATCGATTAACTAAACAAACTATTATTTTTGCACCAACCGGAAGTATAATAGAGTTCATGTGATTGTGATCTAATCATCGATTAATCCTATTTTAGCATATATTATTCCACCTCTCATCAATATGTTCGGTCAAATGTATTCAATTGCTGAATTGATTGCTTCGGATTATGCTAGTTTAGTTAGTGATGGTAGTGTTCTACCATTAGGACCAATCAATATGTTACCGTTATTTTCACCAACTCTTTGTTCGTGTTTTATTTAACGGTATAATTTTATTGGATTCGTATCTGCTTGAATATATTCTAGTGATGGGTTCGAATATTCCACAGTTTAATTCTCGACGAGGAAGTTTTGATGGTGGCTTGCGTACTAATTTCGGTAGATTTTCGACACGTCAAAGTTATAAGAATGATGGTGATGAATACAATTATAATTCTAAACCAAAACCAGACTATTACAATCCTTTGAGTAATATTGAGAATATATAAGAAAATATCTATGTTTTATATGTTTGGTCTGGTCAAGATCCATCTGTTTCCAATGCTGCAGATTTCGTAGCCGTCATTGATTTCGATGAAAGCTCGGCTACTTACGGACAAATTCTAAAAACTGTGCCACTCGTTTCGAATAGTACAGCTGGAATAAATCAAATAGAAAATGAAGCACACCATGCTGCGATTTCATCCGATGGTCGATATTACATTTCGGGTGGTCTGCTAAGTTTTGTCTCGCAAGCAAAAGAAATCTTCGTTTGGCGTATTCCAAAAAATCCTGCCCATGGCCCTGAATTTTTGTATGCACTTGATGCATCTGGTGCTTGTGTTGATGAATTTCAGCCAATTGGCGGTGGCCAATTTCTTGTTAGTATGATGTGCAATGAAAATGCTGATAGTCCAGGTGACATGGTATTTATTGATGCTGATCGACGTCTTGTAAAATATTTTCTAGCCAATGCATCAACATTAGAAAATTTCAATCCACATGGATTCGGTCGTTTGAAGAATGGGTTCGAATGCTGCCGATATTACATTTCGTAGTACAGTTCGACATTTTCTACCAAATGGAAAATTAGAACGAACGTTTCAAGTTGAAATGCCAACAGACCCCGAACAATGGAGCGGTGTCGGCTCAGGAATAGGATTTATGGAAACAAAAACCATTC
>Ga0209930_1000722_pt1 | contig 67882 bp, 61 predicted proteins | sample ThiBiot_500_biof_2_FD_183948 | JGI IMG/M metagenome (GOLD analysis project Ga0209930, IMG submission 183948) | Wastewater bioreactor microbial communities from Cape Town, South Africa - Thiocy_cont_500_biof (SPAdes) | ecosystem: Engineered > Bioreactor > Thiocyanate-remediating >...
CGTTGGGGAAATTCTGATCAGAAATTAAAATTTTTGTTTTGTTTCACTTCGCTCTTTCTTATTTGAAGTGATGGAGAAGTGATTCCTACATCATAAACAGAGCAATGTGTCCTCTATCTAATGACAAAAGAATTGTTCAAAAATTATGTGTAGCAAAAAAGTATAGGAGAAAATGCTAAGAGCTATGTCGTCATTCTCCGAATTACCCCATTTAATGTAAATATGATCAATAAGCTAAGTCAGTACGGGTAATTCGGATCAACCAGCCAAAATAGCTGGGAACATTTCCCCCGACATATAACTTCTTTGTTATCAAGTTTTGAACTAAAATCAATTACATAATTGGGTAGCCCAAACTCGAATCTATGGGACCTGAGAATATCAGACTGATCTCCCCGATCTTTGAGGTCTACCCGGCGATAGTTCAGAACCTATGAAAAACGAAAAAAAATCGATTTGGGGTAATTCTGATCACCTCATAGTAAACACTTGGGGAAATTCTGATCACTCATATATTTAAGTTGGGGTAATTCTGATCATCATCGAAAATGTAGCCAGAATTCAAATAAAGCATTTTGAACTAGATTCAACCCATTTTTTTAGAGAATTTCGAATGGAAAAATCGATTTTATTTTCAAAACATTGAGATAAATAAAAAATCAGAATATCGAAAATCGCAATGAATAAAGTGAGTAAGGCGAAATATTTTTCCTTCGCTATAGAACAAAGACAACTGAGAAATGCTAGTAATTGTAATGAAAAGAAAAGTAGCATATTGATAGAATAAAACTATGAGAAATTATTATAATTATATGAGACTAACTCGAAATATGAAGTTGTCAAACAAACATAGCATTTATACTGCGAATTAAACTAATGGAAGATAAAGTCGTTTGATTCGTTGAATTTGACTGTTGAGTTGATGTTTGTGAACCAGGTATGTTTAATTGTTCTAAAAATACAAATAATTTTGAGATTGATGAATATAACCTTTTTAATTTATTATTGTCTTATCCAATCGACACAACAGACCGTTCAATTGTAGATTTGATTCAAATTAGTTTCTTTTAACTTACCATTTTTGTTTCGGATCTAGTTTCTGTTTCTTTGCTGAAGTCGAGTCATTTTTCGAATAAGATCGTTTTGTTTTTTGTTGACTTTTTCGTTCTTCCAGTTGTTCAATTACATTTTTTTGGGTTATTATTTGTCCTTCGGTTCGTTTCAATACTGTTCGTCTTGTTGGTTGTTTCGTTTGATTTGATGTGCCAAACACTGCCTCTATAGCGTTTTCAAGTGCTTTAATTGATGAAACAGGTGCAGAAATTGATGGAGCAGGTACAGAAATTGATGGAGCAGGTACAGAAACCGATGAAACAGGTACAGATACTGATGAAACAGGTACAGAAATTGATGGAGCAGGTACAGAAACCGATGTAACAGGTACTGAATCTATTGAAATAAGTGTTATTTCGAACATTTTTATATTGCTAATATTCGAATGGTTTTACTTCGTTTGCCCGATGAATAAAAACTCACACTTTTTGCATGAGCCTTTGTTGGTGGTACGTATAAATCATCATCAGCATTATCTTTAAGAAAAAAATTTTTATAACAACGATAAAGCTCGAACAAAATTACCATCTTCTTCTGATGAATCGAAACCAATGATATCTGGATTTTTTTTGTTTATAGCTCGTTGTGAAAGAGATGACTGAACATATTTTATTGTTGGTCGTGGTGGTTTGATTATTTTGTTTGTTTGAATACTTTGTGTTTTCTTTGATGATCTAGTACTTGGCTGGTATAAATTTGACTGTGATGGAATATAGTCATCGTCGTCATCATCACTCTCTTTTCCTTCCCGTTCTTCTTTTTCCCTTTTCTCTTCTTCATCTTTTTCTCTTTCATCTTCGTCTTCTTCTTCGTCGTCGTTGCTGTTGTCATTTTTATTACTTCGAAGATTATTTTCTTCTTCATCACTGGAATCTTCAGTTTCAGTAAGAATCGATTGTGTTTGCTGTAAAATATCGTTTAGAACAGTAATTGCTTGATGAGATGATGTAAATGATGAATGACTAATATTTGATTGAGAAGATTTCGTTGTTACTGTTGATTGATTATTATTAGCCGAAGTATTAGTAAAATTCGAAGAATATTTGTTACCATTGGCACGAGTACGTATAATTTTCGAACGATCAATGCCGTTCGGATTAAAAGGAAATATACCTGTTGCCATGAAACTTTTCACAAGGTTTATTTTCATTTGCATCGGATTATTCGCCCATAATTTATTCAGCAGAAACGGAAGTCTGTCTTTACGAATAGTTTGAAAGCGTGTACGATCGTATTCTTCTTTCAAAATACTTTAAAAAAAAGCCTGTTAGATTTTATTCAAGATGTTTTTACTCTTTCCATTTGACTTTCAATGGACTGAAGAAAACTACATCAAGAGGTTGTAATATATGAGTAGAGTTTGACGGTAAACAAAGAATAATGCTAAATGTATTGTAAATCAATATTTTTACAGATAAAAACGAGTGTGTGAAATATAAATAACTATATACGTATATATAATTAAACAACATACACATGTTTTTCAACAGCAAGTTTGAGTGTTTGAACATCAAAATGACTGCCATGTCCATCAACGATTAACAATATCGGCCGAGGCAAATCTTTCGTTTGTTCCAAAAATATTTGTTTAAACCATTTATGGAATAATGTTTGATCCATCCATCCACTATTTAAAAGAAAAGACGTATTTTATTTTATCGTCTTGATGCAAATACCTATCGGAGCAATCATAGCCAGCATCAGGTGGTCCTCCAAGAGCCCAATCAGAATACAATCGTTTTGCTTTGTATACAACAAATGGTGGCAGAATTTGTCCAGTTGCTGATCCACAATATAAAACACTAGTATAACTTTTACCACCAGTACCACCTTGGATTCGATATGCATGTGATGAGTTGCGGTGAACAATGACCTTCGAATAACTAATATTGTCCGACATGCCTAAGGATTCAATAAAGTACATTAATGAGTATTGTTCTAAAAAAGCAACTTTGTTTACCCGACTCATCGGCATTGAAAATTTGTGCTGGTCGATTAGCTAAATCATTTTCACTGATAACTTTGTCTAATAAGACAAACCAATCATCCACCTGCTGAGATGTCAAAGCAGCACGTTTTTTTTCAAGTGGCTTTGACTTTTTCAAAGACAAGTTTTTATGCCGATGTAGAAATGAGTAAAACCATTCGTATGTCGGTCCATCGGACGAAAATAAACGAATTTTATTAAGAGATATAGCATACTGTTTCGAGATATTTAAGAATTCTGCAATAGTCAATGGTACACCCCAATTCTGAGAAAAAACAGTCACTGTTTTTAAATAAAAAAAAGATACTACTTGCAAAAGAATAGCAGCTTGTTCAAGATTATCTTCTTCTTCTTGACTAAATTTGGTTGGTCTACCAGCTAGTTTGTGTACAACTACACCATTAATATGTAAATGCAACGTTGTATATGGAATAGTAAACTTCTGAGAAGCTGCACGAATTGAATATTCATTTTTTTCAATTGATTCAATGGCTAATTGAAAATCAGTCTCACTGTATTTTTTATAAGAATTTTTTTTAACATAATTTCTTGGCATTTTGTTGAATTTCTTTGATTTTAAATATTTAAAATCAAAGAAAAGAAATCAAGGTTACAACAATTAAAATTAACGGATTGACCGTTTATATAAGAGAGAGAAAGGAAAAGAGAAACGAGAGAAATAAATAAAACAAAAAAGATAGAAACATGCAGTTACACGTTAAAAATATAGTCGTTTCAAGTGAATAATTCATATTATCCTTTTTCTGAGTTTAGTTAATTATATGTATAATCATATTGATATCGATGAATAAGCATAATAATACAGTTAGTCATATAACGTGAATCAAATAGAAATCGAACTTTCATAGTTTATTGTGAAAATACAGCAAAACTCTAATAATCAGTATTATAATATTGAAAAATTCAAGAAAAAATAATTTGAACTTTTGTTTGACAATCCCTTTCTCGATGCCTAAAGTTCAAAGTCAAAGTAATATCGAAGATATAGCATAATTTCTCTAAACAAAATCAGCATAGAACGTTTTTAGTCATAGAACTGATTGTGATCTTTCGATGAGTTCCTAATAAACTGTAAACGCATTTCCTTTCAATCGATTTTTCCATTCGAAATTCTCTAAAAAAATGGGTTGAATCTAGTCCCAAATGATTTATTTGAATTCTGGCTACATTTTCAATGATGATCAGAATTACCCCAACTTAAATATATAAGTGATCAGAATTACCCCAAGTTTTTACTATGAGGTGATCAGAATTACCCCAAATCGATTTTTTTCCGTTTTTCATAGGTTCTGAACTATCGCCGGGTAGACCTCAAAGATCGGGGAGATCAATCTGATATTCTCAGGTCCCATAGATTCGAGTTTGGGCTACCCAATTATGTAATTGGTTTTAGTTCAAAATTTGATAATAAAGAAGTTATATGTTGGGGGAAATGTTTCCAGCTATTTTGGCTGGTTGATCGGAATTACCCGTACTGACTTAGCTTATTGATCACATTTACATTAAATGGGGTAATTCGGAGAATGGCGACATAGCTCTTAGCATTTTCTCTTATACTTTTTTGCCATACATAATTTTTGAACAATTCTTTTGTCATTAGATAGAGGACACATTGTTCTGTTTATGATGTAGGAATCACTTCTTCATCACTTCAAATAAGAAAAAGCGAAGTGAAACAAAACGAAAATTTTAATTTCTGATCAGAATTCCCCCAACGGACTCTATTCCTCATGTATATCTGTTCATCATTAAGAACACGTACAATTATACCATGAGAACTATACTTTTAAATCTATACATGCCTAGTGAAAACACTTTGATGGACACCGAAAAAGTAAAAAAAAAGAATTTTATTTCTTGATTCTTCATAACAAATATAATCATTGCATGTGTAACATTTTTTTTTCGATGCATTTTCATGAGACTCACAGTAGTGTGGACGTCCAAGATTTAATTAAATTCAAATTTCGACTTTCACATATAATCAATTTGCATATGAATTGGTTGAAAAATAGAAGAAATAAATTAGAACGAAACAACCAATAAAATTTTCTATCATAATTATTTTTCTTCCTTGCCTGCTGTACATTCTGCCATTGATCGACACATTTTTTAATAGAGAATAGATGAATCGGGTCTGGAATTTTACAGAAGTGAGCGAGAATAAAAGACAGTCAAATGATAACAACCAATTATCGAAACGAAATTGCTGTAATTTGTTGCTGTGTTTGGTTATTGGTACTTTAACAGGAGCGATACCATTCGCAACAATTTTGACATTACATCTCAGTAAGTTTAAAGAATTCGCATGTAAAACTTTCTCGTTATGTATAAGGTTCACCTACATCAAAAACAACACCTTCAAGTGAGTACATATATTATACCGTTTCTTATTAATGATTTATTAGATCTTGTGCCTGTGCTCCGATGGAATACGATAGGTATGACGGTTGCTGGTACATCTGGAGTAGTTGGTAATGGAAGTAATCAACTTTATAATCCATGGGGTCTTGCATTAACTTCTGAAAATACACTTTATGTGGCTGATCGATATAATCACCGAGTTCAAAGATATCTTCGAGGAAGTTTAAATGGTACGACGGTGGCCGGGCAAGCTAACGCAACGACATGCTCCTCTTATCAATGTTTATGGAGACCATCATCTATCGCTGTTGATGATAATGAAAATATATTTATTTCCGAGGAAAGGGATCATCGTGTTGTTTTATGGAAGAAAGATGCAGCTATAGGAGAACTCATAGCAGGAGCAGGTACAACTTTTGTTTCTTATGTGTAAATTCCTTCCACGCATAATCGGTTAGGTGGTGGAAATGGCAGTAATCAGTTTTTGCTTCCATATAACATCTTTCGTGATAAACAGAGCGGTACACTGTATGTGTGTGATAATGGAAATGATCGGGTAATGCGCTATACGAAAGGTAATAATACAGGTGTTCTTGTTGCTGGTGGAAACGGTCGAGGAAACAATACCAATCAGCTGAACTATCCCATGGGAATCTATTTCGAGTCATTATCGAACAGTCTGATTATTGCTAACACGCACGCAAATAATATAGTTCGTTGGCGAATAGATGAGAGCAACTGGACATTAATCGCTGGTAATTTAAATGCATCAAGTGGAAATTCACCATCTTCACTTTACGATCCCTTCGCATTCAGCGTAGATCCGAGGGGAAATTTATACGTCGCTGATAGGAATAATCATCGAATACAGCTTTTTTCTCTTGGACAAGTAGAAGGAAGAACGATTGCTGGAATTACTAGTGTGCCGGGTTCTAATTCTACTTTGTTACGCTCACCTTATGGAATAACTTTGGATAATCAACTGAATTTATATGTTGCTGACACTGGGAATAATCGCGTACAGAAATTTCTTCGTTACTAAGAAAATCATGAACATAAGATCTGGCATACACAGCGAAAAAGTATTATTTTTTTGTTTGATCTTCGAGTTGCTGTTATGTATGTTACCTGATGTGACGAAATTTTTGCGACACTTTTCATTTTGTCTATATTTTGGCTTGAGTAAGTGATCGAATTTTGATTTTACTTTTAAGAGATTAAATATGAAATGTTGTACAAGGAATATACAAAGAATTATTAAATAGATTCTCAGTTTAAAAAGTGATTGACCTTGAAAACAGCTTGAAAATAAGTTGAAATAAATCTATATGAATGCATGGTTCTATCTTCATTATGAGGACCGATAGAAAATAGTGAATAGAATTCGATTTGTCCTGTTTTGAAATTGTTCATTTTTTCTTGAGTTAATATAATGATACTGCTTTTGATTATTCAAGATTTTGTAAAGACAATAGAACAATTAAACTACTTTCTTCATCTTGACTATCTTCAGATGTTCGCAAGATCTTTGCTTCTCAGATAATTCATGACGATGGTCCATACAAGCAGCAAACATTCTATTTCACGAAAACAAGTACTTTTTCTTCTTTAATATCTCGAACTTTATCTGTTCAGATTAATGTTTCTTTTAGCATGAACATCATCATCATCGTCGTAGAAAAGCATCATCAGTTATTATTCATGTTAAAGTGCGAGATTTGCCAAACGATTGTCAAAGTCGTTCAACACATAAAGTTGCCTCAAAAAAACAAACTATTTCACCCTCGTCTGTAAATCGAACACAATCTACTCAACCAACAACTGTCAATCCTGCATCTGCTTTGTGGGCTAATTCAAAAGATTATCGAATAAAACATGAGAACCATCCGAACCAAAGAAAACATAAAAAGTAGAACATATTCTGTATACGATATCTGATATAATTTTCCATTAGGATAAAACAAAAATGGAAAGTTGCAGTATTCATTTGTGTACTTACTGTAGTTATCGCATTACTTACAGTATTACTTTGTTTATTACTTACATCAACATCGAAATATCGGTCGAATAACAAAAGTATCCTTAGGAATATCATTCTTAGGAAATGCGAGTGAATTCTTTCTTTGTAGATGAGAATATCACTCTTCGTTGGAATACGACAGGTATAACGGTTGCTGGTACATCTGGAGTAGTTGGTAATGCAAGTAACCAACTTTATTTTCCATGGGGTTTAGCATTAACTTATGAAAACACACTTTACGTGGCTGATCGATATAATCACCGAGTTCAAAAATATCTTCGAGGAAGTTTAAATGGTACGACGGTGGCCGGGCAAGCTAATGCAACCACATGTTCCTCTTATCAATGTTTATGGAGGCCATCATCTATCGTTCTTGATGATAATGAAAATATATTTATTTCCGAGGAAAGGGATCATTGGGTTGTTTTATGGAAGAAAGATGCAGCTATAGGAGAACTCGTAGCAGGAACAGGTACAACTTTCTTGTTTTTTTTATGTGTAGATTCATTCAACATCTATATGTATTCGATAAGGGTATGGAACTGGCAATAATCAGTTTATGTATCCATATAATATCGCTCGTGATAAACAAAGTGGTACACTGTATGTGTCTGATAATGGAAATGATCGGGTAATGCGCTATACTGAGGGTAATAATACAGGCGTTCTTGTTGCTGGTGGAAACGGTCGAGGAAACAATATCAATCAGTTGAACTATCCCATGGGAATCTATTTCGAGTCATCATCCAACAGTCTGATTATTGCTAACACGTTTTCAAATAATATAGTTCGTTGGCGAATAGGTGACAGTAACTGGACACTAGTCACTGGTAATCTGAATGCAACAAGAGGAAATTCACCATCTTCACTTTACAATCCCTTTGCACTGGGCGTAGATCCGATGGGAAATATGTACGTCGCTGATACTAGTAATCATCGAATACAGTTCTTTTCTCTTGGACAAGCAGAAGGAAGAACCATTGCTGGAATTACTAATGTACCGGGTTCTAATTCTACTTTGTTAAATGGATCTTGTGGTATAACATTTGATAATCAACTAAATCTATATGTTGCTGACAGTCTTGGTAATCGTGTACAGAAATTTCTTCGTTACTAAGAGAATCAGTATAAGATAAGCGCATTGAATAATTGTTTTCTTTTTCTTGTATTCCGATTTAATGAATTCAACTGATACTGTTATCGCAATATAATATTTTATCTGTTCAATAAAAAAAATTAGTCGATTTCACGACATATAGACTAAAGAACAAGAATTAATAGTGCCATCAATTTTTAGATATTTTGTGTCTTGCATTTTGAACATATCTGCTCATCCGAAATATCATTTTATTGAATATGTCGCCCTCAGCCTCACCCTCAGATTTATTTAAAATTCCGTTTGATTTCTTGATTCTTCATAACCAATATAATCATCGTAGGCAACATTTTTTTTTGATTTAATTTCATGAAACTCACAGTAGTGTGGAACCCGAAAATTTAATTTAAATTCAAATTTCGAGTTTCACCTGTAAGCAATCTGCACATCAATTGGTCGAAAACTAATTAAATTTTATTGAAAATGGAAGAAATAAATCACAACGAAGCAACCAATAACGATTCTGATTATTTTTTTCGTATTTTATCTACTGTACAGCCATCGATCGATTGGTTATAATAAAAAATACATGAATCGAGTATCAAATTCGAATTTCACGCAAACAAGCAAAAATAAAAGAGAACGGAAAAACGATAACAACCAATTCTCGAAACGAAATTGCAGTAATTTCTTGTTGTGGTTGCTTATTGGTATTTTAACAGGAGCGATAGCACTCGCAACAATTTTGACGTTATATCTCAGTAAGTTTAAAGAAGTCATGAGTACAACTGTCTCGTTATGTATAAGGTTCATCTACATCAAAAACAACAGCTTCAAGTGAGTACATATATTATACCATTTCTTATTACTGATTTATTAGATCTTGTGCCTGCGCTCCGATGGAATATAACCGGTATCACCGTTGCAGGTAGAGCTGGTGCACCCAGTAATCAAAGCAATCAATTTAATAATCCATGGGGTTTGGCATTAACTTATGAAAATACAATTTACGTAGTTGATCGATATAACAACAGAGTTCAAAAATACCTTCGAGGCAGTTTAAATGGTACGATAGTGGCCGGGCAAGCCAATGCAACGACATGCCCCTCGTATCAATGTTTATCGAAGCCATCATCTATCGCTCTTGATGATGATGAAAATTTGTTCATTTCTGAGGAAGGCAATCACCGTGTTGTTTCATGGAAGAAAGATGCAATTATAGGAGAACTCCTAGCAGGAACAGGTGGGTATGGAAGTGGTAATAATCAGTTTAAGACTCCATATAATATCTTTCGTGAATCACAAAGTGGCACACTCTATGTGTCTGATAATGGAAATGATCGGGTAATGCGCTATACTGAAGGTAGTAATGTGGGTGTTATTGTTGCTGGTGGAAATGGTCGAGGAAACAGTACCAATCAGTTGAACTATCCCATGGGAATCTATTTCGAGTCATCATCCAACAGTCTTCTCATTGCTAACACAGGAGCACATAATATTGTTCGTTGGCGAATAGGCGATAGTACCTGGGCACTAGTTGCTGGTAATTTAAATGCATCAAGTGGAAATTCACCATCTTCATTTTCCAGTCCCTTTGGATTGACCGTAGATCCAATGGGAAATTTATACGTTGCTGATAGTAGTAATTATCGAATACAGTTCTTTCCTCGTGGACAAACAGAAGGAAGAACCATTGCTGGAATTACTGGTGTGCTCGGTTCTAATTCTACGTTGTTAAGAACATCGTATTCAGTAGTATTTGATAATCAACTGAATCTATATGTTGCTGACTCTTGGAGTAATCGTGTACAGAAATTTCTTCGTTACTAAGAAAATCATTAACATACAGTTGGGCATGGTTAGTTATTCTCGTTTAAAAATAATCGAAAAAAGTACATTTATAATTCAGATTGAACTCAGTCTTACGAAGCACGTCATTAAATCAACAACTGAATCTGCATTAACTTTCCTTCGATCTTCAAAATTTTGTTCTTTTTAAATAAATTACTGCGGTCATGGATCAAAGTCGTTGCATTTTCAAAAAAATATGTTTGTTTTTGTTGATATGCATCAATTCTTCGATTCAAGTATAGTGAGTGTGCTATGAAAACAATGTAAATGGAATTTTTCTCGTCAGAAGAGAAAATATTTCTTTTGCTACTCCTATTGATCGATAAAATACAAGCGTTGTTTTTTCTCTCCCTTTACATCAGACAACAAACAAATGCGTCGTTTAATTCAAACTGACATGAATCCGTCGACTAACACTGAAACAAAAGGTCAAAAATTACATTTAGACGAAGTTTTACAAGCAAATCTCAATCGAATCCATCAATTAAACGATTGGATTCGTCTTGCTCGAAGTCAATGTTATTTCCCTTCGAAACATTGTCTTACACTCGATGAATCAGCTGCTCTCTATCTACTTACAATTAAATCATTCTATGATCTCACTCAACAAGATTCTCAATCATGGTTTCCGTATTTTCAATTAATCCGATCAGCTATTAAAAAATTACCAAATACAAAAACCAATGTCTATCGAAGTATAAATAAAAATCATATTCGCGATGATGAAATCATTTGGTCGAATCCAATTCTATGTTCAACATCCATGCAAATAATTCACGAATCACTTGAATCCGATTCAATACTTTGTTCAATCGAAACGATCAATGCCAAAGATATATCCATGTACAGTCAAAATCCACATAAAAAAGAAATTCTTCTCGCGAGAAATACTCGTTTACAAGTAATCAAGAATACTGACAATCAATTATTTCTACGAGAATTGCCACCAATCGATCATCATCATCATGGTTTGACTAGATTTTCGGCTCAATGGTGCAATTTATTCATGTTAATCCTAGCAATAGTACTCGTAATTCTAACAGGAAAGACCATGTCAACGATTGAATTATTTATGAATCAAACATCACAAACGATTATTGCAGAAATTCAAGCTGATTCGTTTGGAAATCGATATGAAGGACAATATTTAAATGGTAAACGACATGGTAAAGGTTCGTATTATTTTGCTAATGGTGATAAATATATCGGCGATTGGGTTGAAGATAAAAAACATGGCTTAGGAGCATCGAGTCTAGCTGTTGGAAGATATGAAGGAGAATTTGTCGATGATAAAATGCATGGGAAAGGTGTATTTTATTTTGCTGATGGTAGTTCATATCAAGGTGAATGGATTGATAATAAACAAGATGGCAATGGTATATTTATTTGGACCAATGGAGATCGATATGAAGGCGGTTTTAAACGTGGACAATTACATGGAAAAGGATCGTATTATTTTGGCAATGGAAATAGATTTACTGGCGAATGGATCGATGGTCAACGATCGGCTGAGTATGGTTCGTTTTCATGGGCATCAGAAAACAACAACAAATGATACTAGTATTCAAAAATTATTTCGACTTAGAGGATACACGTTGAATATTTGCTTTGACTTTCAATACATTTGGCTGTTGCAAAGAGAACGCAAGTTGAATTGAATTCAATTTTAAAATGCAGAGAAATATTTTTACTTCCTTTCTTAGTTTATACTTGAAAAAAACCAACGGTGTGGTTTGAAGAAGGAAAAACGAAAATTCTTTGTCTCTTTTATATATAAATTTTCTAGTTGAAGTAACTTTTTAAATCCATGTGTTCTGAAATAAAACTGCATCTATTAGTCCAAATGTGACAGAATCTCGTTTTGTTTCTTTATTTCGTATAAAGGTGTCTTCGAATAAAATCAGAATTATTCAAACTGTTCTAGATCAAAGTCATTGTTGTATAAAAAAATTAATTTTTATTGAAGATTATTGTTTATTTAATCTTCCATTTTTATGATTTCTTTTTGTTCGGAATTAAAATTCAATACCGTAAAAATTTTTGTACACGATGATTGTTTGTATCTGACACGTATAAATTCAATTGATTATCAACTATCACTTCCATTGGTGCTGAGAGAAGCGAAGCGTTACTGCCTGACAGTCCTGTTACACCAGCAATTGTGAGACCATCTAATTGACCAACGGGAAAAAATTGAATACGGTTATTATAACGATCAGGAACATAGAAATTTCCGATAACATCAACACCTATACCTTCAGGACCATTTAATTCCGCTGATGAACTACCTACTGTCGAAGAAACGTTACCAGCCAAACGTATCCATTCACTTGTACCAATTATCCATCTCACTACACTGTTACGAGCATAATCGGATATAATGACACTATTTGTAACTGCTTCAAAATAAACACCAGTCGGTTTGCAAAGTTGAGTTTTCGCATATCCACAAGATGTTACACCCGCAACGATTTCTGATGTGCTATTGGGAAAATAACGTACTACGCGTGCATTATCAGTATCTGCGACGTATAATGTATCTGAGTTTTCATCGATACTAATACCTTGAGGTGAGGAAAGTCGATTAAGTGCACTTCCACTAATACCTATAGATATGAAAACAAAAACAATACGCATACAACATAACAACGATTTTGCATATTTTACCTGTTCCAGCCACCATAATACCTGATGATGAACCGACAGGCCAGAATTGTACTCGATGATTCAGCCAATCTGAAACGTAAATGCTCTTGTTTGACGTCACGCTAATTTTTCTAGCTTTATTTAAAAAAGAAGGACCCGATCCAGATATGCCATTCGACTGACCACATACAGTAGTACCATTAGAAGCACCTAGTAAATAACGTTGTACTCTGTAATTCCCACTGTCTGCAATATACAGTGAATATGACCAATCAAATGCTAATCCATTAGGTTCTCTGAGTTTATCGGCATCCGTTCCTGGTACTCCAGTCACTCCAGCTACAGTTATACCTGTTTTATTCCATCTGAGAATTGGATCAATACCCTCTTTTTCTTGATATTTTTTCGATTTTGGAAAGATAATAGTGAAAATAATAGCAGCAATAAGAATGCATAACATCAAACCAAAGAAGATCGACAAATATAATTTCTTATGACTGAACTTCTTCTTTCTCTTTCGATGATTATTTTCCACAATATCCCATTTATCTATTTTGTTTATTACGTTCATAGATTGTCCACTTTGATCATCGATAGAGATAGATGATGCTTTGTCTTTCTTACGATGGCGATAAACCGATGATGAGTTAGTATTTGTTGATGAAGCGCGTATACTAACATGAATAATACTACTGCATCTTTTCTTTTTGGTTTTATGTTTTCTATTCTAAAAAAGAAGAAGTCATCAATTTAGTACATATTTAAACGAATCATGCAATAATTACTTGAAAATCTAATGATCGGACATGAATAATTTTCTTCATATTCAACTGAATTCTATGTATTATGAGAGCAGAATACAGTGAATATTTTATTTTCAACGAGTTTCTTGTAAAAATACGACGAAAAACGAAGACAAAAAAATGCGGTTTAGATTAATAAATATTCTGATTAATCTGGAATGAATTATGATTGTTGTTTTTTTGTTTCGTATAAAAAGTCACATTTTTTAAAGAACCTAAAAACATACAGTAAGATCTTTTGCTAACAATTGATCTAATCGTTCAACATTCAAGAATGATAAAAACATCTTGTTCATCAGTATTTTAAATAATATCTGTCTTTTTGATTTTTCCGTTTCGAGACAGATTCTCATATGAATTTATTCAATTTTGTATTCGTTCTCAATTGAACAATTGTATGATTCAACAAACATATCTTTCTTTTCCAATAATGTGTGATGGATTTACTGAACTATCTCCGATTACAATTCATCGACATGATTATAATTATACAGATGAAAACTGAATGTAGCATCTACCTAAATATTGCATACACTCGAGAGTTATACATCGTACAAATCATTAACAACAATGACAAATAAAATATAAACAAAACGAATTGAAGAATTCTATGAATCAATGAATCTGTAATCGTGGTATCATGGCTCATCGAATCTATCTTCTCTATGTTAATCGTCCGAAAAATCTCTCGACAAATTACAGTAATAGAACTTCATAGAACAATAAAAATGACATTAGATTGTGCCATGTTGAATTGTGGACATCATGATCAATGTTCTCAATATGTAAATATTGTCATATACCTTATACTAATCATTGTTCATTAAAATCAATTTCATTTGGTCCTCGTTGTTTTCTAAGACATTCATCATGTTTATGTGAAAATAATGGAACTTGTGTGTCCGAACGTATGACTATTCATTTTACCACTGCAATAGTAACATTTATGCTGATATGTGGTCTAATTAATGATCTACTTTCGATTAGTACATTTAATAAAAAGAAAACACCCGAAGCTGGTTGTTGATATTATCTTCTTGTTTCTCAAATGAATTTTAAGTATTGGTGATTGGTTAAATGCATCGGTTAGTATTGAACGTGTTTATACTATTTTTCATTAGGCAAAATTTAATGCTAAACGAGCCAAACATACAGCTTGAGGTGATCCATGGCTTTATCTAATCGATTATTTGATTTCATTTTTACCATCAGATGTTTATAAAACGAAATTTAATAATACTTTTGGACATATCAAGTATAAATATGTAACGAGAAAATATTAAATAATAAAGAATGGAAATGATTTAGTTAATGTATTTAGAGAGATTGTCAATTAATTGAATGTGACTTTGACCTTTTCGTATTTTTTACTGAGAAAGAAAAGAAACAAAATTATTTCAAGTTGGCAGATACACGTTGAATGTCTGCTTTAACTCTCAGTACCTTTGGATGTTGTGAAGAGAATGTATGTTGACGAATATTCAGTGCCTTTTCTAATAGTTCTAATGCTTGTTTCCATTCACGATTTTTTTCATGTATAAAGGCAATATTTTCATAACTCATGGCAATATCAGGATGATCACCAGGAAGTGACTTTAACCTCATTTGGAGTGATTGTTGATGATGTTTCAGCGCAAGATCATATTTATTCAAATTATAATAAAGATTACCAATATTATTGTGAGAAGTAGCAATATCTTGATGATTCGAAGGTAAATGTTGTTCCATAATAGCTAATGATTTCTTGTAAAAATCTAACGCTTCTGTGTATTTGTTCTGACCGCGATATACAACGGCAATGTTATTGTAGGGGCCAGCCATATATGGATTATCTTCATCATTTGCATTTCGAAATAATTCTATCGCTTTCTTATAATTCTCTAATGCTTTCTCCAAGTCATTCTGGCCACGATAATTTTCACCTATGCAATTATATACAATACCAATGCGTACATAATTAGATGATCCTCTTTGTTTATGAATCACCAATGATTTTTGAAACCATTCAAGACTAGAGTCATAGGCACCTTTATCACTAGTCACTATGCCAAGATCACAATATAAATCGCCACGTGAAGGATCATTTGGTGGTAACTCTGCCAATGATCGATGATATATCTTCTCTGCCAAATCATATTTACCCATTTTTTGCAAGACTAGACCAAAGGAACGAAGATTAACTGGCTCATTCCCACCACAAAATTCCTTTTTCATATGATCGAATAATTCCTTCAAATCATGTTCATCATCACCACATAGTTCCATATGAATCATTATAACTTCTTCGTTTTTCGTTTCTTCAATTTTAATCAATCGAAAAATAGATCCCATCATGAATAATACTTCACATTCCTTGCTGAAATAACTCAAAGAACTAATATCAGAAAACGGTTTTGACTTTACTACTTGAGGATCGGCATCAATAACAAATAGTACACGACATAAATCACCTGTAATTTCAGTGCTATTTAAGAAACCTAATGCTTGATGACGATTGGTACTCGTTGAAAAGAAGGAATTTATCGAAATGAAATTATCGACCGATCCTCGAAGAGTATTGAGTTCATCAATCGACATAACTTGACCACGATAGACACGAATGGGTGATTTTTGTTGGTATTGTTTTAGTTGTTGATATATATCACTAATAACAAACCGAAATAAAAATAAAAGATCAATATTTTGTACTCGTAATGCTTTATTCAACATTCGATATAGAAATGAGTTGCGAGTATACCACCAAAGGGCTTTATCTGCTCGATAATCCTTTTCAAATTCATGGACGTATTCTAATTCCATATTATTGTTTTGATATTCTTTTTTACATAATTTAATCAATTGTTGTTTATCATTTTCGATCGATTTCATTCGAATAAGAACATCAATTAATAGAAGAGAATGAACGAAATTACCATTCAATCCAGTAGTTGATTGATCTGCCTTGTTGTTAACATTAAATATATTTATAGATAATGGCTCTTCGATTTTAACTCGACTTTTTTGATCTTGTTTAATGATATGAATGAGATCTTTTAATTTAGCAATAACACTTTTAATCTTAATAAAATCTTTTGCCCATAGTTCATTCGCTTTCTTGTCCATACAATAGACATAAATCGATGAAACTTGTCGAAGATGATGTATTTTAGGAACTAATTGTCGACCACATCGACCACTAACGATAAGAATCAGTCGATCTTCTAGTGAAAGCGAAAGAATTCGTTGACAACATTCATCTTGATCATCAAATGTTTTCAAATGATTAATAATTTCTCGAAGTTTTAATCGAGTATTTCGATTATCTTCAGTTGCATTAACTTGTGCATCAAGCCAAAAGATTGAAAATGTTTCCAGATTATTATTAGATATTTCTAACGATTTACTGTTGACACCAGCCATAGCTCTGTATGTTTCGGTATTTGTCAACAACGTTGCTTAGATGAAACACTGAGAATGATTTTTTTCGGTGAAAAAAGCAATACACAATTCATTGTATTGATTCTCTTTCTTCAAAGTGTTTCTCTTTAGATGGCCTTAGTAACATAAGTTGATGCGAGAATACAAAAAGGTAATGTTTTTCTTTATATTTCGCAGAACAACATCTGTGTTTAAAATTTTTTTCGAACATTCAAATACGAAGAACAATAAACAAAAGATCTGTCACTCGATATATCTTTCTAAATATTCATCATATATACAACCCTTGACATTAACATTAATAAATCGTGTATTAGAAACTTTAATATTCAATAATGAACAATTCAACATTGACACATTTTTAAATATTGAATCGGTAAATGTTGTGTAAGAAAAATCAACATAATCAAGTATGACATTTTGAAAAGTAGTTAAAACAAAGTAACTATGACTGATATTGGCATGTGTCATTTGAACAGAAATAAATTTTGTTGATTTAAATGATGAATTAAATAGATTTGCATTTAACATTGATATTTCATTGAATGAACATAACATACAAAGTTTATTGTTTTCAAATGAAACATAATTCATCGAGATGTCACTGAAATTTAAGTAGCTTCCGTATACTTGATAGAATCGAGCATAATTCAACGTAATTCCATTACTAAATAGGATTTTATCAAGTTCACTAAAAGACCAATCTGTAAAATCAAAATTTGAATGCGTAAATATCGGTACATTTTCGAAAGTAATTAAATAAAATGTTGCATAACGAACATCAGCATGTCGAATATCCAAATAATCATACTGAACAAGATATTTCGAAAAATTTCGATCTAATGAAAGACCAAATTGTACTCCAGTAAGATTCGTTCGATATAAAAGTGAATTTTTCTCTTTCCATGTTACATTGAAAAGTGTTGCTCGACAGAATGTTTGAATGAGAATTGTTCGACGTTGTGAATTCAATAGACGTAGAGCCGTACGTGTTCGCATTTGTAGAACAAAACGTAAACTTGAATTCTGTCGATTCGATATTATTTGATAATCTAAAATTAATTTTGTCAATTGTCGTTGATAATTAATAAGAATTTGTTCATTTTGTTGTTCATCTTTTAATTGTCGATCGTTATTATAATTCTGTTGAAGAATATTGAATTCATGTTGCCGTTGACTTTCGTATAATTGCCGTTGTTTTTCAGCAAGTTCAGATTCTTGCAAACGTTTATCAATCGACATTTGATATTCAGCTTGACGTTGAAGTCGAGCGATTTCACGATCTTCATTACGTTGTAAACGTGCTAATTCTTTGTCATTTTCACGTTGTAATTCAGCTGTTTTAGCATCTTCGACACGTTGTAAATGTGCTAGTTCCTTATCTTCATTTCGTTGTATTTGCGAGAGATTTTTATCTTCATCACGTTGAATTTGAGCGAATTTTTTATCCTCTTCTCGTTGTAAACGTTCTTGTTCAAGATTTTCTTGTCGTTGTCGAATAGCAAGTTCAAGATCTTTATTTCGATTTGATTCGGCAAGATTCTGTTGATGAATACTGATAAATATCGTAAATGCACTAATGATAATTGGTATCGCTAAATTTGTGATTAATTTTAACCAATCCTGTGTTGTACAATTAGTTGGCATGTGTTTAGTTGATTTGATTTTTAATAAAAAAAGACTACTGTTAGATAGAATTGTTGATACAACTTGTCATATTGACAGTGGTATAGGATTTATTATTTTTGAATAATTTCGCTACTTCTCTCTTTCGCCGAAAATTTAATGAAAAGTCGACAGTTTGTTTTACTAATGGATGAAGTCAAAATCACGTTAAGATTTTCACCGGTTTGAATTAGCTATTGGAAATATTGTTTGGCAATGAGGACATTTCAATAGAGTATTTGTTGTTTTTTTAGTATTCTTGTACGAAATTGAAGTTATTGGATAACTGAACCAGTTGAATATGGAAATACTGATGTATCACGTGCTCGTGATGCTGTTACTCCGTATAGAATAAAATAGACTACAGACGAAACAAACATTAATGCACCAACAGATAATTGACCTCGAACTAAAGGAACTTTGATTCCATACAAAGTACTGTTATCCAATAAGTTATAATTAGCAAAATCGGATCCATAACTATAATTATAATAATAACCACTATAATAGTAGGAATCCAAATATGATTGACAATTGTCTGAGAAAAAACATTGCTGCCGATGCACAACAACGTGATCGACAACAGCAACCTAAAATTGAGAAGTTTCAATCGAAGAGAATAATACTGAATTCAATGGTCATACTTGCGCCGGCCAACGATATCCATGCAAAAGTAAACATTGGAAATGCTGCACAGCCAACAAACGCATTCATCCGTGGAAAATGAAAGAAATCATCGTAGATTTCACATCCTACGACAGCTAAACTCAAAATCAACTGAAAAACTGCTAGAAGGCCACCAAATACAGCCGGATATTTCTCTCGCTATAGTTGCTACACCCTCAACACCCTCAACCGATCAAGAGAAAAGCTGGCGATCGAAATTCCCACATTTACCAACATTAATTCTTGGTAGTGCACAATTTATTTTGACTGATTTAATTATTATTCTCGAAATTGCTGCATTGGGTTTGTCAACATATAAGGGTACAGGTGCAGGCATTTGGTGTTCAATTGTCTTCTTACCAACAGCGATTTCAACTTTTCTGTTAGGTTATTTGTTTTTTTTTTTGATTGAGAATTTTGTTTTTATTCGAAATTTTCTTTTGTTATTTAGCTTATCGATGGGAACGATCGAGAGTTTGGGCAACTCGTATTCTCATTGCACAAATCATTCTGATCATTTTCTGTTTTATACTGATACAAAATACACGACAAAATATCAAATTATGCAAGCTCAATTAGCTTTTGCAATTCTTTTATTATTCTCCGGATTTGTCTATCTAATTTTCTATGTTGTGGTCACTTATTTAGCTTTATGGAGACCATCTCTTTCATGAATAATGCGATTTTTTTTCCTTTTTTATTTGTTTTCGATTAAATAAACAGAAAATTTATGTGTGAAATAAAACTAAGAGGGAAAAAATGTCAACATTTGAATGTTTAATTATTGCCCGTCATCCATTTAACTGCAATAACAGCAGCAGCGAGAGAAAATGCTAAACCGAGAGAACTTGGAAGAGCAACACCACCGTTACATTTATCAGTTGAACAGCAGTACGTTGAGATAGTAGTATCATCGACTGTAGTACTGCTTTCAGTGCAAGTGTCCGAGCCACCACGCGATACCTCTATTACACCGGTGTAAATTGCAATATTTTTAGTTTTCTAAAATGAAAAAAAAACAAAAAATATTTCATTCGATTATAGTAATTCAGAGTTCAATATCAACTCACATAACAGTAGTCATTTGAAGTCGTTGTAGTTAATGAGTTCACACTGGCACAGGCTTCGCACGAATAGCAGATGACTGCATGTGCTACCTGTTGGATTGCTAAACACAAGAAAAATTAATTTAATCAACAAAATCAAAATTGCATATTTACATAGAAGAAGAAGGCAAACAAAAGTAAAACTTCTGAATGATGTAGCCATTTGAAAGTCGATGAAAATGTCGCAGTATTTATATTCATTCAGATTTGCCTTGCTAGAAAATAGTTCGTTTGTCTTTTTTTTCTATATCATTTTATGTCAATAAAAAGAAAAAAAGAACATTGCAAACGACATAGTGAGCGTTTGCAGAAATATATAGTTTCATTGGTTGACAGACTTGCATATATTTCGAACGAAAAAAAAACAACGACAATCACCGAGTATTTTTTTAATTGTATTTACACCTTGTGTGACATTTCTTAAAATAAAATTGTCCTTTCTCGAACGCTCTTAGATGCCAATATTAATTAACTTTCGTATTGAGAAAAAAAAATTGAAGTGTCAAATTCGTTGGAGTGTGTTTTAATTAATAAAATTCGAATAAAATCATCGTAGAAATGCTCGTTGCTATGTATGATAGAGTAGATATATATAAAGAGTGGCACACAAAAAAAGAAAATTAGTTATTGAGATGAGCGTGTGGGATTCAGAACAAAAGCAATGGAGTGATTGGTCTGTGCCTGAACCTGACCATTCATCGGCAAACAATCGTAAAACGAGTTCGCACTCTGATAAACATCAGCATCAAACGAAACTCAATTGCACAACGTCGTAAGTCTCTAGAAAATCCAATTTGATCTGTATATTTTATATTTTATTTCTAAAGACAACCAGCACCACCTAAAACTGGTCGATGTTGGTCATCAATACGAATCGTACTTCGAGGTTTTGCCTTTGGTGCACTAGCTGGTTGTCTTGTTTTGACTGTGGTACTTTCACTGTTTTTAACATTGAGAAATAAATCATCTACGACCACGACGACAGCAACAACAGTGACTACCTCATCTGCTACAACAAGCACAACGACGACAAGAACAACATCAACTACAACAGCAACAACAACAACGGCAACAACAACAACGGCAACAACAACTACAAGTAAGATTATGATATTTTCAAATCGTATAATCAAAATGCTTTACTATCATCGTAGCTACATGCAATCCATTCCCTTCGAATTCAATACGTCCAGCTGGTTTTACGCCAAAATTAATCGAAGTAGCCGACATCGATGGAGATCTGCATCAAGATATTATTGTTATAAATGATAATAGTGCTAGTATTAGCATTTTTCTCAATGATGGCAATGGTACATTTGGTGTTCCAATTTTATATCCAATAAGCTACAATATATACGCCGTTACAGTGATAGATATAAATGAAGATGGAAGCATCGATATTGTCATGGGAACGTCTTCATATTATGTTTTGATTTTATTTAACAATGGAAATGGCGTATTTGATAGACAAAAAACTTATTCGACTAGTTATTACGTTTCGGATATTGCAGTAGTTGATATCGATGGAGATACTAAACTCGACATCATTATGACTCATAGTAATCAACTTTATATTAGCATACTATTTAATACTGGTAACGGTATATTCAGTAACGCAACTGTTTTTACAACTAGCGGTTACGCAAATTCTTTAGTAGTAGAAGATTTCAATGGAGATAGTCAACCCGATATTGCTATTACGTATTGGTCAAATGATAGTATTGGTGTTTTTTTCTATGATGGCAACAGTACATTTTCTATTGATACGCAAATGATTTATTCAGTTGGCGATTATCCAAATTCTATTGCAGCTGGTGATGTTAACAACGATGGTAGTCTCGATATTGTTGTTTCAAACCATAATTCACATAATGTTGGTGTGTTGTTAAACTCGGGCAATGATACATTTTCAACACAAACGACTTATTCAGTTAGTGCATCGCCATGTTCTGTGAAACTAGCAGATCTAAATGGAGATAATCAACTTGATATTATAGTGACACATTCAAGTGTCAACATTCACGTACTTTTCAATAAAGGCAATGGCTCGTTTTCTACTGCAACAACCTATTCATTTACATCGTATTCCTGTTATGCAGCTGTGGCTGATGTTAATAACGATAGTTCGTTAGATATCGTTACCACTAGTTCTAGCGAACGAAATATTGGCATCGCATATAATGAAGGAAATGGTACATTTACGAATCAAACAGTCTATCCAGCTGGTTTCAGTAGTTATGCTCTAACAGTTGCTAACGTTATTGGAGATAGTAAACAAGATATTATTACTATAAGCAAAGATGAAAAATATATTGGTATTTTGAATGGTCAAGGGAGTACTTCATTTGGTCCTCTACAATTAATTCCCATTGAATTTATTCCGAATTCGATAACAACAGCTGATATCAATGGAGATAATAAAACAGATATAATTACAACAAATGGTAATGATGATGAAATCGGTATTTTGTTTAACATAGATTCTACGAACTTGAACTTTACTCTTCCCGTAATATATTCAACTGGACTTGGTTCTTTTCCATCATCCGTTTGTTCGGCTGATCTCAATGGTGACAATCAAACTGATCTCATCATAGCAAACACCAATGCTAATAACATTGGTATTTTCTTCAATCTAGACAACGGTACATTCGATACTCAAACAACATATTCATCTGATATTTCACCGATACATGTCATTGCAACTGATGTCAATGGAGATTCAATACCGGATATCATTGTTGCAAATAATTATTCATCGAATATCGGTGTTTTTCTCAATACAGGCAATGGTACATTCGATAACCAAGTGACGTACTCAACTGACTCCAATCCATTGTTTGTCACAGCGGCGGATATTAATCGAGATAATCAAATAGATATTATTACTGCAAACCGTAATGCAAGTACTATCAGCGTTTTTTTAAATACAGGCAATGGTATATTCGCAGCCCATGTTAATTATTCAGTTATTTCGCAACCAACATCTGTAGCAACAGCTGACATTAATGGAGATGGACATCTCGATGTGATAGTAGCAAGTGGTAGTGTAAACTCTGTTAACGTTCTAATTAATCAAGGTGATGGTACATTCTTAACTCAGAGAATGTATTCAGCTTATTGTCCTACAAATTCTATGGCAGTAACTGATCTCAATGCAGATAACAAAAGTGATATTTTACTTGCTTGTTACTCTCAAGGATACATTGATGTCAAGGCTGCTGCCTGCTACTCACCATTATGAACTCAATTATATCTTTATACATTGACGTGGTGTAGATATAACAAATCTAATTATCTTCGTTTGATTAGTTAGCCTTGTATTGGTTTTTCGTTGTGAAGGTATTCAAACATTGTTTTGTTTTATTATCCAGTTTTTTTTTAATAAATATAAATTGATTGTTGCATCCGTAGACAAAAATGTTTATTTGCATAAGTTCACTTGGGAGATATTTCAACTGAATTTAATAATAAAACTTTATTTAAATTTAGAAAAAAAAAATACGAATTAGTTTCGATACATATACGATGGTGGTTTCGTTACAATATCATAGTCATTTGTAACGCAAACGACACGTTTAGGATCGAACATTCGATTTTCCATGCCATGTCTTGCATTATAAGGATGTAAACTATTATCAAACGCTAGTATTGCGTATGATGCTTGTTGAAATGTTTGTCCGACTAATTCTGGCCATTGTTTTGCTCCAAACATTGGTTATAACTCGTATTCGTCCTTGGATTAAGAAAAAGAAAAGTGCACATGCATGCTTCATTTCTTTTTTGCTCTTGACTCATAATAAAGAAAAAGAAAGCAATCAATCTGTTCGAGCTTATATGAGAAAAAGATTAAAAATGAAATGATGATACTCAATAGAAATATTGACACAGGTGTATTTTTTAATATAAATATGAATATCTGACTTGAAAAATCTACTTACCTACCATGAAATTCGTCTTAATTTCGCTCGCATTGATATTCGTTGCGAATATCGACGCTCGTAAATTCGATCATGTACGAAAATATCTAGCTGAACATGAAACAAGTGTCAAGCACGTACACAAACGTAGTGCTCAATCTTGGCTCAAGAATAGTAACACCATTGGTCTCGGTTACAATCCGTTGTACGGCAGTCCTGTTTGTTATACCGGCGTTTGTCAAGGTGATGGTTTCAAACATGCCGTTTTCAAATTGAATTATGTTCAACCAGCAATTGGCTCATGTACCAATGATCTCATTCCAGATTTTGTTGAATTACAATGCATACCAAGTGCTGACATACAAACATCAACTGAAACAATTTCAACCTACGAACATCTATCGGATTCGACATTTAAACGAATTGAATTCTACGTTGCTACACGATATCGACGACATGCTGCCAGTTATTTCTATTCGAAAGAAACACGTTCAATGATCGATACAATGACAAAACAAGATTCAACCGCAATGTACACTCGAGGTGATGTGACATTCGGTAAATTACGTATGTTCGAACCATTCATGGAACTTTCGGATACATTTCGTTATGTTATCGAACAAATGCCATGCTGTAACGAATATAGTCAAGAGATCGATGATTATATTAAAGAATTTGTTATCGATTATTTTGGTTTAACCTATGTTTCAGAATTAATTCTCGGTGGTATCGCTCAACAAACGATGTTTATTAGTAATAAACAACGATATGAATTAGAAATGAAAGGCGAAGATATTGTACAAGCTGCAAGTATTGGATTTTATTTGAATTTCAATATTCAACCACTTCCTCCTTATAATGATATTAAACAAAGAGAATTTATGGAATCAGTTCAAACTCAACATTCGACAAAATTAGGTGGCGATCCATCGGCACAAACCATGGACGATTGGATTAAATCCGTTCCGTCGAATCCTGTTATTATGAACTATGGTGTCAAAGATTTGGCGACAATCTTAACTCAAAAACATTTTCCTGCCGATCATCATATTTATAATAAATCGAAAATACTCGATCGAGTTATTCAACGATATTTAGATCGACATGTACCGCTCTGTATCAATAATTGTACGGATTCAAGTCATGGCGTTTGTGATGTTGCGAATAATCCACCGTTTCTACTTGGTACATGCGTTTGTCGACCTGGATGGAAAGGTGCTGATTGTTCACAAAAAGAACATAGTGAACCGAAAACAACAACACCCTCGGGTACGATTGCTCCGTATTATCCTCCGAGTTGGGACGTTCAACGACAAGATGGCATCGGTGAAATGACAAAAACTACGATCTTAAGTTCGTTGAGATCGTTAATTGATACGTATGGCAAAGCAAAAAAATCTGAAATTGCTATGGATCTGAAATTATGGCTCGATAAATCCTATTCAGGTACAACATGGGCAGTCGTTATCGGCGATATCAATCATTGTGGTAGTGCTTTTTCCTATGCAGCTAATACGTGTTTAGTAGTTCAAGAGAAATCGTTAGATTTACACGTTATTATTCTTCGAACAGATTAAATAAAAGAAAACATTTGTTTTTCTTAACTTGTTCGACAAGTATTAGAATGCATAAGTGTCGTATGTTTTTGTCGACATTCAGAACTAGTGACATCCAACGACCAGCCTTGATAATGTCGAAGGATCAGAGGAGTTTGTTGAATATAATTCTTCAATGAAACCAATGATGTTGGAATTAAATCGATGCTATCATCGATTTCCCATGAATTATTCAATCGATGATGCTCGTTAGTAATAACAATCGAATTGAATTGTACGACGTGTCCAAATAGACACAATGATCGATAGTTAAATATGATCTTTGGATCATATTTCGAACAATATGGAAGAACAAATGGTACAGCTTGACGATGAATAGCAACAACTGTTCCATCGATATTATTATCAACTAATTGACCGAGAATATTGTCGACAATTGTCGGTATTGATTGACGACGAATTGTACTAATTGCTGGTGAAATCGTCAAAAGAAATACATCGAACAGTGTGAAACATTGTGGATTGTTCGTGGCTAGAAAACGAAATTGTTCTTCGAAGATTCGTTCATCGCTATTGATCGGTTGATTGGTGAGAAATTTTTCAATTAATGAACATTCGACTTGAATGTTTCCATCAAGAAAAATCACAAAAGCCCATTGCCAATGTTGTTGAATTTCTTTATTTAATATATCTGCTAATAAAACATTTCTCAATTGTGACCATGTCAAAGATTTACTATCGACATTTAAAATCCAAGCTTGTGATTGAATTTCACGATAATTATTCATCGATTGCATTTGAACGAATGGTTCATCTTTTGACCATCGATTGACAAAAATTGTTTGAGATTTAAATAAACTTTCGGTCAATTGACAAGTTTCTTGTCGACAAAGAAATAGGACATCAGCTGTTCGACTCGGTAAAATATTCGCATATCGATTTAATTCTAGTTGATTTTCACATGATATTAAATAGACCGTACGAGCAAGTATTGGAAATTGTTGATTTGCTGTCGAATTGATAACTGTATCGATATCTGGTAGTGATTTTGTCTTATTTAAAGTTAAACGATAAATTATAAATATTATGAAGCAAAAAAAGATCGAATAGTTAATGAATGTCCACACAGTCTAAAAGTACAATTAAATTTCATAGTTTAGAACTTTTTTTTTCGTATAATTACTTGTCGATTTCTTCGACGAACTAGTGACATGTCGATCAAGTTATATAATGAATGTTAAAATAGAGATCGAAATCATGTACGTAGATTTTAATTAATATATTTCGATTTTCAATCATTCTCTTATATCGAAGGTTTTTACCAGGGATGTGCATCGAGGTTCATTGATGATAAGAAAAATGAGAATATTTTTTGTTTATTCTCGCTTCACTAATCCAACAAAAAAAGGACATTGAGAGAGAGAGAGAATATATGGGGCGTTAATCAATAGTAAACGAAGAAAAAAAAAGGACATGCTCCAATGGTTCTATTCGATTAGCGCAAACGTATAAAGTACCGATGAAAAACAAAATATTTTCAACGGATTTATTGTGATGAGCAATCTCGAATCGACGACAAGTTTTCTTTTGAATAATCAAGAACTTATTTACAAGAATACACATTCTCGTGGCGAAGGTCTCTATTGATTTCTATATTTTAAATTTCATTTTATCTATTTTGCAGCCATAGTATTACGAAGCCTTGAAAGTGGCCTACAAAAATGGCAGAATGCAGCCGATCGATTTGTGTATACACGTTATGCACCAAATTACTATGGTAATACTGGATACTATCGTGGTTACAGCTATAGACGATAGAAGAAAAGCACAATAACGAACATTCATCTTTTTTTTTTCTATTTCAATAAACAAACATTTCCTTTGAGCCGTTATGATCATTTTTAGCTTTTGACAGAAGAGCGAATCATATTCGAGACAAATTCAAATTAATTTTTATTTTATGTCGGATACAACAAACATACGATTTTAAACAACATCAAAAAACTAGAAATAATTATGTTCGACTTGACATTATGGTTTATACTCGTCGATCTCTTTTCCAAAAACGTAAATCACTCAATTTTTGTTTCAATTCTGGCAATGCTAATAATATTGCATAAGGTAAAATAATACTAGGAACTAACGTTAAACGTGTAATAAAAGGCGTTATAATACGATTTGCAAATGATGGATAACCTGTTCTTCGTACAATCGTAATGATAACATAGGGCAAATCAAAAATGAGATAAGTCAATGAAACAAACAGCAATTGCAAAAGCATTTTTCGACATTGACGCCATGTTACAGATCGGCTTAGTCGTTGTTTTTGTCTTAGAAATCGAATAAAAAGTGCGCCACTAAATACAGCTATCAAAATGACTGGCACAATATAATTCGTAATTGTATCATACAGAACAAACCAATCTGCAATCACATTCGTATAACAATTTCGTCCACAACGAATTGTTCTCATTGAATAAACACGGTTGCACGGAATAATGAAAATTAAGACGAAATATAGGCCTGGTGTATAAACTGCTGAGATAAATAATGGAATGTAATGAATAAAGATTCGACCACGAACTGTTCGAAGAAAATGCGGATGAAAAACGAGCACATGCCGTTCAATTGAGATCCAAAGCATCATGGAAATACCACCATACCAAATACCAAAATCAGTAAACTGCCAAATGAGACACACGGCAGGATGAAATAGTGAAATATATCCAAGACGAGTGTAATCCTGTGTCAATGAGAGATCAATAACAACAATGAGAAAGTTATAGGTCAACAGGATAAAAATACTATGATTGTGTAGAGATTGTCGAGCAGTTCTATCGCATAGAATATGATAGAAAACGAATATATAACATGGAATCGAAAGAATTTGACCAATTAGAAAGAGTGAAAATTCAAGTTTTGGCCAATATGAAGGCGCATTCGTGTATATGTTCGGAAAAGTTGACATGATTTATGTGCAATGGCCTATTCTTATTTGTAATTTATGTCGACTATCATAAAAGAAAGAAATTTCTAGATTAATAATTTGAATGAATTTACGTGTATAATTATATTTTTTAATGACATCAAAGAAAAAAAAAAGACAATGTTCTTTTGAAATAATAATTAATATTCAGTGTACTGGATCATAGCTTCAATAAGTGTTCGGTTTTTTTCTCTTCTTCTCGAAAATAAAGTTTTGTCAATAATCGGAGGGCTGATTTATTCGCATGATTGAATGTTTAAATAGAATTGTGCCAATACTTATAAAGTTATCGTAAGTTTTAATTGCATTACTCCCATTTCAATGACAAACCAACAAAGTACGAATGCTTCTGATTCTGCATCCGATTGGCAATCGAAATTTCCTCGTAAATTTATATTCATGCTCGCACTGACTCAATTGCTGTTTACAGTTGTTATAATAATTCTTGAAATTGCTTCGTTAGCATTGACACGTGATCCTAATGCAGTAGGTGCTGGCATTTGGTGTGCTATTCCATTTATAATTGCTTGTATTTTAACTTTTATCGGTTTGTCTTTCGGTTCGATTTACTAAAAATGTTCATATTTTGAATTTTAGCTGCTAAAAAACGCACGGTAGTTTGGGCAAATCGAGCTTTCATTGCACAAATATTTCTCATCATTTTTACATGCGTTGTGATTGGAGTCACTGGCAATTTTATCTCGAAATATAAGACGAGGATCGAATATTTGTATGCATCAGATCCTATATCATATCGTCCATATCATCGAAAACTTGGTGTCACTCAAGCTGAACTTGCTTTTGCCGTTTTACTTATGTTCACAGGCTTTGTTTATTTAGGTGCTTATTCGCTTGCCGTCTATTTCATTATTTGGAAACAAGATCATGGCCTCAACTATTCTATTTAACCATTTGATCTTTTTTTTTCACTACGAAATCAATTAAAAAATCTATTAACATTTCTTTATTATTTATCACGCTTTTTTATGAACTCATTGTCTTAATAGCTTCTTCAGTTTTCTATGAATTCCGATTTTACAATATAAGTATGTCAATGGGTAAAGAGTTGAATCGGATACGAATGTCAGATGAATAAAAAGAAATAAAGTATTGAAGTATAGTGGGCAACTTGAGTGGTTGACATGTAGAAAAGAAAAATATAGAAAGAAAAGTCGTTTGTTAATTGGTAACAGTGCACATATCATCTTAACAGAATTCATGTGTATAAAGTTATCAGTGGATTCGATATTTTCAAAAAATATTCGAATCAGAAGGTGTCTTGAATTTAAAACATAATAGCTTCTCTTTCTACATTTTCTCTTACGGCACACCACTTGAGTATCTTCTCATTTCATTTCTTTTCTTTTATTCTAAAAGCACACATGATATTAATTCGAATTTTGTCTATCGTATACCCAATTTTCTGTTATCAAATGTGGAATTCTGTATTTGATTTCTCAAGCCAAGGTGTTCAATATTCTCCTTTTGATGAACGTAGTTTACTTGTTGACATTAGTTCAAATTCATTAATTAGTTGTACTCATCAATGTACCACTATACCACGTTGTCGAACAATGAATTTCAATGGTCAAACAAAAGACTGTCGTCTTTATGAAGGTGATAGTGGAACAACAGGTTTAATAATTTCATCCGTATCTCCAACTGTCTACGGATCATTAGTATTAAAACCGAAAAATTATTTAAACTACGGTTTATCATGTTCATTTTGTCTAAAAGATCGTTATTTAACATGTACGAATAATAGTACATGTCAATGTCATATTCATGAATATTTCGATGGATCTGTTTGTCGAAGTCAAAAATACAATGGAAGTTCATGCGTAACTAATGTCGAATGTCGACAAGATCTGAATTTAACATGTAGTAATAGTACAATGCAATGTGAATGTAAGTATGAATTCCGAATGATTGTATCTTTGATTTGATATTTCTCGTCATTATTTTCAGTAATCACATATTTACTTACGAGTACAACCGAAACTGTGTATGGTATATGGAATACTGAAGCTGGTAAAAATAGCTCGGCAGCATTTGAGGGTTTATATTCAGGCAATTATGCTTTTAACCAAACTCCGGTCAAATGTTTTGATCAAAACATAACAACAAAATATCTCAGCTACGGTAGTTGTTGGGATTCATTGTCGCCAGCTGCTAATTGTGGTTTAAAAACCGGCTTTTACATAACACCAATACGTGGTTTATCAATACTTCGAACGGTTCGCTTTGTTACCAGTGAAGATTATCCACAACGTGACCCACTGTTAATAACAATCGAATGTAGCAATCAAACAGCAACGACAAGTCTAAATTTCGGGTCAAATTGGATTCTTATCTACAATGGTTCATCAGGTTTAGATACGGATCCTGGACGGAACAGTTACGGAGTAAAGAAAAATATCTCGAAGAACGTTTGGTGTCGAAGTTATCGACTTTTAGTCGCATCGAAACGTGCGAATTCTAATTCAGTTCAATACAGTGAAGTTGAATTTATCGGACACTAATCTATTTTGACAATCGATGTGAGATCCTGAATTGAGAAGTATTTCGATAATCTTTTGATCGGTATGTCTTTTGCATATGATATGAAGTGGTGTATCACCAAACAAAGATTCTTGTACATTTAAATCTAACCAATGATTTTCATATGCCAATAAAAATCGAAATGCAGATTCATTTGGAAATCTATACAGAAAATATTTCTCATTTACTTAATCTGAATAGTTGTATCTATTGAACGAAAATTGAGACAAAAAATTCATAGTTGAATCAACACAAAGATGAAGCAAAGTTTCTTCCATGTTCAGTAGTCAATTGGTGACCAATTTCAATTCGAGTTTTCGCCACGGTAAAATGTCTTCGATAGCATACACAATAGAGTGCGCTATTCTACTTTGATAAGGCAGTTGTGTATCACACGGAGGAATACTTTTCCTTTTAATTCAATCTGAAGTGTTGGATCACAATGTTTTAAAAGTACACGAACAACATTATCGTGTCCGTTCAAAGTTGCAATCATCAGTAAATTGAATTGCTCTTGATCATACCAAGTTCATGTAATCGAGCATCCAGTTGAGAATCTGAACCATTTTTAACTAATTCATAGAGTTCATCAGACGTATTTTCATTGACAAAAAGAATATTCAGAGCAAACACATAATCATTCGAAAGATTTTACATTTTAAGTCAAGAGTTCACTAATCCATGATGTCTGAAAAGAAGAGAAAAAAAAGCTTCCTTTTTTCTGTTGACAGAAGCCGCAGGTTATACTTTGAAGTATGTGATTAATTCTTTTCTTCTTTAGTATAATATAAAAAGAGACGTTTTCATTTCGTTTTTCTTTCATTCATAAGAAACAAAATTGAAATTTTTTTTGTTACAAATGACTACAGACAACCGACAACTTGACATGCCTAAATTTCATCTTATTTTTCTCGCCGATAATCTCGATGAAATGAAACAAAATTCATCCGAAATATTCACACGTTTACGAACGCTTGATAATTCAATGGACACATTCACTGATCGTCATTTGTTTACGAATTATTTTTTCGATCATGCCGACGAACGAATCATTTTAATTATTCGTGGTTCGATAGGCAAAGAACTCATACCGATCATTCACGAAAGTCCACAATTATCTTCAGTCTATGTTATTGGCACGAATAAATCGTATCATCAACAATGGACGAAAAATTGTTCGAAAATCAAAGGTGTTTACAGTCGACTCGATTCGCTCTGTTCAAAGATTGAACAAACTATGCAACCTACACCTCGTGGACGATCAACTACACCTGAATCAAGTCGACTGACTGTAAGAGAAAAAGAACGACGTGGCCGATCAGCTGCTAGTTCTCGAGCAGACAACACTTCGACTTCGATTCATCCTCAAATACAAGACGATCTCGAACGTACACTTATTGCTACAACGGAACGAACTTTAAGACAAAGTCTGTCAGTTAACCAAAAACAACCGACAGTTGATTCTCAAACGATGAATCAAATACAGGATACACTAATGAGAACCATTCGACAACATACATCGACTAAAAATGTCGATGCAGATCTATTAAATCGACTCTTTGCCGATTTAAAACAATCTCTTATCGATTCACTTGTACAACATCAACCACCGCCTCAACCTGTTCTCACTGAAGAAATGGTTAAAGAAACCGTCTTAAATATTATCAAAGAACAAAATAAAGTGATTGCGACAACACCAGCACATCTACGACCGACAACAATTCTCGTCAATCGTGAAGTTAAAATCGCTGCCAATCGTAAACAAACACGGATCGATGCTGACTTTCGACAAAAACGTGATGCTATTGTCAACAATCAACAGTTACGAGATCTCGTTCAACAATGGTCAAATGTTAGTTCCATGTCGGATCTCGCTTTACTCATAAAAAAACATGGCAAAAATCCTTTCGAACATGCTTGGCTTCTCTTCTGTTGGATAGCACGAAATATTCAATATGAAATCGGCTGTAATATCAATTCAGCTGACAATGTCTTTCGTCGACGGCAAGGTGTCTGCCGAGGTTTTGTCAGTCTCTATCATGAATGTTGTAAACTACTCGATATTGAATGTACGGAGATTTCGGGCTATGCTAAATCATCGTTTCTTAAACCTGGTGAAAGTCTACAAAATTCAGCTCATGCATGGAACAGTATTATTCTTGATAAATATAGTTATTTAGTTGACACAACATGGGGTGCAGGTGGTCGAGGCAATAGTAATAAAAAATGTTAAGAAGATTTCTATTTTCTAACATCACCCGAAGAACTTATCTATACACATTATTGTAGTGGAAGTCAATTACTTGAACCTGAAATAAGTAAACAAGAATTTTTAAGTTTACCAATTATGAAATCAACGTATTATCAATTGGGCTTACGTTTAATTTCGCCCAAACAAGGTTTCAATGAAACAAATCAAAATCTATTTCAAATTTCAATTCATACACCGAACAATGTCAATCTGTTACTTCAATTAAAAGTCAATGAGACCGAATATCCTGGATGTTTGCATACATTATGTCAACGAGATGAAAATCAATCGGATATTTTCAATTGTTTTCTCGCTCCGCCCGTTGCTGGTCTCTATCAGATCAATATTTTTGCGAATGTCAACAACGAAAAACAGTATCGAGATGCGATTGAAATGCGTTTACGTGTTCCGAACATAGCGGATGCTATGACATTTCCACGTTTTTATGCCGCATTTAGTCAACATAAATGCATTCTTGTTGAGCCTCTTCAACGATTAATCTATCGAAACAGTGAAATCTTAATACACATGATTATTCCACTTGCAAATGTCGTCAAAATCAAAAATGGTGAAGATTTTATTAGTCTCATACAAGATGATTATAAAAATGGAATTTTAAAGAAAAAACTACGCGTTCAAGGTGATGTTTGTATACATGCACGATGGAATGACAATGCAGACAAGATTGATACTCTTTGTGTGTTTGATTTGTTTTAAAAAGAAGAACAAAAATAAAAATCATTTTATCATTTTTCGAAGATAATCCATTGTTGAATCGCGTAGAATTTCGAATGTTTCTGACGATAGAAATGGATTCGCGCCGAGATAACCAATCAATAGACTATCGTTCACTGTTTGTACAATAATCAATGGACATACTGTTCGAACTAGATTAACTATCGGAAGTACATTGATTAATGTCCATCGACCGTAACATTTTCGAAACGATGAAAGACCCCAATTGGATATTGTGCAAGTTGGAGCGAACGCTAGATTGATCGGGCCCATACTCATTCGATAGAGACTGCCGATAAGGGCGCCAATAGTCAGAATTTGTTGTTGTTCAATGGAATTAGTTAGATATTGACTGAAAGTATTTGCTAATTGCCACATACCATCGATTGTGTTCGATATGTCTTGTTGAGCAATTGCAAAAGGTGGAATAGTCGAAACATGATAGCTAAGATCATGATCTGGAACCGATGGTTGACATCGTCGACGAGTATCAGTGCCGAGTGCAACTGTTAATTGAGTTGTTTCAGTGTCGATTAGTTTCGAAAGAGAACACAAAACGGCAGCACTAATTGCTGATGTAACAGTGATCTTTTCCGAATGACATTTAGCAAAGAATGCTTTCGTTTCTTCTTCACTTAGAAAACCATACGATGCTTCTGTATGACAATAGTTTGCCATATCATCTAAAGAAAAATCGATTTTACCCGATGGAATATGTCCAATGATACGATGGTTTGCATCATTCGAGTTTTGTGGAAGTTGAGCAGTTATTGGTGTTCGTTGAATTGCTTCTTCGACAGTTACAGGCCAATCTAAACTTTGTTCGAATAGATTTTTATCGTTGTCACCAAGTGCAATCAGCAGTTCATGAGCAACTACACTGATCGATATGCCATCGCATATACTATGCTCACAGATAAAGAGAATTTCTCGTGGAGCTGTGTCGTCGGCAGCATCATCAGGATCTTGAAATAGACAAAATTCGGCGAGTGCTTCTCCGATGATTGGTACGTCTTTTTCATGTTCACGCCATTCTTGTCGCCAAAAATCGAGATATTCATCGCGTTTTCTTGGTATTTCACGAATGTTTAAACGAAGATTCGAGTCTTCTTCCATGAGATAACTCTTATCATTGTCAGGATTATGTTTTAATCGACTTCGAAGGAATGGATGACGTTGTTGTAAATAATTAACAGCAGTTTGTAGTTCGTTGATATTTATCTGCGGTCCTTGCAAATGCAAAACTGTGCCAACTTTCATGTAGCCACGATGTTGCAAAGCAAGATCGACCAAAGCATTTTCTGCTGAACCGAAAATTCTCTGTTTGGACGTAGTAGAGGACATGCTGACCGACATATATTTATTTCTAAAAAAAGAACGAGGGATTCTTTTTTATCAAATTTATGAGGTAAAGTTAACATTGGATGATGTTTTATGTAAATCATAAATTTTCGAAATAGATGTCTCTCGAGTTTTTATTCATCGACGATCATTTGGCGAAGATATTGCATTGTATCATTTTGTATTTTTTCTAAAATCGTCGATGAAAACACAGGAACAGGTACACCATTGACTGTCGAAGCCATCAAATGAGGCGTAAACACTCGCACGACATTTATGAACGGGATCACGCCTTCGAGTTTCCATTGTCCGTATTGTTCTTGAAAATTTAAATAGCCCCAACTAGTGATCCAAGAAGTAGGACTTCGTTTGGTACTAAATGATCCTTCGCTTGTTTCACAGACTTTTCCGCTTATCAATGCAGATGCAAACATTTCACGATCATCAAGACTGGTCATAAGCAATTCTTTGAACTTACGCGCTAAATCCCACATACTCTTTGAGGTATGACACACGCTACTCATTGGCAAGTAAAATATACTCGTTGCAGATATTTGATGACTTAACAAGGTATTAGACATTGGTGGTATGTATCGTCGACGAAGGTCAACTGATGCCGCATGTGCTAAATAACCGTTTTTATCATTTATTACCATTGAAATTGCATGTAAAAAAGCAGCAGTAAGCGCTGATGTAACCGTGGCATTTTCTTGATGACATTTATCAAAAAATGCTTGGGTTTCTTCTTTGCTTAACGAGCCATAAAATATTTCACTATAACAATGTTCATGTGCGTCTTTTAACCGAAAATTGACGTCAGTTGTAGGTACTCAAAGAATCTTTAGACCAGTAGCTATATATTGCCAATAATTTACCTACTGTTTTAAATATATTCCATTCTGTGAGAGTTTGTTTAATAGCCGCTTCCATTGGTATTGGCCAATCTAGGGAAGTATTAAATAAACTTTTGTCTTCTTCTCCTAGTGCTAATAACAGTTCATGTGCTACAGTGCTTAGTGATATACCATCGCAAATGCTATGTTCACAAATGATTACGATTTCTCTTGGTGTATGATCATCTTCACAATCATATGGATCTTGTAAAAGCCAAAATTCAACTAAACCTTCACCGATAACTGGCGTGTCTTTCTCTCGTTTACGCCATTCTTGTTTCCAAAAGTCAACATGTTGTTCACGTTTTCTCGGTATTTCACGAATTTTCAAACGAAATAACGGATCTTCTTCTAATAAATAAATATTGTGACCTGTTGGATTATCTCTTAATCGACTTCGAAGAAATGGATGGCGTCGCTGTAAACAATAAACTGCTGTCTGTAATGCATCGAGACTAATGAATGGTCCTTGTAGACGAAGAACGATGCCTACTCGTAAAACTCCACGGTATTTCATCGACATATTCAGTATAGCATTTTCATTGAAACTAAGAACTCGTTTTTTCACCTTATAATGAATAATAAATATTCGCACACGCTTTATATATCGAGTACATGATCAAATAGGGTAATTTTCTTTTCTTTTGTTTAGTTTTATTATGAAAGTAAGAGAAAAAAAAGTTTGTTACTGTGACCCATGATTGGTAAATAAATATTTAGCACATTTGACGAAGATATTGTATTGTATTATCGTGTAGTTTCTTCAAGTTATTTGTAGAAAAAACAGGAACAATACCATGAAGTCCAATTGACAAGATGTCATTGATTGTGAACACAATTAACATCGGTGCAAATGATCGTACCACATTCCCTAACGGAGTCATACCTTCCAGTTTCCATTGACCATACTGTTCTTGAAAAGATAAACGACCCCAATTAGTAATTCCACAAGTTGGACTATTTGTAGGACTAAGTGGTCCTTGTTCTCGTTCACAAAATGTGCCTAATAATGTTCCAAGTGCAAACAGATCACCAGCATCAATACTATCCTTCACATGTTGTCCGAATTTACGAGCAAACTGCCACATCTCGGTTGATTTACATGGAGCATCACTGACGGCCATGTAAAATAAAGAAGTTCCACTTGCCTGACAACTTAAAAGTTCATTAGGCATTGGTGGTATATACCGACGACGAAGATCAACTGCCGTCATATGAGCTACATAACCATCTTTATTATTTACAATCGTTGAAACTGCACGTAAAAAAGCTGCAGTAATAGCGGATGTGACTGTTACACCTTCTTGATGACACTTTTCAAATAATCTTTGTGTTTCTGCTTTGTTTAAAGAATCAAATAATATTTCACTGTAACAATGTTTATGTGCGTTTTCCAATGGAAAATTGACATGTTCATAAGGAATTCGAATAATTCGTCGACAAACAGTCAAAAATCGATAAGCCTCTCTTACGATAAACTTGCTCAATGTTAGAAATCCGCTCCAATATGAACGAGTTTGTTCAATCGCTGTTTCCATTGGCACTGGCCAATCTAATGATTCTTTAAATAGACTTCTATCTTCTTCACCTAATGCTAATAACAATTCATGTGCAATTGCACTTATTGATAGACCATCACAAATACAATGTTCACATACGATTATAATTTCTCTTAGACCTTGATCATCGGGATCTTGTAAAAGCCAGAATTCAGCAAGTCCTTCACCAACGATCGGCATATCCTTTTCTCGCTCACGCCATTCTTGCTTCCAAAAATTAAGATGCTGATCACGTTTTCTCGGTATTTCACGAATTTTCAATTGAAGTGTCGAATCTTCTTCCATGAGATAGGTGTTTGACGATGCAGGATTATTTTTTAATCGACTTCGAAGAAATGGATGACGTCGTTGTAAACAACCGACTGCTGTTTCTAATGCTTCGAGACTAATAAATGGTCCTCGTAGACGAAGAAGTACACCTACTCGACCGAGTCCAGAATATTTCATCGACACATTCAGTATAGCATTTTCATTGAAACTAAAAACTCGCTGTTTTATTTTAGTCACGTTATCCATTTGTTTTTCTTTTCACCTTAACGAATAATAACTGATTTATTTTCTCAACGGTATTATATAGAAAAAGAAGGGGAGAAAAAAAGCACGTGTGCATGTGTTTTCGTAATTAAACTATCATTTGACGAAGATGTTTCATTGTATTATTTTGCAATTGTTCTAAAACTTCCGATGAAAAGAGCGGAGCAGGTGCACTCGACGCAATACTCAGAACGCCATTGACTGTATAAACAAATGCAATTGGTGTAAATGAATGCACCATATTTCCTAATGGTAGCATACCAACGAGTTTCCATCGGCCATATTGTTCTTGAAAAGTTAAACGACCCCAACTAGTAATTCCACTCGTAGGATTCGTTTTCGTATTAAATGGTCCTTCTTCTCGTTCGTATAATTTTCCTGATAATATTCCCGTGGCGAATATTTCACCAGCCTCAATACTTTCATTGACATATCGTCCAAATTTTCGTGCTAAGTTCCACATGTCTGCAGTCGTACTGGGAACATCATTGACGGGCAAATAAAACACACCAGTTCCTGCAACTTGATAACTCAGGGAACTATTCAACATCGGTGGTCGATATCGTCTACGAAGATCGACACCTGTTATATGAGCTAAATTCCCGTCTTTATTATTGACTAATGGGGAAATTGCACGTAGCATAACTGCAGTTACAATTGATGTCACTGTTACACCTTCGTGATGACATTTATCAAATAATGCTTGAGTTTCTTCTTTACTCAACGAACCGTAAAATGTTTCAGTGTGGCAATGTTCATGAACTTCGTTTAAAGGAAAATCAACAGTTGCATAAGGAATTCGAGCTGTATTTCTGCCGAGAGTCATGTATTGATATGTTGCACTAACGATGAATTTACTAACTGTCGTGAATCGACTCCATCGTGAAACATTCTGTTCGATTGCTGTTTCCATTGGTATTGACCAATCGAGAGAAGTATTAAATATACTTTTGTCTTCTTCTCCTAATGCCAATAACAGTTCATGAGCGATGATATTGAAAGATATGCCATCAGAAATGCAATGTTCACATATGATTACAATTTCTTGTTGAGCTTCGTCGTTGTTATGATCATCAGGATCTTGTAAAAGCCAAAATTCGATTAAACCTTCGCCGATGACTGCAGCGTCTTTCTCTCGTTCTCGCCATTGTTTTTTCCAGAATTGAAGATGATCGTCACATTTTCTCGGTATTTCACGAATTTTCAATTGAAGTGTCGAATCTTCTTCTAAAAGATAAGTATTTGATGCTGCTGGATTAGTTCGTAATCGACTTCGAAGAAATGGATGACGTCGTTGTAAACAGCTGACTGCTGTTTGCAATGCTTCGAAACTAATAAACGGTCCTTGCAGACGAAGAATATGACCGAATCGAAAAAAGCCATGATATTTCATGGACATATTCAGTAGAGCATTTTCAGTCGAACTAAAAACTCGTTGTTTCATTTTGTCGATGTATAACGTTTCGTTTATTTGCTACCTTTTTCAAATGAATGATATCATTATCAATGTTATCACGCAACAAGCGAAGAAAAAAAAAGCGAAGAATGATATATTTTTAATTATTTATCATTTCACGGAGATGTTGCATTGTATCGTTTTGTAATTGTTGTAAAATGTTCGATGAAAAGAGAGGAACAGGTCCGCCTTGTCCGATGGTTAATACATCATTAATAGTAAAAACGATTGCTAATGGTGTAAATGACCGTACGAGATTTCCTGCTGGTGTAATACCTTCGAGTTTCCATCGGCCATATTGTTCGTGAAAAGTTAAACGACCCCAATTGCTAATTCCACAAGTGAGTACACCTGTGGGATTGAGTGGTCCTTCTTCTTTTTCATAGACTTTCCCAGTAATCATTCCAGATGCAAATGCATCAGCAGCATCGATACTATGTTTAATATGTTGTCCGTATATGCGTGCTAAATTCCATATTTCTGTTGAATTAGTGGGAATTTCATTGACAGGAAAATAGAATGTATCAGTTACCCCCATTTGATAGCTTAAGATGTTATTGGCCATGGGAGGCACATATCGTCGACGAAGATCAGCTGTTGTAAAATGAGCTAAATAACCATTTTTATCATTGACTATTGTTGACATTGCACGCAGAATAGCTGCACTAATTGCTGATGTAACTGTGACACCTTGTCGATGGCATTTATCGAATAATGTTCGACTTTCTGCTTTAGTCAAAGAATCGTAGAATGCTTCACTATGACAATGTTCATGTGCATTTCGAACTTCGAAATTGATGTTTTCATAAGGAATTCGAGTAAGTTTTCTCATAACAGTCATCTGTTGATATGTGACAGCAGCGAGAAATTTGCTCAAGATTGTGATTCGTTTTAATCGTGAAACTGTACTTTCAATTGCTGTTTCCATTGACATTGGCCAATCGAATGATTTCTTAAACATACTGCCATTTTCTTCACTTAATGCTAACAAAAGTTCATGTGCAATTGCACTTATTGATAGACCATCACAAATACAATGTTCACAGATGATTATAATTTCTCTTGGAGCTTGATCATCTTCACGATCATCAGGATCTTGTAAAAGCCAGAATTCAGCAAGACCTTCACCAACGATCGGTATGTCCTTTTCTCGTTCACGCCATTCCTGTTTCCAGAATTGGAGATGTTGATCACGTTTTCTCGGTATTTCACAAATTTTCAATCGAAGTGTTGAATCTTCTTCCATGAAATAGGTGTTTGACGATCCAGGATTATTTTTTAATCGACTTCGAAGAAACGGATGACGTCGTTGTAAACAACCGACTGCTGTTCGTAATGCATCGAGACTAATAAATGGTCCTCGTAGATGAAGAATTTCACCTACTCGAAAAAAACCACAAAATTTACGCGAAACGTTTAGCACAGCATTTTCAGCAGAGCTAAAAGCTCGTTGTTTTGCAATCATCGCATTCGCCATTTTTATATTACCTTGACAAATTATACATATTTACGCACGTTTTATATGTACCTTTTCTTTTATTTTTATTATCATAAAACAAGAAAAACAAAATATTTTTTTGGTTTTTAATCGACTATCATTTGACGAAGGTGTTCCATCGTATTTGCTTGTAAATTTTCTAATATATCCGATGAAAACAGAGGAACAGGTCCACCTTGTCCGATGCTTAATACACCGTTGACCGTATAAGCAAATGCCATCGGTGTAGATAATCGAATCAAATTTCCGAATGCTGTCATTCCATTGAGTTTCCATTGCCCATACTCTGATTTAAACGATAAAAGACCCCAATTCGAAAGTCCACATGTCGGCGTTCCCGATGTATCGATTGGTCCTGTATTTTTGTCATAAAATTTTCCAATGATCATGCCAATTGCAAATGTATGACCGGCATTAATCGAATTGATGACATGTTCGCCGAATATCTTCGCTAGATTCCACATATCTTGTGAACTTGTTCGAGCAGCTACATTCGCCGGTACAGCAAATGCAGTCACTCCGGATATTTGATAACTTAAATCATGATTTGCCATCGGTGATTGATATCGTCGTCGAACATCAGTCGGTATTGCGAAAACTAAATTTGCATTTTTATTATCGACGAATGCCGAAGCAGCACGTAGAATCGCGCTACTAATCGCGGAATTCACGGTTACTTTATGTTGATGACATTTGTCAAATAATTTCGTTGTTTCTTCGCGACTGAGTGAATCAGAAAACATTTCAGTGTGAGTATGCATCGCCATGTCATTCAGAGGAAAATCTATTTTACCATATGGGATATGAGTAATTCTTCGGCCAGCAGTGACGTACCAATAAAGAGCACTCGAAGTAAATTTACTGAAGGCTTTTATTCGTTTCCATCGTGATAGATTCTGTTCGATGGCTGTTTCCATGGCTATTGGCCAGCCAAGTGATTGATCGAATAGACTTTTATCTTCCTCAGTCAAAGCTAATAAAAGTTCATGAGCGACTGTACTCAATGATATACCATCGCAAATGCTATGTTCACAGATGATCATAATTTCTCGTGGAGCTTGATCATCTTCACGATCATCTGGATCTTGTAAGAGCCAGAATTCCATTAAGCCTTCACCAATAACTGCAGAGTCTTTCTCTCGTTCACGCCATTCGTGTTTCCAGAATTGAACATGTTGATCACGTTTTCTTGGTATTTCACGAATTTTCAATTGAAGTGTTGGATCTTCTTCTAAAAGATAAGTGTTTCGTGCTGATGGATTAGTTCTTAATCGACTTCGAAGAAACGGATGACGTCGTTGTAAACAACCGACTGCTGTTTGCAATTCTTCGAGATTAATACAAGGTCCTTGCAGACGAAGAACTTCGCCTACTCTCATAAAACCTTGATGTAGTATCGAAGTCTTAACAAGGGCATTTTCAGCAGAACTAAATATTCGTTGTGACGAGTTACTCGTAGTAGATGTCATCATCTTTTGCACTATGACAAAAGATAAATAGTTTTAACATTTATATATAAGAAAAGAAAAAGATAAAATCATATGTTTTGTCAAGTCATCATCGAATGCAAATTCGTCATTGTATTATCTTTGATATTCTGTAGGACATTTGCAGATATAATTGGAGCTGCAGTAGAAAATGAAATTGTCAAAACACCATTGACAGTATAAACAACTGCTATAGGCGTAGGTGATCGAGCACCATTTCCAAATGATGTCATTTCCAATAAATCCCATTGACCATATCGCTCTTGAAATGGTAAACGACCCCAATTTGTAATACCGCCGGTTAAAGGACTCGTTCCACTCACGAGTCCATTATCGTTTTCATATATTTTCCCCAACATCATACCTAATGCCATAACATCACCTCTGCTAATCGAACTATTGATATATTCTCCGAATGTTTTCGCTAATTGCCACATGCCTTCGACAGTTGTCGGTGTATCATTTGCTACTATTGAAAAAATGGCAGTTCCTGCTACTTGATAGCTAAGATCGTGATTGGGAATAGGTGGTGAACATCGTCGACGAACATCCGCTGGTACGGCATAAGTTATCGGTGCTGTTTTATCTACTACTTCGATTGAAAGTGCACGTAAAATAGCACTACTAATGGCTGAATTCATGGTCACATTATGTTGATGACATTTGTCATATAATCGTTGAGTTTCGTCTTTGTTCAATGTTCCAGAAGATATTTCAGTGTGACAATGTTGACACATGTCGTTTAATGAAAAATCGACATCAGCAAAAGGTAATCGAGTTGATTTTCGACCCAGAGTCATCTGCCAGTATAACATATTCAATAGAAATTTACTAAATATTGTAAATCGATTCCATCGCGAAAGACTTCGTTCGATTGCTGTTTCCATCGATACTGGCCAATCTAATGATTCTTTAAATAGACTTTTATCTTCTTCACCCAATGCTAATAACAACTCATGTGCTACAGTACTTAGTGATAGTCCATCGCAAATACAATGTTCACAGATGATTATAATTTCTCTTGGAGCTTGATCATCTTCACGATCATCAGGATCTTGCAAAAGCCAGAATTCAGCAAGACCTTCACCAACGATCGGTATGTCCTTTTCTCGTTCACGCCATTCCTGTTTCCAGAATTGAAGATGTTGATCACGTTTTCTCGGTATTTCACGAATTTTCAATCGAAGTGTCGAATCTTCTTCCATGAGATAGGTGTTTGACGATCCAGGATTATTTTTTAATCGACTTCGAAGAAACGGATGACGTCGTTGTAAACAACCAACAGCTGTTCGTAATGCATCGAGACTAATAAATGGTCCTCGTAGATGAAGAACTTCACCTACTCGCATAAAACCTAGATATTTCATCGAAATTTTAAGTATCGCATTTTCAGTCGTGTTAAAAACTCGTTGTTTTGATGACATTTATTTCAAAATGACAGATAAGAATAAGTATAAACGAAAGATTATGAATATAAACACAAAAGTTTTTGTTTAAAAATTATATCTTTCCAGCAAATTGTTCATCTGTAATCAATCTCGGATTTGTACTGTTCGATTCGATCCAACTATTTGTTTGTAAACAATTTCTATAGGCTGAATAGACATTCAAATTCTTCCAAACTGCATCACCATGTTGACCACCGAAAATCGACCAATCGGTTTCTTTTTCAATATTAAAATACGACGCCATTTTAACCGAATTAACATCGATATAATTACAGAATCGATTCAACCATTCTGTTTTCATGGCAACATTGGATATACCAGGTGTAATCATACTCGTACACCCATATTCATTAATTGATAACGGTTTATTCAAAGATAGTTTTCGAACACGAGCAATCATCGTATCAAAAACTTGCTGTGGCCATACCCACGAACTCCAGGTTTGTGATGCACCAAAATTATATCCATCGATACCGATCCAATCGACATATTCTTCTCCAACCCAATATTCTTCAGCTTTGTATTCACCCACATCGGCATTGTTAACACACCATATCCATTGTAATCGAGTTGAATCGATGTTTTTACTCGAAAATATTTTATAAACATGTTGCCATGCTCGAATATAATCACTTGGCGTTGCATTCTTTGACCATGGATACCAATTACCATTCATTTCATGAGCTAATCGAAGATACGCTCGTCGATCATCATTTGTACCATAAATACCATCATTACCCGACAGCCATTTCTTTAAACGATCACTAAATTCATTGATATAGGAATCATAAACATTTTGATTGACTAATTTAGTGATCCCTGCTGGTCCACTACCGTCACAATTTTCCATTTGCCATGTTATCAATGGTACACTTTGATTGGTCCACATGTGAACAAGAATACTATCGAAAACAGTAGGCAATGATCCTTCACACCAATTCGTAAAAAATACATCGACAGTTTGTTTTTTGCCAGTCCATTCAGTAAAAATCGTTAGACGTTCGACTGATTCGAAAATCGATGTTAATTTATTATTTAAAGCGTTAATATTATTTATTGAATTGAGAAGAAGAAGAAAAATGAAAAAGAATTGTTTTTTCATACTGATAATAGAAATTTTGTCTTTGAATAAAGCACTTTTATCTTTATGTTTTATACTCTCGGTGGTTGTGCAGGTGCAGATGGATAGGTGGGTGGATATTGTAAATTAGAATTGTAAGCTGGATTGATATATGGTTGTTGATATGCAGGTGTTGACCATGGGTGTTGCGCTTGGTTGTACATCATATTTGTTTGTACAGGACCAGGATATTGTGGTCGTATAATAACACCTTGATAACGTTTTTTCTTACAAACACATACAATAACTACAATAATAATGGTTAGTGTAATTGCGCCAGCTAGCGATCCAACAACGATTCCAATAATTTGAGCTATATTTAATGCTGTACCATAAGTTGAATATAACGTATCACTGATGCTACTTGATGAACATGTTCTAGAGAAAAGGAGAAAATTAAGTGTAATTAGTTCAGAAGAAATCAAACCCGTAGATATTTGTATATGTTGAGCAATAATAATAATACGTAGATTGACAAATTGAAGTGCATGATGCTGAATCACAATTGTACGACGTAGCTGTACCTTGATATTGGTTAGTACTTGAACAATAACAATAGCAGGTGTACGTGTATGCTACGATTACACTTGGTTCGATTATAATCAAAATTGATACAATCGATATAATTTCTTTGAACATTTTACAACAACAAAAAAATAGTTTCTATTTGTCAAGAAAAAGAAAATATCATTCAAGTATGTTCCACCACTTGGCTTTTTTTTTCTATGGTAGCCATAACAACAATATTCTTTTTTTTTCTGTAAAATGTTCATTTAATTTACATAAAAGGCTGAATATCATTTTTTTTTATTCAACAAGAAAAGAAAGTAATTGCTTTTTTGCAAGTCGATTGTTTTGAAATTACGACAAAGAAAGTTAAGCGTAAGCATATCCTTGGTAAGGTACATTTGTCGCCCATGATTGAGTCATATATGGCGGCTGCATTGGTTGCTGAATAACTATAACTTGAGATTGTTTTTTCTTACAAAGACAAAATATAAGAATAACAAATCCAACAAAGCCAGCCAAACCGATTAAACTTCCAATTATAATAGCAACGATGATACCGGTACTTAAACCTGAGGCGATATCGCCAGTACTATACCATACATACGATGGCAATGTCGGTGGTGATGTTGATGATGTTGATGATGTTGATAGTGATGTGCAAGTTCTGAAATTAAAGACTCAAATCATTGAAATAAGTTTGACGCCTTTTTTTTACTAACCCGGATGTAGACGACCATGATGAACAGTAAGAATAGTAACAAGCTGATTGACATGATGAACTACTACATGTACTAGTAGTAGTTGTGCCATAATAGTAACTACTACAGTAACATAAACAGGTATAGCCGCTTGAAAATGTAAAGAAAGTAAAAACAAGTACGAGTATTGCAATGATTTGTGTCATTATGGAAAAAGAAAATTTCCAAATAGCGTTGCCAACCAATCTGTATGTCTTATTTTTATATGTTTGACATTGCTTTCTTTATTGAATCAATTGCTTGTCTGAAGATCGAGAAAAGAATACATGTTAGACAAGTTTTATTTTTGTATTTTTTGTTTTACATTACAAAGAAAGCTTTTATTTGATGACAAATACAGAAAAAATGTCTAAACTTGCACTCAAGGTTGTGGATTGTAATGCTGCTGAGCATGTGGCGGATATGGATAACCATATCCTGCACTGCCATATGGTGGAACAAGCAGCTGCACTGGGTGCTGAAGAACCATAACTTGAGATTGTTTTTTCTTGCAAAGGCAATATATAAGAATAACAAATCCAATAAAGCCAGCCAAACCGATTAAACTTCCAATTACGATAGCAGCAATGACGCCGGCACTTAAACCATCGGAGATATCGGTACTAGTGTCCCACCAACCGGATGATGTGCAAGTTCTGAAATGGAAGATCTAAATATTGGAATAAGTTTGACGTCTTTTTACTAACCCGGATGCAGACGAGTACGAGTATGATGAACAGTAAGAATAGTAACAAGCTGATTGACATGATGAACTACTACATGTACTAGTAGTAGTTGTGCCATAATAGTAATTGCTACAGTAACATGAACAAGTATAACCGCTTGAAAATTTAAAAAAAGCAAAAACAAGTACGAGTATTGCGATGATTTGTGTCATTATGGACAAAGAAAATTTCCAAATAGCGTTGCCAAACAATCTGCGTGTGAGATTTTTATATGTTTGACATTGTTTTCTTTATTGAATCAATTGTTTATTTGAAGATCGAGAAAAATATACATGTCGGACACGTAGTATTTGTTTTAAATTACGAAGAAAGAATTTATTTGATGGCAAATACAAAAAAAGACATGAGAATCAGTGATTTGAACAAATACTGTCTAAAATTGCACGGGAGGTCTCTGATTGGGACGTTGATGATGACGAGCGGGTTGCGAATGTGGATGACCGTATTTCGCACCACCATATGATTGAACAAACGCTGGTGGTGGCGGTTGTTGAACAACCATAACTTTTGGATTTCGTTTCTTGCAACAACAACACCATATTAATACAATAGTACCAATACAAATAATAAAACCACCTACAGCCGCACAAATAATTATAATGAGCATAGTCTTACCGATACCTGAAGCCGTATTTGCAGCATCGGTAAGTGTACTTTTTAATTTCTCATTTGAACATGTACTGAAATAGAAAAATCTGTGAAAACAACGATTCAGACAAATGTTATGAACTCACCCACGAGTATTCAATCCTACTTTACAATAAACTTTCTGACAAACTGTTTGACATGCTGAATCATCGCATGTATCAGAAGAAGTCGTACCAAAATATACACCGCTGCAATAACATGAGCAGTTATAACCATTGGCAATTTCAAAAATTGCAACAAAAGTTAACATTGTCAAAGTGAATGTTTTCATGATTAACATACACAAAAAAATAACTATTCAAATGTCTTTCTTCAGGCAAAGCACGTTCTTAATTTATGTAGCGATTTGTTTACCGATATATAGAAAAGAGAGGAAAAAAATCTATTTTTCACGGAAGACATTTTTTCTATTTGATAAAGACAAACAACTGTTTTTTTTTCTTTTCTCTTTAATTAAAACAAATCACGAATATCTAAATTAAAGTTTATAGAGTAAGGGTGGTTATTTTCTGTTTTTTCTTCGGTATTATGATCTTAATAAAACCATCGTCACGCTCTCGTTTGACCTCTTCCGTGTCAATTTCACAATCGAACGCAAGATTTAATTTAAACGAGCCGATTAAAATATCCGATTGACGAATAATCGGAAAGCCAATTGATTCATTCAAATCAGTTCGAATACCTTCAATAACTATAGACTTTTCAAGTACACTTGCATTTAAGTCAGCTTGTTTAAATCCCGTTAGTTCAGCAATCAAATAGTAGTGCGTTTCATTTTCATACAAATTGTAACGAGGTTGCCATCGACCTGCTTCATTTCGAACAAAATAACCCGAATCATCGTAAATAAGCTTATCGGATAATTTCAATCGGCAAGGTTCTCTTAGCAAATCATGAAGTTGTCTCCGATTGGAAAGTACAACATACGGTAAACTATCGTGTTGCACAACTTCGACAGTAGGTGTCTGATTGTCACCATCCAATTGTTGATTCGATTGAAATAATTGTGGAAGTCGAGTATTGATATAAGAGATCATATCTTTGATAATATTGAGACTACGTTTATTTTCTGAATTCTGTAGTAAATTCATAATACCATCGAGAGATTGTTTGTTCCAGACTTTGCCTGCTTCTGATGAACTTTTTGCTAAGACATAATGGCGTAATTCGATATTTTCATTTTCTTTTGAAATAAAGAATTTAATCGAACGAATAACGCCATTCATCGTTAATTGTGTTTCTTTGGGAGTCGCTTCAAATATTCCAACGACTTCTTTTCTTATGAGATCATCAGCATCTTTAATTGTCTCGATATCAAGTAAATTATGAACAATAATGATATTCTTTTTAATATTCGGATACTGTCGACAGTATTTTAATATTTGTTGAATATAAGTTTGATCCGAAGCACGTAAACGATTGACAACAATGATGAAATAAGTTGATAAATAAAGAACAACTTCTCGTAAGAGTGCATCAGTTGCTCGTTTAAAATCAAGTTTCTCTCGTGCAACTGGCGTATCCGTACCAGCCGTATCAATAAAAACTATGTTTTTATAGTTATCTCGGCCTGCTGTTATCGATATTCCTTCGGTGTGAATCAACTTTCCATCGGGAATATCGATTTTGCAGAGTTTTCGGAGTAAATATGATTTACCTCGATTATATGCTCCGATAACTGTAGCTATAACACCTTCTGTTGATTCACTTGTTGTTCTTTGAACTGGAACAACATCCATAGTATGTTTGCCAACTAAAATTTCCCATCCTTGATCTTCCAAACTAGATAAACAATTGATACGAATAATAACATCGTACAAAGTGTCAGTTGATTTGTATTGATTTGTTTCTTTATCATTGGAGAGTTTCAAACCATTAATAATTGTGCGAAGTGCTGTATCATTACTGGGATTGATGGATACTGGTTGATTGATTTGATCTTCACCATCGCTTGAACTTGATTTTGATGATTTCGACATTATATTCTTCAAGACACCGCTGGCTTTGCTCATGTTACTGTGTTGAATATGCTATTCGATTGGAAAGAAACGCATATTTATATATGAGTAATAGGCTCGATGTTTATTTAATCTTCAACTCTTACGATTTTCTTTTTGTTCGCAATCAGAATTCTATATGAAGGCAGAAAGGCAAGAAAAAGCCTCATCATAACAATAGTGAAAAAAAACCCATCCAAAATGGAAAAAATAAAAGAAAAAAAAGCCCATTAAAGAACAATAACTCGTTTAAAATAAGAAGCAGTGCAACTGTATGAATCACAGGTTTCATCAATATCGCAAAAATTTTTGTACACGATGATTGTTTGTATCTGACACGTATAAATTCAATTGATTATCAACTATCACTTCCATTGGCCATGAAAGAAGCAAACCATTGCTGCCTGACAGTCCTGTTACACCAGCAATTGTGAGACCCTCTAATTGACCAACGGGAAAAAATTGAATACGATTATTATGGCGATCAGGAACGTATAAATTCCCGATAACATCAACACCTATACCTTCAGGACCATTTAATTCCGCTGATGTATTACCTCCTATCATAGAAACGTTACCAGCCAAACGTATCCATTCACTTGTACCAATTATCCATCTCAATACACTGTTACGAGTATAATCGGATATAATGACACTATTTGTAACTGCTTCAAAATAAACACCAGTCGGTTTGCAAAGTTGAGTTTTCGCATATCCACAAAACGTTCCACCCGCAACGATTTCTGATGTGCTATTGGGAAAATAACGTACCACGCGTATATTGTCAGTATCTGCAATGTATAATGTATCTGAGTTCTCATCGAGACTAATGCCTTGAGGGTAGCGAAATTCATTAAGTCCACTTCCAATACTACCTATAGATATGAAAATAAAAACAATTTGCATAAACATGATAATGATTTTCTATATTTTACCTGTTCCAGCCACCGTAATACCAGATGATGAACCGACAGACCAAAATTGTACTCGATGATTATACCAATCTGAAACAAACGCTCTTGTTTGACGTCACTCTAATTTTTCTGGCTTTATTTAAAAAAGAAGGACCCGATCCAGATATGCCATTCGACTGACCACATACAGTAGTACCAATAGAAGAACCTCGCAAATAACGTTGTACTCTGTTATTTCCACTGTCTGCTATATACAGTGAATATGACCAATCAAATGCTAATCCATTAGGTTCTCTGAGTTTATCGGCATCCGTTCCTGGCATCCCAGTCACTCCAGCTATAGTTATACCTATTTTATTCCATCTTAGAATTGGATCAATACCCTCTTTTTCTTGATATTTTTTTGATTTTAGAAAGATAATAGTGAAAATAATAGCAGCGATAAGAATGCATAACATCAAACCGAAGCAGATCGACAAATATAATTTTTTATGCCTGAACTTCTTTTTTCTCTTTCGATGATTATTTTCCACAATACCCCATTTATCTATTTTGTTTGTTACATTCATAGATTGTCTACTTTGATCATCGATAGAGATAGACGATGTTGTGTGTTTCTTACGATGATGATAAACCGATGACGACTTAGTAGTTGTCGATGAAGCACGTATACTAACATGAATAATAATACTAGATCTTTTCTTTTTCGTTTTATGTTTTCTATTCTAAAAACAAGAAGTCATGCCAATTAAGTAACTGTTTAAAGAATCATGAAATAATTACTTGGAAATCTAATGATCTTGCACGACTACTTGTTTTCATGTTCAACTGAATTCTATGTACAATGAATATTTTATTTTCTTCCAGACTATTGGCATACAGAAGCTTTATATAAAAATACGACGAAAAGAAAGTATAGTTTAGATTAATAAATATTCTGATCACTCTGAAATGAATTATGCCTGTTGTTTTTTTTTTGTTTCGTATAAAAAGTTACATTTATTAAAGAAACTAAAAAGATACAGTAAGATCTTTTGCTAATAATTGATCTAATCGTTCAACATTCTGTTTGATTTCTTGAACTATTTCGTGTTGCAATCCATAATTAGCTTGATAGATGAGTGAACATTGATTATAATATGATATTGCTTGATCGAAATTTTCTAATGTTTCATAGGCATAAGCAATTCCGTGAAGAATTTCAGCTAATTCAATATGTTCTGCCGATAGATACTGTCGAGCAAGTTCCAATGCTTTCAAAGATTGTTCAATCGATTGTTCGAACAATTCATTTTGTCCGTATGTCATCGCCATACTTTTCAAACATGTAATAGCTGACATATGATCAACAGGTGTTGCCAATGTAGATATATCAAGAGCTTGCTGAAAATATGTCAACGCTTTTGTATAATCAATTGCACCGACAAGATTTCCCATTGTAGTTAATGTTTGTGCAATTGAAATATGATTTTCACCGAGATGTTGAATCTGTTCACGTAATTGTTCTTTACAAAATTTTAAACCACAATCGAATTGTTTCAGTTCGGCGTACATAGAAACAATTCGATTGAATGTAAAACATAGATTTGGATGTGCAAGTGGCAATGAATGTTGTTGCATTTTCAAAACTTGATGATAGATTTCTAGAGCTTTCGAAAATTGTTCTTGATGTTCATAAGTCAATCCAATATTTCCTAAACATCGTGCTATATCAAGATGATCTTTCGGTAGAACACGTTTGTACATTTCCAATGCTTTTGTTTGATATTTAAGCGCTTTTTCGAAACGTTTCTTATCGAAATAAACCGAACCAATCCCATCTAAAACCGTAGCTAAACTAACATGATCCGATTGATAAATCATTTTATAGATTTGACTTGCTTTTCGATAGTAATCAATCGCACGATCCGGGTCATTCTTCATTCGATAGGTAAGACCAATGGTTGCGTACGACGCAGCTATATGCGGATCATTGGAAGGAAATTGTTGTTGACGAATTTCAAACGATTTTTCATAGTGATTTAAAGCAAGATTATAATCATGTTCTTCGCGAAAGATATTTCCAAGATGATGATGAATATCATGAATATCTTGGTGATCTTCGGCGAGAGATTTGAGCAGCATGGAAAAGTATTTCTTCGCTTGAGACATTGAACCTAAATATTTCCAAAGAAGATAACCGAAATAGATCATAGGCGATGAATTTTCGAGAGTTTTTTGGGCTAATTGAAGATATTCATCGATTCGTTCTTTGATATGATCGGTATTGTGCAATTGAATTCGCCAAACACGAGCTTGTTCATCGAATAGAACGTCGTGAATTTGAAATGTTGAATTTAGATTGAAAAGTATTTCTTCTTCATCAGCAAATAAACTCGTACGACTCAAATCAACGCAACTAATCGTATTTTTCGATAGATCAACATCGATTTCAAAGAGAACACTATGAAAACCTTTCTTCACTCGATTTGGTTTGGCAAAATCAATCGATATTCGACGATTTTTCGATGTCGAAAGAAAACCATTCGTTGCAATGACTTGTCCAATATTGAATTGAAATTTTTCAAATTCATCCTCGGATATTTGCGTACCTCGATAGACTTGAACATGTTTTTGTTCGTTCGTTGGCTGTAAACGATGTTCATCAATCGTCGAACAAAGATCAATAAGAAAAAAACGAAATATGTATAATAATTCGACGTCTTCAGTTCGTAGAGCTTTGTTTACCAATCGATAGAGAAAACATTCGTCGGTGTACCATTTCAATGCGTCTGTCGATTGATATTTATTTTGAAATTGATTGATTTTCATTAGTTCTTGTTTATTATTGTGATAGTATTCCGAACAAAGATCGATCATTTGCTGTTTGGATTGTTGATCCTGCGGAATTTGTTTGAGAATATAGATTAATAATTGATGCCAAAGAAATGACGCCGAATCTTTCGAAAGATCTTTGATAGATTTTTGTTTTTGATCGAACAGATTGAAAGCAATGGTATATTTTTCGACGAGATCGATTTTTCGACGAATAGCCGTTAGTAATTCATTTTGTTTGGTGAATATGCCGAAGAGTTTCTCGTATTGTTCGAGAAGATTTTCATGATATTGACGATGGGCACAGAAAATAAACACGGCAATTAATAACGAATGTTCGTGAAGAACGGACAGAATTTGACGAGCAAGACCGCCCGAAACAATAAGAAAGATTTGTTCGTTTCGAATCGATTTTATAAAACGAACGCAAAGTTCGACATCGGTATAGAATTGAACCGATGCGTTTAAATCAACGAGCATCGATTTTGTTAACCGAACATCTCGTGTATCACGTAGATTGGCATCTAACCAGATTAATTGAATATTTTCTCGATTTTTCGAGATTTGTTCGGGAAGGAGATTTTCAAATTTATCCGACATTCTTTTTTTTTGTGTCGCGATATTCGAGTATTTAAATGCTTGATCGATTCTTATACAAGGTGAATCGTGTGACTCAAGTATATTTGCGATATACAAATGACGTTATCGAAGGTTAAACTGCGGTTTTTTTTCTGTTCGATAGAAATTTATACGAGTATTATTTTTGTTGTCGGTTGTCAAGAAAGCGCGAGATGCAGTTTGTTGGTGATTTCCAACACAGAAGAAAAAAAGAATTTTTTTTTCTTTTCTTTTTGCAAAACGTGACAACTACTTGAGTTCAAACATAAGAAAAAAACACAAAACTCAAAGTCTTCAACGATGGCAAATGGCAACCACAAATCGTTGGATATCAATTATTCGTTGAAAATAGGCACGTCAATTTATCATGTTATGGGCAAACGAAAAGGCGATCGAAAAGGAAATTATGATTACTATGTTCTCGACGATAAATTAGTTCAAACACGAGCTCCGAAACAACGTTCATCGAAAACAATCAAAGTTCATACGCGTGCCGATGAAGCAGGTCAAACGTCAATGTTAGATGATAAACCTGATGTTCAATTCGATTCGACTCAATTACAAGAAGCGTTAGCTGAACAGATGAGACGAGAACGAGACGAGTATTTAGCTGAATTGAAGGCAGAAAGAAAAAGTATGGAGGAGACATTTGAACGAACAGCCGAGAGTTTAGCTCAACAGAGACAAGAATTATTGGATCTTATCGAAGAAAATCGACGTCTAGCTGAAGAAAATAAGAAAAAACCATCGACGAGTGATGTTATTCAAAAATTGACTGAAGAAATAACGAAAACACATAAATTATCAGCAGATAAAGTTGAAGAACTCAAACAAGCATTAACAGAAGTTATTGAAACGACAGTAACTGAAGCACAAAAGAAATCAACATCACTTGACGACATTGAAAAAACAGTTATCAATGCAATGACATCGGAAAAAGTTACTAATCACCAGATTGAAGAACTTAAAAAGACTGTAGAAAAGACAATTAAAGAAGAAGTTGAGAAACAAAAATCAGTTAAAATTGCCAATCATATCGATGCAGATGCGAAAGATTCAGAGGAAACTATTCAGCCACAAACAACGGAAGAAAAAAAAACGTACAAAAAAGAAGAAGCACGTATTCAAAAAGTACCTCAAGCAGCAGACTAAAGGCAAAATCACATTTATTCAGACATACATTCAAATTTTTCTTTTCTCTTAAAATAAACATACTTTATTTCTTCGTTAATAATCATGAAAAATATTTAAAAAAAAGAACAGAAATTGTAGTATATTACATTCTTTGAATATACTATATAGCTATGGGTGGTAACAACAGTAAATCGTTAGAAATATCTAATGACAATCTTAAAACTTCGAGGACTTATTAATCATTTGAAAATATTCGATGATCAAGATGAATGTCAACAGCGAATTCTTTCACTTTCACTAGAAGATCGACAAGTTTCATCGATTTATGTTTATTGTATGAATAAGAAAGCAAATGAACAATGGGCAAAAGATTTTATTAAAATTAAAAATGTTATTGTTCAATTGAAAGATCTCATTCATATCATTAAACAAAATATCAACAAGGCAGATCAATCGACTATACTGGATTGAATGGTAATTTTGTTCATTCTCTTCTATTAATCGATCGAAAATGATAAACAACAATTGATTGAATTGTGTAAAAAAGAATATGAGACCAATAATGTTGAATTAGTATTCGTTCGTGAATTTGAACAAAGCATTACGAGTACAAAATATTGATCTTTTACTTTTATTTCGGTTTGTTACTAGTGATATATACAAGTAACGTTCATCGAGAATCGATTCACTTGACCCTCGACTGAATATTTCAGGATATACGATTACATAAGATTGATTGCTTTCATGAAACGAATTGCGCCTATTAATACAATCGTATCATATAACTGTGCACTGATATTACTAAAAAGGACCCTGACTCTCACAAGAATGCATTTCTCATCCTTTTTAGAAAAGAATGTCCATTGTTGGCACAAAATAATCATTCGCTTAAAACAACAAAAAACAGAATAATATTTCCTTTTTGCTGTCATTACTTATCAAAATAGCAAATAAAATGTCAAAAAAAACAGACAGTTAGACAACAATACTTATCAGTTTATCATGTATACATATAGGTAATAACTAGATAAAGAATGACAATTGAATTTCATCCATGAACATTTATTAATAATGAACGCATTGGATCAGACAGTGGTTCGTGCTGCAGAACACGGGGATGATGATGGTGGTGAAAAATGTCCTACAAGTTCTTCTCATCCAATGACAAGAAAACGAAAGCGATCTTATTATTTCGAATGGATTCAATTGATCTCAGCCATATGTATACCACTTATAATTACTGTGTATACAATTTTGGATAATCATAGTAATTATTTGATTGCAAGTGTTAATCGAGAAAAAGATTTACAAATAGCTGAACAAAATCGACAAACAGATTTACAAATAGCTGAACGAAATCGACAAAAAGATCATCAACTAGCTAAAGATCAACAAATGGAAAATATTCTTACTGCATATCAAGATTTTCTTGGAAGAATTATTCTTGAAACAGAAGATTCTCTTCGAAATGCACCGAAAGCAGCAGCTGTTGTACGATTTAAAACATTAACTGCATTAGAACAACTAGATGCCAGACGTCGAAACATTGTTATTCGATCGTTATACGATGCAGAATTAATTACTAATCTTATAATAAAAGACCATTCAGTTAAAGAACTAGGTGCTGTAAATCTCCAACAAATTCATTTAAAAGATTTGACACTTGGCTCGCATCGTGATTCGCCAGCATCTTATTCTCGTGGGCAACGTATTTCTTGGAATTATCTCTCGTTACCCTTTAGTATTTTGACAAATGTATCATTTCGTCATGGAATTCTTGATTGTGCTTATTTCCATTCAACACATATGTATTCAGTCGAACTAACTTTTACTCAAACAACATTCGACAAAACATGTTCGAACAATACTCTTGATGACGGTTCGATTACTTTAGCCTACACCCAATTGATTAATACAAGTATCTATCAGGTTACATGGTATCACGCTATAATATCGGCTGCGATATTGGTCTCAGTTGATATGCGCAGAAGTGCTTTTATTGAATGCAAATTTACATATGCCCAGCTAAATCAAGTTGATTTAAGTTCCGCTATATTCATGCGTCTAGAACATACTATACATCGAAGTAATTTCAGATCTATCTCTATGAATCGAATAACTGCTTATAAGACGAGATTTGAATCAATCGACTTTACTGAATCAAGTTGGACGAACATTCAAGCTGACAACGCTGTGTTCAGTGATTGTATATTTGCTTCTACTAAATTTCATAATTCGTCATTTGCTGAAGGTATATTCACAAAATCTGAATTTCAAAATTTTAAAGCTTATTCTATTGATTTCAATCATGCTGAATTTTCTTATATTACTTTTTCAAATTCAACTATGGATGACATCAATTTCAGTTATTTCACTTGTGTCTATTGTACTTTTATTAATGTAACATTCGAAAATATTATTTGGACGAATGCAACAATTCGTTATTCATATTTTCTTGATTGTCATATTGAATACAATCAATTGATTAACAATGCATTTGATCTAACTGAAACAAGTTTATTAAATGAAACGACTAATTCAACGAATGATAAGCCTTTTTTACATTTGAAAAAAGTCAAATATTTTATTCGAATTAAAACCGGTGACAGTCTTGTATCAGAAGATACTATTCATTTTTCTTTGACTATGCTTGGCACCAATATGAATACGGATCAATTTAAAGTTCAATCAATATATTCTCAACGAATGTTCTTTGAACACCCTCAACAAATCGATCATTTTATATTCGAAAATTTTCATCTTGGCAATGTTCGTTTTGTTTGTTTTGAGTTGAATTAATATGAAATTTCTACTTCTAGATTACAAGTATAATATTCAATCTAACTTATGATGCTTCTGCTCTTACATGGATTAGTCGTAACAGATTGCTTCTTGATTGGATAGAAATCGAAATGCCAATGGATGATATAATTTATAGATTCAATCTCTCACGTTGGTACAATCATACTCAAACACAAAGTACATTCATAGGTACATTGAAACCGACGCAAATTATCCGACGAACCAACAGTAAAATCGATAAATCTAATTGTCTAATTCGTATTTTTATGTTCTTCTTAGTGATTTTATATAAAATTACAATTGTTACTGGTAATGAATGGGGAGCTGGTACAAATAACAATGTTTATATTATTATATTTGGTGAACAGAGTAAAACCGAGAAAATATCATTAATCGAATCAAAATCATCGAAAGATCCATTTGAAAATGGCCAAATCGATGTGTTTGAAATTGAAGCTCTCAATATAGGAAAACCAATCAATATTCGGTAATCAAAGCAAAAGTCTTTTCTTCTTTTGTTTTTAAAATGTATTTCTGTTTTGTTTTAAACTCAGAATTGGTTTAGAGACAACAAGTTATCTCGATTTATCATGGTTGCTGAGTCATGTCAATATTTATATACCAAAACTTGATCAAACATGGTCATTTCCATGCGGCAAATGGCTGGATGATTCTCGAAAAGAATACGAACTCTAAATTAAAAAAAGCGAAATGAAATGACTTTGTTTATGTATATGAGTAACGGAATTCTGATCAATTTGCTTGTTTGCCAATAGTCTTTTTTCTATAGTTTTGAAAGAGATAAGATACTATTCAAAAGTCAGCTACTATTTTTATCAGCGTAAGTTAACGATGTTAATACGCACAAATATTCACATAATCTCATAATCTATAGTTTGACTAAAATAAATTCCATTCTTAAATAGGTTTTTTCATATGAAATTTAGTACTGCAAATGTGATGAAAATTGTGCCAACATCGGTATATGATCGAAGTTTTTCTTATTAATTTTTTCGGCATAGTTGAATAGAACTCATCGAGTTAACTTTAAAAATGTTGTTTTGACATTTTGAAGGCAATTTTCCTATGACTTACCTTCAAAGTATTTCTTATCAGATATAATCAAATCTTTGTCATCAATTGTTATGTTTGCAGTAGTAAATTTCCTAAAATTCAAAAATCAATAATTTTCTAAAAAAAATCAGGGATTTACGAGGAGAAGTTGCTTCAAAATCAAGAGAAAATTCAGTAAGTCTCATTTTGCAGTTGATAAAGTGTGTAATAATTTTTTTCGAATAAAATCATGAATTTTATTTGAAATCTAACTTCGTTTTGAATTTTCCAAGAGGTACATGTGTAAGAAACACGAAAACGTATATTTGCGCTTTTTGGTCTTCATAAATCGTGTTTATTAGCTGACACAATACTTCAGTATTAATGACAATATGACGAAACTCAAATTTGTCAAATTAATATCGTATAATAAGAGACCAGATCCCCCCCCTCCCCAAAGCAATGCTTATATTCAGGGAATCTTGCGTGAAAAATAAAAGTTAAGTAAACTGTTTACACTTTCATTTTTATGAATTTTCGAGTTCAGCCTTTTTATAATGCCAAAATTAAAACGCTCTATTTCGTTACACATCATGACAATTCGTTTGCGTTCTTGTCTTCTAGAAGAAGAGAATTACTTCAGATTTTGCATTCTTCTCACATTAAGCTAAATTCGACATTGTCTCAAATCTCCTATCCTGCTTCGAACTAATGATAAAATTGAAATTTTTCGAAAATTTGAGAATCAGAAGAAATCAGTAGAAAAGATGAAAAACCAGGAGACTCCTGACTAAATCAGGAGGTTTGGCCACCCTGGTCATCAATCGATTGTTTTCGGTTTACGCGAACTCAATTCGACTGAATCTTTGACTTTTTGTTCAAATTATGAATTGAGAATTTATCTATCCGGTTGTTATTTTCTCGATGAGAATTTCGAATGGAAAGACGATGGATTACGTGTTGGACCTTTGACTAATCTTTTTTCAAACTCAATGTTTTGCAAATCATTTATAATCTTCTGCTTTTTTTGTGTCCAGTAATGTTTGATTTAAAATTTGAATTCAACTTTCAATTTTATACACTCAGCACCCTCACCCTCAAAGAGTCGATTCACTTGGCCCTCGACTGAATGTATTAGTGTGCGCGCATATAAAGTTTCAATTAAAAGCGATCGCCTATACGTATATGTATTATAAAGTTTTACCATACATCATCTAAGCAGCACCTCCACCTTCAAGTGGCGTCCTTACGGTCCGCTACTTCTGACTCAAGCTGCCACATTTTTCCGGCTCATGCATAAATAGTTTTTGAATAGCTAGGTCGAAATGATTATATATATCTCAGAAGGACCACTTTATAGTTTTCTAAGTACACCAATAGAGTCGGAAAACTTCACATCTAATTTGACATAATCACACTTTAACAAAAATCGCTATTTTTTCAAAATCTGAACCTTCTAATGGTCAATACGCAGTTCCAAATTTTCAAAAATACCCAGTTTTTAGTCGAAAATACTCAATTGAAAATTTTGAATATCTACTAATCAACTCAGACTCTCCGATATCAATTATCTAGAGTACGACTAAGTTCGAACTATCATTTGTGATCCATTACGAGTTTCTAAAACCGTTGTTTTTTGTGGTTGACCTGGGTTGTTGACAAACTTCATGAAATCCTTAACATCGTTTAGCTCTCAGTACCACAAAATTGACAACTGTTGATGATCTCATTAATTAACTCAAATTTTCTCCAAAGAAAGCCCTTGTTTCTATAGTATTCATTTCTGTTGTCTCCATATCAAATCGCCACTCCCGTTTCGTCTCTCCTTGTCTTCAGTTAGTTCCTAAGCGCAAGCGGATACAATCAATATACCTCAACCAATTTTCATATTTCTATCACAAAGACATAGTCAATAATAGAAATAATAGCTCAATACTACAGGTTAAGGGATACGCTATAGCAAAAACCTGTGTTCAAACATAGAAATCATATTTCTACATTTTTCAATTCTGACAACAGATTCGGATTCCTCATGGCCGATTACCTTCGGTCAAACTTTATAAAAGTAAGGCTAAATGTTTTTTTTGACCCGGCACAAACAAACCAACAAACTCATTTAATTTTTTTCATATGACTCTCCTTAAAGTCGAGGGAATTAACAACTAAAACAATACCAACAAAAATCACCCATTCGTGGTCAAGTTATGTCGATTGATGAACTCAATACTCTTCAACAATCAGTTAACAGTTTTATTTCAATAAATTCCTTCTTTTCAACGAGTACAGTACCAATCGTCAAAATGCATCAAGTTTCTTGGATAGCAGTAAAATCAAAGTCAGTTGCTGATATTAGTTCGTTGAGTGATTTTAGCAATGAATGTGAAGTTCTATTTATGATTGGATCTATTTTTCGATTGATTAAAATTGAAGAAATTATTCGATCATATGAAAAAGGAATTTGGCGGTGTGAATGAGGAAGTTAATCTTTATTCGTTTGGTAAAGTTTTGCGTCGAATGGGTAAATATGATTTCGCAGAGTTACCATCAAACGATCATCGCTTGATAATTTATATTGGAATCTTGGCCTAAATCACTGGTGATTCATAAACAAAAAGGATCATCTAATTATGTAAACATTGGTAATTTATATAATTGGATAGGTAATGTTTATCGTTGCTAATGTGAGTTGGAGAAATCATTAGAAAATTATAATAAAGCGATAGAATTATTTCGAAATTCATTCAGATATGACTTGGTTCTACAATAGCATCGCTCTTGTATATGACGGCCAGAAAAAATACACAACAGCGTTTTAGATTTTCACAAGAAATCATTAGCTAGTAGGAAACGACATCTACCTTCCAATCATCCAGATATTGCTGCTTCTCACAATAATATTGGTCTTGTTTGTTTTAATCTGAATAAATATGATCTTGCAATGGAACATTATCAACAGTCATTCAATGTGTATCGGCCAACTTAAAATAAATTGCTTTCAATCAGACTAATTGATCGAAACATTTGTTTTTTTTATCTAAACGAGCCATATATAAAATTTCATGTTCTTCTCCATTTCATTTCATATTTTTGTTTTCAATGCAGATGAAAAGCATTTGTTTTGTCTCGATTGTTTTGTTAATCAAAACAATTTCGAGTAATCATGTTGAATTATCCGTCGAAGCATGTATAAATGCTGCTACCAAAGGTGATGTGGGTCCATGTACTGAACAATTAGCAACGACGATTTTTAAAATACATCAATGGGGTCGAAATACACAATTAAAAATCTGTGGACATTCTTGTCGAGGAAATATAAAAGGAGGTTTTCGTGGATTTCAATGGAAATGGGAGGGAAGATTTCAATGTGGTTCTCTAGCGCCAGGTGTTGTTGGTACTTCATTAAAATTCAGTCAACACGGTGCAATAGAATGGGCTATCAAAGATTACATTGAAAAAGGTATTAAAAAAGGAGATTTTAAAATTCAAGATTTTCAATGTTGTGGAGATAAAGATTGGTCATTTTGTACTGAAATTGAAATTTAAGACGATTGTTTTATTAACGAAATAAAAAGCATTATCAAAGAAATCGGTAGAAGAACAATAGTACCGTAGGCACCGGGCGGTGTATGACTGCTGACATAGGGTTTGATTTGTCCGATAGATAAGCGTAGAATTTGTTCCATGAGTACTTCGGCAATCATCAGAGGAATAAATTCACGATAACGCCAAAGAACAATCCAAATGAATATCGACACAATCAATTGTACGGCACCCCATTGGCCAAAAATAGCAACTAGATTTTGACCTTCATTTCCTTTTAAATTCATGCCTGCAATTGAATGTGCGCCACCATCAGGAAGTAAAATATGAATTAAACTACGAATACTTGCCAACAAATTGTAAATTACTAAAAACCAAATGACTATCGTTGGTCCTTGATAATCATTTCTTTGAGACGGTAAAAACATAGCAATGTCAAAATTTTCGAAAAATGCGTACGTGTGTGTGTGTTTATATAGGATGAAAAAAAAGTACGAGAAGAAATGAAAAAAAGTACGAAAGGTCATCGAAGTTTAACCATTATAAACATAACTAAACCGACTGTTCGGTGCTGTATCACCATTTTGAAGGAGACTTAAAATATCTCCGTCTTTTATTAAATTATCAACCCATTTGAAATTGATTTTAACTGAATCTGTGCTACTTAAACCGAGTAATGTTCGTGGAATAGCAAATTGTAGTTCATTGTTAACAGTAACGAAGCTCACCTGACCGATAGATTGCCAATTCCAATCGGAAGAACTCGTTTTTTCAATAGATGTCAACGAACCGTTGACACGTCGATTGATAACAAAATCAAAACCTTCCCATCCCGTACGAGAATTTCGATCGATATCGATAAATAACAGCATCCAATTCGAACTATTCTTCGGATCCGTTAGTGATTGATTTGTACGTGCATAGAAATAGACATTATCCGTATCTCGAGCAACTTTAACGAGTACGAGATCATTTCGACCGGTTGTATCCGTATATCGTGTCTTGGCATTATAACCAGGCTCATCACGATGTTCAACATCGCCGATATGATCGAGAAACGATGGTCCAACGGTGTTCCATTGCTGAAAATCTTGACTAATACGAATCGTAATGGGTTCTGTCGGTGTTGGTACGTTTCGAACGCCTTTATAACGACGGATATTGCTCACGAATTGATAGTAATACGCGTCTTGATAGCTGTTACCTTCGGGAAATCCGCCATCGGCTCCGCCAGCACACGGTTCGATGTCTCGGCTATGTTCCCAATTGAATTCATCGACGAATATAACCGGAAGTTTGATACTAACGAATTCATTCAGACGCAAGGCGATCCATTCGTTCCAACCGGTGACAAAAACAAGTTCGGGATCGATTGCAAGCGCACGATCCCATTGCTCTTGAAAATTCAGACCGTAGGGCGTTAATTTCGGATCCGATGGAATCGTGTTGTTATGAAAACTACGACCGCGTGCACCGACTTCACTCATCGCACCGAGACGATTGCCTACGGCATTTTGACCGATGCCAACGGTCATTTGTTCGGCGACATTGTGACTGTTTTTAAAGACATGCTGAGGAAATACTTCGAGCCAACCCCATTCGTCGAGTCGTGTTGGTCCAACGAAATAGCTCGGTTGATCAGTACGAAATGTAAAAAAATTGAGAATCTCAGGTGTTTGGTGAAAATAATCTGGATTAGCGAGAATCAACGGTTTGCCTTCCCATCGAAACCATAATTCTGGATGATAGTTCACCTTATAGATATTCTCGTAGAGAGTTTTGATGACTTGTGTTGGATCACCGAATGGTGCGAGAAAGCCAACTTGAGGTGTCACACCTCCTCGAGCTCGAACATCAGCAAATGCTTGACACAATGCTTGAAACGACTCAGGATAGAGAATATTATTCGTTACATCGAAAAAGATAACATCAACTCCAGCATCGCCTAACATTCGAGCATGTCGTCGAATGACCCATTGATCCGACGATCGATAGTAACTGAAGTACGGCTCGCCCCAATGATGATAATGAGCGAACGGACCCCATGCTGGATTATCTGGTTCTTGCATTGCATTCGGATTTGCTTTTAGAATTTTACTGACATCATAGGGTCCATCGGGTGTTTCGAAGCCCAGCCAAAGAAAATAGAAAAGTGCAACGAATCGATCAGATCGAACCGGTCGGTTATTCATCGGCACAGATCGGCCGAGTCCATCGGTTGCATTCCAAGTATCGCTCATTAAATCCAATGAGTACACCGATGTTCCCATCAGAGAAAATATGCAGAACAAAACCGAAGATAATTTCATTTCGAACACCTCGTCTTCAACTTCAAATTTTTGAAAAAGGAATGTGTCGTTCTTTTGACTGATAAATAAAAATGTGTGTGCAGTCTCTTATCTTTTATTTTAAGAGCAGAAGAAGAAGAAAAGTTTGTGTTTAGTGTGCAGGACCTGTGCCAGTTGTACCACTGGGTGCAATTCGTTGACGATTCTTGTCACAAGTAACCATGTGAATAACTTCTCGTCGAAATGCACTGAATGTGAGAAAATAAAGTGGAAATGATAGGATATGATAGGTATATAATGCTGAATCCAAGATCTTGGCAAGAGTTGTTGTTGGTACGGTGTAGAAAAATGCTGCGACAATCGTTGCTGGAATTGTCATTAAAAGAAATAGAAATGTTGTTAAAATCAATGTAAACGATATTGCTTGATGATGAATTGCTGATTGGTGAATGAGACGCTCACGACGACGATGAACCAAATGATAGATAGTGTAGCTATTGAATATCATCATAAATATGAATGGTGCACAGTTGTAAAGACCGAGATTAACGTAATCCCATAGAGGATAGATGATGTACGATGGTGCATTGGGACTAATTCGTCCGTTTGGTCGTACAAAGCAAGTGAAAATAATAAAATGTAAATTGAGTAGCAGAGTAATTGTGATAATCGATGCAATGGTAATCAATACACCTTTTTGACGATTGAAAATCGTACGATGAAGACGACTGACTGATAGATACCGCTCGAAACTAATTGCAACACGAAGCCAAGCTGATGATTGAGCAGCAAAATAATTGAGAAATCCAAAGATTTTACATGTTGGAATCGAATAGGTTAAAAGAATGTATCCATGTACAATCTGAAGATAATGATCGAAATTCCAACCGTATAACATCAGAATATCAAAGATTGCGATCGTACGCATATAATGAATGACCGGTTGTTTTTTCGTATCTCTGAATGATGATCGATAGAGAATAAAAAACGTGAAAAGATTGAGTAATGTACCGACAATGATTAAAGTAAACGGATAGTAAGCAACTACTAACGATGTTTCTGTTTGTGAACTTGTTTGCGTTGTATTATTGCTCGACATAGTATAAATAATAATTTGACGTGTGAAAAAAAATCTAATTTATATATATATTTGGAAATTTTAGAATAATTTTTTTTTCCCAAGACATGCTGTCGTCGACAATTCATACTAATCTTATTCGTCTATCGTTTTTATTCGACATATAGTGACAACACAACATTAATTTTGATTAAAAATCTGTCAATTCAAGATTAATTTCGTAGACCCAAATCTCAGTACAAAATTTAAAAAAGCTCTTATCCTCAAGCTTTATACTATTTTCTTTATCATGAACTCGAAAGTTGTGTCAAAAATATAATCACTTCATCACACTAATTAAATTGCACATTTCACTTTTTTTTGTCATTGCACAACTGTACCATTTTTGTTTGTTCTTCATAACATTTGACTCATGTATTGCCAACGCAATGTACTTGACCGAAATGATTGTTATTATTACACTGCATGTTTGACAAAGAAAACAGTAATGCGTTGGTTACGATTTATGCATTGACGTCAGCGGCTGATTTTGACATGATTATATAAATGTACGTCGTTTTTTTTTCATTCTTTATCGATTATTTTAATACAATCTATTTTTAACAAAATGAACTATATATTCGACGATTCAGAAACATCTTCAATTGCATCATCAACGACGAAAGAATTAAGTTGTGGTGGTCAAGTTTGTCGAAAATGTGGTGCCTGTCGAGATTGGTATCAAATTCGAAATAGTGATGATATTATCAAACGTCAAAATGCAAGTTGTAGCTGCAATTATATGCATTGTCATGAGCTCGTTCGACTACCGTTTAATAACGAAAACGAATACTATCCTCGTCACAATTTGATATGCATGTGCAAAGATAATTATTAAACTTTTTTTGTTGTTGTTATAATAAATTCATTGTTAAGTAAATATT